>WNGF01015398.1_pt1 | contig 14199 bp, 16 predicted proteins | sample 5400641 | NCBI WGS metagenome assembly WNGF01 (sample SAMN13153371, study PRJNA577476) | soil metagenome | isolation source: 80 cm soil or saprolite under grassland replicate 2 | place: USA:California | collected 2016-06-15
TCAGGCTCGCACCCCCCTCCGTTGGATCGACTCCCGGAGCGCCGTGGCAAGTGACGCAGTGAGTCCGGAACAGGGCGAGTCCCGCGGCGACAGCTTCAGGTGAGCGGGCGAGGGGGTTGGCCACCTTTGGCGCGTGGCGCTCGATCGAGCGGTTGAGCGCAAAGGTGGCCAACTTTTCCTCGAGCCGTCCCGGCGCTCTCATGGCCGAGAAGTCGATGAGCCCGGCCGTGAGAGCGATTCCCGCGCAGAGAGCGGCCAGAGCCGGGAGCAGAAGCAGCCTGCCGAGGGTCCGCACGTCTTACTCGACGACGACGGTCAGCTTCATGTTGCCGTGCCCCGCGCCGCAGAAGTGGTGACAGATGGCCGTGAACGTTCCGGCAGACTGCGGGGTGACGGTTAACTGCTGGGTCTCTCCCGGGGTCAGGTCGGTGTCGATCTTCAACGGCCGGATGAACAAGCCGTGGGTGACGTCCTCGCTCTTGACGACGAGCTTGACGGCCTCCCCTTTCTTCAACGTGATGATCGAGGGAACGAACTCGAAGCGCTTGGCGGTGATCGCGATCGTGCGGGGCTCTTCGGCGCCGTCAGCCGTTCTGGCTGTCACGACCAGGGCGGCAAGCAGGAGAGGAGCGAGGAAGCGGGCTGTTTTCATAGAGATACTCCTTCTTTCAGCAGTTGTTGGATGCCGACGGTGCCCGAGAATTCGCGCAGCGTCAGCTGGACGTCTTGGATTCGGGGCGGGCCTCCGGCCCGCCTTCCGGGCTCATTGACAACGCGCAGGCCGAGGTTCTGGAACGGCTTCTGCGGGTCGAAGGGGATCGGCTTCTTGGGAACACCCGCTTCGGGGTCCGGGAACGCGAAGATCAGGGAGCGGGCCGCGATGTGCGTCGCGTGCCCCTCCGTGTGCGTGTGCTCGCGATGAATGTGGCCGTACAGCACGGTCACGTTTTCGTAGGGGGCCAGAGCGTTCATCACCTCGTCTCCGTCTCCGGTGAACCACTCCCAGTCGGGACGCAGATCGAAGAGCGGACGGTGGGTGAAGACGACGATCGGCGCGGTCGTCGGGAAGCGCGCGAGATCCTTCTTGAGCCACGCGATCTGCTCGGGGCCGACGTTGGGCCGTGCCAGCGAGACGTTGTCGAGTGCGATGAAGTGCACGCCGCGGTGGTCGAAGGAGTAGTGCGTCTCCCCGAAGGCGTCCCGGAAAAGCTTGCCGCCGTCCAGGCCTGCATCGTGCTCGCCCGGTACGGACTTGATGAGAGGGACCTTCAGGCGATTGGCGATCTTCTGAAAGAGCCTCATCCGATCGGCGTGCTCTCCCGGGTTCTCGCTGTCGTGGGTCAGGTCCCCGGTGAAGAGCACGAGATCGGGGCGCTCTCGCAGACCGTTGATCAGGTCCACTGCGTTCTCGAAGGCTTGCGTGCCGAGCGGGTTGGGCGGCCCCGAGAAACCCACGTGCGTGTCGGAGAGCTGAATGAAGGAGAAGGGGGTCGGGGCCTCTCCGTTCTCCTTGCCGAGCAGCGCCGCGATCCGCCGACCGCCGGGGGTGGCGCCCAGGAGCGGGACCACGTGGAAGAGCGCGCCAACCCCGATCGAGGTGCCGGCGATCTTCATGAACGTTCTTCTGTTGACAGGGTCTTTCATTCTTCCTCCTTGGAGGCGGCGCCCGTCTGGGCGGCGCGACCGGGTTTGGGTGTTTGTTCGTCTGAATCCACGCCTGTCACCGTGAGGCGAGTCTCGCCGTCTGGACAGCGGGCGTCTTGTCAGGCCGGCTCAGGACAGACGGCCCGGCCTTGGCCCAGTTCTCCCCGGAATCCGTCTGCGGCGACGTCGGCTTGGATGAAGCGCTTGAGGACGCGCAGGCGGCATTGATCACGAGCGACGAAAGAGTCAGGACGAGGACACCGAGCTTCTTCTTCATGGCAACTCCTTTTCAAAATCGAACCCGGCCTATCCGTGGTTCGGGGAGGAGTACACCGCTGCGCCCGCCTGGATTGAGGCCGCCGGGCTTCTTAAGGAATTCTTCAGATTCGCTAGTACGGGAAAAGGGCACGTTCACCTTGGCGGGAGCCGAGCCGATGTCTCGGGCGTTGGAGACGACGCGGTTCTAAAGACGGGATTAAGGTCGGCGACCGGCGAGATCCGTTCCTCACCCGCCGGTGAACTCCTTGCCGAACGCGGGACGTCCCCGCTTCAGTACTTGAGGAGGTTTGCAGTGACGAAGATGCTCGATATGGCTCGTCCTGGTCCGTGTGACGGCCGCTGCCAACACGTCTCCGCGTGCCCCGTCACGGACGTCCCCGACTCCGCCGGATCCGCGAGAGGAACGCGCGACGCGGCGAGCGACGCAGCTTTGAACAGCGATGATGCGCAGCTGGTCAAGATGAACGCGCTCGGATTCTTGAAAGCCCTCGGTTGCTATCGCGCGTGGGTCGACGTCGAGATCGGCAGGGCGTCGGAACACGGCGCGCGCTGGTGGAGTCGCCGGCTCGTCGAGGTGTACGAAGAGGCCGGGTTGGTGCGTCTTGACAAATAGCTTTGTTCGCGCGAACCCCCTCCTCGGCCTGACAGCAGAGGAGTACAAGGACTTCGCCTGCGCTTTGCTCAGCTACGTCGCGCTCCATGCGACGGCCGACCAGACGGCCTACTTCATGAACCTGTGTCGCGAATACACGCGCGAGATCGCGGCCAAGGTCGCCGTCGCAGCCAAGGTACGCCCTCGGTTGACTCCGGTCTTAGCAAAGGGTGAACGCCCCGGTGCGCACAACACTGTAGTGGGAAGCAGCCTGAGGAAGCCGCGCTCGCATTGAGAACGCAGAACCTGAACGGAGGTGATTGACTATGTTTGAAGGTCTCTTTCAGCCGATGCACTTGCTGGTGGTCTTTGTGATAGCCCTGCTCGTCTTTGGTCCGCGAAAGCTCCCGGAGCTTGGGAAAGGGTTGGGTGAGGCGATCCGGGGATTCAAGAATTCGCTCAACGTTGCTGAGGCGACACCGTCCACGCCGGCCACCCGAGACGAAGATGTCGCCTGATCCGGCTCTACCGTCGAGTGTTCCGACTTCTCGCACCACCCGTCCCATTTGGCGCAGCAACCTCGAGGAGCGTTCTGGAAGAGGTCCTAAGCTCATGATCAGGCTGGTCGACAATAGACTGAGCCGGATCACGATGTATCGCCTCGTGCTTTACTATCTCATCTTCCTTGTGATGGCTGCGGCAGCGTTGTCCCTTGTCGGGTTTCTCCCATTCCAGCCACTTGATCTCTTAGTCTCGGTGTCGGCTCTGATGCTCGTCTGCTGGATCGCGAACAGCGCCTTCGCGAGAGTACTCAAGGTGCCCGCCAATACAGAGTCGCTCTATATCACCGCGTTTATTCTGGCACTGATCATCACACCGCCGCCTGCGCGGCATCTGTCTGCCGGCTCCGGGCTACTGGTCTGGGCCGGCGTAGTGGCAATGGCGTCGAAATACATCCTTGCGGTCCGCAGAAAGCATATTTTCAACCCTGCGGCGGTCGCGGTGGCGCTCACCGCATTCACGTTGAATCAGGCGGCAAGCTGGTGGGTAGGAACGCCTGCGATGATGCCCTTTGTGCTCCTCGGTGGGCTCCTAGTGGTAAGAAAGATAGCGCGGTTTGATCTGATCCTGAGTTTCCTGGCGGCCGCGGGCGCGGTTATCGTCGGAGCCGGGCTCGGGAAAGGAACAGGTCTCCTGCCCGCCGCGGGCCAATTGCTTGCTGGCACCCCTATTCTCTTCTTTGCGTTTGTGATGCTAACAGAACCTCTCACTACGCCTCCTGGCAGAACGCGGCGGATTGGGTACGGCGCTATGGTGGGGTTTCTATTTGCGCCCTTCCTGCATTTCGGTCGGCTGTATCTTACCCCGGAGCTTGCGCTCCTCATTGGAAACGTATTCTCGTATCTCGCGAGCCCGAAAGCGAGATATCTGCTGAGGCTCAAGGCCACAACGCAACTCGCCCCCGACGTCTATGAGTTTCAGTTTGGGGGCGGGAGGAGATTGCGGTTTCGACCCGGGCAGTACCTGGAATGGACCCTGGGGCATTCGCGTCCTGATAGCCGTGGGAACAGGCGGTACTTCACGGTTGCTTCCTCGGCGGGCGAGCGCGAGGTGCGGATTGGTGTGAAGTTCTATCCCGGCCCGAGCAGTTTCAAGAGGTCGCTTCTCGGGATGAGGCCGGGAGATGAGATCGTGGCTTCAGAACCTGGCGGGGAATTCGTGTTGCCGGCGGACAACCGGGAGAAGCTCGTCTTGGTGGCTGGCGGTATCGGGATCACGCCGTTCAGAAGCATGATCAGAGATCTTCTCGATCGTAAAGAAGGGCGGCCAGTCACGGTCTTATATTCAAACAAGACCGCGCCGGAGATCGTTTATGCGGACGTACTCGAGGAGGCTCGGAAACAGTTGGGTATCAAGACTGTGTACACGCTCACGGATGCGAATTGTGTTCCGCCGGACTGGCAGGGTGAGACCGGGCGCGTTGATGCGGAGATGATCGCGAAAACGGTTCCAGATTACCGCGAGAGGACGTTTTATCTTTCTGGCCCGCGCTCGCTTGTCGTCGGTTTCGAGGAAGTCTTGAGAAAGATCGGCATTCCGAAGAGCCGGATCAAGACCGATTTCTTCCCGGGCTTCGCCTGATGCAAGAATTGGAGGCGTGGTCCGAGTCAAGGCTAACCCCACTCTTCCCCTGGTGGTATTACTTGTGCCCGCCATCAACCGAGGCAAGGCGAGCGTTCCGCTTCACCGGTTCGGGCCATTTTGCGGCGACGGATCAAAATGGCCGGGACGGGCCATCTGCGGGGAGGGAATCCTCGGTCGTGTCCGCCCTTATAGGCCGACTTTCTTCAGGCAGACCTCTTACAACAACCCGAGGTGGGCGGCCTGGGCGACGGCCGCCGATCGGGACGATACGTTGAGCTTGGCGAGGGTATTGGCGACGTGCCGGTGGACGGTGTGCTCGCTGATGAAGAGCCGCTCCGCGATCGCCTGACTGTTGAGGCCGGTCGAAATCAGCCGAAGAATCTCGACTCTCGTGGCATCAGGCCTTTCCTGTTTTCGTCCCCCGGCGACGCCGCTGGAGGGCTCGTCGTCAGGGCATCGAGCATCGCCCGGGCGCGAGCGAGCTCCAGACTGGCGCCGAGAGGTGTCAGATCTTCGATGGCGCGCCGGGCCTCGCCGACGGCGGCTTCGGGACGCTCCGAGCGCTCCCATCACTCGAGCGAGCTCCATGCGCGCGTCCACCCCCTACGTCACCGTCCGCTGGTGAGACGGTGAGCGAGACTATCTTCACACTGCCTGATCCCGGGCCCGACCTCCCGAGGGCGCTCAGTAAGTGGGGGGCGCAGGCCGGCAGGCGTTCGGATCGGCGTCTTGAGATAAGCTGAGGAGCAATTTCGAAGGAGGGTATATGCGCGTTCGTCACTCGCAGGCTTGGATCGCTATCGCTCTTCTCGTGGCTTCCGCGGCCGTCGCGCTGCCCGATGCTCCGAAAGCCGCGGCCAAGGCGGCCGCCGAGAAGTCCGTCGTTCAGACCAAAGAGTCGCAATCGGCCATGACTCCGGCCAGGGCGCTCGACGCCTTGAAGGAGGGAAACAAGCGTTTCCGCGCCGGAACATCGGTCCAGAAGAACCTCCTCTCGAAGGTGAAGGCGTCGGCCGCCGGGCAGTATCCCTTCGCCGTGGTCTTGAGCTGCATGGATTCGCGCGTCCCGGCGGAGGCGGTCTTCGATCAGTCCATCGGAGATCTCTTCAGCATCCGCGTGGCCGGGAATGTGGTGAATCCCGACAACCTGGGCTCTCTCGAATACGCGGCGAAAGTCATCGGAGTCAAGCTCATCATCGTCCTCGGCCACACCAGTTGCGGCGCAGTCAAGGGAGCAATCGACAACGTGAAGCTCGGGAACCTGACCGAGCTGGTCGCCAAGATCCAGCCGGCGGTCGCGGCTTCCGGGTCGGGAACCAGCAAGGACCACGCCTACGTGGACAAGGTCGGCGAGCAGAACGTGCGGCTTGCCATGAAAGAAATCCGCGAAAAGAGCCCCGTCTTAAAGGAACTGCTCGACTCCGGCGCCGTCCGCATGGTCGGAGGAATGTACGATCTGGAGACCGGCGCCGTCACGTTCTCCGAGGACTAGCAGGCTGCTGAAAAATGGATACGGGTGTCGTGTCTGGCCTTTTGCAACTCGTGACGCAAGGAAGACTTCTCGCAGAGAAGACTTCTCTCTTGAAAAGCGTCGCGAGCAAAAGGCCAGACACCGCAAGCGGTTGCGGCGGCGCGGGGCCGTCTGCGGCGTCGCCGCTCCTCTCCGATGCGCCCCGGCATCGCCCTCGTCGCGGCTCCTTGCATCCGGCCTCGCGGCGCTCGCAACGCCACCCACACCCTTTTTCAGCAACCTGCTAGCCCGACGCAGATGAGCTCGCTGGGTCAGGGCCGTGCCGGCTCCCAGGCTCGGGTTCTGACGGCGTGGGTCGGGCGCGAAGTGGCCGGCATACATCAGTCCCGTGGGGTGCCGTTCGAAGGGCGACGGAACGGGATCGCCTGAGCGTCCGGGTGAACCCATGAGCAAAGTAATACATGGACACACGATTGACCCCAATCTTGCCCTCTGTAGACTTCATGCAAGCTGACACCACCGCTAATTGCAGGTCGTCGCGCCGGGGCCGCCGAAGAAGAAATAGGTGCCCCAGCTGCCGCCCGAAGCCGACGAGACATAATTGATCGTATAGCAGGTGGACAGGCTTTCGACCGTTGTGGTGAGGTCCGCCCACACTCCGACGCCGTCGTCCATATCACGAGGGATATAGAAGATGGTCTTCTGGAAGGCAGCATGTTGCCAGCCGCTGCTCGCGAAGCTGCCGCTACCCATCTGAGGCCAGGTGTCGCCGGTCTTGCGCGCGACTTCACCGCCGTAGATGATCGAGGTGGCCCTCTTCGCGAGCTGCCCGCCACTGTAAAGCGACGTCGGGTAATAACCGACCGCCTCATAGTCTCCGGGTCCCCTGAGGAAGAGCCACCAATTTCCGGAAAAGAGTTTCCACTGTAGCTCGAAGCCCCACTGTGTCCCTCCCGTCGAGCTGTAATGGTCCCACGCCCCGCCGAGGTACCAGTGACTATTGGTCTGAACGAAGCCGGTGCAGTCGAGGTTGTAGCATCCCTTCGACTGGTAGTTGTCGGCCGTCCAATAGATGAAGAGAACCGCGTTGCCGGTATTGTACTTGTCCGGGAGGACCTGCCAGCCGCCCTCCACGGTCTGATTGCTGCTTCCCGTGCCCCCTGTGTACCATTGCTGTGATAGAGAAAAGTCGCCGCTTGGGTTCCAGAGGTTGAGCCAGGAATTGCCGCCGTAGTTGTCCACCGTCTGACTGCCGTAGGCGTGCAGATGAGTAGCCTCCCAGTCTGGGCGGAACTCGGGCTCCTTGCCGTCGAGGTGCGGCCGTCCGAGACCAACCGGGTTCTTTGACAGGAAATCGCGCAGGGTTCGGAAGCGCGCCAGCGTCTCGAGCGTAATCCGTTGCATGGGAATCGTGCCGGAAGAACAGGCGATCGGATTGCCGAAGCGGTCTTTCAGCCCGAGCTTGAGCAGCGAGTCGATATATTTCACCTCCCCCGGCTCGCGCTCGCCGCCCCCGCGGACAAGAGAGCTGCTGGACGGAGGCTCGGCTATCTTTCGGATGCCAAGATGACGGACGCTGGGCTGAGATTCCATCGCGATGCAGTCAGCGTAGGCGCCGTCATGAATGAACGAGCTGACTTGTTTGACTCCCTCGTACATGTAGAGGATATGCGTTCGCATGTCTTCGAATGCCTGAGGGCTCTCCACGCGGATGCCGGACCGGCCCTTGTAGTCCTCGAACCGCGCCGAGCGAACGATATTCAGGAATTCGGCAAACGGAACGAAGCGGTCTTTGCCGGGCTCGACGCCGCCTGGCCGTTGGTCTACAGCAGTGCAGGCGGTAACGACCCAGGCCGCGATGACAAGCACCAGAAACCGTTTCATTGCGGTCCTCCTCAACCGGATAATCGCTTTGACTTGGCCGTGGGGCTACACAAAAAAGCATCGACGGGCGCCCATGCTGGCGGAACGAGCGCAGACGAGGATGAAAGCGCGAATCACGTGTTTTCAATGAGTTAGAAGCAGGCGCCTCGGTCTTTTCGTGGCGGTGTCCAAGCGCGGCCAGGCTGCTTACTACGGAGTTGCCGCCAACCCTGCCGCGAACAAGGTAGGTCTACACCTTTGAGGTAGGCTAGCCCGCATTATTCATGAGCGACTCCGGCCGTCCTGGGTGCCCATGAATAATCCGGGCTAGCTGTGCGAAAACGGACAGGTGTGAGCCGGAAACGGACGTCCGGCCCTGATGGGGCGCCCTGTCGAGATCGCGTTTTCAATAACTTAGCCGCGCCGCGGGCTGGCACCGGGCTTGCCTCGACACACAGCCGTCGGCGAAGCTAGCCATCGAGAAAGTGGGGAGGTCAGGCCTCGATGAAAGCGCTGCTGCAGGACGTGCGCCATGGGTAGGCTGATGCGCGCGCGACCTGGGTTCACGGCGGTCGCAAATGGCTCCACTCGATGAGCTCCGATTGCCGCTACGGCCTTCGACAGCTCCGCAAGAATCCCGGCTTCACCGCCGTCGCCATCCTCACCCTGGCCCTCGGTATCGGCGCGACCACGGCAATTTTCAGCGTTGTGTACGGCGTGTTGTTGCGCCCGCTTCCGTACCGCGATTCGAACCGGATCATGGCCGTCTTCGAGGTCACCTCGAAGGACCGGCCGTCGCGCGTTGCGGACCCGAACTTCGACGACTTTCGCGATCAAAGCCGCAGCTTCCAGGCGATTGCGAAGTACAACGAAGTCATCGCGTCCGTCTCGGGAGCTTCGCAGCCGACGCGCACAACGGTTGCGCATGTCTCGCCCGACTTTCTCAAGGTCTTCGGTATTCAGCCAATCCTCGGACGGGATTTCAGCGCCAGCGACGCGAAGAAAGGGGCCGGCCCCACCGTTCTAGTCAGCTATGGATACTGGAAGCAGCATCTCGGATCGCCACAGGACCTCTCACAGTCGCACCTGAAGATTGATAGCGGGGTCTTTTCCGTCATAGGCGTGCTCCCGGCCGGATTTCGTTTCCCGGCAGAGGTGGAGCTGTGGCTGCCGGCCGATTTGGACGGCGAAAACCCAAGCAGGACGTCTCACAACTACAATGCGGTCGGGCGCCTCCGCGACGGTGTGACTGTCGAGCAAGCGAATCGAGACATCAGTGCGATAGCCCGGCGCATTCACGACATGTCGAGCGAGCAAGGCGATTATCTCCTCAAGGATGGAATTGTCGTCCCGCTCCAGGAGTCGATCACGGGCAAGGCTCGCTCGCCGCTGCTGGTCCTCTTCGGTGCGGTGGGATTTCTGCTGCTGGTGGCGTGCGCGAACGTGGCAAATTTACTGCTGGCGCAGGCGTCAGCGAGAGAGCGCGAGCTCGCCATTCGCAGCGCGCTCGGCGCGGCGCGTGGACGGCTGATCCGTCAATTCCTTACCGAGACATTCCTGCTTTCGCTGTTCGGCGGCGGACTTGGCGTACTGGGAGCGTTCTGGGGCGTGTCGGGATTGGTTGCGCTGGCGCCGGAAAACCTGCCGCGGCTGGACAGCGTCTCGATCAGTATCCCGGTGCTCGTGTTCGCGTTCCTGGCTTCCTCGGCGGTCGCCGTGGGCCTCGGCGCGTTCACCGCCGCACGCGCGACCTCCGGGGACCTGCGCAAGGGCCTCGTGGAAGGGGGGCGAGGCCAGGCAGGCTCGCAAGGCAGCCAGCGCGTTGGCCGGGTAATCGTGGCGGCGCAGATCGCGATCACACTGGTTCTCGTGGTCGGAGCGGGACTGTTCGGGCGCAGCCTGATGAAAGTGCTGGAAGTGAATCCCGGGTTCCGAGTGAACGACATTGTCACGATGGATGTCTCGCTTCCGTGGGTGGACGATCCCAAAGCAAAGGCAGGTCAGGCGATTTTCTTTTCAAACCTGATTGACCGTCTCAAACAGATTCCGGGCGTGCGCAAGGTTGGCGCGGCGAGCGGCCTGCCGTTGGATGGCGGCCTTCCCGACGGAATGTTTCTCCTGATGAAGGAGAACGAGATCCCGGAGACCGCGGATGGTCTTCGTGCGATGTTCCGAGAAAAGGAGCGCACTGGCAATGCAGACTTCTGCGTCGCCACGGGCGGATACTTCCAGGTTCTCGGAATTCCGCTGATTCGAGGGCGGATCTTCGACGAGCGCGACGGCGCGAATTCTCCGCAGGTTGCCGTGATCAGCGAATCGCTTGCGCGCGACCGGTGGCCAAATCAGGACCCGATCGGCCACACGATTGAGTTTGGAAACATGGATGGCGACTTGCGTCTGCTGACGATCGTCGGGATCGTGGGCGACACTCACGAATATGGCCTCGATGTGCCGCCGCGTCCGACCGTTTACGTGAATCTGTTCCAGCGGCCGCGCGCGGCGATCACCTTGACGATGCTGAGCGATGCCGACACTCGGTTGGTCACATCGGCAGCGCGGGGAATCCTGCAGGACCTCAACCCGGAGGTTCCGACGAGGTTCCGGACGTTTTCGCAGGTCTATTCCGCTTCGCTGGGGTCGCGGAGATTCAACGTCATCCTCATCGGATTCTTCGGAATCACCGCGCTGCTGCTCGCAACGGCAGGGGTGTTTGGCGTGATGGCCTACTCGGTCAGCCGCCGCACGCGCGAAATTGGCGTGCGTGCCGCTCTCGGGGCGGACCGCGGGGATGTTCTGAGGATGATCCTGGGCCAGGGATTACGCACGATCATCGTCGGGGTAGCGATTGGGATTACCGGTTCGCTGGCCCTGACGAGCACCGTGGAGTCGCTGCTCTTTGGCGTGACTGCAACCGATCCGCTGACATTTGGCGGGGTGACGCTGCTCCTCGTTGGGGCCGCGTTGCTGGCTTGTTACATCCCCGCCCGCCGTGCCACCCGCGTCGATCCCATGGTCGCCCTGCGCCACGAATAGGATTCGCCCGACCCAGATGGCGTGCTCGACGGATTTCCTGGGTGTTGCGTTCGCGGGCGGCGAGTCGATCACGATCTCCATCGATTCGGGAAGCGCCATCGTCTATGGCGCCACCGCGGACAACATCACTCAGGATCCCAGCCTGCAAGTCGCCCGGCGCGCCCCATAATCCCTCCGCGCAGGAGCGCCGCCGTCCTACCCGCATTACTTCAACCGGCGGCACGGGCGGGGGAACATCTGTTTCAGGGGTGATACAAGGCGTTCCTGATTGAAAAAGTGGGAACAGTTGGGTTCTATGCTCGTATGTGTCTCCAGTGGACTCCATTTCCCCCGGGTAAGGAGGGGCACGCATGACTCGCAGGACGAACGCAAGAATCGCCGGAATCACGTTCCTGATCTACATCGCCGTCGCCATGACCGGAATGATTCTGGAGAACAGGGCAGCCAGCGGGGAAGGGACCGCCGCGAAACTGGCCAGCATCGCCCAGCATGAGTCCGAGATGCGCGTGGCCGTCGTGTTCGCGATGCTCGGCTGCTTTTGCGCCCTGGTGCTGGCCGTGACGCTCTACTCCATCACGCGCGACCAGGATCCCGACCTCGCGATGCTGGTCCTGGTCTTCCGCGCTGCGGAGGGGGCGATCGGTGCGGTCTCCTTATCTATGCCGTTGGGACAGCTGTGGCTGGCGACGGCCACCGGAGCGAATGCTCCGGACCCCGCGGCGGCGAGCGCGCTCGGCGCGGTCCTGCTGAACCTGGAAAGCTCGACCTCGACCCTCACCGCGTCATTTTTCGCCGTCGGCAGCCTGGTCTTCTCCTGGCTCCTCCTGCGCGGCCGGATCGTCCCGGCCGTACTGGCCTGGGTGGGCCTCGTCGCGTCGGTTCTGGTCGTGTTGATCCTTCCCCTGCAGCTCGTGGGAGTCCTGAAAAGCCCGATCACGGACCTCATGTGGGTCCCGATGCTCGCCTTCGAGGTGCCGCTCGGCTTCTGGCTGATCATCAAGGGCGTCGCCATGCCGCCGCGGAGGCAGCTGGCATGACGTTGCTGCCGATACATCCTCAGGGCGCGCTCGGGGTCAGACGACGCTTCCGCTGGTTCACGGCTTCGGCTCGGGCTCGGGCGATACCGTCCTGGCGCACCGGCTGTTCAGGCCCTTCACGAATTCCTCGCGCTCGGCGGCGGTCATCCTTTGCCAGCGCCGTCGCATGTCGTATCGCCACGCGCCACTGGCGCCGGGGCCGCGGAACCCTCGGAAGAGGATCCAGGAGAGGGCCATCAAGCCGAGGGCTTGCCAGTAGGTGATCGTGCCCAGGCCGAAGATGACCGGCATCAGCCAGTTCCAGAGGGCGGAGACCGCCCAGATCAGGCCGGCGAAAACAATCAGGAAGATCGGCAGGATGAACACGATCCGTTTCACGATGCGACGCTTTCTCGTGGGTTCCATATTCATTTCTCCTTGAACTCGTCGTAAATGTTCTGGAGTCTGCGGCGCAGATGGAGCACCGCGTAGTGCTTGCGTGAGAGAAGCGTGTTGACGCTCACGCCGGTTTCCGACGCGAGCTCGCGGAAGCTCTTGCCTTCGAGCTCGTGCGCGACAAACACGAAGCGCTGCTCCTCGGGGAGCTCTTCAAGGGCGGCGTCGAGCTCGTCGAGGAGCACGCTGCGGGCGTAAGCCGCCTCGGGTCCGGCGTCCGGCGAGGGCAGCAGGTCTTCGAGCGAGCCGGCGTCCCCGTCCTCTTCGTAGTCCGGATTCGACGGCGCCGCGCTCGACGACACGGGTTTCTTCTTGCGGAATCGATCGATGATTCGATTGCGGGCCACCCGGAACAGCCAGGCGCCGACCTGCTCGATGGGCTTCATCAGGCGGTGCGCCTCGACGAGCTCGAAGAAGACGTCCTGCAGCACGTCCTCCACATCCTCGCGGTCTGCCACGTTCTTCCGGATGAAGTTGCGCAGCCGGCCGCGCTCGCGCTCGATGGTGTCGGCGATTTGCCGGTCCTGGTCGGTCATCGTTTGTTCGAGGATCAGGATTTTGCGCCTCTCACTGTCGTAGACGGATGAGAGGGGCGGATATTGTGACCGTCGCTTCCGCTCGCTCCGGACCTGCGCCCTGCTGGGCGCACCGGTTCGCGGCTCGCCCGGATGCGGGCTCGACCGAGATCCTGGTCCTTCGCTCGCTCTCGCTCCCGCAGCGCGAGGCTCCTCCCCTCTGAGAGACTCCTCGCGCTGCGACCAGGGCAGGGACCCGAGGATTGACGCTGGAAGTCGCCGGATCGGAATGAGTTCCGCCCCATGGCGAAACCTTGAAGCAGTTTCTCCGTACAGACCCACGAGACCCCTTGCTTACCGAGGGGAGGATGCCATACACTCCCCTAGGAAACCGATATGAGCAAACCGAACGACCTCGTCCAGGGCACCCTCGATCTGCTCCTTCTGAAAATCCTGGCGCTGGAGCCCCTGCATGGATGGGCCATCAGTCTTCGCCTGAGATCCATCTCCGGAGATGTGCTGCAGGTCAGCGAAGGATCTCTCTACCCGGCATTGCACAAGTTGGAGCAGGAAGGCTGGATCAGGGCCGAGTGGAAGCAGACGGAGAACAACCGGCGAGCGAAGTTTTACTCGCTCACCCGCCTGGGAAGAAAGCAGCTCGAATCGGAGGCGGCGAACTGGCAGCGGCTGTCGTCTGCCATCTCGCATGTCATCCAGCTCTCAGAGGCTTAGCCATGCGGATGGAACACTGGTGGTTCACTGCGCCGTTGCGGCTCAAGTCTATCCTCCGCCGCCGCCGGGTGGAGCGCGAGCTCGATGAGGAGCTCCGATTCCACCTGGAGCAAAAGATCGAGGAAGGCATCGCCGGAGGACTCTCCCCGGATGAGGCGCGTTACCGGGCCATGCGCGCGATGGGCGGGCTGGAGCAGCGGAAAGAGGAAATGCGAGACATGCGACGCATTCATTGGCTGACGGATTTCCTCGACGACGTGCGCTACGCGATCCGCAGCCTGCGCCGGACGCCGGGACTGACCGCGTTCGTGGTGATCACGATCGCGCTCGGGATCGGGATGAGCGCGACGCCTTTCAGCATGCTCGATGCGCTGATCTTCAGGCCGTACCCAGTTTCGGATCCGAGCAGGGTGGTCACCCTGGTGAGCACGTCACACGACAACAGCTTTGACT
>WNGF01016909.1_pt1 | contig 14198 bp, 16 predicted proteins | sample 5400641 | NCBI WGS metagenome assembly WNGF01 (sample SAMN13153371, study PRJNA577476) | soil metagenome | isolation source: 80 cm soil or saprolite under grassland replicate 2 | place: USA:California | collected 2016-06-15
TACGGAGGGCTGGTGGAGCCCACGCTCGAGCTGGCTCAGGTAGGGGTTGGAGACGTCGGTGAGTTCGGCGAGCTCGCGCAGCGACAGATCCGCGAGCTTCCGCTGGGTGCGGATAAAGGCCCCGAGCGCCTCCGTCTGCGTCTTCCACGGGTCGGTCATGGCGGGCACGCGCTCGCTTCCCTGGTGCGGTGGGTGGCGAAGATCTCCCCGGGGGCCGAGGCACGACGCTCAGGATAGTTTGCAGGCACTGGCCCGTCAAACCTCGGTCGGCACCTCGGGTTCCCGCCGAGGCGCTTGGTCGGGTCACGGGGCCTGGCGCGTAAGAGGGCGGGGGTTTGCACCGCCGACGGCCATATCGCCGGTAACGCTGGCGCTGGCGTCGGCGGACTCGGCCGCGGTCAGCAGGTCGGCCATGTCGAACGGGCCCGGCCGCTGCGCGGGCAGGGTCGGCCGCCAGGACGGCTGGACCGCACGGTAGGACTCGGGGTCGTGGTCGATGATGCCGAGCAGGACCTCGGCGACGACGCGGCCGCCGAGCGGGCCGAGCCGGTCGCCGCCACCGCGCACCTCTGCCTCCTTGAGCAGGTAGTACCAAAGCGGCGTCTCACCTGCCCAGCCGAGCGCGCGGAGGCCGATGTCGCCGGCGCCCAGCGGCTGGATGCCAAGCGCGCGGGACAGCGCCTCCCCGGACGGCAGCCCGTAGGCCTGACCGCGTTGCAGGTCGCGCACTGCCAGAGAGCGGTAGGCGTCGACCTCGACCTGGCCGGTGATCGCGCTGGGCAGCTGGATCAGGCAGCGCGCCAGGCGCCCGTCGATCTTCTTGCTCGGCTGCGGCGCGGGCCGATTGGGGAACGCAAACAGCAGCGACCAGTCGACCCGGCGGCTGGCGGGCACCGGCTGGAAGCCGAGCAGGTCGGGAAACAGCGGCAGCTCGGGGCCGTCGGCCTGCAAGCGGTAGCTGCGGCGGATCTGGCTGTGGCCGTACCGGTAGGCGGCGTCGGCGAACTCCAGCGGGATCCAGGGCGGCCCCTCCGGCTTGTAGTAGCGCGGCCCCTCGGCCAGTAGCTCGGCCAGCAGTTCGCGGCCGACGACCGTGGGCAGGAAGTCGTTGACGATGATCCACTGGTAGTGCCAGGTGGTGGCGCTCCGGGCGGCGTCGAACAGCTCGGTCTCGGGCTCGCCGTCGGCGCGCAGCCGGTCGACGAGCAGGTTGTGGACCTTGAGCATGGCCAGGTGGAGCTGCGAGACGAACAGGTGCACGTCGTTTCGCGGGTCGCCGATGAGGGCGATCCCCTGGGCGTTGCGCGGCAGGTCGCCGGGAGCGCCCTGGTCGTTGCTGCCGATCAGCAGCTTGGCGGGGTCGTCGCGGTCGTACAGGAAGGGGTTGCCGGTTGGGCCGTCGCCGTAGAGGCATTCGAGGTTGGCGCGTGGCGTCCGGAAGTTTGCGATGTGGTCGGCATCGGCGTGCTGCAACAGCAACGAGCGGTCCGCGGTGATGTCGTGGGCGATGAACTGGCCGAACAGCGGCCAGCCGGCGGCGACGCGCGCGTCGTCGACGGCGTCGACGTCCTGGCCGCCGTCGCAGGGGCCCCCGCGCTGGCCCAGGCGGAGCAGCACCTCCTCATCGGCGGTGAACGGCGCCACCGAAGGGAACAGGCGCCCGTACTTGCCGCTGGCGCCCTGCTGAGGCGCGTCGACGCCGCGCGAGGGCGCCAGGCAATGGTCCCTGGCGATGGTCGGGTGCGGGACGGCGACGACCACGGCGGATCCTCCTTCGCGACTCCTTGGGGTTCCGGGAGCTGGTTGACGACGTCGGAGATGGCGAGCATGAAGGGCAGTGCGAGCGGCGCGACGCTCGGCCGCGGTCGACGTGCAGGTTCAGGACCAGCGGGGTGCTGGCGATCGCGAACGCCCCGTCGCTGAACGCCTCCAGCCGTGTCGTCGTCATGGGGTGAATCTACACGTCGCTTGCAAGCTGCAAGCAACTCTCGACGTCAACGGGTCGCCAGCAACCCTTGACGAACCTGCGCTCGGCTGGGTCGAACCGAACGTCTTGGAGCAGCGGAGCGTTGACGCAGAGAGCCAGAATCGAAGGCGGGAGCGCTGCGTGGGAGATGATCGGCTGAGAGGAGCTGACGGCGATGTTCGGAACGTCATGGCGCGTAGGCAGGATCGCCGGCATCGAGGTTCGCGTCGACAGCTCGTGGGTGGTGATCGCCCTGCTCATCACCTACAGCTTGTACCTGCGGTTCTCGCTGGTGTACCCGAGCCTGTCAACCGGGGGAGCGGTTGGGATCGCCATCCTGGCGGCGGTGCTGTTCTTCGGCTCGGTGCTGGTCCACGAGCTGGCCCACGCGCTGGTCTCCCAGGCCCGGGGGATCCGGGTCCAGGACATCACCCTGTTCCTGTTCGGCGGGGCGACACGGGCCAGGGTGGAGTCCCGCGGGCCGGGCGACGAGTTCCTGATCGCGGTGGTGGGGCCGCTCACCAGCGGGCTCCTGGCGGCGCTGTTCTGGGTCGTCGATGTCCTCGGCCGTGACGTCTTGTCGAGGCCGCTGGTCGGGGCGTTTGGCTACCTTGCCTGGGTGAATCTGCTGTTGGCCGGGTTCAACCTGGTCCCTGGATTCCCGCTGGACGGCGGGCGGCTGCTGCGCTCGGCCATCTGGAAGGCCACCGGCAGCTTCGGTCGGGCAACCCGGATCGCCTCGGTGGCCGGCCAAGCCGTGGGGTGGCTGCTGGTGGCCGGCGGTGTGGCCTATCTCCTGGCCGGCAATCTCGCCGGCGGGATCTGGTTCGCGTTCATCGGGTGGTTCCTGGTCCAGGCCGCCCGAGCCTCCTACGAAGAACTCCAACTCCGGCACCTGCTCCGCGGCGTGGAAGCGCGGGACGTGATGGCCAGCAATCTGTTGCGGATCCCGCCGGACCTCACCCTGCAGGACGCCGTGGACGACTACTTCATGCGCTACGACCACGGCGCGTTTCCGGTCGAGGAGCAGGGGCGAACGATCGGCCTTTTGACGCTGCGGGGAGTCCGGCGGGTGCCGGGCGACCTGTGGCCCACCGGTCGGGTGCGGGATCACATGCTCCCGCTCGGTGATCAGGTCGTGGTGGCGCCGGATGCCCGGATGGACCAGGTGATGGGCAAACTGGAGGACGGCGGGGCCGGGCGGGTGCTTGTGGCCGAAGATGGGGAGGTGGTGGGGATCATCACCCCATCGGATCTGACCCGGTGGTTGCGCCGGTGGCGGGCGCTCGACCGCGGACCGCGCTGAGCTGATGCCCCTCCAGCGCTCTTTCTGCCAGATGGTGCCCAATGGCTGTGCCATGGCCTTCCACTGTTAGGGTGGCGGCGTTGGTCACCGGTTCCAGCTCGCTGGTGGCCGAGGCGGCCCATTCGGTCGCGGACACCGGCAATGAGGCGCTGCTGCTGATCGCGCTGCGCCGCAGCAGTCGCCCGGCCGACGAGACCCATCCGTTCGGATATGGGGCGGAACGCTTCTACTGGTCCCTCCTGGCCGCCCTCGGGATCTTCGTGGCGGGCGGTGTCGCGGCTATCCGCGAAGGCGTGCTCCACCTGCAGCACCCCGAACAGCTCGACCAGCCCCTGGTGGGCTACGCCGTGCTGGTGGTGTCGCTGGCGCTTGAAGCGACGTCCTGGTCAACGGCGTACCGTCAGCTCCAGGGAGAGTCACGGGGCGCGGGCTGCCGCTCGGCGCGTACCTGCGCCGGACCACCGATCCCACCGCGACCACTGTCTTTTGGGAGGACACCGCCGCGATCATCGGCGTCTGCCTCGCGCTGGCCGGGCTTGCGCTGCACCAGGTGACCGGCTCGGCCATCCCCGACGCGCTCGCCAGTATCGCGATCGGCCTGCTGCTGGTCGTGGTCGCGGTCCGGCTTGCGAGTCGGGAGCGCGAGCTGCTGACCAACCAGTCCGCCTCGCCATCTGTGGTCTCCACGATCCGCGAGCTGCTGGAGGCTGGTCCGGGCGGTGACAGGTGGGGTGGACATTGACCCGCAGCGGGGGCTCCACCCCCATCGGGGCATCCTAGCGGCGCCGGTCGTCCCGCTCGACGTGGATGCCGGGGCTTCTCTCGGGCGCGGGCTCGTCGTCATCCTCCTCGTCGGCGAGCCGCTCCTCCGGTGTGATGTCGGCGTCGTCGAGCACCTCGAAGGGATGGCGGGCCGAGGCCAGCCCGACCGCGCCGTCGGCCTCCCGGACCGCGCCGCGCTCCTCCGCGGTTGCCTCCTCCACGGTGAGCTCCGCCAGCGGGTCAGCCTCCAGCCGCTCGTCGGGGATCGGCCGGCCGCTGCGGACCGACCGGCCGTAGCTGCCCGCGGCAAGCCGCGCCTCGGCCCGCTCCAGCGCCGCCCAGCGGTCACGCAGGAGCTGGTTGACCGCCGCGCCGGTCTCCTCCGTCTCACGCTGGTCGGCGTCGTCCACCTCGTCGCCGAGATCAGCCTCGTCCAGTCCACCGGAGCCGGCCGCCAGCAGCCGCTCGAGCCGGGCGCGCTCCTGAGCGAGCCGCGCCCGTGCGCGCGCCTGATCCATCCTCGCCTCCCTTCCGTCAGGCGGGCTGCAGGAACAGCTCGTCCGGATAGCACCAGCCCCAGTCCTCGCTGGGCTCCCACGAGCGGATCAGCGGGTGGCTGGTGGCGTGCCAGTGGGCGGTCGCGTGCCGCCGGGGCGAGTTGTCGCAGCAGCCCACATGCCCGCATTCAAGGCACTCGCGCAGGTGCACCCACCCGGTGCCTTCCCGCAGGCAGTCCTCGCAGCCCTCGGTGGTGCTGGCCGTGACGTCGCGTGCCTGGTCGAGGTGAGCGCAGGTCCGGTCGGTGGGCTGGCCGCGGGCATCCCCGGCGACCATCCAGCTGCTGGCTTGCTCGCTCATGGCGGGTCCTCCTTCGCAAGGCTGCGCACCCTGTCGGCCGGCGGCCAGAGGGCGACGCCTGCCACCCTACAGGGGTGAGGTGCGCTCTGGTGTCGGGCTCGGCTTTGGCGCCATGCGGATCACCGGAAGGACCATCTGGGGCGAACCACCGGACCGCGACACAGCCAAGGCGGTAGAAGCTGCTCGTCTAAACGGGTGGCTCGGGGTGGCACCGTGGAGGTTGACGTAGAGCTGCCGTCGCCGAACCGCTCGCGGACCCGGTGGGCCCAGTGGGAGGGCCAGGGCGAATTTGCCGATCCCGCCCGCCCCGTAAAACGCCACGATCACCGGTCTCCCCGCCCGTGTGGGGTCCAGCAACCGACTGAGCTGATGGAACTCGTTGGCGCGTCCGGTGAACACCGTGGGCGGGGCGGGCAGCTCCTGGAGGACCGGCAGGATGGCAGGCCCATTGGTGGGGCGGCCAGCACTCCGGGTAGGTCTGGCTGGCGGTCCAGGCCGGGTAGGTGGATCCACGCCAGCGTGCGGGTCTTCCTGGCATACACCAGCACCGGCCCCAGCGGCTCGCGTCGAGTCCCTGGTAGCCGTGGTCGCCGCGGCCAAGGTGGGGCCAATTCATGTCAACTTCCGGATGATCCACCTGTGGCTGGGCCTCTTAGCGTCCGGTTTCGAGCGGAAAGCTCGTCTGGCGTCGGCTGGTCGGGGCTTGATGAGGGTGTCGATATGGGTCACGGCGGCTGGGAGACGGCGCTGATGATTGCCGTTGACGGCGATCCAGGGCTCACGCCCAGTGTTGACACGGCACACATCCGAAGTGAGCAGCTCGGGCCAGGGCCGATGGGCCAACAAAGCTGGGGACCAACGGCCCCTTCGCTGACCCGACCGCGGCCACACCAACCGATCAGCCGACGGAGCGCCGTCATATCTGTAGCCGTTTGACGTGCCTGATCCGCGGGCGTCATCCCTGCTCCGCGTCTGATCCGCAGGGGGCTTCATGTTCCAAGTCCTGATCCTGCTGGTGACACCGGTGCTCGTCGGTGTGCTCATCGGCTATGCGGCCGGCGGCCGGCTCGCCAACCTGCTGTCGCTGCGGCTGCGCGCCCTGTGGCTGCTGTGGCTGGCCGGCGCCGTCCAGGCAGCCCAGTACTACCTGCCGTGGCTGCGCCGGCTGGTCCAAGACAACCTTGGCATCCCCATGCTCGCGGTCGTGTTCGCCATCGTGCTGATGTGGATCACCCTCAACCTGCTCCGCTGGCCGCGCCTGATGCGACTGGCGGCCGCGCTCATCGTGGCGGGCGCGATCGGCAACGGCCTGGTGATCGCCGCAGGCCGCCGTCCAAGCGCACCTGCCCGCCACCGCGGTAGGCCCCAAGAACCAGCCTGCCGACGACGGCACCCGGCTTGCCTTTCTTGGCGACGTCATCCCGCTGGTGCCGCTTGGCAAGGTCCTCAGCGCTGGTGACCTGCTGATCGCCGCCGGTGCCAGCGCTGCGGTGGCCGTGGCGATGCGCCGCCGCGGCGGTACGGCCCCAGCCACCACCGTGCTCGGTGCAAGACCTGACTCCCGTGGGTTCGACAGCCACCGCGGTGAGTCCTTGCTGGGACCCTGAAGGAGGTGAACATGAGGCGGATCAGCTGGACCCGGCTCGTCGTGGTGCTGTATGCCCTGGCAGCCCTGGCCACCCTGCTCTACGCCATCGGCGCGCCGTATCCCAACGTGGGGTGAAAGGTAGAGCACTGAAGATGAGGCGGACGGTCCGCAGCGTCGGCGCCAACGGAGCTTGGCACAGCTGAGGCCTGTGACAACTGGCCGTGCTCGCGATCCCGAGAAGCTGATATGAGCTATGGCGGTTCTCGCGAGCACGGCCATTCTTCTATCGATGAACACCCCTGAGCTGGTGAACGCATTTGCACACTCTACGAGTCGTCGACTTGGTCGAGGCGAGTTCGTCACGCCGGCGGTGGCGGTCGCGTGGGCGGTGAACCAGACGTGGTCATCGGTCAGCCACTGGTCAAACCGCAGCCCGGTGGACGCCAGATCGGCCCCCAGTTCCTCCTCGCCGATCCGGTAGCTGGTCCACGCGTGCGTCCACACCCGGTCGCCGACGTGGTAGGCGACCACGACGTCCCCCCCTGCCCGTCTCGGTGGACCGATTGGACGACCCGTCGGATCCCGTCGTGCTCGGCTTCAGACGGCGCGACCGTGTCGAACCACACCGGAGCCTGCTGCTGGATCACCACGACGCCCTGCGGGTCGACGTGCCAGCGGCAGGTTGCAAGGAAGGCGTGCCGCTGGGCCGGTTCGGTGTTGAGCATCGTGCTGGCCAACAGGACCACACCGAACCTGCGGTCCAGCCGCAGCGTCTCGATCGGTGAGCAGACGGTCGGCAGGTCAGCGACGCGGGCGAGCATCGCCGGGGACTCGTCCACGCCGAGTACCGGGTGGCCTAGGTCGGCCAGGGGACGCAAGATCCGCCCGGTGCCGCAGCCCAGCTCGAGAATGGACGCGCCCTCGGGCACGGCGGCATGCACGATCGCCGACTCGCCCATGGGCGGCAGCAGCGCGTAGAACTCGACCGCGCAGCCGTCCGGCGTGATCTCCCCAGGGCCGGTCCCGACGTTGCGGATCATTGGTTCGTTCTCCCCTTGTCGTCGTGGTGCGCCAAAGGTGGCCAGCCGCTCGGCGGGCACCTGAGGCACGGTTGCGTCAACGAAGTCGGACGGTCGTTCAGCAATCGAGTCGATGGTATTGCTCGCGTTCCCCTTGCGCTCCGCAGCGACTTTGCGAACCCGCCGTAGGCTGATGCCGAGCGGATCACCGCCACCCGGTCGGGCCGGAGGCGGGAGGAGGGGAGTTCCCGTGCGGATCACTGTGGTCGGTCCCGCCGACCTGCCAGAACTGCTGCCGCTGGTGCGTGCCTACTGCGACTTCTACCAGGTCACGCCGAGCGACCGCGCTCTGCTGGAACTGTCGCAGGCGCTGATCGCCGACCCGCAGCGGGAGGGGCTGCAGCTGCTGGCCCGCGACGACGCCGCAAGGGCCGTCGGCTTCGCCACGCTGTACTGGACCTGGCAGACGCTGGTCGCCGCTCGCGTCGGCGTGATGAATGACCTGTTCGTGGCCGCAAAGGCGCGCGGCACTGGGGTGGCCGACGCGCTCGTCGCCGCTTGCCTGGAGCGCTGCCGCGAGCACGGCGCGACCCGGCTCGTCTGGCAGACGGCCATTGACAACGGTCGTGCGCAGGCCGTCTATGAGCGGCTCGGGGCGATCCGCGAGGACCGCTGGCTCCACTATGAGCTGCCGGTCTCTCCTGCCTGACCCACAGCCAGGCGCAGGGCTGAATCGTCGACGGCGAGGGTGCGGGCTCTGCGTCCTGGCCGCAGTTCCTCCGGCCCCGGCCAAGGCTGTGCTGGCAGTGGACTTCCCGCACCGTGGATCCCGTGTTCCTGCAGCGGCTGCACGTCCTGTTCGTGATCGAGGTGGCCACCCGGCGGGTCCACGTGCTCGGTGTGACCGCGCATCCCGTCGGGGAGTGGGTGACGCAGCAGGCCGCAACCTGTCGATGACCACTCTTGACAAGACCCAGAAATCGTCGGCCTCCACCGGCAGTCGCCTCGATCATGGCTGGCAGCCCGGACGCAGATTGCTGACCGCTCCTGAGGGCTGCCGCGCTAGGCCAAGCGCTCGACCACGCTGCCGTCGCCCGCGACCGCGAAGGCAGTCGGCACGACCGCGACGTGGTAGCGACGCGCCAGGTCGGGGCGCTTGGACACGTCGACGGTGACGACTGGCCGCTCGTCCCCGGCCAGACGTTGCTCCAGCGCCCGACAGTCGCTGCATAGCGGATGGGTGAATTGCACGATGGCGACATCGCCAGCCTGCGCGCCCAACTCGGCCAAGTCGACGGCGCCGACCGCGCCGGCACGGATCCCGCGTACCCGCGCGAGCAGCCGGTGCAGCTGGCAACCGACACACAGCCCCGTGGTCGCCGCCAGCAGCGCCAGCACCGCGACGAGCGCCCCGAGGATCATCCCGACCAGTGACGCGCCAACCGCGTCCGCCGCCACCGTGGTCCACAGCAGGGTCGCGCCGACCAGGTTCGCGAACCGGGGCGGGCGCGCGTCCTCGACTCGGCCCTCGCCAAGACGCGGCTGCACTACCTCGAAGTAGAACACGCACGGTAGACACCAGCGCCTGCCGAGGGTGAGGCCGAGCGTGAGCTGCAGCGCGAGCAGCGCGAACAGCCACCACCAGCCAGTCAGCAGGGCGATGACGCCGACGATGCCCACCACCGCCTGGTTGAACCGCGGGGCGCGGGCGTCGATCACGTCGGTGTCGTCGTAGGGGTGCGCGGTCGGCGGCTTGGTCATCGTCATGGGCGTGCCTTCCTCGGTCGAGCTTGGTGAGGAGCGCGACGGCCCGGCGGCCCGGAAGGAGCGCGTGCTAGCCCATCCGAGGCGACCGCCGGGCCCAAGGACAGGCGCAAGAGGTCACGCGCCCGTAGTCGAGGGTCCGGTTGCGGGTCAGCCAGACGGTCATGCGGCGACAGTGCCGAAGCCGCGGTGGGCTGTCAAGGCCCCACGGGGTGGTCGGCCCCGAGCACTTGCACTCCTGCTCGGGGAACGCAGCATTAGTGAGGCCAGCCCCGGACCGCCGAGAACCCACGGTGGTCCCGTGTCGTAGGCTTCGTCGTTCCTGAAGGGAGTCCGAGGCGGTCCTCACGGCGGGTGGCCACGTGGCGGCGGTGGTCAACATCAACGATGTCCTCGACGGTCATGTGGTGCTCGACCTGGATTGCCTGGACCGCATCTACCTCAACGCCTACGTCCCAACCTGCAGGTCGGCGGTCAGGTGGTCACGTTCTTGACCCGGCACCTGGGCACAAGGTCCCGTCCCGGCCCTGTTAAACGCATCGGCGACCGCTTCCGCCCGCACCTGGAGCAGGCCGAGCGGGAGGGTCGCTTACCCGGCCAAGGTGTGGCTCACGGCTCGACAAGGTCACCTCGATGACCGGCGCAGTTCTGGTGACAACCCAGCGTCACCCTTTCAAGAGAGACTCAATAGCTGCTCGTCCGTGTCGCGCGGTGCCGTTCAATGCCGTTTGATGCTGCTTCTGCCGGCGCTCCATTGGCGTCGGTGCTCGGCCGTGCCGGTCTGTGCTGGTTGGTATCGGAACCGATGGATGCACCATGGCCACACATGGCCGTCAGCATCCCGAAGACCGCCGCCAGGACGGCCACCGGATGGCGGCGCCGCAGGGCCAGTGGCCCCGCCGCGCCGATCACCAACGCTATCGTCCTCGCATCGAAGGGTCGCCGGGCGGGTTGGTGCTGAGAGGCGAAATTGGTGCCGACCGTGACGACGATGGCCAGTCCTGCCGCCGGGGTACCGTCGGCGATCAAGCTCGTTCGTGGAGCTGATCCCGCTTGAGATCTCACCTTCGCAGGCGCCATGGCATAAGCGTAGGGCGGCTCGCGCAGCCCCTCATCGAGTGGAGGGAGCTGCGGCCCCTACTCTCCGCACAGTAGCCGGGACCTTCGCCATACCTCCGAGGGCGCCTCCGAAGTCGCGTCTCTGGCGCGACGATGCGCCTTGGGGACCTCGACGCGCTGCTGCCGTACGCCTCAGGGGGACAGTCACCTCGCCGCTCGTACGCCACGTCCGGTACGGCGAGTTCCGCCGCCAAGCCGACGACGCCAGCCGCGACCGCGCTGATCATTGAACCGTGACCGACGGTCGGCCGTGACCACAAGAGCCACGCCGCCCCAGACACCCACCGAATTGAGGTATCCAATGCTCCAGATGCGGGAAGCACCCCAGACCCCCGGCGCGCGGGTGGCCCGCCGCGACGGCACAGCGACCCTCGTCCCCGTGGCCGTGGACACCGTCGTGGACGCGGGCAGCATGCTGGTGGCGCTGCACGGCCGGGTCGAGCGGCAGTTCGCCCTCTACGAGCAGGCCGAGGGCAGCCAGCGCAAGCAGTACCAGGCCATGCGGGCCATCGGCGCTGCCCTGGCCACCCACGTGGCGCTCGAGGACGAGCTGCTGTACCCGACGCTGCGCGCCCACACCGCCAACCACGACCCCGAGATCCAGCGGCAGCTCGAACAGGACCACCTGCTCGACACGATCATGGTCGAGCTGGCCGCCATGATCCCCGCCGACCGGCGCTTCGACGCCAAGGTCCGGGTGCTCATGCAGGTCTTCCGCCAGCACGCGCAGGACAGTGAGGCGTTGCTGCTTCCCGAGCTGAGGCGGCGGCTCGACCCGGGCGAGCGCGAGCAGCTCAGCCACCGGCTGCTCGAGCGGCTCGGCCAGCTCGAGAACCGGCCCTGGCGGCGTGGCTGGTAACCACCCAGGCGAAACCCAGCGAGCACGGCGCTGAGGTGAGGGCCCCAACAACCGATATGGAGGCACGCGATGCAGGCGGTTCCAAGCCCAAGGCGCGAGCGTCGAACGCTACCGCGCCGGCAGCTCCAGGTGACCAGGCGGCAGCACAGGCGCCGGCCGCGGAGCCCGATCGACCGGCGCACCCCCTCCGGCCGGCTCCTGCCCTTCTGAATGCCGGGGCTCCTCGCCGGCGTACTTCATCGGAGGTGCGGGCCGGGGAACGGATCGTCCGAGAGGCCGACACCGCGCCCCGGCCCGACCCCTACCATAACCCCCACCGCATCCAGCGCGAGCTTGGCTGGCTGAGCCTCAAGGAGTACGAGGAGGCGTACTACACCGGCAAGACTTCTGGCAGCCTGGCTTCACCTACCGGCGCCAGGTGAGTCGCAGGGTGAGCGCCACCTGCGCTTCGGTGGACAGTGCCGGGTGGTCATCTACAACGCCGGGCTGAGCGGCCCAGCCGAACCGGGTCTCTGCCGTCGCCCTGCGCACCTGGCCGGGCGACGGCCTGCCGCCCAACCCCGACGAGCCAGAGGTGGCCGGCCTGCTGGCGCTGTTGCTGCTGACCGATCCTCGGCAAGGTCGATGTCACCGAAGAGCGACCCTGCGAGGAATCGGGGGAACCTCACCGAGGTCGGCCGGATCACCAGGAAGGAGCTTGCGACCTCCTTGGTCGACAGGCCGCCGAGCAGCGCAGAGGCGATCCGGCTGGCACGGATCCTGGCGACGCTCATGCCCTGCTCGGCGAGCAGGACCGCACACGATGGGATCGGGCCTTGATCCAGGAGGGCCTGGCGATCGTCCGCCGGTGCCTTCGCCGCAACCGACCCGGTGCGTATCAGCTCCAGGCCGCCATCAACGCCGTGCATGCCGACGCCCCGACCGTCGAGCAGAGCGGCTGGTCGCAGATCGTCGCCCTGTACGACCACCTGCTTGCGGTCGCCCCCACGCCGGTGGTGGCCCTCAACCGCGCCATCGCCATCGGCGAGGTGCAGGGCCCCGCTGCCGCGCTGGCGCTGGTGGAGGAGTTGGACCTGGACAACTACTACCCGTTCCACGCCACGCGAGCCGATCTGCTTGGGCGGCTGGGCCGGCCCAGCGAGGCCGCGGCCGCCTACCAGCGTGCGGCCGCCATGGCGCCGACGGACGCCGAGCGGGACTTCCTGAGGCTGGGTGGCCGAGCTTCGCGCTGAGCGAACCGGTGACTTCGAGCAAGTGGCCGGCCATTTCGGGTATCAGCACGGCCTCGTGGGGTTCAGGAACCTGGGCCGCGTGCGCTGAGCAGTGAGAATCCGGGTCGGGGACAATCGGCCGATGGTCGTGTCCGGTAGCCATCGCCTTTGCCCTCGGTTCCAGGGTGAGGATGGTGGCGTCCGCTGGCCATCGTGGGCGGAGCGATCGGCCTCGCGGCCTTCTGGGACGGACAGGCCCGGCTCTTGGTCGAGGGTGTGCCAATGGGGCGGTCGTCGGCTTCATCCTGCTCGTGAGCGCGACACACCGCTCGGTGAGGCTGCCCTCGCGGCCGCCGAAGCTGACAGCGCACTGCCGCGTCATCCCGACGCCCTCAGCGTTGCCCTCGGCGACCTGGGCGCCGGCCACGTAGGTGACGTTCTTGACCACGTTGGCCCACTGCGGCAGCAGGGTGGAGTCCGCAAGGATGCCCCAGACCGCGGCCGGTGCGGTTGCAACCTCGATCGTGGTGGTGAGCTGATGCTTGCCGTTCATCATGGCTGGTCGCCTCCTTGGCGGAGCGTGAGCTCGAGGTAGCGGGCGAAGTGGGTGACGGCGGCCACCGCCGAGGGGTTGGTGGGCTTGGCGCGGTCCAGCAGCAGCCCGCCCTCGATCGCGGCGAGCAGCCCGTCGGCGAGCGAGCCGGCGTCCAGCTCGCCGCCGTGGTGGCTGGCGGCCGCGCCGATCAGCTCGGCGAGGGTCGCATGCCAGCGGGCGAGCGCGGCCTCGGCGGCACCGGCGACGGCCGGATGGGTCTGTGGGGTCTCCAGCGCCATGGCGCCGAGCAGGCAGCCGCGGGCCAGGAGGGGGTCGCGCAGCAGCGCCACGATCGTGTCCAGGTAGCTCCGCAGCACTGCGTCGGGGTCGGCTGGGGCCTGCGCGCCCGCGCTGGCCTGCTGACCGGCGCGGACGAGCTGGTCGTAGAAGCGCGCAACCGCCGCGGCGGCGAGCTCCTCCTTGGAGGCGAAGTGGTAGAAGAGCGCCCCTTTGGTGGCGCCTGCTCGTGCGCACACGTCGTCGAGGGCGGTGGCTTCATAGCCGCGTTCCAGGAGCAGCGCCTGCGCCGCACCGAGGAGCTGTTCACGGGCTGGTCCACATGTCGCTGAGCAGCAGCGACGACCGATTGATCCCGCTCACCCGGTCGCGCGCTGGCCCATGGCCTTGCGCAGCTCCTCGGCGTCATAGATGAGCTCGCCGCGGACGATCCTGCCGTCGCGGATCTCCAGCACCTCCGCGGCGGTCAGCGTCCCCGGCACGGGCGCATCGTCCAGTCGACCACCGAGCACACCAAGTTCCCGTCGGTGAACTGGTGGCGGACGCGGAAGCTGGTGACCCCAGCGCCCGCCTGGCGGGTCATGGCGCGGTAGCCCTCGGCGAAGTCGAAGCTGGCGACCGGGCCACGGAAGACCATGTCGTCGGCCAGCGGCACGTCACGCATTCGGACAGCTCGTCGAGCCCTACCTCCGCGAGATTCACGTGCACTGCTACCGCATGCTGGGCTCGTTCCACGACCGACTGCTCGACGAACCCCGGGGTGCGGATCAGCGGCGCGTTGGTCAGTGCTGTTGGACGCGTTGTTCGACGAGGGCCTTGAGCTTGCCGAGCACGCTGGGCAGCATGCCCGCCCACATGCGGCTGAGCTCGTCTTGTCTGGCCGGGTCGAGGGCCACGAAGCTGGACTCCCAGAC
>WNGF01007642.1_pt1 | contig 14196 bp, 9 predicted proteins | sample 5400641 | NCBI WGS metagenome assembly WNGF01 (sample SAMN13153371, study PRJNA577476) | soil metagenome | isolation source: 80 cm soil or saprolite under grassland replicate 2 | place: USA:California | collected 2016-06-15
CGGGCTGGCGATGAGCGGCTGGTGGAGGCGGGGTTGATCCTGTCCTCTGGGTTGTCGCTGCCTGTGATCCTGCAGCGGATCGTGGAGCTGGCCGCCGAGATCACCGGCGCCCGCTACGGCGCCCTGGGGGTGCTGGGCCCAGACGGCACCATCACCGAGTTCGTCACCACCGGCATCTCGCCGGCCGAACGCGCCGCGATCGGGCACATCCCGGTGGGCCGTGGCATCCTGGGCGTGCTGATCGCCGACGCCCGGCCGCTGCGCCTGGCCGAGCTCGGCAGCGATCCCCGCTCGGTCGGCTTTCCGCCCAACCACCCGCCGATGCGGTCGTTCCTGGGCGTGCCGGTCAGCGCCCGCGGCCGGGTGTTCGGCAACCTGTACCTGACCGAGAAGCAGGACGCCGCGGCGTTCGACGCCGACGACGAGCGTGCCCTGGTGGTGCTCGCCGCCCAGGCCGGGGTCGCGGTCGCCAACGCCCGCCTGTACCAGCAGGCCAGCGACCGGGCACGCCGCCTGGAGGCCCTGGGGGCGGTCGCCGCGGCGATCCTGGCCGGCGACCAGGCCGAGCGGGTGCTGGGCCTGGTCGCCCGCGCCGCCCGGGAGCTGGCCGGGGCCGACCTGGCCACCGTCGCGGTCCCCGCCGACGGCGGCGGGGGTGAGCTGGTCGTCCAGGCCGCCGACGGCGCCGGGGCCGCGCGCCTGCGCGGGACGCGGTTCCCGGCCCAGGGCTCGGCCGCCGGGGAGGTGCTGCGCAGCGGCACGGTCGTGGTACTCGCCGAGCGGGCCGAGCGGCCGCTGCTCGGCCTGGGCGTGGTGGGCGCGGCGCTGGTGGCGCCGCTGTCGGCCCAGGGCCGGGCGTCCGGCGTCCTGACCGTCGCCCGCGCCGCTGGCGGCGGTGCCTTCCGCCAGGCCGACGCGCAGCTGCTGGAGGCGTTCGCCGCGCAGGCCGCGGTCGCGCTGGAGCACCTGCGGCTACGCCGCGAGCTGGACCGCCTGGTGGTCATCCAGGACCGCGAACGGATCGCCAAGGAGCTCCACGACGGCGCCATCCAGGCACTGTTCGCGGTCGGCCTGGGCCTGCAGGCCGCGGCCACGCTCGCCCGCGACCCCGAGCTCGCCGCCCGCATCGAGGACGCGGTCGCCGAGCTCGACCGGGTCATCGGCGACCTGCGCAACTACATCTTCGGCCTGCGCCCGGGGATCCTGGCCGACCGCCAGCTCGAGGGGGCCCTGCGCCGCCTGGTCGAGGAGTTCGCCGGGCGCAGCGGCGTGGTCGCGGTCGCCGAGATCGACCCGCAGGCCGCCGCCGCGCTGGCCGCACACGCCGGCGACGTCATCCAGCTCGCCCGCGAGGCGCTGGCCAACGTCAGCCGGCACGCCGCCGCCGCCACCTGCCGCCTCAGCCTGCGCCAGCAGGACGCCGGCGTGGTCCTGGAGGTCGACGACGACGGACGCGGCTTCGACCCCGACCACGTTCCTGCCGGCGGCCACGGCCTGGGCAACCTACGCCAACGCGCCGCCGCGCTGGGCGGACACGCCCAGATCACCAGCACCCCCGGGCACGCTCCACCCCGCCGCTGGCACCCCCGGCCGCGCCGCCGACCGGGTCCTGCTGCACCACGTCGCCGAAGCGACCATCAAGGACTTCCTGGACCGGGTCGCCGAGTCGCTCCTCCACCCTACCGCCGTCTGAGCGGCGGTCCGCGCCTCGAACGTCACGCATGTGGAGCCGCCGCCCACCTCCGCGTGCACCGGTGTCGCCAGCGCCTCCTCTGGTCAGCCGCGCCCCCCGGACGGCCTCGGCTCGCCCTCGAAGACCGCGTCGACGTCGCGGGCCAGGGTGGCGGCGCGGGTGGCGAAGCGGCCGGGCCGGAACGCCTCGAGCAGCGGTTCCGGCGGGCCGCCGGTGAGCTCCCTGGCGACCAGGCGCCCGAGTGCCGGAGCGACGGTGACGCCGCTGTGGGTCACCGCCAGGTACAGGCTCGGCAGGCCCGGCAGCGGCCCGACCAGCGGCAGCCGGTCGGCCGGCATGGGCCGCCAGCCGACCGTGACCCGCTCGATGCCGGCCGTGCGCAGCGCGGGGAAGAACCGCGCGGCCTGGGCGAGCAGCTCGCGGGCGTGCCGCTCGGTCGGGTTGGTGGCGACCATCTCCTGGGAGCGCTCGCCGATCAGCACCGCATGGCGGTCGGGCTCGCGCGGGTGGCGGTCGTCGAGCTGGCGCAGGTGCACCAGCGGGCCCGGCGGGCCGGGCAGGTACACCACACCCGGGGCCAGCGGTGCGACCGGGGTGGTCCGCAGCAGCATGCCGGGGCTGGGCACCGTCGGGACGTCGAGGCCGACCTCGGCGGCGATCGCCAGCGACTCGGCCCCGGCGGCCAGCACGACCGTCGCGGGCCGCAGCAGCAGGTCGCGGTCGACCTCCAGCTGGATGCCGTCGTCGTCGAGGCGCCCCCTGGCGCGGCGGCCGGTCAGCAGCCGGGCGCCGGCCTGCGCCAGCGCCGCGCGGCTGGCTGCGAGCACCCTGGGCACGTCGACCTGCGCGTCTGCCTCGGCGTGGCTGGCGGCGGCGACCGGGCCTGGCTCCGCGTCGGGCAGCAGCTGGCGAAGTTGCGACTCGCTGATCATGCGCACCGGGTAGCCGCGCGCCTGGGCGCGAGCCACCCGCTCGGCCAGCATGCGTCCCTCGTCCTGGTCGCTCTCCCAGCGCAGCTCGCCGCCGCGCCGGTAGCCGACCGCTCCGCCGAGCCGGTCCGACCAGCGCCGCCAGCTCCCCATGCCTGCCGCGGCGAGCTCGTAGTAGCCGACCGGGTCCTTGCCGAAGGCGGAGATCGACGCGAACGAGAGTGCCGAGGCGGTCGAGCCGGGCGGCCCGGCGTCGACCAGCACGGGGCGGACCCCGAGATCGGCGAGGTGCACGGCGATGGCGGAGCCGACGATGCCGCCGCCGACCACAGCGACCGCATGCTCGTTGGGTTCCATACGGGCCTCCAGGATCGCAGCGGTGTCACCAAGGACAGCGTCGCTGCCTTCCGGCCCGGCCGCCACGGCCATCCGCCCCTGGCGGCCGGGTCCCCGGGCCCTGGTTCCGCGGGACCTTCGTCCGTTCCTCAGGCGCGCGGCGCCGGCTACGGTCGGGGCCGCCATGCTGGCTCTGACAGGGAGGTCCGCCGTGGGCGCGGGCGTCGAGCGGGAGCACTTCCAGCACCTCGACTACGACCGCTTCGGGGAACGTCTCGAGCGTGGCCTGGAGGCGCTGCGGAGCCTGCTGGCGCGGCCCGGCTTCGGCGCCGGGCAGACCACCGTCGGCGCCGAGCTGGAGCTGTTCCTGGTCGACCCGGCCGGCAGGCCGCTGCCGCTGAACGACGCGGTCAGCGCCGACACGCGCGACGGGCGCGTGACCGTGGAGGTGGACCGCTTCGACCTGGAGGTCAACCTGACCCCGGCCCTGATGGCCGGCCGGCCGTTCAGCGCCTTCGGCCGCGAGCTCGACGAGGTGCTGCGCGTGGTCGGCCGGGCGGCCGCGGCGTACGGCGGCCGCCTGGCCATGATCGGGATCCTGCCCACCCTCCACCCCGACGACCTGGGCCGCGGCGCGCTCAGCGACCGGAGCCGCTACCGCGCCATCGACCGCGGCCTGCGGCGGCTGCGCCATGAGCCGTTCCGGGTCCGCATCGACGGGCAGGACCCACTCCAGACCGTCTGCGACGGCATCTCCCTGGAGGGGGCCAACAGCTCCTGGCAGGTCCACCTGCGCGTCGACCCGGCCGCCTTCGGTCGCACCTACAACGCGGTGCAGCTGGCCACGCCGCCGGTCCTGGCCGCCGCCGGCAACTCGCCGACCTTCCTCGGCCACCGGCTCTGGGACGAGACCCGCATCGTGCTGTTCAAGCAGGCGGTCGACGTCCGTGACGAGGCCGCGCACGGGCTGCGCGTGGCGCGCGTGGCGTTCGGCACCGACTGGGTCGGCGACGGCGCGATCGAGCAGTTCGAGCAGAGCGTGCGGCTGCACCAACCCGTCCTGCCGATGCTCGCCGACGAGGACCCGCTCGACCAGGTCCTCGACGGCCGCGTGCCGCGCCTGGCCGAGCTGCGGCTGCACCAGGGAACGGTGTGGCGCTGGAACCGGGCGATCTACGACCCGGCCGGAGGGGGCCACCTGCGCATCGAGCTGCGCTCGCTGCCCTCGGGGCCGACCGTCACCGACATGCTCGCCAACGCCGCCTTCGCGTTCGGCCTCAGCCTGGCGCTCGCGCCGCAGGCCCGCGCCTGGACCAGGACGCTGCCCTTCGCGCAGGTGCACCGCGACTTCTACCGGGCGGCCAAGCACGGCCTCGACGCGCGGATCGCCTGGCAACTCGATCCCGGGTGGCCGCGCACGTACCCGGCGGCGGAGCTGATCCCGCTGCTCCTGCCACGCGCCCACGACGGCCTGGTGGGTGCCGGCGTGGCGCCCGGCGAGGCCCGGGACCTGCTCGAGGTGGTGCGGGAACGGGTCGCGTCGAGGCAGACCGGCGCCGTCTGGCAGCGCCGGGTACTCGCCCGGCTGGTCCCGGAGCTGGGGCGGGAGCGCGCCCTGGCGGCGATGCTGGACCGCTACGTCGAGCTCTCCGCCGCCGGCTCGCCGGTGCACACCTGGCCGGTCGATGGCTGACACCTCCCGCGACACCCGCGTCACCAGGGGAAGGCGTACCTTGACCGCCCGGCATGCTTGAGCCGAGGCGCCGTGTGCTGGAAGGATGTGCCGGATGGAGACGCCACCACTGCGGGTCATGCTGGTCGACGACCACGAGGTCGTCCGCGACGGCATCAGGGCGCTGCTCGCGGCGACCGAGGACATCGTGGTCTGCGGCGAGGCGGGCTCGGTGCGCGACGCGGTTGCCGAGGCCGAGCGTGCCCTGCCCGACGTGATCGTGATGGACGTGCGCCTGTCCGACGGCTCGGGCATCGAGGCGACCCGCGACATCCGCGCGCAGCGGCCGGCGACCCAGGTGCTGATGCTGACCTCCTTCGCCGACGACGAGGCGCTGTTCGCCTCGATCATGGCCGGGGCCTCGGGCTACGTGCTCAAGCAGATCAAGGGCGGGGAGCTGGTCCGGGCGATCCGCACGGTCGGGCAGGGCCAGAGCCTGCTCGACCCGGCCGTGACCAAGGGCGTGCTCGACCGGCTCCGCAAGGGCAAGCACCTGCTCCGCGACGAGAAGCTGGCGCGGCTGTCCCCGCAGGAGGAGCGCATCCTCGGGCTGGTCTCCCAAGGCAGGACCAACCGGCAGATCGGCGAGGAGCTCGGCCTGGCCGAGAAGACGGTCAAGAACTACGTCTCCAGCATCCTGGCCAAGCTCGAGGTCGCTCGCCGCGCCGAAGCGGCCGCCTACCTCGCCCGCCACACCACCACCCCCGGCAGCTGACCCGTGCCCGCGGTCAGTCGGGCAGCATGACCGGCCGCGCCCTTACCGTGCTGAGCGCAGCTCCAGCCCGAGGTAGCGGGTGTGCAGGTCGGTCATGACCTGCCTCCTCGGCGTCAGGCCACGCGGATGGCGCTGCCGAGCAGGTCCCTGATGGACACCATGCCGACCACCCGGCCTTCCTCGACGACCGGCAGGTGGCGGCACTCCAGCTCCAGCATCGCCGCCACCGCCTCGCGCACGTCCATATCCGGGCTGACCACGGTCGGCCACCCGGTCATGTAGTCGGCGACCGTCACCGACTCGGGGTCTGCGCCCTCGGCGATCGCGCGGGTCAGGTCCCGCTCGGTGAGGATCCCGGCGAGCCGCTCGCCGTCCATCACCACCAGCGACCCCACCTGGTTCTCGTGCATCCTGGTGGCGGCGTCGGCCAGGGACCCGTCGCCGTCGGCGACCACCACCCGCGACCGGTAGATCGACTGGACCTTCACGTGCTCACCTCGCTGTCGCGTGCCCGGATGCTTCCAGCACGGACCGTACGAGGCGCTCGACCGGCCGGGAACGTCCCAATGGCCCACGGCTCGCGGGACCTTCGGCCGCCAGGCCGGGTCTTGGGGGAGCGTCAGACCTCGTCGCCCGGGACGGTGCCCGAGAGCCCGAGGCCGAGCAGGTCGCGCCTGGCGCGGATCCCGACCAGCCAGCCCTCCTCTTGCAGGGCGACCTAGCCGGCCACGGTCCCGGCCCGTACGGCCCGACGACCCGCGCTCTGCGGGCCGGATCGCGCTCGCTCAGGTGTGGCGGCGGCGGGCGGCGAGCGGCAGCGGGGGTGGGGCCGCCTCGACGCGCACGCGCGCGTCGACCACGGCCGCGCCCTGGCCCCGCGGCAGCACCATCACCGGGTTGAGGTCGAGCTCGGCCACCTCGGGGTGCGCCTCGACCAGCGCGCCGACCCGCAGCAGCAGGTCCTCGAGCGCGGCCACGTCGGCGGGCGGCGCGCCCCGGTAGCCGTCCAGCAGCGGGAAGGTGGCCAACGACCGCACCATCGCGGTGGCGTCGGCGTCGGTCAGCGGGGTGATCCGCACCTCGACGTCGCGCAGCAGCTCCACGGCGGTGCCGCCGGCGCCGCACGCGACCACCGGGCCGAACGACGGGTCGTGGACGACGCCGACCAGCATCTCGACGCCATCGGGGACCATGCGCTGGACCAGGAACCGCTCGACCTGGTGGCCGGCGGCGGCGGCGACCGCCTCGGCCAGCTCCGCCGCCGCGGAGCGCACCTGCTCGGCACCGGCGAGCGCCAGGCGGATGCCGCCGGCCTCGGTCTTGTGGATCAGGCCGGGCGCGACCGCCTTGACGGCCACCGGGCCGCCCAGCTCGCCGGCCGCCGCCGCGGCCGCCTCGGGCGTCTCGACCAGCCGCCACGGCGCCAGCGGCAGCCCGTAGCAGTCGAGGAGCTGGGCCACCTCGTCGGGCGCGAGCCAGCGCGGCCCTTCCGCCATGACGGTGGCGAGCAGCCCGGCGGCCTCGTCGCGGCGCAGCCCCGCGAGCTCGGGCATGCGCCCCTCCGGTGTCGCCTGCCAGACGCCGTACTCGACCGCCCGGACCAGCGCCCTGGCGGCCTCCTCGGGGAAGCGGTAGGAGGGGATCCGCGGGGGCCGCGGGTTCAGCTCGGCCGGCACCCCCTGGGCGGACATGAACACGGTGAGCACCGGGAGGCGCTCGGCGGCGCCGACGGCCCCATCGTGGATCGCCGTGGCCACCTCCGCCGGGTCGGTCGCCAGCGGAGGGATGAAGATCACGATCACCGCGTCGGCCTCGCCGCTCGCCACCACCTGCTCGACCGTCCGCCGGTAGGCCTCCGGGGGTGCTGCGGCGAGCATGTCGACCGGGTTGACGGTCGACGCCTCGGCGGGCAGGAAGGCCGCCAGCCGCTCGCGCAGCCCCTCGGACAGGGCGGGGACGCTCAGGCCGCCGGCCTCGCAGGCGTCGGCGCACAGGATGCCGGGACCGCCGGCGTTGGTGACGATCGCCACCCGCCGGCCCTGCGGGCGCGGCTGGTTGGCCAGCAGCGTGGCCACGTCGAACAACTCGGCGAGGGTGTCGGTGCGGATCACGCCGGCCTGCCGGAACAGCGCGTCGACGGTCACGTCGGAGCCGGCCAGCAGGGCGCCGGTGTGCGAGGAGCTGGCGCGCGCCCCGGCGGTGGAGCGGCCGCTCTTGACCGCGACGATCGGCTTGGAGCGGCCGACCCGGCGGGCGACGCGCGCGAACTTGCGCGGGTTGCCGAACGACTCGAGGTAGAGCAGCACCACCTCGGTGCCGTCGTCCGCCTCCCAGTAGTCCAGCAGGTCGTTGCCTGAGATGTCGGCCTTGTTGCCGACCGAGACGAACGACGACAGGCCCAGCCCCATGGCGTTGGCGTAGTCGATGATCGCCAGGCCGAGCGCGCCTGACTGGGACAGGAACCCGACACGGCCGCGCTGCGGCAGGAGCGGCCCGAAGGTCGCGTCCAGGGACACGTCCGGCGCGGTGTTGATGATCCCCAGGCAGTTCGGGCCGATCAGGCGCATGCCGGCGTCGCGGCACACCTGCAGCAGCTCGCGCTGGCGCGCGGCGCCGTCCGGACCGGTCTCGGCGAACCCGGCCGAGATGACCACCAGCCCGCGCACGCCCTTCTCGGCGCAGGCGCGTGCCGCCTCGACCACCCCGGCCGCCGGCACCACCACCACCGCCAGGTCGACCGGCCCGGCGACGTCGAGCACGGAAGGGTAGGCCAGCACCGACTGGACCACCTCGGCGCGCGGGTTGACCGGGTAGACCGGACCCTGGAACCCGGCGGCGAGCAGGTTGTGGAACAGCTGCCCGCCGACCGTCGTGCGGTCGCGGGAGGCGCCGATCACCGCCACCGCGCGTGGGGAGAGCATCGCGCGCATCGCGGCCACGGCCGCCGACTGCTCGCGCCGCTCGAAGCGCTCCAGGGCCGCCGGCGTCAGCGAGGTGGGGAACTCGACCAGGATCAGCCCGGGGACGGTCTGGGTGGTCAGCGGGAAGCCGCTGTCACGGAAGACACCCACCATGCGGTGGTTCTCCGGCAGCACCTCGGCGACGAACAAGGTCACGCCGACATCGGTGGCGGCCTCGGCGAGCTGGCCGAGCAGGATGGTGCCGAGCCCCTTGCCCTGCATCCGGTCGGCGACCACGAAGGCGACCTCGGCCCGCTCAGGCCGGTTCCCCTCCCGCTCCCAGCCGGCGTGGCCGACCACCTTGCCGTTCTGGCCGGCGGTGGCGACCAGCCCGTAGCGCGACCGGTAGTCCACCTCGGTCGCCCAGCTGGCCGCCGCGTCGAGGTTGGGGAAGCCGGAGAAGAACCGCAGCCAGGTCGACTCCTCGGAGAGGTCCCGGAGCAGCTCCCGGACGGCCGGCGCGTCGTCGGGACGGCTCGGCCGCACGTGCACGGTCGAGCCGTCCCGCAGGACCACGTCGGCCTCGCGGTGGCGCGGGTACTCCATCGGCCCCCTCCCTCGGTCCTGCCGCCGACGCCACGCTACCTCCCGCGGGGGGCGCGTGACAGCGGAGGCCCAGCCCTTGCGCTGCTTGCCCGGTGGATCTTCACTGGGTCCGCGGGCGCACGCCGGTGTTCCCGTGCTCGGGAGGTGCGGGATGGCGACCGTACGGGACACGGTCCGGCGACCGGGCGGCGGGTGGCGGCAAACGGCCGACTCCGAGGCGCTGTTGGCGTTCTTCGCCCTCGCGTACGCGCTGAGCTGGGCGTGGGTCGTGCCGCTGGCGCTGGCGCACCAGCTGGTCCGCCGTGGCGACGGCTGGCCCACCCACGCTCCGGCACTGCTGGGCCCGCTGGTCGCCGCGTTCGTCGTCACCGCGTGGACCACGGGCCGGGCGGGCATGCGCGAGCTGCTGGCCCGCATCGGCCGCTGGCGGGTGGGCCCGCGCTGGTGGCTGGTGGCGGTGAGCCCGCTCGCGTTCCTCGTGGTCACCATGGCCGGCCTGCGCGCGGCCGGCGAGGACCTCCCCGCCGCGGCGGACTTCGGGCGCTTCAGCGGCACCCCGCCGGTCGGCGTGGTCGGCGCGCTCCTGATCATCACGTTCGTGGGCAGCCTCGGCGAGGAGACCGGCTGGCGCGGGTTCGCGCTGCCACGCCTGCAGCGGCGCCTCGGCGCCCTGACCGCGACGCTGATCCTGGCGCCGTTGTGGTGGCTGTGGCACCTGCCGCAGTTCTTCGTGATCGCGACCTACCGCGACTTCGAGCCGTTCGAGTACGTCGGCATGGTCCTCGGGCTGACCTGCGGCGCGATCGTGCTGACCTGGCTGTTCAACCGCTCGGGCGGCAGCGTCCTGCTGGTCGTCGTCTGGCACGGCGTCTACAACTTCGCGGCGGCCACGCAGGCGTCGGTCGGCACCATCGCCGCGGTCGTCAGCACCCTGGTGATCGTGCAGGCGCTCGTGCTGGTCGCGTTCGAGTTGCGGGCGCGGCACCGCGGCCGGCCCTCGGTCCTCGGGCCGGCGCCGACCCGCGCCTGAGCCCACCACGCCGCCGAGAGGGTCGAACGGCCGTCCGCTCCCGGGACCTTTGACCCGAGACCGGCCACGGGCGGTACGCCATCGTGAGAGGTGAGGCCGCCGCGGAGGCGGCGGTACGGGACACATGCAGTGACCGAAGGAGGCGTGAGAGCGCCATGACGACGAAGCGCGCCGCAGCCAAGGCAGGCGGGGTGGCCTACATCGAGGAACCGCCGTTCGCGAAGTGGCTGTTCGGCTCGAGCGCGGCGGGCTGGATCTGGCTGGTCGCCAGGATCTGGCTCGGCTGGGAGTGGCTCCAGGCCGGCTGGGGCAAGGTCTTCGGCGGCAACATCACCTGGCGGTTCTGGAACTGGGGCGACGCCGCCTACAGCCTGACCGGCAGCGACAACATCGGCTGGGTCCGCGGCGGCACCGTGGAAGGCCACCACCTGCAGGTCGGCGACGCGGTCGCCGGCTTCGCCAGGGGCGCGCTCGAGCGCGGCACCGCCGGCGACCACCCGGACGTCGCCTACTCCTGGTACGTCAACTTCCTGGAGTGGGTGCGCGACAGCGGCCACACCGTCCTCGGCCCGACCGTGGCCGTCGGCGAGGTGGTCATCGGCATCGCCCTGATCCTCGGGCTGTTCACCGGGATCATGGCCTTCCTCGGCGCGATCCTGAACTTCTCGTTCGTGTTCGCCGGCTCCGCCGGCGTCAACCCGGCGATGATCGCCGTCGGGCTGCTGGTCATCCTGGCCTGGCGCAACGCCGGCTGGTACGGCCTGGACCGCTACGTGCTCCCGAGGCTGGGCACCCCCTGGCACCGCGGCGAGCTGTTCACAGGGCCGGCGCCACGAGCAGGCACACCGGGCCAGGCGGCGCACGCCTGACCCGCCATCAGGGACCCCGCGCCCCTTCGGGAGGGCGCGGAGTTCCGCCTTCTCCCGAGCCCGGCGTGAGAGGATCGGCCCATGGCGACAGACCGGGGCCGTACCGGGCCGACGGCCGTCTATCTCGAGGTCGGGTCCAGGCGCGTGTTCGCCGGCGCGCTCGACTGGCCCGGCTGGGCCCGTTCCGGCAAGGACGAGGCGCTCGCGCTCGAGGCCCTGGCGGACTACGCGCCGCGCTACGCCGTGGTCGCGGAGCGGGCCGGGCTCGCCTTCCCCGCCACCGCCGGCGACGAGCTGCGGGTCGTCGAGCAGGTCGCGGGGTCGGCCACGACCGACTTCGGGGCGCTCGACCGGGTCGTCTCCAGCGACACCGATCCGGTCGGCGGCGACGAGGCCGAGCGGTTCGCCGCACTGCTGCGGGCGTCGTGGGCGGTGTTCGACCAGGTCGTCGCCGGCGCGCCGGCGGAGCTTCGCAAGGGTCCCCGTGGCGGCGGGCGGGACCGGGACAAGATCGTCGACCACGTGCTCGGCGCGGAGGCGGCCTACGCCCGCGTGCTCGGCGTCAGGCAGCGGCAGCCGGCCGTCGGCGACCACGCCGCCATCGCCGCCCTTCGCGACGCGGTCGTCGCCGTGCTCGGCGCGCCCTCCGACGGGACGCCAGCGGCCCCGAAGGGCTGGCCGGCCCGCTACGCCGTGCGCCGATTCGCCTGGCACGTCCTCGACCACGCCTGGGAGATCCAGGACCGCTCGGTCCCAGCCGGCTGAGCGCCGCCGTCGTCGCCGCGCCCGGTGGGTCAGCCGCCCACCGGGAGCGGGACGTCGGCTTCCGAGCGGCGGCGGGCGGCCCGGCGGCGCAGCCACTTCTCGATCTCCACCGCCACGAAGGCGGTGGTCGAGGCGACCAGCACGACCGTGAGCTGGAGCGGGCCGAGCGCCTCGGTCTCGAACACCGGGTGCAGCGCCGGCACGTAGATGAGCGCGAGCTGGACGGCGACGATGCCGGCGACGGCGCCGAGCAGCAGCGGGTTGGAGCGGACGCCGAGGGTGAAGAAGCTGTCCCGTTCGGACCGTACCGCCAGCGCGTGGCCGAGCTGCAGCAGCGCCAGGGTGGTGAACACCATCGTCTGCCAGGGCCAGCCGGCCGCGCGCGCGGCGGCCAGCAGGCCGAGGCAGACCGCCGCCATGGTCAGCCCGACCCAGAGGGCGTGCTGCCACAGGCCCCGGCCGAGGATCGACTCGTCCGGCGGGCGCGGCGGGCGCCGCATGCTGGCGCGCTCGGCCGGCTCCAGGCCGAGCGCGATCGCCGGCAGGCCGTCGGTGACCAGGTTGACCCAGAGGATCTGCACCGGCAGCAGCGGGACGGGCAACGCCACCAGCGAGGCCAGGAACATCACCCAGATCTCGCCCGAGTTGGTGGTCAGCAGGTAGCGCACGAACCGGCGGATGTTGTCGTAGATGCGCCGCCCCTCCTCGACCGCGGCCACGATGGTGGCGAAGTCGTCGTCGGCGAGCACCATGTCGGCCGCTTCCTTGCTGACGTCGGTGCCGGTCACGCCCATGGCCACGCCGATGTCGGCGCGTCGCAGGGCGGGGGCGTCGTTGACGCCGTCGCCGGTCATCGCCACCACCGCGCCGCGGTCCTTCCAGGCGGTCACGATGCGGAGCTTCTGCTCCGGGTTGGTGCGCGCGTACACGCTCGTGGCGACGACCCGCTCGCGCAGGGCGGCGTCGTCCAGGCGGGCCAGCTGGCCGCCGGTGAGCACGCCGCCGCCGTCGCCGAGGATGCCGGTGCGGCGCGCGATCGAGCCGGCCGTGCGGGCGTCGTCGCCGGTGATCATGACCGGGGTGATCCCGGCCCGCCGGCACGAGGCGACCGCCGGGGACGACGCCTGGCGGGGCGGGTCGGCCATCGCGACCACGCCGAGCAGGCGCAGGTCGTCCTCGGCGGCGGAGGGCTCGTCCGGCAGCGCGTCCAGGCGACGCTCGGCCAGGGCGAGCAGCCGGTAGCCGTCGGCCGCCCAGCCCGCGGTCACCTTCTCGGCCCTCCTCGCCTGCTGGGCGTCGTCCGGGCGCAGCAGCGGCAGCAGCGCGTCCAGCGCGCCCTTCACGGCCACCAGCACGCCGTCGCGCCCGCGGTGCAGCGTGGTCATGCGGCGGCGGGCGGCGTCGAAGCCGACCTCGGCCACGCGGGGGTGCTCGCGCTCGACGGTCTCGCGGGTGACGCCGAGCTTGCCGGCGAGCGCCAGCAGCGCGGCCTCGGTCGGGTCGCCGCCGGCGACCCAGCCGCCGTCCGGCCCGTCGACCTCCAGCAGGACCGCGTCGTTGCAGGCCGCCGCGACGAACGCGAGGCGGTCGAGGTGCGGGTCGCCGTCGCGATCGGGCCGGGCGTCGCCGTCGCGGGCGACCGTGCCGACCGGGGCGTAGCCGTCCCCGGCGACCCGGTACGACGCGGCCGGGGTCCAGACCCGCTCTACCAGCATGCGGTTCTCGGTGAGGGTGCCGGTCTTGTCGGAGCAGATCACCGTCACCGAGCCGAGCGTCTCGACCGCCGGCAGCTTGCGGACCAGAGCCCGCCGCCGCGCCATGCGCCGCGCGCCGAGCGCCAGCGCGATCGTGACGACCGCCGGCAGCCCCTCCGGGATGGCGGCGACGGCGAGGCTGACCGCGGTCAGGAACATCTCCTCGACCGGCTGGCCGCGGGCCACGCCGGCGCCGAAGACGACCGCGCAGACCACCAGGCAGGCCGCCGCCAGCCGGCGGCCGAGCACCGCCAGGCGGCGCTGCAACGGCGTCGGCTCCGCGGGATGGCGCTGCAGCATCTCGGCCAGGCGCCCCAACTCGGTGGCCATGCCGGTGGCGACCACCACGCCGGCGCCGCGGCCGCCGGCGACCGCGGTGCCGCGGAACGCCAGGTTGCGCTGCTCGGCCGGCATCGCGGGGTCGGCCTCGGGCAGCGGGTCGGTGGTCTTGAACACCGGCTGGGACTCGCCGGTCAGCGCCGCCTCGTTGACCCGCAGGGCCTGCGCCTCGACCAGGCGTAGGTCGGCGGCGACCACGTCCCCGGTGGCGAGCTGCACGACGTCGCCGGGCACCAGCTCGGCGGCCGGGACCTCCTCGAGGAGGCCGGCGCGCAGGACCCGCACGGTCGGCGCGGTCATCGCCTGCAGCGCCGCCATGGCCTGCTCGGCGCGGTGCTCCTGGGCGTAGCCGATCAGCCCGTTGAGCACCACGATGGCGAGGATGACCAGGGTGTCCTTGAGGTCGCCGACGAGCACCGTGACGACCGCGGCGAGCAGCAGGATGACGATCATGGTGTTGGCGAACTGCTCGGCGAGCAGCCGCCATGCCGGCTTGCGCGCGCGCTCGACCAGCTCGTTGGGCCCGAA
>WNGF01021742.1_pt1 | contig 14190 bp, 18 predicted proteins | sample 5400641 | NCBI WGS metagenome assembly WNGF01 (sample SAMN13153371, study PRJNA577476) | soil metagenome | isolation source: 80 cm soil or saprolite under grassland replicate 2 | place: USA:California | collected 2016-06-15
GCCTCTCGATGAGCAAGCGTTCGCGCCGCTCGCGACGCCGGCGAGGTCCTCTTCGTGCAATGATTATGGAGCGAGGCCGCCGACGACGGCGAGCGTGTGGCGGGCGATCATCAGCTCCTCGTCGGTTGGGATCACCCACGCTGTGGCATGGCTGCCCCCGGCGCTGATGCACGGCCCGTCCCGCTGGTTGGCGACCTCATCGAGGCTGAGCCCGAGCCACGCCGCGTCCCGGCACACACGCGCGCGGATCGGCGCGGCATGCTCGCCGATCCCGCCGGTGAATACGAGGGCGTCGAGACCGCCGAGAGCGGCGGTGAGCGAGCCGAGCTCGCGGCCGACTCGATAGACGAACACGTCGAGCGCCAAGGCCGCGCGGGGCGAGTCGCTCGCGAGAAGGTCACGGACGTCGGAGCTCAGGCCCGACATGCCGAGCAAGCCCGACTTCTTGTACAGGAGCTCGCTGACCGCGGTGAGCGACATCCCGCGCTCGCTCATCAGGTGGAGAATCACCCCCGGGTCGATGGAGCCCGTGCGCGTTGCCATCGGCAGCCCTTCCAGAGCGGTGAAGCCCATCGTGGTCGCGACGCTCCGGCGGCCACGCATCGCGCACATCGAGGCCCCGGCACCGAGGTGGGCGACGACGACCCGGCCGTCGGCAGCGTCGCCGAGTTGCTCGGGCAGCACGCTGGCGATGTGTTCGTAGGAGAGGCCGTGGAACCCGTAACGTTTGATCCCGGCCTCGCCAAGTGTGTACGGCAACGCGAACGCCTGCGCGACGGGCGGCTGCGTCGTGTGGAAGGCGGTGTCGAAGCATGCGACCTGCGGCAGCTCCGGCCGGAGTTTCGCGAGCGCCTTGATGGGCGCGAGGTTGTGGGGCTGGTGGAGCGGCGCGAGCGGAACGAGCGCCTCGAGCTCCTGCAGCAGGTCGGGCGTCACCCGAATGGGTCTGGCGTGCTTGACGCCTCCGTGAACCACACGGTGCCCCGCACCGACCACGGCCGCCTCCGCCGTGCGGCTCTCGATCCAGGAGAAGATCGCGCCGAGCGCGTCGTCGTGGCTCACGGTCGCGTCCATTGTCTCGTCCGCGAGACGGGTGCCGGCCGCATCATGCGCGACGAAGTGGGGGCGCGCTCCCAGACCGTCGACCTCACCGCGGAAGCGCTGCGCGAGCGTCGGCGCTCGCTCACCGACTTCGAACACCGAAAACTTGATCGACGACGAGCCCGCGTTGATGACGAGCAGGATGCGACTCAATACTTCGGTCCCCGCCGGGCGAAGAGGAGAGCGACGGCGCAGGAGGCCATGCGCGTCGACGGGGTGTCGGCGCGGCTCGTCAACACGATCGGCACGCGGGCGCCGAGCACGAGCCCCGCCAGCTGTGCCTCTCCCAGGTACTCGAGCTGCTTGGCGAGCATGTTGCCCGACTCGAGGTCCGGCACCACGAGGATGTCGGCACGGCCGGCGACCGGTGACTCGATGCCCTTGGCCTTCGCGGCCTCCTCGGAGATCGCGTTGTCGAAGGCGAGCGGACCATCGAGGATTCCGCCGGTGATCTGCTTGCGCTCGGCCATCTTGCAGAGCGCGGCGGCGTCGATCGTGGATGCGATCTCCGGGTTCAGCGTCTCGACCGCCGAGAGGATCGCGACCCTCGGGGCTTCGATTCCCAGGACGTGGGCGAGGTCGATCGCGTTCTGCACGATGTCGCGCTTGGCGGTGAGGTCGGGCGCGATGTTGATCGCGGCATCGGTGATGAAGAGCGGCCGCGGGCAGGTCGGCACGTCCATCACGAACACGTGGCTGATCCGCCGACCGGTGCGGAGCCCGGTCTCCTTGGCGACGACCTCCTGCATGAGCTCGTCGGTATGAAGGCTTCCCTTCATGAGAGCCTCGACCTCGCCCGCCCGGGCCAGGGCGACCGCCCGCTCGGCGGCCTCGTGGCTGTGGCGCGTCGGCACGAGCCGGTACGGTGCCAGGTCGACGGACTCCGTCGCGGCGACGGCGCGGATTCTCGGCTCGGGGCCGACCAGCACGGGGACGATGAGCCCGGCCCGCGCCGCATCGATCGCACCGAGGAGCGAATTCCGGTCCACCGGGTGGACGACGGCGGTCTTGAGCGGCTCGAGGCCGCGCGTCGAGGCGATCAGCTGTCGGTGGCGCTCGCCGCGATCGTGCGGGTGGACCGTCGGCAAGATGGCGCGCAGCCGCTTCACCTTCTCCGAGGGTGCGATGACCTCGGCAATGCCGTCGATCACGACCTCGCCCGACTGGTTCACGCAACGACACTCGAGGATCACGCGATGCGTCGCCGGATCCTTGAGTGTCGCCGTCACCGACGCCGTGACCGCTTCCCCGACGCTCACCGGTCGCCGGAACCGGAGAGTCTGCTCGACGTAGATCGTGCCGGGGCCGGGGAGCTTCGTTCCGAGCAGCGTCGAGACCAGTGCGCCGCCCCACATCCCGAAGACTTCGAAGTCGTCGCTCGTGAGGCTGCGAACGAGGCTGGCCGTATCGCCCACCTTGATCTCGTCGAAGGTCCGGTTCTCGATCGTGTCCACTGCACAGCATTATCGGACAACTCACGGCGGGGCGGCTCAAGTTCACGAATTTTTGGTCGCTCCGTTCTGGCATCATGGGTGCCCGAGCTTCGGGGCTCACGAAGCGAGCCCGGGAGGGTCCATGGACGAGAACGAACATCCCAAAGGCGCCCTGCTGTTCATGCTGATCTACCTCTTTCTCCTGGCCGCGCTGTGGACGAACGCGTACCTGAAGCTGTGGAGGGGCTGAGGCGATGAAGCGAGGCACCACGGTCTATCTGTACGAGCTCGCGTGGATCCTCCCGAGCTTTGCGATCCCTATCGGCATGCTCGTCGCGCTCGTCGTCACCGCATTCGGGGCTGGGGTCCACCTGCCCGGGAACGAGGGGAGAGTCGATCCGAGAACGGTCGGCCAGACGGGTCCGTTCGCCGAGCCCGGCGTCGTCCAGATCGCTCCGGGCCAGTACGAGGTGCGAATGACGGCGCAGATCTGGTCGTTTGCGCCGAGCGAGATCCGGGTGCCCGTCGGCTCCACGGTCCACTTCTGGGCGACGAGCAAGGATGTCGTGCATGGATTCCTGATCCCCAAGCACATCGTCAACGTCATGCTGCTACCCGGCCAGATCGCGCACGCCCAGGTGCGATTCGATCAGCCGGGAGAGTTCCCGATCATCTGCCACGAGTACTGTGGCATCGCCCACCACACGATGGCGGGAAGGGTGATCGTGGAGGCTCGCCGATGACCACCCCGGAGAATTCCCTGAATCGTCTCACCGCGGCGAATCTGATCGTCGCCCTGGTGGCTCTCTTCGGCGGCGTCGTGACCGGGCTCTTCCAAGCGCTCGAGCACTCGGGCGTCAACGTCTACCCATCCACGCCGCTGGTGAAGTCCTACTACCACAGCCTCACGCTGCACGGCGTCCTGAACGTGCTCGTCTGGACGACCTTCTTCATCTGCGGCTTCGTGCCGTTCATCACGACGCGGGCGCTTCGGATCCCACTCACGAGCCTCGGGCTCGCCTGGGGGACGTTCTGGCTCATGACGGCGGGGCTCGTCATGGCGGCGATCCCGCTGATCGGCAACGCGGCGACGGTCATGTTCACGTTCTACCCGCCGCTCAAGGCGCACTGGGCCTTCTACGTCGGCCTGACGCTCGTCGTCGTCGGCACCTGGCTGGTCACACTGAACCTCGCACTCACGTGGCGCGCCTGGCGGCGGCAGAACCCCGGCGCCCGGACGCCCTTGCCGGCGTTCATGTCGCTCGTGACGTTCGCGATGTGGACGATCGCCTCGCTCGGGATCGCGGCCGAGATGGTCCTCTCGACGCCGCTCGGCTTCCACCACCAGTACACCGATCCCGGCATCCAGGTCGGCTGGAAGCTCGTGCACGCGTTTCTCACGTTCGCGGTGTTCTTCCCGAGCCTGCTCACGTTCTTCAACGTCGTCGCGTCGCTCGAGAGCGGCGCCCGCGCCCGCGGCGGCAGGGGCTGGGTGGCCTGGTTCGGGAAGCTCCCGTGGGGCGACCCGTCGCTCGCGGCCCAGGTCCTGGCGATGCTCCTTTTCACGTTCGGTGGTATCGGCGGGCTCATCAACGCGTCCTACAATCTGAACCTCGTCGTCCACAACACGGCGTGGATGGTGGGCCACCTGCACTTGACGGTCGGTACGGCGGTCACGCTCACGTTCATGGGCGTGAGCTACTGGCTCGTGCCGCACCTGGCCGGCCGAGCCCTCTGGAGCCGCCGGCTCGCGCTCGGGCAAGTGTGGTCGTGGTTCATCGGGATGATCATCTTCTCGAACACGCTCCACCGCCTCGGGCTCATGGGCATGCCGCGGCGGACGATGATCGGGGCCGCGTCGTACGTGCAGCCGGAGTGGAAGGCGCTGCTGCCACTCGTGGGGATCGGGGGGTCCATCCTCTTCGCCAGCTCGATGCTCTACTTCCTCAACCTGATCCTGACGCTCACGGCCTCGCGCGCGCCCGCTCCCGCGGTGCCCGAGTTCGCCGAGGCCCTGTCGGGCGCGGACCATGCGCCGGCGATCCTGGACCGGTGGCGCCCGTGGCTCGCCCTGGCCGTGCTGCTGATCGCGATCGCCTACGGGCCGACGCTCGTGCGGCTGGCCGCCACGACGCCGCTCGATGTCCCCGGCATGCGAGTGTGGTGAGCCCCGATCGCTGAGGCGCGGATGCCCGCCCGGCGGGACGCCGATGCCTCACTCCGACTCCCGAGCCGCCTCCCAACTGGTTGACTTATCGTCCCTCATGTATGGCAGCCACATTGCAATTCTTGTCGGCCATGAACGAGCAGAGCTTCTACCTGAGGGTCTTACTCGAAGCCGGGCGGCCGAGCCTCGACGACGCCAAGTGCGTCACCGGTGTCGTCTTTCACGCTCTACGCGATCGGCTCACGCCCGCCGAGGCCGACCAGGCAGCGGCCCAGCTCCCGCGACCGCTGAAGCTCTTGTGGTGGCGCGGCGACGTCGACGGACGCCGGCCGGTGAAGCTGCACCGCAAGGAGTTCTACGCGCGCGTGCGGCGCGAGGCGGGGCTCGCATCCGAGCGCGAGGCTCGCCTGGCGACCAACGCCGTGTTCGCTGGGCTCAAGGAGCAGCTCTCGCCGGGCGAGGCCGACGACATCCTCGGCCAGCTCCCGAAAGATCTGAAAGCCGTGTGGGAGGACGCGTGATGCCACGGAAAAAGCACCAGAGCGCGGCGGCCAGGACCGAATCCGACCCGAAAGGCCGGGAAGAGCTCGTCGGGCTCGCACGGGACGTCGCCGCGCACACGGAGACGAGCCCTCGGCTGACGGGCGGTGACGTCGACGCCGACTGGCAGGCGGCATACTCCTCGGGTGAAGAGTCGGTCGGCGGCAGCGTCGCCACACCCGACCAGGACATCGTGGACGAGATCGGTCGAGCGCTGGGAGTCGAGCAGGAAGCCGACGCGCCGGTGCGCACCTCCGACGAGATTCTCCGCGCGCGCGACCGCTTCCGGTGGCACCTCGAGCGTGATGCTGCCGATGCCGAAGAGGGACAGACCCGGAGGAAGCGGTCATGAAAATCCTGCACCCGACCGATTTCTCCGACTGCGCCACGCAGGCGCAGGCGCTGGCGGTCGAGCTCGCCGGTAAGCTCGACGCCGAGATCGTGCTGCTCCAGGTGCTCGTCGAGACGCCGCTCTATGGCGAGGGCGTCCTGAGCGTGCCGCGGGTGCAGACGATCTACGATGCGCAGCGAAAGTGGGCGGAGGAGTCGCTCGAGACGCGGGCCGGCGATCTCCGCCAGGGCGGGATCAAGGCGAGCTGGCGGCTACAGGTCGGGGTGCCGTTCGAGGAGATCGTCAAGGTCGCGGAGGAAGAGCGCGCGGACATGATCGTGATGGGCACGCACGGCCGGAGCGGGCTGAACCGCGTCCTGCTGGGCTCGGTCGCCGAACGGGTGATCCGGCTCGCGCCGTGCCCCGTGCTGACAGCGCGGCAGACGACGCCTGGAGTGAGCCGGTGATGCGCCCGGTGATGCGTCGGGCCCTGCCGCTCGCCCTGGTGGTCGCGGTCGCGGCGCTCGGGCCATCTTCGGGCGCCCAGGAACCGACCGACCAGGGCCGGCGGTATTTCATGGACAGCGGATGTTACGGCTGCCACACGGTCGGGAAGATGGGGACGCCGATCGGGCCCGACCTCTCCCGCATTGGCACGAAATATTCGCGCGCCTACCTCGAGCGCTGGTTGCGCGATCCGTCCGCCCAACGTCCGAGCGCCCACATGCCGGCACTCGAGCTGAGCGAGCAGCAGGTGAAGGCCGTCGCCGCCTTTCTGGCGTCGCTTCGCTGAGGCGAGGGAGGAGCAGAGGTGATCTCCATTCCGATGATCCGACGGCAGCTGGCGAACGATCTCGTCGGGCGCCACATCTACTTTTTCGGCCCCGGCCCTTCCGCCAACGCCAATCTCCGGAGGCTCGCCGAGGCCGGCGCCCAGGAGGGCACGGTCGTCCTGGCGGAAGGCGACGGGTCGACGTTCCACGCCTCGGCGCTCTTCCGGCCGGTGCTTCCCCTCGCCGCGGCGCCGGTGTTCACGTCGATCGCAACACTGGCCCTGGCGGAAGCGATCGCGGCCGAAGGGCTCCGCGCCACGCCCGTGTGGCCGAGCCAGGTAGTTGTCGAGGGCGATACGGTGGCGACCAGCACGGTCGAGGCCGCTCCGGCCGGGGATCGGACGGCCTACGTGATTCTCGGGATCGACGTCGACGTCCGCGCCCTCGAGGCGGTCGCGCGACGCTGGGTTGATCCCAATGGTGTGCTGGCGGCCTTCCTGAACGCCCTCGACCGGTGGTCCGCGGCGTATGCCGCGCGTGGCCCGGCGGTGGTGAGGAGCGCCATCCGGTTCCCTCCGCGAGGATCGTCGGCGCGAGCGCTGGAGGAACAGCATGCGGGTTAGCGAGTTGATGACGCGGCACGTAGCGACGATCGAATTGTCCGACTCCGCTCACACGGCGGTCGCCCGGATGGTGGCGCGCAAGATCCGGCATCTGCCCGTCGTGAGCGCGGACGGAGCCCTGGTCGGTGTCGTGACCGATCGCGACCTCCGCCACCACCTCTTCTCCGCCGTCATCTTGAGAGGGGCGCAACCCGTCTCCGTCGATGCTCTGTTGAAGGCCACCCGGGTGAAAGAGGTGATGTCGGCGCCGGCGACGACCGTCGACCCCGACGATGACATGGACGTGGCGGCGCGACGCATGCTCGAGCGCAAGATCGGCTCCCTCCCGGTCGTGAGAAACGGACACGTGGTCGCGACCATCACCGAGACCGACCTGCTCCGTCGGATCGCCGAGGCCCAGGCGTGCAGCCCGGAGTGCGCGGCGATCGTCGTTCCCGTCCCGTGAGGGCACACTATCTCTTGGCCGCGGTCCGCTCGGGAAGGAGCGTGAAGACGATCTCCGTCACGCTCTGCTCGGTCTTTCGCGACTCGATCCGGGTGAACCGTGTGATGAGATCGAGCATGCGCAGGTTGTCGGCAAGCACGTAGGCGCGGAACCGTCGATGGGACCGCGCCGCCGCGGCGCGGAGAATCTCGTCGAAGAGAATCGTCCCGAGGCCTCGGTTCTGCCAGCTGTCCTGCACGACGAACGCGACCTCCACGGTGTCTTGCTCGTCGGTCGGCTCGTAGCGGCCCACTCCGATCAACTCCATCCCCGTGCCGGCGCGGGCCTCGACCACGAGCGCGAGGCGCCGACGGTAGTCCACGTTGGCCAGCGTCTGCGCCCAGTCGGGAGGGAGCCGCTTCACGATCGCGAAGAACCGCTGGTAGGCGGTCTGGCGGCTCAGCCGGCTGTGGAGCTCTTGGAGTCGCGGCGCGTCGTCCGGACGGATGGGTCGGATACGTACGACGCTGCCGTCCTTGAGGGTGAGCTCGCGCTCGAGCTCGCTCGGATAGCCCTGAGAGAGCGCCATCGCGACGTCATTGTAGTCGACATCATTCAGAAGCACCTCACGCCTCTCGCGGTCGGAAGCGACATCCGCCTCTTCGCGACCGTTGCCTCCACCAACAGCGTCCTCCGAGACCTGGCGAAGACCGGAGCGCCGGAAGGAACCGTCGTGATCGCCGATGAGCAGACCGCCGCGCACGGACGCCTCGCCAAACCATGGTTCTCGCCGCCCGGCGTGAACCTATACATGTCGGTGCTCGTCCGCCCGTCGATTCCACCGCGCGACGTGGCCGGGTTCTCGTTCGCCGGCCCTCTCGCGCTGTCCGACGCGATCAAGGCTGAGGGACTGAACCCCACGATCAAGTGGCCGAACGACGTTCTGGTCGAGGGCAAGAAGGTGGCGGGGATCCTCGTCGAGTGCGCCACGATCGACAGCCGGGTCGACTACGTGATCCTCGGCTTCGGCGTCAATGTGAACGTGACGCGCGAAGCGCTCGTCACCGCGCTCGGGAATTCGGGTCGTGCCGCGGGCTCGCTGAGTGAATTCGCAGGACGCGAGATCGATCGCAACGCGTTCGCCGCCGCGCTCCTGAATCACCTCGTCGCGTGGATGGAGACCTACCGGGGGCGAGGGCCCGCCCCGCTGCTGGCCGCGTGGTGCGATCGGGACATCTTGACCGGGCGGCGGGTCGAGGTGCGGGGCGAGGGGCCCTCCTACGAGGGAAGAGTACTCGGCGTCGACCGCGAGGGATATCTCTTGCTTCGCGATCCATTGGGCAAGCGGCGCCGGATTCTGACGGGCGAAATCCGACTGTCCGACTGAGGAGAGCCATGATCGAGACCAAGATCGAGTTCCGAGGAATCTCCGCCGGCCGAGCGATCCGCGCGAGAGTGGCGGCCGGACTGGCGGGCGTGCTCGCAGCGGTACCCCTCGAGCCGACGAGCGCCCGGGTCGTGTTCACGGACGAGAACGGGCCCAAGGGAGGCAACGCCATCCGCTGCGCGCTCCAGGTCCGGTTGCCTCGGCGCCCGGAGGTGCACGTCGAGGACGTGACCAGCACCCCACGCCTCGCATTCGACACAGCGCTCGCGAAGCTCGAACGTCGGCTCGGACGGATACGGGAGACCACGCGCGAGTCGAGACGACGTCCGAAGAAATACTTCGCCGCCAGCCGCGCACTGGCGGCCAGCTAACCTGGAGGGCCAAGCCATGGCGAAACGCATTCTGGTTCCACTCGACGAGGCGGTCCAGGCGGAGAGCATGGTCGAGGCGGTCGGCGCCCTGGCGCGAAGCACCGGTGCGACCGTTCGCCTGCTGCACGTGGCTCCCGTCACGGACGCGGTCGTGGACGAGGACGGCCACGTGCTCGCCTACTCGGACCAGGAGACGGAACGGCTCGAGGCCGAGGCCCTGGATTTTCTCCACGCGACCTCGGTCGGCCTTGAGGGTCTTCCGGTGGAGTGTGCGGTACGGTTCGGCGATCCGGTCGCGCAGATCGTGGAGGACGCCGAGGCCTGGAACGCCGACCTCATCGCGATGGCGACGCGCGGCCGGGGCAGCATCGGTCGGGCCCTCCTCGGGAGCGTCGCCGAGCAGGTGTTCCGGAAGGCCCCGACAGCCGTCACGCTTTACCGCGCTGCGCGAGGCTAGAGGCCATGCGCGTCATGCTCGCAACCGACGGCTCGAAAGATGCCCGGGCGGCGGCCGCATTCCTGAAGGAGCTCCCGCTTCCGCCGTCTACGGCACTGCGGATCACGGTCGTCGTGGCGCTTCCCTCCTTCGCGCTGGACGTCCCGCCGGTCCGAGAGTTCAAGCGCTCGGTCCTCGATGAGGCGCGGGGCATCGTCGACGGGGCGCGGGCGGCGCTGGCGCCGCGCGATTTCGCCATCGAGACCGATGTCGCCGTCGGCGATCCAAAGGCGGAGATCGTGCGGATGGCCGAGGAATGGGGGGCGGATCTGGTCGTGCTCGGCGCCCGCGGCCTGGGCCCGATCAAACGATTCCTGCTGGGCAGCGTCTCGAGCGCGGTCGCCCGTCACGCCCGGTGTCCCGTGCTGGTGGTCAAGGGCCGGCCACGGAAGCTCGGCAGCGTGCTCGTCGGGATGGACGGCTCGGAAGATTCGTTCCAGGCTGTCCGCTTCCTCCAGTCTCTGGCTCTGCCACGGCAGACGAAGGTCCGCCTGCTCAGCGTGGTCGAGCCGCTCCGCTATCCGGCGTCGGCACCGCAAGCGCTCCGCGGCCAGCTCGTCAGGATGCTCAAGGAGCTCGAGTCCGAGCGCCGCGACCAACTCGACAAGGTGCTCGAACGGGCGGCCACGCAGCTCGACGACAAAATCACGCGCGTGACGCGATCCACGCCCACCGGCGACCCCGCCAACGAGATCGTCGCAACCGCGGCCGACTACGACACCGACCTCATCGTCGTCGGGGCCCGAGGCCTGGGAGGCATGGCACGGCTCCTGCTCGGCTCCGTGTCCGAGAAGGTGCTGCGTTACGCGCGATGTCCGGTCCTGATCGTCAAGGGAGCGTCGAGATGACCATCCGCGACGTTCTCTTCGCGACCGATTTCTCGGATGCCGCCCGCCAGGCCGGCCAGACCGCGGCCGAGGTCGCGCGCCACTTCGGGGCGCGTTTACACGTGCTGCACGTCGTGCCACCGGTCACCGACCCCACGGCGGCGCCGGCGAGCCTGCGCGCCGCCGCCGCGGAGCTCGAGAAGGGGCTCTCGATCGTGACGGCGATCGCCTCGGGCCGGGTGGCGCGACAGATCGTCGACTATGCTCGCCGCAACAGCATCGACCTCATCGTCGTCGCCACGCACGGGCGGACGGGCATCTCGCACGCGCTGCTCGGGAGCGTGGCCGAGGCCGTCACACGCCGGGCGCAGTGTCGGGTGCTCACGGTTCCGGCCATGCTGGCCGGAACGCGGGCAGCTCCAGCCGTGATCGACGACGTCGAGGAGAGGACCTCTTGCAAGGTCTGCAGTGTCGAGACCCAGGACGAGCTCATCTGCGAGGCGTGTCGGGCGAGAATCCGCGGCGAGGCGCTCGACCGAAAGCGGGGCGAGGAGCGCGCCGGGCGGCGCTAGCCGCGCCGGCTGGTCGCGGCTAATAGATGATCCCGTCCGGTACCGCGCGATGGTCCAACGCGGCGATCTCCTCGTGCTCGAGGAGATCCTCGCGCGGGAGCTTCAAGAGAGACGCGACGGCCTCGACACCGTGGGCCCAGGTGGCACGATTCACGAAGAGCATGCCGCCCACGCTGAGGGTGCCACCCTGATTCGTGAAGCCGAGGGCGAGCGTGCTCGGTCCGGTGTGGAGCGGTGCCAGCGTCCCCAGGAGCGGCTCGGGCCGTGTGTGTGTCAAGAACACCCGGGCGGTCACGGTAGCGGGGTAGAGGCGACCGGCGAGATCCGGCGCCACCGTGTGCCTCGCCTCGCGCGGGCCCCGCGGCGTGCGGAAGCGGCCGGGCTCGAGCATGTAGATCACGGCATGGGCGAGGCCGCGCGCCGCGAGACGCTCGGAAGCCCGCAGCGCCTCCGCGAGCTGGTAGCCGCCGACGGCCGTCAGGACGACGCGCGCCTCGTCCGAACGATGGCCCGCCCATTCCAGGCGGAGGGCGCCGTCGCGTAGTAAAGCGCGCGCCTCCTCCGCGGTGAAGAAATCCGGGAGATTGCCCTTGGGAACGACGAGCGCCCAGATCTGGCCGTGCGTGCGGTACACCGCCTGCATCACAACCGCGGCGCTGTTGTAGTCCGCCGGAAACAGCACGCGCGACACGTCAGCGGGCTCGCCCAGCAACGCCTCCGCGAGCATCGGATCCTGGTGGGAACGCTCGTTCTTCGCGTTCTCCCATGCGTGCGACGTCAGCACGAGCGGCACCGAGAGCCAGCCGGCCGGTCGGCCGGCCGCGTTGAGCTGGTCGGCGAAGATGATCTCCTGGCGGACGACACCGTGCATCTTCGCCGCGAACGCCTCGTAGGTGACGACGATGTTGAGGCCGCCCTTGTTGCCCAGCGCGGCCGACGCGACCGCTTCCTCGTTGAGCGCCGTGATCACCGCGCCGTCCACGGCTTCGGGGATCCCTGCTTCGGGCTGAGTCACCCGGAACTTGAGCGCATCGAGCGTGCGTTGCATACGGTTGCTGCGCATTTCGTCCGGGTTCCCGACCCGTGGCCGCAGACGGGGGTTGGCTCGGACGGCGACAAGGAACCCGTCGTCCACCGCCGTCATCGGTGAAGCGACCGTCAGGCGCGACCGATCGCGGCGGTCACTTGGGACGGCCCGAAAGTCCGGCTCGGGCGACGCGGCCGGCGCCACGCGCCGTGCCGCGAGCGGGTGGTCGCGTTCGCGAGGGCGCCCGGAGCGCTCGTGACGTGCGAACGCCGCCGCGGCAGCTCGGAGATCGGCCAGACCGACCCAGAGCTTCCGGGCGTGCTCGTTGAAGCGCTTGGCGGCGATCGGATCGGTGTGCGGATTCGTCCCGAGCGGCAGGTTATGGGCGAGATTGGTTCCGGCGCCATAGAAGCCCGCACCCTTGGGTGCAACGGCGACGGCGTAGGGGAGCCGGACGGGATAACGCGCTCGACCCGCCCGGATCGCGCTCGCCGCGGCCTCGAGCCGGCGCTCGAGCTCGAAGATCGCCCAGGCGAAGGCGGCGGGATCCCGCCCGTCGAAGGCGAACGGGTCGAAGCCGTTGAGCCGCAGGTGCCGTAGCAGCCAGCTCACGCCGCCCTGCTGCGCCATCGTCGTCCGCTGGTCAATGCGCCGACCGTTGGCAATCATGACCGGCGCGACCAGGCCGGAGTCCTCGGCGCGCCACCAGCGCGCCGCCCAGTCGCTGCCACGCTGCTCCTCGAAGGCGCCATCGGACAGGAACACCACGAGCCGCTCGCCGGGCAGCGGCATGTGGATCCACTGGAGCTCCACGCACCCGAGATAGCCACCCTCCGCGAGGCCGCCCGCGGTGTGCGCGTTGACGTGGCTGCCGAGCGGAGAGTCTTGACGCCCGTCAGCGCGCAGACGGTACGAATAGAAGTCGCGGACATAGCGCGTCAACCCCTCGTCGGAGACGTCGTAGCGCTCGGCGTGGGCCGGCGTCGTGTTGCCGACGAGCAGGTTCACCGAGTCGACGGCGGCCACGCAGTGCCCCTGGCCCATGACCCAGGCTCGCGTGGTTCCGGTCAGCGCATTGATCGCGAGGTATCCCGCGTAGGCCGGCACCATGTTGAGGGCGCCGCCCGTGTGACCTTCCGGCGTGGGCTTGAAGTCCGACGGGCCGAGCGGGCGCCCGTCGAGATAGACGTTCCGGGCGTAGGTCTCGTGCACGACGAGCCACATCGCGGCGCTGGCGATGGCGTCGGCGGCGCGGAGCATTTCCCAGAACGGCGCCCCGTCTCCCCGAATTCGTCTGCGCGCCAGCGAATCGGCCATGGCCCGGACGCGCCGTTGCGTCAGCGGCGCGTGACGAATCGGGCCGCGGCCCCTGAGCCAGGCTGTCCGAGCGTCGTCAGCCACGGCGCGCGCGCGCCGCCGTTCTCTGGGGTCTGGACATCGACGGACGACCTCCCTCTCGATCCAAGGCTATACCCTGTCCCGGCCCGCCGGGGGATCGTCGCTAGCCCGACCGGACCCGAAGCCGCGCCAGCCAGTCGTCGACACAGCCTCCGAGACCCGGCACGGCGGTCTCCGCGAACTCGTATCGGGCCCGAACGACCGGCTTGTCGATCGCGACGAGACGTGCGAGATCGACGGGGGTGGCGGCGACGACGACGTCCGCGTCCTCGCGGTCGATGGTCGCCTGGAGGGCCTCGAGCTGCGCAGCGCTGTACCCGACGGCGGGGAGGACGGGACCGATATGCGGATACTGCGAGAACACTTCCTGGATGGCAGGCGCGGCTGCGGACCGCGGGTCGACAACGACGGCGCCCGCCGCCGTGGCGGCCACGAACCCGGCGCCGTGCGGCATCTGGCCGTGGGTGATGGTCGGGCCGTCTTCGACCACGACCGCGCGCCGGCCTCGAACTGCGGCCGGGTCATCGAGGTGAACCGGCGACGCGGCCCGCACCAGTCGGGCGCGTGGGTTGACGGCGCGCGCCGAGGCAATCGCCCGCTCGACCTGCTCGCGGGAGGCGGCGTCGACTTTGTTCACGACGATGACGTCGGCGGTGCGGAGGACGGCCTCGCCCGGATGGTACCCGCGGGCGTCGTCGGGACGGAGTGCGTCGACGACGA
>WNGF01006703.1_pt1 | contig 14188 bp, 9 predicted proteins | sample 5400641 | NCBI WGS metagenome assembly WNGF01 (sample SAMN13153371, study PRJNA577476) | soil metagenome | isolation source: 80 cm soil or saprolite under grassland replicate 2 | place: USA:California | collected 2016-06-15
TCGTGCGCGGCGTCCTCGAGGGCGGCGGTCCGGGCCGGCTCTACCCCACCGGGCTCGCCCTCGGGCTCCTCCCGTGCGGCCTGTCGTGGACCGTCTTCCTCGGCGCGGCCGGGACCGGCAGCCTGCCGGAGGGGCTCCTTCTCGCGCTCGCGTTCGGTCTCGGCACGATGCCGGCGCTGCTCCTCGTCGCCGTCGCCGGCGGCGTCGTCGGCGCACGCGCGCGCGGGGTGCTCGTGCGCGCGGGTGGCGTCCTCGTCGCGCTCCTCGGGGTCCTCTTCCTCCTGCGCGGGGTGGGGGCGCTCCGGTGAGCTCCACCCATCCCGCCCCCGCGTCGGGCACGCTCCGCTGCGACCACTGCCTCACGGAGCTTCCGGCGCGCGAAGCGGTCACCGAGGCGATCGACGGCGCGACCCGCGTGTTCTGCTGCGGCGGGTGCCGCGGCGTCTACCGGCTCCTCGCGGACGAGGGGCTCTCCACGTACTACGCGTCGCGGCGTTGGGACGGGCCAGGCGCGCCGGTAGGGGAGGGCGCCGGCGTCCCCGACCTCGCCGCGTTCCGCGAGGGCGTCCGCAGGCGCGACGGGGGGGACGAGGTCGAGCTCCACGTGGCCGGGATCCGCTGCGCCTCGTGCGTCTGGCTGATCGAGCGGCTCCTGCTCCGGACGCCCGGCGTGCTCGCCGCGCGCATGAACTACGCGACCGACCGCGCCCGGGTGCGCTGGGATCCCGCGCGCGCCGACCTCGCAGCGGTCCTCTCGCGGATCCGCGCCGCGGGATACGAGCCGAGGCCCTGGTCGGACTCGGCGCAGGCGGCGGCGAGGCGCGCGGAGACGCGCGACCTCCTCGTCCGGCTCGGGACGGCCGCGTTCCTCGCCTCGCAGCTCATGATCTACCAGGCCGCGCTCTACGCCGGGTACTTCCAGGGGATCGACGCGGCGACGCGGAAGCTCATGGAGTGGATCTCGCTCGGGCTGACGCTCCCCATCTACTTCTACTCGGGCGCGCCGTTCCTGCGCGCGACGTGGGCAGGGCTCCGCCGCGGTGCGCCCGGGATGGACGCGCTCGTCGCGATCGGCTCGGGGGCCGCGCTCGTCACCTCCGTCTGGCAGATGCTGCGCGGCGGCGAGGTCTACTTCGACACCGCGGCGATGATCCCGACGCTCGTGCTCGTCGGACGCTACGTGGAGGCCGCCGCGAAGGGGCGCGCCTCGGAGGCGGTGGCGCGCCTCGCCGCGCTCACGCCCCGCGAGGCCCGGCGGCTCGAGCGGACCGCCGGAGGCGCCCTGCGTCGCAGCGTGCCGGTGGGCGAGGTCGCCGTGGGCGACCGGCTCGAGATCGTCCCCGGCGAGCGGATCCCGCTCGACGGCGAGGTGGAGGAGGGCGCGTCCGAGGTGGACGAGTCGCTCGTCACCGGAGAGGCGCGGCCGGTCGCGAAGGCGCCGGGCGCCCGGGTGATCGGCGGGACGGTGAACCTGCACGGCGCGCTCGTCGTGCGCGTGACGCGGGTCGGAAAGGAGACCGTGCTCGCCGGCATCGTCCGGGCGGTCGAGGAGGCGCAGGCGGCGAAGCCGCGGATCCAGGCGGTGGCCGACCGCGCGGTGGGCGTGTTCGTCCCCGTCATGCTGGCCCTCGCGGCCGGCACCTTCGCGTGGTGGCGCGCGCGCGGCGCGCCGCTCGACCAGGCGATGATGACGGCGATCTCGGTCGTGGTGATCGCCTGCCCGTGCGCGCTCGGCCTCGCGACGCCCATCGCGGTCGTCGTCGCGACCGGGCTCGCCTCCGCGCGCGGCCTCCTCGTCCGGGGTGGCGACGTCCTCGAGCGCGCGGCGCGGATGACGGACGTCCTCCTCGACAAGACCGGAACGGCGACGCGCGGGCGGCCGGTGCTGCGCGAGGTGGTCGCGCTCGATGCCATCCTCGGCGAGCGCGGGGCGCTCGCGCTCGCCGCGGTGGTCGAGCGGCAGAGCGAGCACCACGTCGGGAGGGCGATCGTGGAGGCGGCGCGGGGGCGGGGGATCGAGCTGCGTGCTGGGGTCCGCGAGTTCCGGGCCGTCCCGGGGAAGGGCGTCGTCGCGCGCATCCACCAGGAACAGGTCGAGGTCGAGGTCCAGGTCGAGGTTCAGGTCGAGGTCCACGATCCCCAGAACCCGTTCGTGCTGAGCGTAGCGCCCGCGCAAGCGGGTGCGGAGTCGAAGCACGACCACGACCACGACCTGGTCTTGCTCGGGAACCGCGCCCTGCTCGAAGAGCACGGCGTCGATCTTCCGGCGGCCGTCGACGCGCTCGCGCGCGAGCGAGAGGCGCGCGGCGAGACGGTGGCGTTCCTCGCCGTGGGCGGGAAGATCCGGGCGTTCCTCGCGGTCGCCGACGTGCTGCGGGACGAGGCGCCCGGAGCGGTGCGCGACCTCCTCGCCCAGGGGCTCTCCGTTGCGGTCGTGAGCGGCGACGGACCCGGCGCGACCGGCGCCGCCGCCGGAGCGCTCGGTGTCGCGTGGATCGCCGAGGCGACGCCGCAGGAGAAGCGCGAGGAGGTCGAGCGCCGGCAGCGTGCGGGACAGCGGGTCCTCTTCGCCGGCGACGGCGTGAACGACGCGCCCGCGCTGGGTCAGGCCGAGGTGGGCGTGGCGATGGGCCGGGGTACCGACGTCACGATGGAGAGCGCGGACGTCGTGCTCGTCCGCGATGACCTGCGCCTCCTCGCCGACCTCGTCCGGCTCTCGCGCCGCACGCTCGCAGCGATCCGCCAGAACGTGTTCTGGGCGTTCTTCTACAACGCGGTCGCGATCCCGCTCGCGATGGCGGGCCTCCTGCATCCCATCGTCGCCGCGGCGGCGATGGCCGCCTCGTCGCTGTTCGTCGTGGGAAACTCGCTGCGGCTCCGGCGCGCGCTCGGCTGAGATCCCCGTCGCGCTGCGGGCGCGCGCCGATTTCGCTTCCGACTCCGAGTGTTCGTATCGGATAATGCGCGCCCGCGTCTCGAATCCCGCACACCCTCACAAGGGAGAAGTCCATGCGTCCGTCGCTCGCCGTGTTCGCCGCCGTCGCCCTCGCCTCGTCCGGAAACGCCGCAGCGCAGACGAGCGCGGCATCAGGCGCACCGGGTCTCGATCAGAACTACATCTCCTTCCGCGGCGGCGCGTACATGCCGCGCGGAGACGCGATCGATCAGCTCCCGGGCTACAGCTTCAACACTGGTTTCGGAGGAGAGGTCACGCTCGGACGGCGCTTCAACCCGAACTTCGCGGTGGAGGCGGGCATCGGCACGTTCGCCGTCGCGACGGACGACATCCCCGTCACGTACGACTTCTACGATGCCTACGGCTATTACTTGGGCTCGGTTGACGGCACCCGGAAGGGAGAGGTCCGCGCCACTCCGATTCTCGCGACGGTCAAGGGCATCCTGCCGCTGCAGGGCTTCGAGCTGTACGCCGGCGCTGGCCTGGGGGTGTACTTCGTCTCCGCCAAGGAGACCGGCACGATCCCTGGGTACGCGTCGGATTCGCACACCTACAGCGACTCGCCAATTGGGCTCCACGTCGGCGCCGGCGCCATGATCCCGCTCGCTCCCAACTGGAAGCTGTCGATCGAGGGGCGCCTCGTCTCGGTGAAGGCGAGCATCACGGACGCGGACGGATACAACTACGACCTGAACCTCGGCGGCACGCAGCTCTCCGGCGGCCTGATGTTCTCGTTCTAGAGCGCTCAGGCGCTCCGGATCGCCTGCGCGATCTCGGCGAGGTCCCCGCGCCCGGGGCCCTCGCCGAGCATCTGGATCCCGCGCCCGCTCTCGCCGAAGCGCGGCAGGACGTGCACGTGCAGGTGGAAGACGTGCTGCCCCGCGCCCTTGCCGTGATTCCAGCCGACGTGGAACGCGGCGGGCCGGAGCGCGTCGTTCACCTTCCGCATCACCGCCTTCACCGCGCGGAAGAGCTCCCCGACCGCCTCGTCCTCGAGCTCGAGCAGCGTCGCCGCGTGCGCCCGCGGGATCACCATCACGTGGCCGCGCGCCGCCGGGGTGCGGTCCAGGAAGGCGAGGGCGCCGGGGCTCTCGTGGACGATCTCGGCCTTCGCCGTCCCGGCCGCGACGCGGCAGAAGATGCAGTCGCTCATGCTCGTCCTCCTGGCCACGCGTGCACGCGTGGATCGTGGCGCGGGCCCTCGCTGCGCGCAACGGGATCTCGATCCGGGCCCTTGAGCCGCGGTCGCATCGCGCAGGGCGAAAGACACGGGGGTAACGATATCGGACGCGGAGCGTAGTTCGCGCAGCGCGAAATGTGCCCTATAGTGCGCACGGGGTCGGCGGAGCGTGCCTGCGGAATGTTGCTCAGCGATCGCGAGATCGCAGGACTGGTCCAGCGGCTCGGCGTCGAGAGCCAGCGGACGGGCGGAGTATTGCTCGTCGACGACGAGGAGCTGAACCTCCAGGTCCTGCGCCAGTTCCTGGAAGACCGCTGGCGCGTCCACGAGGCGGCGTCGGGCGCGGAGGCGCTCGCGATCGCGGAGAAGGTGCCTCTCGACGTCGTGATCGCCGATCAGCGCATGCCGGGCATGACGGGCGTCGAGATGCTCGCGGAGCTCCGCAGGCGCCGACCCGACGTCGCCGGGATCGTGCTCACCGCCTTCGCCGACATGCCGTCGCTCGAGGGCGCGATCAACCGCGCCAACGTCTTCCGGTTCATGCGCAAGCCGTGGCAGCCCCGCGAGATCGTCGAGGTCATCGAGCAAGCGAGCGCGTTCGTCGTGCAGCGGCGCACCATCGAGAAGCTCGTCCAGCTCCTCGCGAATCGCAGCGAGGAGCTCCGCGCGTCGCTCGACGAGCTGCAGGCGCAACAGCAGATGCTCCTCCACCTCGAGCGCCTCGGCACGATGGGCAAGCTCGCGGCGGGCGTGACCCACGACCTGCGGAACCTCATGGTCGCGTTTCGTGCGCTCGAGTCGGAGACGGCGAACCTCGCCATCCCGGGGCCGCTCCGCGAGATCCTCTCCCTCGGGCTCAGGGGCGTCGAGAACATGGTGCGGACGCTCGGCACCCTGCACGAGTTCGCGAAGACCGGAGCGCTCTCCCTCGATCTGCAGGCGGTCGATCCGGCCGCGATCGTCCGCGACGCGGTCGCGATCGCCCGCATGGACCGCGAGTTCAATCTGCACCTGGTCGCGTGCGAGGCGCCCGAAGGGCTCCCGGCGGTGCGCGGCGACCAGCAGAAGCTGACGCAGGTGCTCGTGAACCTGGTCCGGAACGCCCTGCACGCCACCCGGCCGGAGGAGCGCGTCCGCATCACCGCGTGTGCCCAGGACGGTGCGATCGTGATCGCGGTCGAGGACGAGGGGCCGGGCATCGACCCCGACCTGCGCGCCCGCCTGTTCCAGCCGTTCGCGTCCACGAAGGGCGACCAGGGGCTCGGACTCGGCCTCTACATGGCGCGCCTCATCGTGCTCTCGCACCGCGGTCGGATCGAGCTGGTGGACCGGCCGCGAGGCGCGCGGTTCGAGGTGACGATCCCGATGTTCGCGGAGCCCGTGGCGGCGGACGCCAGAGGAGCGTGACGTGGATTCAGACCGAGGAAAGACTTCCGGCGGCGCGCACCACAAGCTCGAAGACGCGACGAGAGCCCTGTGGCTCACGCCGTCGCCCTCGTCGGGAGACCTCCGGGAGCGGTCGTCGCTCCCGGCGGTACCCGGGCGCACCCGCAAGTACGAGGAGCTGGACGGGGCCGAGGGACGCGCCGTCTTCTTCCGGCCGCACCGGTACACCGCGGCCGACCTCGCGCCGCTGCGGTGCTCGGTCATCGTGTTCGCCGGGAGCGCGGAGCACGCGTGCGCCCTCCACGACGTGTCCCAGAACGGGGCCGCCTTCGCCTGGCCGATGGGGATCCCGGTCGAGCCACACCAGCGGCTCCGGATCGCGCTCCGGTTCGACGACAACGAGGCGTTCCGGGGCGAGGTGCAGGTCGGATCGATCCGCGCCCAGAAGGAGGCCACGATCGTCGGCATCTCGTTCCAGGAGTTCCTGCTCGACGTGGACGAGATGATCCAGCTCAGGAACGTGCACGCCTGGACGGCCAGGGGCGCGACCCCGCGCATGGTCGGCAAGACGTGGGCGGTGGCCGGTTGCCGGCGCTACAAGGCCCACCTCTCGGAGATGCGCCTCCTCTTGCAGGATGCGCAGCGGGAGCTCGGAGAGCTCGAGCCGCAGCTTCCCTGGCACGTGCTCCACGGCCCGCCCAACGCGGCGCTCGATGCGCTCATCGCTCACCTGAGAGCGCAGTTCGTGCCGGACGTGGTGCGCCTGGGCGAGGAGATCGACCAGGCCGTCCGCGAGCTCCCCGGCGGGCACCAGGACCCCGCCGCGAAGGAGTGGTCGCGCCGCACCGTCGAGGAATTCCTGCTCCAGTCGCCGGGCGCTCACCGGGCGCGCCACAAACCGTTCGGCTACCCGGGCGACTACGAGGTGATGAACTTCATCTACACGCGGCCGTTCGAGGGCGCGACGCTGTTCGGGCGCGCCGTCGAGCTCGCCTTCTGGCACGCGCGCTGCTCCGTTGCGGTGCGCGCCCGGAAGGACCTCGTGAAGCGCGAGCTCAAGGCGCTGCTCGCGCGCCGCGCGGGCAGCGGCCACCCGGTGCGCGTGCTCTCGATCGCGTCGGGACCGGCGCAGGAGCTGGCGGAGCTGTTCAACGAGACCGACGAGCTGCGTGTGCCCCTGGAGGTGGTGCTCTTCGAGCAGGACAAGGGCGCGCTCGGGCACGCCTGGCGGCGCCTCGAGCCGGTGGTCGCGTCTCGTTTCCCGGAGCGCGTGCGGCTCACGTTCCTCCACGACTCGATCAAGCGTCTGCTGCGAGACCCGCGGCTCTTCGCATCGTTCGGCGAGTTCGACCTCGTCTACTCCGCGGGGCTCCTCGACTATCTTCAGCTGCCGACTGCCGTCTCACTCATGAAGAACCTCGCGCGCTCGACCGCGCCCGGAGGGCGGCTCCTCGTCGCGAACATGACGGACCACTCGGCGCGGTGGTATCTCGAGGTCCCGCTGGATTGGCCGCTCGTCTACCGGACGCAGGAGGAGCTGCTCGAGATGGGGCGGCGGGCGATGCCCGGCGCCGTCCTGCGGATCCTCGAAGAGGACAGCGGCGCGAACCCGTTCCTCGAGCTGCTCCGACCGTAGATGGGCGGCCCCGGAATCGACGGCGAGATCGAGGGCCGCTGGAGGCGCTGGCTCATCGAGCGGAACCGACGGGGCCTGCGGATCGGCCTCGTCATCATGATCACGCTGTACCCGGCTTTCGGCGTGGTCGACTGGCTGCTCGCGCCCTCCTCCGCGCTCGCGTGGCTCTGGACCACGCGAGCCCTCGTGGCGGCCGTCACCGTGGCGCTCTTCGTCTTCGTGCGGTCGAGCGCGTTCGATCGGTATGCGGAGGTGGTCAGCGCGGCCTACACGTGGCTGGGGTGCGCGGGGGTCTGCGTCATGACCACGTACATCGGCGGACTCGCGTCGCCGTACTACGCCGGGCTCTCGCTCATCCTGCTCTCCGCGGGGCTGCTGCTCGTCTGGCAGCCCGCGGTGGCGATCGCGACGCACTCCGCGGTCGTGGCGACCTTCATCGGGGTCAACGTCGCCGCAGGCGCGATCGGCCCGCCGGGCACCGCCTCCTCGAACCTCGCCTTCCTCTGTACCACCGCGCTCGTCGCCGGCATCGGTCAGGTCCTGACGTTCCGCACGCAGCGCGAGCAGCTCGTGCAGCGCATCCGCGTCGAGCAGGCGACCGCGAAGCTCGAGCGCGCGCACGCGGATCTCCAGCAGCTCGACGAGTTCAAGTCGCGCTTCTTCGCCAACATGACGCACGAGCTGCGCACGCCGCTCGCGATGATCCTGACGCCGCTCGAGCTGCTGCTCCAGGGCGAGATGGGCCAGCTCACGGAGCCGCAGCGGAACTCGTTCGGCAGCATGTACCGGAACGCGCTCAAGCTCCTCCAGCTCATCAACGATCTGCTCGACCTCTCGCGCCTCGAGGAGACCCGGCTCCACCTGCGGGTCGCGCAGCACGACCTCGCCGGCTACCTTCGCACGCTGGTCGAGCAGACCGAGATCCTGGCGCGGCGGAAGGTGATCGCGCTGTCGTACGCGTCCGCCTCGGAGGGAATGGTCGTCCGATGCGACCTCGGTCGGCTCGAGCGCGTGTTCGTGAACCTCCTCTCGAACGCGATCAAGTTCACCCCGGTCGGCGGGCACGTGCAGGTGTCGCTGGCCGAGACGCCGGAGTCGATCGAGGTCGTGGTCGAGGACGATGGGCCCGGGTTCCCGCCCGAGAAGGCCGAGAAGCTGTTCGAGCGCTTCTACCAGGTGGACATGGGAGGGACGCGGCGGCACGGCGGCGCGGGCATCGGGCTCGCCCTCGCCCGCGAGCTCGTGCAGCTCCACGGCGGCACGATCCGCGCCAGCAGCGACGGAAGGCGCGGCGCGCGGTTCGTGGTGTCGTTGCCGAAGCGCCACGCCTTCCGGCAGGACGAGCTCGCGCCGGAGCTGGACGTCCGCGCCGGCAGCGCGGGGGACGACTGGATGGTGCAGCTCGAGCGACGCGACGAGTTCCGGCTCCTCGATATCGACGAGGCGACCGACCGACGCATCGTGGAGCGCGACCCGGACGAGGAGACGCGCCCCTACACGGCGCTCGTCGTCGAGGACAGCCCGCAGGTGCTGCAGGTCATCCACATGTCGCTCCGGCGCGAGTTCAAGGTGCTGACCGCGCCCGACGGGGCCAAGGCGCTCCAGATGGTGCTCGAGGAGCAGCCGAGCCTGGTGGTCACGGACCTCATGATGCCCGGCATGGACGGGCTCGATCTCACGCGGCGGCTGCGCGCCGATCCGCGAACCCGCCACGTGCCGATCCTGATGCTCACCGCACGCAGCGCGGTCGACGATCGCGTGGAGGGGCTCGAGACCGGCGTCTCCGCGTATCTCACGAAGCCCTTCTCGCCGCGGGAGCTCATCACGTGCGCGCGACAGCTCGTCCGGGCGGAGGAGCAGACGGCGGATCTCGTCCTCACCCGGCGGATGGAGTCGGTGGAGATCGTCGCCGCCGGGCTCGCGCACGAGATAAACAACCCGCTCAACTACGTGACGAACGCCCTGGCGCGGGTGCGCCTCGACGTGGAGCGGGCGCTCGGCCTCTCCCTGGAGTCGACGACGCGCCCGCTCGAGCCGTCGGAGCGCGCCGAGGTCGAGCGCGCCGCGACCCGGATGCGCGAGATGATGACCGTCGCGGCGTCGGGTCTCACCCGCATCGGCAAGACGGTCGAGCTCCTGAGCCGCTACGGGCGCGCCGGGTTCCAGCGCGAGGTGGTTGCGCTCGATGCGTGGGAGGCGGTCCGGACCGTGGCCGAGGTGGTCCTGCCGGCGACCGGGCGTGCCGTCGAGATCGAGTTCGACCTCCGCGGCGACGGAACCCTGGAGTGCGTCGCCGAGGAGCTCAACCAGGTCCTCACGAACCTGATCCAGAACGCGATCGAGGCCGCGCCGAGCGGCACCGGGCGCGTGCGCGTCTCGGGCTCGATCGACTCCGGTGCGCTGGTGCTCTCGGTGGCCGACAACGGCCCCGGAATACCGGCCGACGTGCAGGCGCGCCTCTTCACGCCTTTCTTCACGACGAAGGGGCCGGGTCGCGGGATGGGGCTCGGGCTGACCATCGCGCGCCGGGTCGTCCAGAGCCTCGGTGGCAGCCTGCAGGTCGTGAGCGCGCCGGGCGCCGGCGCGGAGCTCATCGTGCGCGTGCCGCTGCGCCAGGCCCGCCGCGATCTCCTGCCGATCGTAGCCGCTCCCCCGTGAGGCGACGCGCCGTATGGAACCCGCGGAAGTTCCCGGTGGCGCAACGCCGGGGCGGGTCCTACGCTATCCCCCGCGTTCCGCTCACATGTCCCTCGGGCTCCTCATCGCGCTCTCGCTCGCCCTCGGTCTCGCGGCGTGGCTCTTCTTCCTGTGGACGGTGAGGAGCGGTCAGTACGACGATCCCGAAGGGCCGAAGTACCGGATGCTCGACGACGACGAGCATCCGCCGCGGAAGTAGCGGGGGGCGCCATTGTGGACCGATGAGGTCCCGTAAACGCCCGATCCGCCGAAGGTTTCCAGGGATTCCACCGGCTGACACCCGGGGGTCCGCCGTGTTATACGGCATCGCTTTTCGACTTCCCCACCCCGCGCAACACGCAGCGAACGAAGGAGGAGCCGTGATCGAGGCTTATTCGAAGACCGTCGAGGAGCGGAAGGCGCTCGGAGTTCCCGCGAGGCCGCTCGACCCGGAGCAGACCCGCGAGCTCGTGAAGCTCCTCCAGAAGCCGCCCAAGGGGAACGAAGAGCTCCTCCTCGACCTCCTCTCGAACCGCGTCTCCCCCGGTGTCGATCCCGCCGCCGAGGTGAAGGCCGCGTTCCTCGCCGAGATCGTGAAGGGCACGAAGAAGTCGCCCCTCATCGACAAGAAGCGGGCGATCGAGCTCCTCGGCACGATGGGCGGCGGCTACAACGTCCCGCCGCTCGTCGCCGCGCTCAAGGCGAAGGCGCTCGCAGACGACGCCGCGAAGGCGCTCTGCGGCCTCACCTACGTCTACGACGCGTTCGACGACGTGGCCGCCCTCGCGAAGGCGAAGAATGCCGCGGCGAAGAAGGTGCTCGAGTCCTGGGCCAACGCCGAGTGGTTCACCTCGAGGCCGGGCATGCCCGCGACCGTGAAGGTGAAGGTCTTCAAGGTGGACGGCGAGATCAACACGGACGACTTCTCGCCCGCCGGCGACGCCTCCACGCGCCCCGACATCCCGCTCCACGCGCAGGCGATGGGCAAGACCCGCTTCCCGGCCGGCCTGAAGACGATCGCCGAGTTCCGCGCCCAGGGGTTCCAGGTCGCCTTCGTCGGCGACGTGGTCGGCACCGGCTCGTCGCGCAAGTCGGCCTGCAACAGCGTGCAGTGGCTCATCGGGGACGACATCCCGTTCGTGCCGAACAAGCGGCGGGGCGGTGTCATCATCGGCGGCGTCATCGCGCCGATCTTCTTCGCGACCGCCCAGGACTCGGGCGCGCTCCCGCTCAAGGCGGACGTGACGAAGCTGAAGACCGGCGACGTCGTCGTCGTCGACACCGCGAAGGGCGAGCTCCGCAGCGAGTCGGGCGAGGTGCTCTCGACCTTCAAGATCGCCCCGAACACGCTCGCCGACGAGTTCCGCGCCGGCGGCCGCATCCCGCTCACCATCGGGCGCGCGCTCACCGAGCGGGCGCAGAAGCTCACGAAGAAGGGCCCGAGGGATCTCTTCGCGAAGGTGGTGAACCCCGAGCCGAAGGCCGGCCAGGGCTACTCGCTCGCGCAGAAGATGGTGGGGAAGGCCTGCGGCGTCGCGGGCGTCCTCCCCGGCGGCTACTACGAGCCGCGGATGACGACGGTCGGCTCGCAGGACACGACCGGCCCCATGACGGCGGACGAGCTGAAGGAGCTCGCCTGCCTCAAGTTCCAGGCGCCGATGTTCATGCAGTCGTTCTGCCACACCGCCGCGTACCCGAAGGCGGCGGACGTGAAGATGCACAACACCCTGCCCGCGTTCGTCAAGGAGCGCGGGGGCGTCCCGCTCCGGCCGGGCGACGGCGTCATCCACTCGTGGCTGAACCGCCTCCTCCTGCCCGACACGGTCGGGACCGGCGGCGACTCGCACACCCGCTTCCCGATGGGCATCTCCTTCCCGGCCGGCTCGGGGCTCGTCGCCTTCGCGGGCGCGCTCGGCTTCATGCCGCTCGACATGCCGGAGTCGGTGCTGGTCCGGTTCAAGGGTAAGCTCAACCCGGGCATCACCCTGCGTGACGTCGTGAACGCGATCCCGCTCTGGGCGATCCGCCAGGGCCTCCTCACCGTGCCGAAGAAGAACAAGAAGAACGTCTTCAACGGCCGGATCCTCGAGATGGAGGGGCTGCCCGACCTGACCGTCGAGCAGGCCTTCGAGCTGACCGACGCCGCCGCCGAGCGCTCCGCCGCCGCGGCGTGCATCAAGCTCTCGGAGAAGACGGTCGCGACCTACCTCCGCTCGAACGTCGCGCTGATGCGGAAGATGATCGCCGACGGCTACGGCGACAAGAAGACGCTCGAGGGCCGCATCGCCGCCGTGGAGAAGTGGCTGAAGAAGCCGCAGCTCCTCGCCGCCGACGCGAACGCCGAGTACGCCGCGGTGGTCGAGGTCGACCTCGCCGAGATCACCGAGCCGATCCTGGCGTGCCCGAACGACCCGGACGACGTGAAGGTCCTCACCGAGGTGGCGAACACCAAGATCGACGACGTGTTCCTCGGCTCGTGCATGACCAACATCGGCCACTTCCGCGCCGCGGGCGAGATCTGGAAGGGGCAGAAGTTCAACCCCGCGGTCCGCACCTGGATCTGCCCGCCTACGCGGATGGACCAGCAGCAGCTCAAGGACGAGGCGTACTTCTCCACCTACAGCGCGATCGGCGCCCGGATCGAGATCGCGGGCTGCTCGCTGTGCATGGGCAACCAGGCGCGCGTCCCGGACCAGGCGAACGTGTTCTCGACCTCGACCCGCAACTTCGACGACCGGATCGGCAACGGCGCGAAGGTGTTCCTCGGGTCGGCGGAGCTCGGCGCGGTCTCCGCGAACCTCGGCCGGCTGCCGACCAAGGACGAGTACTTCAAGGCGTTCGCCGAGAAGATCGCGCCCAAGGCCGACAAGGTCTACCGGTACCTCCAGTTCGACGAGCTGGCGGCGTACGCGCCGCAGGGCAAGAAGCTCCGCGTCGTCGCGTAGCTCGACGTCCGCACCCGCTCACGGGCCGCGCTCCCTCACGGGGGCGCGGCCCTGTTGCATGGGCGAGCGCAGGCGGAGCCGGATGAGGCTCCGCCGCAGCGAGCGGGGGGATCGGGGGGGCGCGAGCTCCGCGAATGCGGAGCGAGTGTCCCCCCGTCAAGGATGTACGCCGCTCGTCTCCCAGGCGCGGCGCGCGAGCGTACGCTCCGTCCAGTCGAGATGGCGGCGCTCCTCGCCGTGCATGGCCGCGAGGATCTCCCGGAGGTCGTCGGGGAGCTTCTTCGCGAGCGCCTTGGCGTACAGCGACCCGGTGAGCTGCTCGTTACCGCGCAGGCCGGTGAGCACGTCCTCGAGCTCGAGCGGCCGGGAGGGCGGCGTGAGCGCACCGATGACGACTCCCTTCACGTCCGGCTCGACGTCGGGCGCGCTGTGGCCGCGCCGGGTGATCTGCTCCTCGATGACGACCGCGTGCCGCTGGTGCTCGAGCCCGAAGAGCGTGAGCTCGTCCCGGATCGCGCCCGGCCCGACGAGGGCCACCGCCGTCGCGTACGCCTGCACCGCGTCGACCTCGACGCAGAACAGGCGGGTGAGCTCGGCGACGACCAGCGGCGTCTGCATGGGTCGGACCTCCGCCCGAAAGCTGGTGCCTGGCTGCCGCCCGAGCACGCCCTCCGCGGGGCAGCTCGGCGGCCCTGCGCGGCGCTCGGCGGGCATCGAGGTGGCGCCCGTCCCGGGGGCGGTGCACTCTCGCAGGCATGCGCCGCATCGCCGCCATCGAGATCGTCGAGGACTACACCGCCCGCGCCCGCTGCGATGAGGGGTTCCTGCGCCTGAAGCGGTTCCGGGCGCGCAACCGCCGCGCGGACGGGTCGCACAGCTCCGAGTACCCCATCGACGTCATCGACCGGCCCACGCTCGACGCGGTGGCGGTCTGCCTGTACGCGCGCGCCCCGCGCGGGGTGGTGGTGCTCACGCGCCGAGGGCTCCGGCCGGCCGCCTATTTCCGGCGTGGCAAGGTCGCGGTCCTCCCGGAGCCCGAGTACCTCCTCGTCGAGGAGCTCGTCGCGGGTGTGCTCGAGCCCGGCGAGGTGGGCCTCGACGCGCTCCGCCGGCGCGGCGCGGAGGAGGTCCGCGAGGAGGCGGGGATCGTGATCGCTCCGGAGCGGCTCGAGCCGCTCGGCGGCCCGTTCTTCCCGCTCCCGGGCATCGTCTCCGAGAAGATCCACGTCCTCGCCGCCGAGGTCCCACCGCCGCTCACCGAGGGGCCTTGCGAGGCCCCGGGCGACGGGGACGGCTCGCCGCTCGAGGAGGGGGCGCTCCTCGAGTGGCGCGAGCTCGGCGCCGCCATCGCCGCGTGCGAGCGCGGGGAGATCGAGGACGGGAAGACCGAGATAGCCCTCCGGCGCCTC
>WNGF01013838.1_pt1 | contig 14177 bp, 12 predicted proteins | sample 5400641 | NCBI WGS metagenome assembly WNGF01 (sample SAMN13153371, study PRJNA577476) | soil metagenome | isolation source: 80 cm soil or saprolite under grassland replicate 2 | place: USA:California | collected 2016-06-15
GATCCAGTGCTGTCGCGCGAGCTCGATCCGCGCGTCGGCGGCGCCGAGCTCCGCGGCCGCACCCGCCACGCGCGGCCTCTCCACCGAGCGGAACCAGCGCAGGTGCTGGTCGTTCACCTCGATCGTGTCGAGGTACAGCGAGCGCGGCGCGGCGAATTCGAGCCGCGGGTGGTCGTCCGTGTTGAGGGCCGCGCCGCGCGCGTACCGGCGCAGGTCGTGCTCCGTCAGGAGGTGATGCAAGAGCAGCCCACGAGGCCACGGCAAGTAGCGTCCCAGATCGCCTCGGACGGCCGCCGCGGGCGGGTAGCGGCGGTCCAGCTCGGAGAGATCGAGCTCCAGCTCGTCGGGCGTCGCGACGAGGAAGTAGTCCCCTTTCACCGCCTGCCACAGGCTGACGTGCGGGAAGACCTGGAGGAACGTGTTCGCCACCATCTGCATGTCCTCGCGGCGCATCGAGTATCCCTGGAACCACTGCACCATCACGCCGCGCTCGGAGAGGCGCGCGCGCGCCAGCTCGTAGAACTCGCGGGTGAACAGGCTCCCGACGCCGGCGATCCACGGATTCGAAGGCTCCGAGACGATGATGTCCCAGGGCTCCTGCCCGACCGCGAGCACCTGCCGCCCATCCTCCACCTTCACCACCACGCGCGAATCGGAGAGCACGTGCCGGTTCTCGGCCTCGAAGAAGCGGGAAGCGTCGACGACGGCGGGCTCGAGCTCCGCCACGTCGATGCGCTCCAGCGGATGCTGCGCCAGGGCACCGGCGGTGACGCCGGTCCCGAGGCCGATCACGAGGGCGCGCCTCGCGCCGGGCGCGAGGACGGGTCCGAGGTGCCCGGCGAGCAGCTGCGCGATCATGTCGCGACCGTTCGACCCGTCCGTCTTCCCGTTCAAGCGCAGGCTCGTGATGGCGCCGCTGCGCTGCACCGAGACGGTGGTGTGGAGGCCCTCTTCGTAGAAGAGCAGCGCGCGACCCCTCGTGAGGGACGCGGTCAGGTCCTTCGCGTGGACGAGGCCGGGCGCGTACACGGCGGCGCCGCCCGTCATGAGGGTCGCGTCCCACCGGGGCACGAGGAGCGCGAGCGCGGCGAAGCCGGCCGGGAAGACCACCGCGAGCGCCCGCCATCGCGGCGCGGACACCGCCAGCAGCGCCGTGGCGGCCGCGACGTTGGCGCCGGCCGCGATCACGATGGCGTTCTGGATGCCGGCGAGCGGGACGAGCGCGAAGCCGGCCAGCGCCGAGCCCACGATGGTGCCGATCGCGTTGGCGCCGTACACGCGCCCCACGTCCCGCCCGACGCTGCCCAACCCGCGCGAGAGCGCCGCGAGGACGAGCGGGAAGGTCGCGCCGATGAGGAGCGTCGGGACGATCATGAGCAGGAAGCTCAACGCGAATTGCGCCAGCAGCGCGCCCTCGTGGCTCACGCCGGTGCGCTGGAGGACCGCGAGCGTGAGCACCGGGAGCTCGCCGAGCGCGGGGAGGAGCGCCAGGGCGGCCAGCCCGATCGACCCCTGGACGATCCCGAGGGCCAAGAGGCCTGGACGCCAGCGGCCCAGCCCGCGCGAGATCACCAACGCGCCCAGCGCCAGCCCGACGAGGAACGTCGCGAGCATGGCGGTGAAGGCGTAGGTCGAGCTGCCGAGCACGAGCGAGAGCGCCCTCGTCCAGGCGATCTCGTACGCCATCGACGCCGCTCCCGAGACGCCGGTCGCGACCAGCGCGACGACGACCTGCGCCCGCGTCGGCGCGCGGGTCTCCGGGGCCGGCGGCTCGGGCGCCTCGGCGGCGCGGGCTTCCTCGGGAAGCGCGGCCGGGTCGCGCTCCCTCCGCGCGAGCGCCAGCGCGACTCCCGCGACCGCCAGGTCGAGCGCCACGCCGATCACGACCGTCGCGCGCACCCCTGCCACCGGGAGGAGCCAGAATCCGGTCGCGGCCGTCCCCACCACCGCGCCCCACGTGTTGAGGGCGTACAGCGTGCCCACGTCGGCACCGGCGCGCCCCGGCTCGCGTACCAGGGCTCGGCTCAGCAAGGGGAGCGTCGCCCCCATGAGCGCGGTGGGTGGGACGAGCACGGCGAGCGAGAGGGCGAGCCGCAACGCGCCCGTCGCGAGCGGCGACGGCGCCCACGAGCGGAGAAGCGCGAGGTACAGCTGATTCAACCCTCCGAACAACCAGGGCGTCGCGAGGCAGAAGAGCCCGATCCCCAGCTCCAGCAGGCCATACACGCGCAGCGGCCGCCGGACGCGATCGGCCCGCCGCCCCAGCACGATGCTACCCAGCGCGAGGCCCCCCATGTACGCGGCGAGCACGCTCGTGACGGTGTGGACGGTCTGGCCGAAGGCGAGCCCCAGGAGCCGGAGCCACACGATCTCGTAGAGGAGCGCGGCGACGCCGGAGACGAAGACGCAGGCGGTCGCGGCGACGTCACGGGACTGCCAGCGCATGATCGACCCCTCACCCGAGCGCGGCGCCCCTCGCGCCGCACGCGACGAGAGCTCGAGGCCCTCGCTCGCAGACGTGGACCGCTGCGCGGATCCATCCCCGTGATCACCCCGACCCGCGCAGCGGAGATGCGCCGAATCCTGACAGGAAAGATCGCGCTCTCCCCGCGGCAACGTGCCGCAGGCCGAGGCTCACCCGAGCTGCCGATGGAATCTCAGCGTCGCGGCCGCGAGGATGACCGCGCCGTACACCGCCAGGGCCAGCACCTGTGGCCAGAGATCGGCGATTCCCGATCCCCGGAGCAGCACGCCGCGGACGAGCTCGGCGAAGAACCGCAGCGGGTTGAGGAAGGTCGCCGCCTGGAGCCACGGCGGCATGGCGCTGATGGGCGTCATGATCCCAGAGAGGAGCACCGCCGGCAGCACGAAGAGGAAGCCGCCCAGGAAGCTCTGCTGCTGGTTCGACGACACCGTGGAGATGAGCAGGCCGACGCCCAGCGTCGAGCACAGGTAGAAGAGCGTCCCGATCGCCAGCACCGCCAGCGGGCCGCGCACGGGGCCACCGAAGATCCACGTCATCGCCGTGAGCACGAGCAGCACGTCGAAGAGGCCGATGGCGACGAATGGCGTCATCTTCCCGGCGAGCAGCACGAATGGCTTCACCGGCGTCACGAGCACCTGCTCCAGCGTTCCCACCTCGCGCTCGCGCGAGAGCCCCATGGCCGTGACGATGGTCGTCACGATGACGAGCAGCATCGCGAGGATGCCCGGCACGATGTAGACCGCCGTCTTGAGGCTCGGGTTGTAGAGCACGCGCGGGGTCACCTCGACCTCCGGTACCGTCGCCCTGCCGGCGGCCGCGAGCCGCGCCCGCACGAGCCCCTGGCCCACCTCGCCGAAGTAGCGGGCAGCGGCGCTGGCGGCGGCGCTGGCGCGGGTCGGGTTCGTGCCGTCGATGACGACCTGGACGGTCGCGGTCCGCCCGGCGGCGAGATCGTCCCCGAAGCGGGGCGGTACGATCACCGCCGCCGCGGCGCGGTCGTCGTCGATGAGCCGGTCGGCCCCGGCGCCGCTCGTCGCCCGCGCGGCGCCGACGAGCGTCCCGTCCGCGAGCAGCCGCCGGACGTGCTCCCGGCTGGCGGCGCTGCCGTCGAGATCCGCCACGGCGGTGGGGACGCGATCCACGTCGAAATCCACCGCGAACCCGAACAGCACCGTCTGGATGAGCGGCGCCATCACCAGCAGGAACATGATGCGGCGGTCGCGGAGCGTCTGGAAGGCCTCCTTCCGCACCACCGCGCGGTACTGGACGAGCCCGAGGCCCCGGCCGCCGGCGCGAGCGAGCGTCACGCGATCCTCCGCTGGAAGCGCGCCGTCGCGAGGCCGAGGATGCCGGCGGCGAAGAGCACCATCGCCACGAGGTCCGGCCACAGGAGGGCGAAGCCGCTCCCCTTGAGCAGGATCCCGCGCAGCGCGTGGACGAGGTAGCGCGCCGGGATGACGCTCGAGATGACCTGGAGCGGCCGCGGCATGTTCTCGATGGGGAAGAGCATCCCCGACAGCAGCAGCGAAGGCAGCAGCGACGAGAGGACGCCCGCCTGCGTCGCGACGAGCTGGTTCTTCGCCACGACGGAGATGAAGAGCCCCTGCCCCAGCATGCCGACGAGGAAGGCGAAGCCGAAGACGAAGAGGAGCGGGAGGCTCCCGCGGATGGGCACGTCGAAGGCCGACGCGCCGACCGCGACGACCAGGAGGAGCTGCAGCATGCCGAGCGCGAGGTAGGGCAGGAGCTTGCCCAGGATGATCTCGAACCGACCCACCGGCGACGCGAAGAGCTGCTCCATCGAGCCGCGCTCCCACTCGCCCGCCACCGCGAGCGCCGTGAGCAGCACCGCGCCGATGGCCATGAGGTACGCCGTCATCCCCGGCACGAGGAAGACGGCGGAGCGCGCCTCCGGGTTGTAGCGCGTCCAGGTGCGCACCTCGAGCGGGCGCGCGCTCGCGAGCCCCGCCGCCGACGCGCGCCGCAGCGTCTCCGCCCGCGCGATGGCGTCGGCCTTCTGGAGGATCTGGTTGGCGGTGGTGGCGTCGCTGCCGTCGACGAGCAGCTCGGCATGTCCTGGCTCGCCGCGGGCGAGGTCGCGCGCGTGGCCGGGCCGGACGACCAGCGCCGCCTGCGCCCGGCCGCGCCGGAAGAGGCGCTCGGCGTCGTCCGGCATGACGCGCGCCACCACCTCGAACTCCCTCGACTGCGAGAACGCGTCGACGAGCGCGCGCGAGGCGGGCGTCCCGTCGGCGTCGGCGATCGCGAGCGGGATGCGGTCGATGTCGAACGAGACGCCGTAGCCGAAGAGCAGCAGCAGGAGCACCGGCATGACGAGCGCCACGTAGAGCGTGCGCGGGTCGCGCCGGATGTGCAGCACCTCCTTCGCCGCCATGGCGCCCACACGGACGAGGAAGCGGCGCTGGCGCTCCATCATGGCGCTTCCTTCGCGGGCGCCGCCGGCGCGCCCGCTCCGACGACCGCCAGGAAGACGTCCTCCAGCGTGGCCTCTCCCTCCTCCGCCTCGACGCCGGTCGCCCCCGCCTGCTCGAGGGCGCGCGCGACCCCGGGGACGTCGAGCGCGTCGGGCGCGACGCGGACGTGGAGCCCGGCGCCGAAGGGCTCGACCGCGAGGACGCCCGGGCGCCCGCGCAGCGCCGCCGCCGCGCCGAGGAGCCCGCCCCCGCGCGCGACCACCACGCGCTCCGGCACCCAGGCGCGCTTCAGCGCGGCGGGCGTGTCGAGCGCGACGAGGCGCCCGTCGACCATGAGCCCGATGCGCCGGCAGTACTCCGCCTCGTCGAGGTAGTGCGTCGTCACGAACACCGTCGTCCCCTCGCGCGCCAGCTCGCGGATGAGCCGCCAGAACGAGCGCCGCGCGACCGGGTCCACCCCGGCGGTCGGCTCGTCGAGGAAGACGATCTCCGGCTGGTGCAGGATGGCGCAGCCGAGCGCGAGCCGCTGGCGGATGCCGCCCGGCAGGGCGCCCGTCGTGGCGCCCTCCATGCCGGCGAGGTCCGTGAGCGCGAGCACCTCCTCGGCGCGCGCCCGGAGCGCGCGCCCCTCGAGGCCGTACGCCCCGCCGAAGAAGAGGAGGTTCTCCCGGATCGGCAGGTCGAGGTAGAGGGAGAACTTCTGCGACATGTACCCGATGGACGCCTTCACGCGGTCCGGGTCGGCCGCGACGTCGTGGCCGGCAGGAGACCGGTCAGCATCCGGATGGTCGTCGACTTCCCGGCGCCGTTCGCGCCCAGGTAGCCGAAGATCTCGCCGCGCTCCACCTCGAAGCTGACGTCGTCCACGGCCGTGAAGGAGCCGAAGCGCTTCGTGAGGTGGGCGGCGGCGATGCTCGTCCCGGCCGGACCGCGCCGCGCGCTCATGCGGTCTCCCGGCGGATGCGCGCGAGGAAGAGATCCTCGAAGGCGGGCGCGACCGGCCTCAGCTCGGCGCCGAGCGGCGCGAGGGCCGCGCGGACGCGCTCCGCGCCGCCGCGCTCGAGGTCGACGCGCAGCCGCGAGCCGGCCGGCGACGACGCGTGCACCTCGGGGCACGCCGCGAGCGCCGCCTCCACCGCCTCCCGGTCGCCGCCCGCGACCTCGTACGCCTCCTCCTCGAAGCCGGCCAGGAGCGCCGGCGGCGCGCCCTCGAGCAGCAACCTCCCGGCGTGGATGAGGCCGACGCGGCTGCACCGCTCCGCCTCGTCCATGTACGGCGTCGAGACGAGCACGGCCATCCCGCCCGCCACGAACTCGTGGAGGAGCGCCCACAGCTCGCGGCGCGAGACCGGGTCCACGCCGTTCGTGGGCTCGTCCAGGATGAGCACGCGCGGCTCGTGCAAGAGCGCGCAGGCGAGCGCGAGCTTCTTGTACATGCCGCCCGAGAGGGCGTCCGCGCGCCGCGACGTGAAGCGATCGAGCCGCGTGATGGCGAGGAGCCGGCGCGCGCGCTCCTCGAAGACGCGCCGCGGCAGCACGTAGAGCCGCGAGAAGAAGCGCAGGTTCTCGGCCACCGTGAGATCGCGGTAGAGGCTGTACTGCTGCGGCATGAGCCCCAGGGCTTCGCGCACCTCGGCGCCGCCCCGCGCCGGATCGCGCCCCAGCACGCGCGCCTCGCCTCCGTCCACGACGAGGAGGCCCGCCAGCGCGCGGATGGCGGTCGTCTTTCCGGCGCCGTCCGGGCCGACGAGCCCGTACAGCTCGCCCGGCGCGACCGCGAACGAGACGCCGCGCAGCGCCTCGACCGCGCCGAAGCGCTTCGCGAGCCCGCGCGCCTCGAGCGCCGCCTGCGCCATCACTGCTCCGTCCCGGACAGCTGCACCTGCACCGGCATGCCGGGGCGGAGCTTGCCGTTGCGGTTCGCGATCCGCACCTCCACCGGGTAGACGAGCCGGTCGCGGTCGGTGCGCGTCTGGATGTTGCGCGGCGTGAACTCGGCCTTGACCGACACCGTGCGCACCACGCCCTCGAAGCGCTCGGCGGGCCACGCGTCCGCGACGACCGTCGCCTTCGCGCCCGGCCTCGCCGCCGCCAGCTCGGCGTTGGGCAGGTAGAAGGTGGCCTTCACCTCGGCAAGCTCGACGAGCTTCACGAGCGTCTGGCCCACCCCGACGAGCTCGCCCGGCTCGTGCGGCAGATCGTCCACCACCGCGTCGCGCGGCGCGCGCACCTGGCACTCCTCGACGAGGAGCCGCGCCCGCGACGCCGCGGCCTCGGCCGCCTTCATCTGGGCCTCGGCCGCGACCGCCTGCGCGCCGGAGGCCTCGATGGCGGCGACGGCCGCGCGCGCCTGCTGCTCGCTCGCGGCGGCCTGCGCCAGCGCCGCCTCGGTCTGGTGCTCGAGCCCCTCGGCGCCGGCGCGGGTCTGGTCCCGATTCGCCTGCGCCACGTCGGAGGCGAGCGCCTCGAGGCGGCTCGCCTGACGACGCGCGGCGTCGCGCTGCGCCGCGAGCGCCGAGGCCTGCGCCTTGGCCGCGAGCTGGGCGGCGGCGGCGGCCTCGCGCGAGCGGCGCGACGCCTCGACCGACGCGCCGGCCGCCGCGGCCTGCGCCCGCGCCGCCGCCACCCGCGCCTCCGCCTCGGCCATCGCCGCCTGCGGGTCGGCGCAGTCGAGCGAGAGCAGCAGCTCCCCCTTCTTCACCTCGTCACCCTTGCGCACGCGCTGCTCGACGACGCGCGCGGCGATCCGGGACGAGAGGTCGATCTCCGTCCCCTCGATCTCGCCCGATCCGCCCGACGGTGCGCGCGCCGCCGCAGCCTGCGCGCGCAGGCGCCAGGCGAGGAGCCCGGAGAGGACCGCCACCAGGACGACGAGGACGACTGCGACACGGCGCATCGAGAGCTCCTTCCGCGGTGACACGCGGGTCGCGCGGCAGCAGGGCAAGCGCCGTGCCTATCGCCGCGCGCTGGCGGTTCCAGGGAGGGCGGGCCGTTTCACGCCGCGCGAGTCGCCGGGGTGTCAGGAAACCCGAACGCGCTGTTCGGATTTCCGAACGCCGCCCGGAGGCGGGCGCCGCACAGCCGTGTGGTTGCGGCGGGCGGCGACCGGCCGCGGCGGCGGCACCGTCCTTGCTCCCGGGGGACGCGCCATGACCATCCGCGCCGCCTTGCTTGCCTCGCTGGCCGCTGCCGCCGCCGTCGCAGGCACGGCCGCGCTCGCGGAGGTGCCCGCCCCGCGCACCCTGCCTCTCCCCGAGGCGCTGCGGGAGCTCGACGCCCAGAGCCTCACGCTCGCGCAGGCGCGCGCCCGGGCTGCCGAGGCCGAGGGGCTCACCCGCCAGGCGCTCTCGGCGGCGCTCCCGACGCTCACGGCGGCAGGCGGCTACACGCGCAACAGCGACGCCGCGCGCGCCAACATCGGGTCCATCATCGCGCGCCTCCCGCCGACGGGCATTCCCGCGCCGCCGGACCTCGTCATCCAGCCGCTCGAGGTGTGGAGCGTCAGCGGCACGCTGCGCGTCCCCCTCCTCGCCCCGAGCGCCTGGGCGGACGTCGCCGTCGCGCGCAGCGCCGAGCGGTCCGCCGGCGCCTCGGCGGAGACGGTGCGGCTTCAAGTGCGCGCGGCTCTCGTGCAGGCCGCCTGGAGCGCCGCGGCGGGCGAGGAGATCGTCCTCGCGAGCGAGCGCGCCGTCGCGAGCGCCGACGAGCAGGCGCGCCTCGCCGAGCGCGCCGTCGCCGCGGGCACGGGCGTGCCGCTCTCGGTGCTGCAGGCGCGCACCGAGGCGGTGAAACGGCGCAGCGACCTCGCGCGGTCGCGGGCCGACCTCGGCCGCGCGCAGCTCGCGGTGGGGGTGCTCCTCGGCCGCGCCGAGCCGCTCCGGATCCCGCTCGAGCTGGCGCAGCCTCCCACGTCGCTCGATGCGCCGGCGCTCGTCGAGGAGGCCCGCGGGCGACGCCCGGAGGTGCGCGCCACCTCGGCGCAGGTCGAGGCGGCGGAGCGGCAGCTCACCTCCGCCCGGCTGCGCCTCCTGCCCCAGATCTCGACCTCCGCCACCGCCCTCGCGCAGGACGTTCCGCTCCCGACGAGCAAGAGGGAGGCGTGGCGGCTCACCGTCGACCTCACCTGGGCGCTCTACGACGGCGGCTTCCGCTACGGCCGCGCGCGCCAGGCGGAGGCCGCCGTCGCGGGGGCCCGGGCCGCCGCGGAGGCGCAGCGCCTCGAGGTGGAGCAGCAGGTCGCGGACGCCTCGCGCGACGTGGCGGTCGCGGCGGAGCGGCTCAGGCTCGCCGAGGACCAGGCGAAGCTCGCGGCCGAGGCGGCGGCGACGGCGCGCCGCGGCTTCGCGGCAGGGATCTCGAGCTCGCTCGACGTCCTCGACGCGAACGACCGGCTCTTCCAGTCGGAGGTCGGGCTCGCGGACGCGCGCGCCCGCCTCGGGATCGCGCTGGTCGGGCTCGACCGGGCGGCCGGGAGGAGCTGACCGGTGCGCTGCTGCGGGAAGACGCCTATGCTGCTGCCTGGAGATGGGCCTCCGGAGGCCTCCGCCTTGCCACCGCCCGCCGGCTTCGACGAGATCCAGCGCCAGGAGCTGTCGCGCCTCTTCGGGCGCATGGTCGGCATCCGGCTCTTCGTGAACCCGGTCGCGGCGGCGCTCGCGCTCTGCCTCGCCCTCCTCGATCCGGCGCGCTGGCGCACGGCGCTCCTCGCGGCGCTGGTCGTCCCGGCCGCGGCCTTCTTCGTGAGCGAGGCGCTCCGCTACCGCCGGCGCGGGTTCAGGCCGGAAGCCGTGACCGTCAACCTCGCCTCGATGGTCGCGGGCCAGCTCGGGGTCGCCTTGGCCACGGGAGCCCTGGAGAGCCCCTTCACCTACACCTTCGTGCCGCTCGCCGTCATGATCGGCATCTTCAGCTCACCCCGCGCGCGCTGGCCGCTCGTCGGCGCCCAGATCGCCGGCGTGTGGACGCTCGCCGCGATCGAGATGGCGGCGAGCATCCCCGATCTCAACCTCGCCGCGTTCGGGGGCGGGCCGCGCGCCGGGCACGTGAACGCGCACCTCGTCGCGACCGGCGTGATCCTGTCCCTCGTGCTCGCGTTCGGCGCGCGCGCCGGGCGCGGCGTCCGCTCCGCGTTCGACGGCATGCTGGCGCGCGCGCTGCGCGCGCAGCAGGAGTCGCTCCGCGCGTACGCGGAGCGCACCGAGGAGCTGACGGCGCTCTCGGGCGAGATCGCGCACGAGCTCAAGAACCCGCTCTCCTCCGTGAAGGGGCTCGCGGCGCTCCTCGCCGAGAACGTCCCGCCCGGCAAGGGCGCGGAGCGCCTCGGCGTGCTGCGGCGCGAGGTGGACCGGATGCAGGGCATCCTCGACGAGTTCCTCAACTTCTCGCGCCCGCTCGTGCCGCTCGCGCTGGGGCGCGTGGATCTCGCGGCGCTCGCCCGTGAGGTGGCGGCGCTGCACGAGGGCATGGCGCACGAGCGCGGGATCCGCATCGAGGTCCACGCCGCGCACGCCGAGGCGCGCTGCGATCCCCGCAAGGTGAAGCAGGTCCTCGTGAACCTCGTCCAGAACGCGCTCGAGGCGAGCGCCCCCGGGGCGGCGGTCGAGCTCGAGGTGCCGCCGGCGGCCGGCCGCGCCGCCCTGGTCCGCGTCCTCGACCGCGGGTCGGGGCTCGACGCGGCGCTTGGCCCGCGGGTCTTCGACCCCGGCGTGACCTCGAAGGCGCTCGGGTCGGGGCTCGGCCTCACCATCGCCCGCGCGCTCGCGCGCCAGCACGGCGGCGAGGTCGAGCTCGGGGTCCGCGACGGCGGCGGCTGCGCCGCGACGGTGCGGTTGCCCGCCGAGGCGCCGGTGGAGGCGGAGGCATGACGACCCGCGTGCTCGTGGTGGACGACGACGCGGGCGTCCGCTACACGCTGCGCGAGATCCTGGCCTCCGACGGCATCGAGACCGACGAGGCGGAGGACGGCGCGGCGGCGCTGGCGCGCTACGAGGCCTCCCCCGTGCCCCTCGTCATCACGGACCTCCGCATGCCGCGGATGGACGGGATGGAGCTCCTGCGCAGGCTGCTCGCCCGCGCGCCCGCGCCGCGCGTCATCCTCATCACCGCCCATGGCTCGGAGCGCCAGGCCGTCGAGGCGATGAAGGCGGGCGCCTGGGACTACTTCCGCAAGCCCTTCGACAAGGACGAGCTGCTCGCGGTCGTGCGCCGGGCCGTCGAGGCGGTCCGCCTCACCTCGGAGAACGAGCGGCTCACCGGGGAGCTCGCGCTCGCGGGCTCGATGGTGTTCGCCTCCGACGCGATGGGGCGCCTGGCGCGCCTCGTGGCGCGCGTCGCGCCGCGCGACGTGACGGTCCTCGTCACGGGGGAGAGCGGGACCGGCAAGGAGCGCGTGGCGGAGGCGCTCTGGCGCGCGTCGCGCAGGGCGGAGAAGCCGTTCGTGCGCTTCAACTGCGCCGCGCTCACCCCGGAGCTGGCGGAGGCGGAGCTGTTCGGGCACGCGCGCGGCGCCTTCACCGGCGCGGTGCGCTCGCGCCCGGGGCTCTTCGGCGAGGCCGACGGCGGGACGATCCTCCTCGACGAGGTGGCCGAGCTCGCGCCTGGCGCGCAGGCGAAGCTCCTCCGCGTGCTGCAGGACGGCGAGGTGCGTCCGGTGGGCGAGGACCGAGCCCGCAAGGTGGACGTGCGCGTCCTCGCGGCCACGCACCGCGATCTCAAGGACGCGGTGGCGAAGGGCACGTTCCGCGAGGACCTCTACTACCGGCTCGACGTGGTCGCGCTGCGCGTGCCGGCGCTCCGCGAGCGCCCGGAGGACATCCCGGTCCTGGCGCGCCACTTCCTGGCCCGGTTCGCGGAGCGGTTCGGGATCGCGCGCGTGGCCCCGTCGGACGCGCTCCTCGCGCGGCTCGCCGCCCGACCCTGGCCGGGGAACGTACGCGAGCTCGAGCACGCGCTGGAGAGCCTCGTGGCGCTCTCGCCCGAGGGCGAGCTCGACCTCGCGCTCCTGCCGGGCGGCGCGGGCGACGCCGCGGTCATGGCGCCGCTCTCGCTGCGGCAGCGCGTCGAGGCCTATGAGCGCGGGCTCGTCGTCGAGGCGCTGGAGGCGGCGCGCGGGAACCGCAGCGAGGCGGCGCGCGCCCTCGGCGTCTCCCGCGTGACGCTGCACGACAAGCTGAGGAAGTACGGCCTCACGCGCGGCGACGAGCCGGCCGAGGGGTGACCTTCGTCAGCGGCTCTTGCCCGAGCCGTCCGTGGACCGGAGCAGGATCTCCCTGTGCGCGCGGTCCTGCGCGGCGAGGTCGTGGAAGAAGCGCGCGATGCGCGGGTCGGCGCGGTCCGCCAGCATGTCGGCGTGCGAGGCGCCGCAGCGGTCCTCGAGCTCCGCCACCCGCCGCTTCAGGCCGGGGAGGTCGTCCTTCCAGCGGCCGTTGGTCAGCTCGTGGCGCAGCTCCTCCGCCCAGGCCTCCACCTGCTCCATGAGCCCGAGCTTCACCCCGTCCACGTGGAAGAGACGCGGCTCGTTCCGGTACTGGGACGCGAGCAGCCGGATGCGCGCCGCGTGCTGGATCTCCTCCTGCTCGAGGCGCTTGAAGAGCGCGACGTCCTCGGCCGACCACGGGAACGACTCGGCCATGAGCCGGTACATGTCGGCCGCCGCCCGCTCGATGCGCTCGGCGCGCTGGAAGATCTCGTAGGTGCTCGCCACGGCCCGATCGCCCTCCCGCCGGCCGATGCGCGGCGAGACACCTCTCCTATAACGCGGATCGGCCCGAACGCAGGGTTCGAGCGCGGTGCCGAGCGCCTCCCGGGACACCCATCAGACCGCGGACGCGCACGCCCGGCACTTGCGCGCCGCGGCCGGGATCGCCTCGAGGCACTCCGGACAGGTCTTCGTCGCGGCGGGAGCGGCGGGAGCGGGCCGATCGCGGTCGATGAGCGCCTTGATGAGGATGAACACCACCGCGGCGACGATGGCGAAGTCGATCACGCGCCCGATGAGGTCGCCGTACTTGATGGCGTTCGTGCCAGACAGCACGAGCTGAGCGGTGCGCCACTCGCCGCCCGGCAGCAGGATCCCGACCACGGGCATGATGACGTCGTCGACGATCCCCGCGACGACCTTCCCGACGGCGCCGCCGATGACCACGCCGACGGCCAGGCCGAGCACGTTGTGCTTCAGCAGGAACGCGCGAAAATCGCCCACCCAGTGCTGCGCGGCCGCCTTCGCCTTGCCCACGTCCGCCTGGAGCTCGAGGTGCGCCATGGTTCGCCTCCCGGGGGCCGCCGCGCGCGCCCTGAGTGGCGTTTGTACCCCGGGAGCCCCGGTGACCGAAACTCCCTGCGTGATCGAGCACGCTCCGCGCCCGAGCCATAGTAGAGAAGCGGCATGCGCCGCCGCCTCCCCGCCATGGTCTGGATCGCCGTCGCCGCCCTCGGCATCGTCCTCGTGCTGCAGATCGCGCTCGCCCTCTCGCTCGCGCGGGCGGGCGCCGTGGGCTGGTGGAAGCTCGCGTTCGCGGTGCTGCTCTTTGGCGCTGTGGTGGTCGGGCTCGTCCGAGGGCTGCGGCTGGCCTGGCTCTGGGGTCGCTTCCTCACCATCGTGCTGGGCGTGATCATGGCCGCCAGCATCGCCGCCGGGATCGCCCGGCACGCGCTCAGCCCCCTCTTCATCGCGGTCTCCATCGGGGGACTGGTGCTACCGCTCCTCGCGGCGGGCATCGCGCTCGGCCACCCGTCGTCGTACGCGTTCTACGACCTCGTCTGTCCGACCTGCGGCAAGAGGACCGGGTTCGGGTCCGACTTCCTCTTCCGGAAGGCGCGTTGCCGGAGCTGCGGCACGGTGTGGTAAGCCGCCCGGCCTCATGAGCAACACCCGTGGGGGTCATCGCCCCGCGGCGCCCCACCACGGCGACCCACCGCCGGGCGCGTCACACGCTCCGTGCATGGCACATCTCACAGGTGTGGCAGCACGGAGTCGCTTTCCGGTGCATCTCACGTGACGCAGGTCACGCCCATCTGCCTTCTTGTCCCTTCGTCACGGGAGCTTGGCGCCCGCCGCTGCGATGACCAACGTGGCCTAGCGCCTGCAAGGGAGAGCCAACGTGACGCTGCACGATCCCCGCCGCGAGCCCAGGATGCTCCGCCTCTACCTGGGCCTGTTCGCCCTCGCGGCGCTCGCGATGCTGCTCATCGCTGCGCGGCTGCGCTTCTTCGTGCCGTCGCGCCACCAGGAGCGGATCCGCGACGTCAGCTGGCTCCCG
>WNGF01012989.1_pt1 | contig 14172 bp, 13 predicted proteins | sample 5400641 | NCBI WGS metagenome assembly WNGF01 (sample SAMN13153371, study PRJNA577476) | soil metagenome | isolation source: 80 cm soil or saprolite under grassland replicate 2 | place: USA:California | collected 2016-06-15
GATGTCACCCCGTCGGGCGCGTGCCGGCGGCTCGCCGGCGACGGCGGTCGCCTCGACGCCTTGGAAACGTGCAGCCACGCGGAAGCCCAGCGCGCGGGCGTTCCGGCGCATCGGCTCGTTGTCCGCCGCGGTCGAGAACCCGATCCAGCGAGCGCCGCCGTCGCGCGCCAAGCCGATCCGCTGACGCATGAGCGCCCGCCCGACGCCGCGCCGCCGGAAGCGCGGATGGACCCGCAGCGCCTCGAGCCAGGCGTGCGTCGGGTCGAGCCATGAGAGGCGGGCGACGCCGATGACTCGCTCTTCCAGCGTGGCGACCAAGAGCCGGTCGCGGCGCAGCCGCACCCACTCGTCGAAGACATCGGGCACGTAATCGTCCGACCGTAGTGCGGCCATGACTTCCGCCCGGTCCGCGGGCCGGGCCCGACGGATCACGAGCTCCATGCGCCGCGAGGCTAACGGCGGTCGCGGCTCCCGGCCTCGCGAAGCGCGACGAATCGCTCCAAGCGCTCGCCGTGCCGCACGAGCACGACGGGGACGGCCTTGCCGATGCGGTCCCCGCTCAGGATCGACTGGAGCCGCGACAGCGTCGGCGTCGGTTCGCCGTCGAGGGCGACGATGACGTCGCCGGCCTTGACCCCGCCGAGGTCGGCCGGCGACGCCGTCGACACTTCCACCACGCGGATGCCCGAGAGCGGTACGCCCAGCGCGCTCGCGAGACCGCGCCCGAGCGGTGTCGCCGCGCCACCGATGCCGAGGAACGCGCGGCGGACCCGACCGTCACGGATGAGCGCGCCGGCGACGCGCTGCGCGGTCGCCGACGGGATCGCGAAGCAGATCCCCTGCGCGTTGGGGATGATGGCCGTGTTCACGCCGACGACCCGCGACCGCGTGTCGACGAGCGGCCCGCCGGAGTTGCCGGGATTGAGCGCCGCGTCGGTCTGGATGATGTTCTCGATCAGCCGGCCGTCGCGCGCGTGCAGCGAACGGCCGACCGCGCTCACGACGCCGGTCGTGACGGTCGACTGGAAGCCGAGCGGATCGCCGATCGCGATGACCAGCTGCCCGACGCGCAGCCCATCCGAGTCGCCGAGCGTGGCGACCGGCAGGTGCGACGCGTTGAGCACGCGGATCACCGCGAGGTCGGTGGACGGATCGCTGCCGGCCAGGGTGCCGGCGAGCTCCGACCCGTCGTGCAGCGTGACGCGGAGCTGCCGCCCGCCCTCCGCGACGTGCGCGTTCGTCAGCACGAAGCCATCGGGCGCGATGACGAAGCCGCTCGCTCCGCCCCGGCCCGCGGTGACGTGGACGACGGACGGCGCGACGCGCTCAACGACCGTGACGACGGCCGCCGAGTACGCGTCGAGGAGCTCGGTCGCGGAATCGATCAATTCAGCGGACCACCCGACCGGGCCTGCGCGACCTGGGAGAGCGCGTCACGGAGCTCGCTCAGCCAGTCGCCCTCGTGCTTCTCCACGAGCCGGACGCACCAGGCGACGGCTTCGCTCCGGCTCCGGGCCACGCCCGCGTCGACGAGCGAGTCGAGCACGGCGCGCTCCGGCTGGCGCAGGCGCGTCATCACCGGGACGGAGAGGTGCGTGAAGAGGTGGGTCTTGTCCCCGTAGCGGATGCCCCATGAGATCGGGCGGCCGAAGCGACGCTGGGCCTCGTTCGAGATCGCGATGCGCTGCTCGCGCGTGGTCTCGCGATGCTGGTTGATCCGGCCGGCCTTCGCGGCGGCCTTCGTCTCGTCGTTCCCCTCGACCTGGGCCTCGCCGAGCTTGCCGATCACCAGGATCTCCTCGCGGTCGACGGTCACCTCCGGCGCGCCCTGATACCAGTCCTGCGGGACGCGTCCGGCGACCCATCCTTTGATCTCGTCCTTCTCGCTCATCGCTGCTTTTCCTCCGGTGTCTTCCTGTAATCGAGATTACACCGGCACGCAAGCGCCTCCGGCTACTGTTTCACGTAGAACAGTCGTTCTATCGAGGGACAGGGACGCGGAAACCGGCGGTCGCGCTGACGCTCTCGGTCCCGCGCGCGCAGCGGACCGCGTGGATCCCGCTGCCCACCGGGGCGGACGAGCTGCGCTCGTAGTTCCAGGAGATCCGCCCGTCGGTCGAGGCGAGCCGCGCGGCCTGCAGGCCGGTCGCATCTACGCTTCGGCCGTCGTCGAACGTGCCGGCCGCGGTGCAGGTCGCGCCCGCGGACGCGATGGCCTCGAGCCGTCCGTATTCGGAGACCGCGATCGCCACGTCGAGCGGCACCGAGAAGCGACGTCGCGAATCGGGGTCGGGCAGCGCCGGCGGTTGGCGGCGCTCGGCCCCGCCGGGTGCGGGCGTGCTGAGCACGAGCGCGACCGTCGCCGTCGGTGTGGCCGACCGCTCAGCCGTCGCGGTCGGTGCGCACGCGGCGGCGGCGATGAGGGCCGCCGCGACGACGCATGCGAGCCCCGCGCGCGGACCCGCGGCGGGCTTCCCTTCCAAGACGCGAGCGACGATAGGCGCGCGGTCAAGCGCGAACCGCTCAGTGCGCGCCGATGAGCTGCGCGACGACCTTCAGATCGGCGACGAAGGCCTTGTACTCCGCGCGGCGGCTCACCTCATCGGGCGCGCGCAGGATCGAGGACGGGTGGACCGTCGCGACGCCGTGCGGTGCCAGCGGGGTCGGTACGGGCTTCCCCCGCTGCTTCGTCACGCGAAACGCGTTGCCGAACAACGCCTGCGCGGCCGTCGCGCCGAGCGCCACGATGATCCGCGGCTTGAACAGGTCGAGCTCCGTCTCGAGCCAGAATCGGCAGGCGGCGATCTCGGTCGCGTTCGGCTTCTCGTGGATGCGCCGCTTCCCGGCCGCGCGCCACTTGAAGTGCTTCACCGTGTTCGTGACGTAGACCGCGGTGCGATCGATCCCCGCTTCGACGAGGGCCTCGTCGAGGAGCCGGCCCGCGGGGCCGACGAACGGCAGCCCCTTCCTGTCCTCCTGATCGCCCGGCTGCTCGCCGACGAACATGACCTTGGCGCCTCGCTTCCCCTCCCCGAACACGCCCTGCGTGGCGCGCGCCCACAGGTCACATGCCCGGCAGGCCTGCACGGCCTCGCGCAGCTGCGGCAGGCTCGGGCGTTTGGGCAGATCCGGGTAGCCCTCGTCCGGCACGGGCGATCGCGCTGCACGCGAGAGGCCGGACCGCGCTCAGCCGGTCTGCAAGTTGTCGAGCAGCGCGCGTGACGCGGCAGCGACCTCCTCGACCGCGCGATCGAAGGCCTGGGTGTTCCGCTTCGAGGGGCTGCGGTAGCCGCTCACCTTCCGCACGTACTGGAGCGCCGCGGCCCGTACCTCGTCGTCGGCCGCTCCCTCCGGTCGGCGCAGCGTCTTGATGCTCCTGCACATCAGGTCGTTCCTCCTTCAGGCCAGCGGCAGCCGGATACCGCTCTCCGGCAGTGTGTCGGTGGGCTCGAGGATCCGCACGTGCGGGCCGTCCCCGAGCGTGAAGCGCAGCTCGCGGCCATCGGCGAAGCGGATCCAGGCCTCGCCGCGGCCGTGCGCGAGCCGGCCGAGCCATGCCCGCACCCCCTCCGGTTCGGGCCCATAGCCGCGCACCGCCGACTCCCGCACCGTGACCGTGTCGCCCGTCGTGCCCAGCGTGAGCTCGGCGCCGTCGGCCGTCAGCCGGATGCGCTTCAGCTCGTCGCGCTGGAAACCGAGCACCTCGTCGTCGCCGATGCGGATCACCCAGCGACCTTCGGCCGACGCGAAGACGGCGCCGAGCCACGGCCGGAACCCGCGGATCTCCGGCCCGTACTCGGCCACGTCGTCGAGCTCGAACTCCGCCGGATCCCCGTGCGGGAACGCGAGGCGCGCCCGGGTCACGCCAGGAAGCGGCGCAGGAAGCCCTGCGCCGTATCGACGAAGCCGTTCGCACGGAACGCCCCGGCCATGACCGACGCTCGTGCCTCGCTGCCGTCCACGGTCTCGACGTACAGCACGCGCCTCCGGCCACCCTGGATGAGCGAGGCCAGCCGCTTCGCGACGAGATCGCGGACGAGGTCCGGATCGCGCTCGGCCGGCCCTTCGAAGGTGATGAGCTCGCGCTCGCCCTTCGCGACCCAGGCCACGAGCGCGCCGTCGACCAGGATCACCGACGCGCCCGCCACCCGCATCGGCCGTCGCGCGAGGTCGGCGCGCTCCGGCCATGGCAGCGCGGCGCCGTACGGGTTGGCTGGATCGGTCGCCCCGAGTTGCGTCACGACCGGATCCTCAGACGCCTCGCGCACCGCGCGCAGCCGTTCGACCGCCACCGGGAGCGCGAATTGCGTGGCGCCCCGGCCGGCGACGAAGTGCCCGCGGCGCACCCGCCCCCCGTCCTCCATCGCCTTCAGCACGCCGTAGACCGCGGTGAATCCGCCCTCGATGCCCTCGGCCTGGACCGCCTCGCGGGTCAGGATCCCGTGCCGGTCGAGGAGCTGTCGGACCCGGGCGGTCGCCCGCTCGGTCGCCGATACCGAAGTTGGTGGCGCGAGGGACGCGACGAGCGACCAGCGGCCCTCGCCCTCCGGTGGCGTCTCGAACGACGACGCCCGGCGACCTCCTCCATAGCCCGAGCGAAGCGGTGCAGGGGCGCCGCCACCGGGCGACAGTCCAACACTGGAGGAAGAGCTGACCTCGGACCTGGCCTCGTCGATTTGGGAACCGGGGCCAGCCTCTGGCGATGGAGCCTCGTCGGCCGTCATGCCGCGAGCGTGGATGAGGTCCTGAGCCAGAGGCTGGTCCCGGTGACCTGGCGGCCGCGTCAGCGACGCGTGCGGCAGCGCATACGACGCGGACGGCCGTGCGGGCGACCGGGTGTGCGACGCGCGAGAGCGCCACGAGCCACCGCGTGCAGGACGCAGGTACGCGCGAAGGGGGGCGAGCGTGTCGTTCGTCACCTCGCCTGCCCACACCAGGTCCCAGAGCGCCTCGAGGACCTCCGGGCCGAACGCCGATCCGGACGCGGCCAGCAGCTGCGGGAAGAACGACGCGCCGCGGTCGGCGAGATGCGAGCGGATGCGCGTATGGAGCGCGCCGTCGGGCGGAGCGTCCGGTGGATCGATGAGCAGCGCGGTGTGGCCGCTCGGATAGAGGGCCACCCGGCCGTCGCGCGTGCCGCTCGCGCCGCGACCGATCCACACGACCGCGCCGGAAGCGGCGAGCGCGTCGAGATCTCGCGCGTCGTAATCGGCGATGCGCGCGCGGAGCATCGCGTCGAGCTCCGATGCCGGAAGCGCGGCCCCCGCCAGCTGCTCGACCGTCTCGCGCAGCGCCCGCGGCCCGCGTCGCGGCGCGTCGAGCGAGTGCCACGCGATCGCGAACCGCGCGAGCGCGGGCTGTTCGACCGGCTCGACCTCATGGCGCAGCCGGGCCAGCGACCGCTGGCGCAACGTGCGGAGCACGCCGGTGTCGCACCACTCGAGGCCGGCGCCCCCCGGCCGGAACGCGCCCTCGACGACGCGGCCGGCCGACGCGAGTCCGAGCAGCGCGTCCCGCACGACGGCCTCGCCCAGGCCGAATCGGCGCGCCACGTCCGCGGTGCGGAACGGACCGTGGGTGCGGGCGTAGCGCGCGACCAGGTCGCCGAGCGGATCGGCGACCGGCTCGAGGAGCGAGGCCGGCAATCCGAGTGGGAGCGGCGTCCCGAGCGCATCGCGGTAGCGCGGCACGTCCTCGACCGCGACGAGTCGCTCCTCGCTACCGATATTGAGCGCGACCACGCGCCGCGCCTCGCGCAGCGCAGCGATCCAGATCTCGGTCGCCGCCGGCTCCGCGGACCGCGCGCCGACCTCATCCCGCGACAGGTCACCGAGTCGGAGCAGGAGGTCGTGCACGGCGTCGAGGTGGCGCGCGGCCCGTTCGGGCGTGAGGTGTTGCAGCTGAAGCTCCAGCTCGGCGAGCGCATCCGCATCGAGCAGCTCGCGGAGCTCGACCTCACCGAGGAGCTCCCGGAGCTGGGCCGGATCGACGAGCAGCGCCTGCGCCCTCCGCTCCGCGAGCGGCGCATCGCCTTCGTAGATGAAGTTGGCGACGTAGTTGAACAGGAGCGAGGCGGCGAACGGCGACGGCGTCCGGTTGTCGACCGTGACGATGCGGATGGCGCGGTCGCGGATCCCGCGCAAGAGCTCGAGGAGCGCGGGCATGTCGAACACGTCCTGCAGGCACTCGCGGTACGTCTCGAGCACGATCGGGAACGAGCCGTACTTCGCCGTCGTCTCGAGGAGGTCGGCCGCGCGCTTGCGCTGCTGCCAGAGCGGCGCGCGCTGGCCGGGGAAACGGCGCGGCAACAGGAGGGCGCGCTGCGCCGCCTCGCGGAAGCGCGAGGCGAACAGCGCGTTGGCCGGGGCGCCCTGATTCGCCGCGCGTGCGCCGCCGCCACCGATCCCGAGCTGCCGCGTGACGAGCTCCTGGGCGTCGTCGGGATCGGGCAGCAGCAGCTCGACCGCCGGCGGCTCGACCGCCTCGGGAAAGCGCACGACGATGCCGTCGTCGGTCCACAGGATGTCCGTGTCGAGCCCGGTGCGCTCACGGACCAGCGCGCCGATCGCCATCGCCCACGGTGCATGCACCTTCCCGCCGAAGTGGCTCAACACGCAGACCCGCCAGTCGCCCATCTCATCGAGCGAGCGCTCGATGACGATCGTGCGATCGTCGGGCACGGTGCCGGCGGCGGTCTCCTGGTCCTTCAGGTACTGGAGCAGGTTGCGCGCGGCATTCGGCGTGAGCGCGTGGCGATCGACGAGCCGCCGCGCGGCCGCCTCCGGGTCTTCGCGGCGCAGGGTCCGCACGAGCGCGCCGATCGCGCGCCCGAACTCCAGTGGCCGGCCCGGCGCTTCGCCGTGCCAGAACGGCATCCGCCCGGGCACGCCCGGCGCGGGCGAGACGAGGACCCGGTCGTGCGTGATCTCCTCGACCCGCCAGCTCGAGGCGCCGAGCAGGAAGACATCGCCGACCCGCGTCTCGAAGACCATCTCCTCGTCCAGCTCGCCGACCCGGCCCTGGCCCTTCTGCGCGCCCGCGACGAACACGCCGTAAAGGCCACGATCGGGGATCGCCCCGCCGTTCGTGATCGCGACGCGCTTGCTGCCCTCGCGCGAGCGCAGCATGCCCGCGAGTCGGTCCCACACGAGACGGGGACGGAGGTCGGCGAGCTCGTCGCCCGGATAGCGTCCGGACAGCATGTCCAGCACGGCCTCGAGCACGCCGCGCGAGAGCTCGGCGAACGGCGCGGCGCGCGTCACGAGTCGCTCGAGATCGTCGACGGCCCACTCGTCGACGCTAACCATCGCGACGATCTGCTGGGCCAAGACGTCGAGCGGGTTGCGGACATACCGCATGTGCTCCACTTCGCCGGCGATCATCCGTTCCGTGAGCGCGGCGCACGCGAGCAGGTCCCCGCGGTACTTCGGCAGGATGACGCCCGTGCTGGGCGCGTCGATCGTGTGGCCCGCGCGCCCGATCCGCTGCATGCCGCTCGCGACCGAGGGCGGCGTCTCCACCTGCACGACGAGGTCGATGGCGCCCATGTCGATGCCGAGCTCGAGCGACGACGTGGCGACTATCGCCGGCATGCGCCCGGACTTGAGCTCGTCCTCGATGAACAGCCGCTGCTCGCGCGCGATCGAGCCGTGATGGGCATGCACGATCGTCTCCCCGGCGAGCTCGTTCAGCCCGTTGGCGAGGCGCTCGGCGAGGCGTCGTGAGTTGGCGAAGATGAGCGTCGAGCGATGCGCGCGGATGAGGTCGAGGATCATCGGATGGATCGCGGACCAGATGCTCGTCCGCACCTCGCCCTGCTCCGCCGGGCCGCTCGGGATGTCGATGACCTCGCCGATCCTGGCCATGTCCTCGACCGGCACCTCGACCCGCAGCTCGAGCGGCTTGCGCCGGCCGGCGTCGAGGATCGTCACAGGACGCGGCGTGCCATCGTCGAGGCCGCCCAGGAACCGCGCGACCTCGTCGAGCGGGCGCTGGGTCGCGGAGAGCCCGATCCGCTGCAAGCGCCTGCCGGTCACCGCCTCGAGGCGCTCGAGCGAGAGCGAAAGGTGCGAGCCGCGCTTGGAGGAGATCATCGCGTGGACCTCGTCGACGATCACGGTGTCGACGGTGCGGAGCGCCTCGCGCGCGTTGCTCGTGAGAAGCAGGTAGAGCGACTCCGGTGTCGTGATGAGGATGTCCGCCGGGTCACGGAGGAACTCCGCCCGGTCGCGGTGCGGCGTGTCGCCCGTGCGGATCGCGACCTTCGGGTCGCTGAACGGCGTGCCGGCACGTTCGGCGGCGCGCGCGACCCCGGCCAGCGGGGCGCGGAGGTTGCGGTCGACGTCGACCGCCAGCGCCTTCAGCGGCGAGACGTACACGACTCGGCACCGCTTGCCCTTCGCCGGCGGCGGATCGAATAGCACGCGATCGACGGCCGAGAGGAATGCGGCGAGCGTCTTCCCCGATCCGGTCGGGGCGAGCAACAGCACCGACTCGCCGCGCGCGATCGCGGGCCAGGCGAGCTCCTGTGCCCGGGTCGGTGCGCTGAACGAGCGTTCGAACCACTCGCGAACGGGCGCCCGGAAGACGCCGAGCGGATCGCCGGCCATCCGACGAGACTAGCGTTCCGCACGTGGAGATCGGCCTCGGGATCGACGCCCAACGGCTCGCCCTTTCCGATGAGGACCAGCGGAGCGTCGCGAGCGAGGCCGTGCGGCTCGGCTACACGAGCCTCTGGACCCCTGCCGCGGGACCGGCCAAGCGGGAGTTCGAGCTCTGCGGCCTGTGGCACGAGGCGAGCGGCCTCGCGACGGGGATCTCGGTCGTGCCGCTCTCGCGCTGGACGATCGACGAGATCGCCGAACAGACCCGACTGGCGCGCGAGCGCACGCGGGACAGCTTCACCCTGGGCATCGGCGCGGGCGCGGAGCGGCACGCGCCGATCCGCATGATGCGCGAGGCGGTCGCCGCCCTGCGCGACCGGCTGGATGGGGCGCCGATCTTTCTCGGCGCGCTCGGGCCGCAGTCGGACCGCAGATGCTCGACCTCGCCGGGGGCGCGCTACGACGGCGCCGCGCTTAACTGGTCGTCCCCGGAGCAGGTCGCGTGGAGCCGAGAGCGGGTGGCGGCGGCCGCGCGCAGGGCCGGCAGGGATGCGGATGGCGTGCGCATCCACGAGTACATCCGGGTGTGCGTCGACCAGGACGAAGCCGCCGCGCGGCGCGCGCTCGCGCTCATGATGCTGAGCTACGCGATGGCCCGGCCGGGCGCGGATCCGATGAGCGGCTACCGAGGGCACTTCGCGCGCATGGGGTTCGGCCCGGTCCTCGAGGAATGCGAGGCCCTCCGTGCGCGCGGCGGATCCGAGGAGGCGCTCGCGGCGCACGTCCCGGACGAGCTGCTCCGACAGGTCGGCTACTGGGGGAAGCCGGCCGGCGCGCGCGACGCGTTCGCCCGCCTCGCGCGCGGCCTCGACGTCGCCGTCGTGCGCGTCCTCGCCGCGACCCGGAACGATGTCGAAGGCGTCCGGCTCGCGATGCGGGCGTGCGCGCCGCACCCATGACGCCGGCGCCGGGCCCGGCCGCCTCGACCGTGTACTTCCACGAGGAGCAGCGCTTCGGCCGATCGCTGCTGTGGCTGGCCGTGCTCGTGCCGCTCGTGCTGGCGGTCGTGGTCGTCGGCGCTTCGCCCCGTTCCGGCGCGCTCGCGCTTGCGCTCACGGTCGTCGTGCTGCTCGGCGTCGCGGCGCTCCTCGCGGTCGCGTACCTCGAGACGGAGGTGACGGGCGACGCGGTCGTCGTCGCGTTCCACGGCCTGTGGCCGACCCGGCGCATCTGGCTCGATGAGATCGCCGGCTACGAGGCGCGACGCTACTCGATCTGGGACTCCGGAGGCTGGGGCGTGCACTTCGGTCTGGCCGGCATGACGTACAACGTCAGCGGGAACGGGGGCGTCGCGTTCGAGCTGCACAGCGGCGCGCACGTGCTCGTCGGCTCGCAGCGCGCGGGCGAGCTCACCGACGCGATCTCGAAGGCTATGGAAGCGCGCCGGCCGCTTTAGGTCCTGGTCTGCTTCCTCCGCGGTGGAGCGCTCCGGCCGCGCCGATGCCGATGACGGCGCCCGCCGCGGGCAGGGCGAGCCCGACGAGCGATCGCGCGTCGAGCACTCCGAGCTGCTGCGCCAGCAGGCCGAGCCCGAGACCCGTGAGGACGCCGGACAGCCCGCCCGCGACGCGCCCGCCACGCCCGCCCGGCCCCATGGCCGAGAGGACCATCCCAGCCAGGCCGATGAGCGCGACGATCGCCCCGCCGCCACCGCTCGCCGTGGCGACCGGGGTCGTGTCGTCGATGATGATCGTGATCGAGCCGTTGCAGCTATCCGACGCTCCGGACACGACGATCGTCTTGGCCATCCAGCTGTAGCTGGATACGGCGTAGGGACCGGCCGACCCGCTCTTCCCCTTGCCCGTGCCGTTGAGGATCGGGATCGGCACACCGAGGGCGTAGGCCGAGATCTGCACGAACGTCTGGTCACTCGGCGCGGTGCCCGAGCCGGAGACGACGTCGTCGGTCTTCAGATGCCACTCGCTCGCCGTGGTGAGGTCGACGCTGCCCGACTTCGTCGCGCTCGCCGTGGCCGTGCAGCCGCCGTCGATGATCGCCGCGGCGGGCGCCGCGAGCGCAACGGCGAACGCGAACGTCAGCGCGGCGATCGAGCCGACGCGAAGCCCAAGGCCCATCCGATCAGCCATTCCATCCCCGGGCGGATCGGCGGTGCGAAGGCTCGATCCGCATCCGGCGGCATCCTACCCCTGGACCTCGTGCGCGGCGATACCGGTTTCGACCGATGGGCGGATCAGTCCCGGGGCGCGAGCCACTCCCGGAAGGCGTCGAAGCCGTATGACCGCCCGAGGAAGTCCCGTACCAGCTCCCCCGCCGGCTTCGTCCCGCCCGGCGCCAGGACAAGATCGCGGTAGCGGCGCGCCTGGGCGAGGTCCATGAGCCCATCGCGGAACGCGCCGTGGAGATCCTTCGCGATGACCAGCGACCACATGTACGTGTAGTAGAGGGCCGTGTACCCCTCGAGGTGACCGAACGACGCCTGGAACGCGGTGCCCTCGGGCATCACGATCGGGGAGAACTCGCGCGCGGTGTCGAAGACGAGCCGCGTCGTGTCGAGCCCCTCTGGATCCCGATCGTGGAGCCGGAGCGAGATCGCGGCGAGCATGAGCTGCCGCTGGACATGCGTGCCGCGACCGAAGTCGCGCGCGTCGCGCAGCTTGCGCACGAGCGCCTCGGGGATGACGGCGCCGGTCTCGACGTGCTTCGCGAAGCGGCGGAGCACGTCGTAGTCGAAGATCCACTCCTCGAGGAACTGCGACGGGGCTTCGACGAAGTCCCATTCGGAGACGTAGCGCACGCGGGCCCACTCGTTGTTCGCGCTCACGATGGCGTGCACGAGATGCCCGAACTCGTGGAAGAAGGTCACGACCTCGGAGTGCTGCATGAGCGCCGGACCCTGCTGGGCCTTCGGATCGGGGAAGTTGCAGACGAGGACGATGTGCGGCTTCGATCGGCCCCCGAACCCCGGATCGAACGGGAAGCACGCGGCGTGCTTGAACTTGCCGTCGCGCGGATGCATGTCGAGCGAGATGTGGCCCATCGCGGCGCCGTCCACGCTCACGGCGAAGGTCTCGACCGAGGGGTGCCAGAGGTCCATCTCGACCTTGGTGAACGTGAGCCCGAACAGCTCGGCGTTCAGGTCGAGGATCGCCTGGCGCACCGCGCCGTACTCGAAGTACGGACGCAGCTCCCGACCGTCGAACGCGTAGCGCTCGGCCTTGACCCGCTCGAGGAGGTACTGCGCGTCCCACGTCCCGACCTCGGCCGCCCCCGGCTCCTCGGCCCGCTTCGCCTCGAGGAGCATCCCGTACTCGGCCGCGGCGCTCTCGCCGCAGGCGGCGTCGGCGCGTTCGATGAACGAGCGGATCTCGCCTGCGGATCCGGACATCTTGTCCTCTGAGGCGTACTCCGCCCAGTTGGCGTAGCCGAGGAGCGCGGCGAGCTCGGCGCGCTTGCGCAGCATCAGGTCGAGGACCTCGAGGTTCCGCGGCGTGGCCCGGGTGTTGTTCGCGACGGCGAGCGCCTTGCGCGCCGCACCGTCCTTCGCGTACGTCAGGAACGGGATGAGATCGGGGTAGTTCGTCGTGACGTGGACCTTGCCGGCGGCGTCCGGCGGATGCGCCGCGACCCAGTCGCCGGGCAGGCCCGCGAGCTGCGCCGGGTCCAGCACGACCTCGCGCACGTCCTCGCGGATGTTCTTCGCGAACTCCTGCTCGATCCGCACGAGCTCGGCGCGGACGGTCCGGACGCGCTCCTGATCGGCCTCGCTCAGCTCGATGCCCGCCCGGCGCATGTCGCGCCGTGCGAGCTCGACGACCCGCCGCGCCGCGGGCTCGAGCGCCTCGAGCGGGACCCCGCCCAGCGCCTCGTAGAGCGGGCGATCCTGGCCGAGCCGGGTGGTCAGCTCCGAGAGCTCGCGGACGATCGTGTCCGCGGCCTCGCGGACCTCCGCATCCGGGTGGACCTCGGCGAGCAGCCCGCATTCCGCGCGCGCTTGGGCGAGCTCGATCCCGATGTCGTTGAACGGACGCAGGACGTTCGCCTCGGTGAACGGCGGCGCGGCCGCGTGGACCCGCTCGAGCCCGGTCGCGGCGCGCGCAAGGCGCGCGCGATCGCGCTCGAGCAGCTCCAGCGAAGCCGCGTTCGCGGTCGTGGTCACGGTCGCGAGGATAGCCCGCCGTTCGGGGGAGGCGGCGGACGCGCTCATCCGGTCGGCCGATGGGACTCGTAGTCCATCTGGATGAGCGGGAGGAGGCATGCCCACCGCCTGCCGCACATTTCACCCGCGCTGGGGAACGGTCGAGCGGGACGGCTTGCTACACCTGCTCCCATGCAGGCAACCGTTCTCGCCGGGCACGCCGCCACGACCACCCAGGGTCCGACCACCCTTGCCGTGTTCGACCCCACCGGTCGCTTCGCGCGCCAGCTCCGCGACGCGCTCGCGCCGGACTTCGCGGTGTGGCCGGTCAGCCGGCTGCGCCTCATCGCCGATCCGGAGGCGGTCCACGTCGTGGTCGTCGCCGTCGAGCAGCCGATCGAGTGGACCGATATCGACGCCCTCATCGCGCGAGGCCTGCGCACGGTGCTCCTTGTCGCGTCGGGCGACGAGGCGGAGGAGGAGGTCGCGCTCCGCAAAGGTGCCGCGGGCTACCTGAATCTCGGGATCCCGCCGCACTCGCTCGCCCGCGCGATCCGTGCGGCGCTCTCAGGCGAGTTCGTCTTCAGTCGCAACATCCTCGGCCGGATGCTCGCCTCACGCCGCCGCGAGCCGGATCACGCCGGGGCCGTCGCGGCGCTCACCGCGCGGCAGCGCGAGATCGTGCAGCTCATCGCGGCCGGCTGGACCGACAAGGAGATCGCCCGCCGCCTCGGCATCGCGACCGCGACGGCCCAGAAGCACGTGACGAACATCCTCGATCGGCTCGGCGTGCCGAACCGCGCGGCCGCCGCAGCGCTCGCCGCGCCCGTGCGCTCCGATGCCGCCGAGGCATTGAGCTAGCGATGGCCGATCTGCGGTCCCGGCCCGCGGGAATTCAGCTGCCGGGCCGTACGAGCGGAGCGATCGCGCCGCTCCGGCTCGCGTACTTCGTGCCAGGTGCCTTCGTCGACGCTCGGCTCGTGCAGCCCACGCTGCCGCTGCCGGAGCCGCTGACGCCGATCGATGCGGAGCCCGCCTCGCGGTCGACAGGTGGAGAGACCGCCGGGGCTTGACCGAAAGCTCCACTCCGACCGGTGGGGACGGAGGGGGCTGTCCAACGGCGGTGACCGGCCCTCCGCGGCCGGCCACCGCCCTCGGACGAATCGCTACGGGACGGTCACCTTGAAGACGAAGACGTCCTCGTCGGGGACCTCCGTCGGCGGCTTCCCGGACTCGATGAATTCGAACGTGTTGCGCGTGTCGGACCAGACCATGTACACGACGGCGCCGCTCGGCGCCGCCGCGATGCTGGAGTAGTCGCCGAGGAAGCCGCGCTGCGCGGTGTTGGTCTGCGGGCTCGGGTAGTTCTGGGCGTTGCTCGCCGCCTGGTAGGGCCCGAACGAGCCGCCGGAC
>WNGF01016630.1_pt1 | contig 14167 bp, 20 predicted proteins | sample 5400641 | NCBI WGS metagenome assembly WNGF01 (sample SAMN13153371, study PRJNA577476) | soil metagenome | isolation source: 80 cm soil or saprolite under grassland replicate 2 | place: USA:California | collected 2016-06-15
GGCTTCTCCGGGGGTCCAGGCGCCTCACCGCTGCGATTCCAGGGAACGACGCTCGTCGACTGGCTTCGTTCAAAGGATCCAAAGTCCCGTGCACTCTCCATATCGTCGAAGGATCGGGCTGCCATTCTCCCCGTCGGCAAGTCGAAGCAGCAGGTCTACTGGTACGCGCCCGACGGCGAGTTCACCACCAGTCGCTACTACGCAGACTCGCTTCCCGACTGGGTGAAGAAGTTCAACGCGCGCCGAATCCCGGAGAGCTACGCCGGAAAGAGCTGGACTCTGCTCCTCGCCGACAGCGCCTACAAGGAGCCCGACAGCGTCAGCATCGAGAGTAATGGGAGGGACTTCGTTTTCCCGCACGTTCTTCCGGCTGACACGACATCGATCGACACGTTCTTCTGGACTGTGCCTTTCGGCGACGAGCTCGAGGTCGGGCTCGCTCTCGAGGGAGTGCGCGCACTTCGCCTCGGCGAAGGACCGCAGACCGATCTCCTGGCCGTGTCGCTTTCTGCAACGGATGCGATCAACCATCGCTTCGGCCCCGATTCCCGAGAGGCGCACGACCAGGTCCTTCGAACCGACCGCACCATTGGCGTCTTTCTCGACTCAGTGTTCAAGCTCCGCGATCCGTCTCGGGTGGTTGTCGCCCTCTCCGCCGACCACGGTTTCGGGACGGTACCCGAGCTCGCCAAGGGCGTCACACCGGCACCGACGCGCGTGACAGTCCAGCCCGCGCTTGCCGCCGCGCGCCAGCGGATGAAAGCACTCGGCGTGGATACGCTGGCACTCGACGTCGACTTTCAGGTGGTGCTCATCAATCGTGACGCGTTCAGTAAAGCGAAAGTCAACCCCGACACAGTTCTGCGGGTTTTCCACGACGAAGCGCTGCGGATTCCGGGTGTCTACCGGGTGGACCGGTTTCGCGACCTCGTGAAGGGCGACACTGTAGGAGACCCGATCACCCGGCGCTGGGCACACCAGTTCCCCGCCGATGCCCAGATCGAATTGATCGTCACGCTCACGAAAGGAACTCTCTGGCAGGGCCCGCTTGTCGCCTCTCACGGGACACCTTACGACTACGACAGCAACGTCCCGATAATCTTTTATGGGCCCGCGTTCAACCACGGTCGCTACTCGGAGTTCGTGCGAACCGTGGACATCGCGCCGACGCTCGCCGCTGCGGCGCAGGTCAAGCCTACGGAGAGATTGGACGGCGTCGTCCTAACGAAAGCGCTCAAGTAATGAGATAGCAGGAATTTGCCGCTGAGGCGCAGAGGCGCGGAGGAGGCCCGGCATCGCACATGGCGGGCCTCCTCCGCGCCTCTGCGCCTCAGCGGCAAATTCCCTGCTACCTCTGCAACCTCCGCCCCTTCACCAGGCACGCTCCCAATCCTATGTACCACGCCGAATTAACGAGTGCGGTTGGTTTCCATAGATCACTGATGAACGGGCCTGGATTGAACTCGCCGTTGAGCGCAGCAATGAAAGGCCACACACCGATGAGAATCCCGGCCACGCCGATCACCGTGCGCCAGCTCAAGCGGCGCGATGACGCGATGAGACCGCTTGAGTAGAGGGTGATGGCGAACCCGTTCATTACCAGGCTCACGAGTCCTAGGCGGACAAGCGTCGTCTGATTCATTCCGAAGTTCATCAGCATCATCGGGTCAATGCCGCCCGGCCGCGGAGCGAGCAGCTTTCTGGCGTAGACCGGGGCGATGAATCCATCGAGCACGAAGGTGATGATCCACAGTGTCGCCGAGATGACAAGAAGCGTCTGGGCGATCGCCCAGATGCTTTTGCCGCCTTGAGGAAGTCGCTGTCCAACCGACGGAGCGGCAAGCGCCCACATGACGGGGCCGGCGAGTATCAACATGTGCATCGGGATCCATCCGGGCGTGCTGACCATCTTCTGCGCGAAATTTGTAAAGAATTCGGGGCTGCCCAAAACTCCCATCGCGGTGCCGACGTGGGGATGGAACGATCCTCCGGCGGTGAACAACACGCTGCCCACAAGGAGCAGGAAGAATGGGAGCCAGGACTCGAGGCGTTCAGTGGATGACATTGCGGTCTCTCTGTTTGGCGGTTTTGATGTTAACGATGTTAACATACCTTGAGATGTTAACGTTGTCAACATAGATTTGGTTTCAATGAGCTCGGACCGCCCCAATCGTCGCACGCATTCGACTCCTCGCCCCTATCACCATGGCGACCTTCGGCAGGCACTCGTCGATGCTGCGATCCATATCCTTCGCGCGGACGGTCCCGACGGCCTCACGCTACGCGCAGTCGCGCGTGCGGCCGGAGTGAGTCAGGCCGCTCCCTACCGTCACTTCGAGGACCGCCGGGCGCTGGTCGCTGCGGTGGCCGAAGATGGATTCCGGCGTCTGGGCGCTGCGATGACGGCCAGACCCTCGACTACAGGAAAGTCATCTCCGCGGAATCCAGGGGAGGCACTGCGGCAGCTTGCAGTTCAGTACGTAAGATTCGCCCACGCGCACCCGGCCGAGTACCGCGTGATGTTTGGGGAAGAGCTCGCGCCGGGCGCAGAAAACCCTGAGCTCCGCGCGTCATCGCGCGCCGTGTTCGACCTCTTGAGAAGAGGCATCGCAACGCTTCAGGAGCGCGGCATGATTCGGAAAGGAGACCCCGCCACTATCGCCATTGGGGCCTGGGCGATGATGCACGGGCTCGTCATGCTGTCACTCGATCGACATGCGACGGTAGCGGGGCGATCGCTCGACGATCTCGTGCGGGAGAGTACGAACCTTCTCATGAATGGCATGAAGGATTGAACAAACCGTCACCCGCAACTGGTTACGCGCCCGAGAACCTTACTTGCGCTTGACTGACTCGTATCGGCGGATGTACTCCTCAGCAGGTACGCGAGCGACGCTCTCTCCGATCACGTCGAGGGGGAGATCATCGAGCTTCTTGAAGCGGATGCATGCTTTACCCATGTCGAGCTTTTTCCCCGCCTTCTTGAAGCCCTCCTGAATTTTCCCCAGCTCCTTCGGGGAGCCGTAGGCTGCCAGGAGTAGTTCTTCTGCACCGCCAGCGCGGCGTACATGAGCGCATGTCCATTGTAAGTATCGGGAAGACGCGACAGAGGAATGACATAGGAGATGAACTTCCCCTGCATCATCTCCTCATATCCACGGGGCAGATTGTTGCGAATTGTATCGCGTACGACCGACACGACTTTTCGCTGGTCAGCGGGAAGCGATGTCAGATAACCGTTCACCGATGTATTGCTGGCGGGCATTCGGATCTCCGGAATGATTGACGACGACGTGAGGAAGCTATATCGGCTTGCGAGCGCTTACCTGTAAAGCCGAGCGATCACGGCCCGGGCAACCGCAGCCAGAACCTCCGGCGACTTCTCCCGGGCCACTCGCGTCGCAACAGTGAAGCGCGCGGTTTTTCCGGCGAGAACATTGAGCATGGCGCCGGCGCCAAGCCACGCATCTTCACCAATGCCGGCGATTGCCTCAGCATGGAACTGCCGGAAGTACTCCTCCCGCGCTTTCCAGTACGCGGCCGAGTTTTGCTCTGAGACCGGTGGCACGATGATGGTGATGCTCTCGAATTCGCTCGGCGTCTCGTAGCTGCAAATAGTGTTTGCTCGGGCGGGTCGCCCTTCTTTTTCCGCGCGGATGATCTCGCCAATATCCGGAACGCGCCTCGCTCGTGTTACAGGCAGTTGTGTCGCTGCGGCAACCTGCTCGGCCGTCAACAGCTCGCATGGATTTTCGGGAAGCGATACGACCGCGGTCCGCACCGCCTCTGGCGCAGCTGCAGCGGGCGCTGCACCGCCACTCCGGCCGGAAGAGCAAGCCGCCGTTCCTAACGCGACCGCGCTGAACACAAGCAAGTGGATCTTAAATCTCATGGTGTAAGGATGCGTGTGGACGCGGCGACGCGTACCTGGAATCCGGTACCTGGAATCGGGTACCGGGTACCGGCCTCGGATTCCGGGCCTCGGCCACCGGTTACCGGATACCGGGTCCTTCATCCCGCAGCAATCGCTTGCCCATACTCACCACGGCGTCGCGCGAGAACCCGATTCGAACGTAAAACGCGATTGCGCCGGCGTTGTCGTCGCGAATCTGGAGATTCACTTTTGCGCAGCCAAGCTCCCTGAGGCGCCTTTCGACCTCTTCCATCATCACGCGTCCGAATCCCTTTCGACGCCAGGCTGGATGGACAGCGAGATAGTTCACCCAGCCGCGGTGGCCGTCGTATCCACCCATCACCGTTGCGACGACTTTTCCGTCAATCTTTCCAACGAGAAACAGCTCGCGTTGAACGCGGAGCTTGCGCGCAATGTCTTTGTGAGGATCGTTCCACGGACGGAGGAGCTCGCATCGCTCCCATAATGCGATCACTTCGGCTTCGTCCCTCTCGGCAAACGATTCGATTTGCATAACGAGGCGGGCTGTTCAGCTCGAGGTCCGCCCAGCCGCTCAGACCTTGTACTTCTCGATCGTCTCTGTGAATGCGTTGACGTTGTGAGCGGGATAAACCTCGACCTGCGGCGGCGTGAATCCCATCTGCTGAAAAGCGGGCATCAGTCGCTGCCCGACGAACGCGTCGAGCGCTTCGGCCGACTCCCAGACATCGGCAACGTGAGCGTTCCCGGTCTCATCGAAGCCGGCGGCATGGAACACGGCGCCCGCCGGACGCTTGCCCTCCCAGTCCACGATTTTTCTCAGCTTTTCGTACTGATCCTTCGTGATGGGCCCAGTAAAAATCGCGAGCACGGCCATGGCTTCACCCTCTTTCTTTGGTGTGTGGTAAGACTTACGAGGGTGATAAAACTGTGGGTCGCGGTGCGCCGCCGCGAGTGGGCAGCGACGGTCTTGTTACGCCCGGTCGAGACCCTGGCCGGCTATCCAGCCCTTCAGCTCGCTCACGATTTCCTCGTCGGTCTGTCCGAGATCGTGGGGCATTACCGGCCAACGCTTGTTTGGTCCCATCAGGTACCACATCGGGCCCGTCTCGACAACGCCGCGCTTGACGTTTGCCGGCTGTCCGTCATAGGAAACGAAATGAAAATGCCGGCCGTGGAACATCAGGTGCTGCTGCGCATTCTTGTAGGCGGACATGGGCGCGTCTCAGGAAATGGTGCGGGCACCCGCACTCGGTAATCTAACTATTTGTCACGACGTCTGCCTCGACATGGCGCCCACGACGACAATTTGCAACTGGAAAGCGGCACACGGAACAGGAAACTGCACCAACAAGTGGACACGGATCGTCATCACGCGGAGACGATTCCACGTCGCTGCTGACATACTCAAGACGACAACTTCCTTTCAGTGCAACACTTTAGCTCCAACTGACGCGAACGGTCCAACGTATGCCGAGTGGCGGTCAAAACTCGGAGTTGTCACATGTTACGTCGCCTGGTAAGCGTCGCCGTTCCTTCTTTGCTCCTTCTCTCTCCCTTCGATCTGAGCGCGCAGATCACCATTTCCGGCATTCGAATCACCGGCCTCGAGCGGGCCGCGCGCGTTCTCAAGACCGCGCGCGACGTGTCCGATGCGGGAAGAGTTCTCGCCAACAGCGGCTCCTCGAAAAAAAGGGCGCGAGGAGCCGTCGCCACCGGACGTCGGTACGTCGGCGTTCCGTATGTCTGGGGCGGAAGCACTCCCTCAGGTTTTGACTGCTCGGGTTTCGTGCAGTTCGTCTACCGTAAGCACGGCGTTCCACTGCCCCGGACCTCGCGCCAGATGGCGCACGCTGGGCAGCGCGTCGCTCCGTCGATTGCCAGCCTGCACGAAGGGGACTTGATGCTGTTTCGCGGCCGGAATGGAGTCATCAGCCATGTTGCCTTGTATGCCGGACGCAACCGCATCCTCCACTCTTCATCGAGCGGGCATGGTGTGGGATTCGACAATCTGTCGACCGAGCGCGGCGCGTACTTCAGGTCGCACCTCGTCGCGGCGCGCCGCGTTACCGGCAACGGCCGCGCGCTCGTCGATGCGCTCGCGCAGATCTACCGCGATTTTCCGTTTGATACGTTCGACCCGCCCGATGGTGCCCCGCCGGTGCGCCAGGGCAGATAATGATGGAGAGGAGGGTCGACGCCTACGGCGTATGAGCTATGGTCCGCGAGACGCTCTTGCCAAAACTGGCAATAGGCTCCGCAGAAACATGCCATTCTGATCCCAGGCCGCGGCCCCTAGGCCTGAGCACCGGTTTCACCGATCGCCCTTCGCTGTGCAAACTCGTGGACGGTCGTCATCTTCGGCTGTAGGAGACTACCGGTTGAGCCTGCAACGAGAATCATGATTGCCTCCGATGTTCACCGGGGATTATGGCCCTCGCGGAGGGCTCGCGTCAAAGAATTCAACGCGGCCAGAGAAAGCAGAAGATGGCGGCCGTGATCAGCGCGTAGATCAACCCGTCCACAGTTGCCTTGACCGTCGTGCTCCACGCGCGGCGATACCAGATCGACATCTGCCAAAGCGCAGCCGAATAGCCGATGAACGCCGTTGCGCCGACGAATCGCACGATCCCGGCGCCTTCTGGATCGGGCGACAGCGCGCGGCCGGCGATGTACGGACCGTTGGGCAGAACGGTGAGTATCAGGTTGGGCCCGGCACGTACCTTGTCCAGGAACTCTGGCGAGCGCATCTCCGCTCTCCCAACTGGTCGGGGGACCATGTAATCGCCGGGCGGAATAGCGAGCGGGCCGAGGGCGCTACGCACCGCCTCTTCGTCGGGCACTTTGGGGTAGTCGCCCTTGTGCCACGGCGACACCATGTGAATGAGGGAGCTGGCGACAAAGACAGCAATGGCCGAAAGGAGGATCGGGAGCCAAAGTGCGGTGATGCCTGTCATGGCGGCCTCGGGTTTTTGGTCCCCAAACTTACCGCTCTGGCATCTTCCTCGCAGAGCGGCGGGTACCACCTCCTGGAGGACGCATGGCAGACGTCAATATTCAGAGCGGCGGTTCATCGCCTCCGCCCGCCTCGAACGGCGGCGGTGGATCGGGTGCCATCGTCGCGGTTGTGCTCGTCGTGGTGATCCTGCTTCTCGTCTGGGTCTTCTTTTTCCGCGGCAGCACAGCTACGAAGGGCACTGAAGTCAAGGTCGACATAGGCGCTCCAGCTGCTGCTCCTGCTCCGGCACCGCCCGCAACGCCGAAACAGTGACCTAGGTGTGATGCGCTGCGGGCTGATTCGATTTCACCCGCAGCGCGCGTCACAACCGTTCAGGCGGCCGCCATCGTACCCTCCTCGGTGTAGAGCCTCGCACCGAGCCACGCCGCCAGGATGAAATTCACCAGCCCGATAACCGCGAACATCCACCACAGACTGGCGTTCATCATGCCCATCTGCATGTACCCAGCGTTGGTGAACGCGACAATTATCCAGAACAGGATCGCGGCGGCCATTGCAGTGCGCGCGCCGGGGCCAAATCGCGGACGGATCGCGGCGTAGGTCCATACCAGCAGGATTCCAAAGACGAAGTCGGTGATTACGTAGATCGCGATGGCATTCCCCGACATCATCGAGTCGCTGAGGCCGGGTTTGAACGCCTCCGTCGCTGCTTTCATGCGATCCGCGAAGATGTAGCCGTACGTCGCCCAATCGATCACATTGAGAACTACACCCGCCGCGAGTCCTCCCACCAGCACCTTCGATGTATTCATGGCCATGCTGTGCTCCGTTGAGGGGGTTGAACGAGAGCGCACGCGCCGGCGCCGAGTGTTCGGGTGGACGCGTGGGACAGCATACAGCGTCTAAATACTACAATCTGAAAGGAAAAAATGTTACTCCTCAGGGTACCGGGAGGAGTTGCAATGGTTCAGAAGCAGAGAAACGTTGCCGCGGGCTATCGAACCCGTCCTCTCGGGGCGGCCGATCGACCGGCAATCGCGGGGATCGTTCGCGGCGTAGGAAATTTCTCCGCCAACGAGATCGAAACAGCTTTGGAGTTGGTCGACGCGTGGCTAGCCGCAGGTGAGGCGAGCGACTACATCTGCTGGGTGCTCGAGGACGACGAGGGAGTTCGCGGTTACGTCTGCATGGGTCCAACGCCTCTCACAGACGGCACGTTCGATCTTTACTGGATCGCGGTCGACCCGTCGGCACAGGGGCACGGCTATGGCCAGGCACTCACTCGGCTCGCCGAGGAAGAAGCCAAAGCGCGCGGCGGCCGGCTTCTCCTGATCGAGACCGCATCGCAGGAGACCTACGCAGCGACTGTGCATTTTTACGAGCGCGCGGGCTATGACCTCGTCTCGAGAATCGCCGATTTCTACAAGGTCGGCGATGACAAGCTCACCTTCGCCAAGCGACTCGCTTGACAAAGCCCCCGGTCGGTCGGCCCGCTGACGAAGAGCTCGATCTCTTCGGTATCACGCACCGCGGCAACGTGCGCGCTGAAAACCAGGATCAGTTTCTCGTCAGTACGGTCCATCCGCAGGTCGTCATCCACGGCACGAGCCTTCCAAACGCGGACACTCTGCCTCTTCGGGGAACGCGCCTCGCAACGATACTCGTAGTCGCCGATGGAGTCGGCGGCGCACACGGCGGAAGCGAGGCGGCGCGTGTCGCCACCGAGGCAATCACCCGTTACGTGTCGTCAACGCTCCGCTGCTATCACGCAGCCGGATCTTCGAGCGACGAGGAGTTCCTGGAGGCACTGCGGGCGGCCGCGCTCGAGGCCCATGCGGCGGTGCGCTCGGAGGCCGCAACGCACGGTCGCGGCGGGCGGATGGCGACGACGCTCACTCTGAGCATAGTCGTCTGGCCCTGGCTGTACGTCGTGCAGGTGGGTGACAGCCGCGCCTATTTCTACGACGGTACGTTGCACCAGATCACGCGCGACCAGACCATCGGCCAAGAGCTCGTCGATCAGGGGATCCTTCCGCTCGACCGGCTCCAGCATTCTCCATTCAAGAATGTTCTCGCCAGCGCTATTGGCGCGGACGAAGCGGTGCCGGTCGTCACGCGTGTCGACGTACGCGAGCGCGGCTCACTGCTAATACTCTGCAGCGATGGACTCACAAAGCACGTGACCGACGCCGAGCTGGAGGCAGCATGCCATAACGTGCAGACATCGGAGAAGCTGGTGCGCGAGCTGCTCGATCTCGCACTGTCTCGCGGCGGGTTGGACAACATCACGATCATCGTCGCGCGGGCGCCACTGAGAAAATGAGTGCTACCAGCTTTCGATCCTTCACCACTTGATCACGCTGAATACATTCGAGTAATCATCGGTCCACGGCACATAACCGGCACGAGCAGTCAGCCAGCGCCACCTCTTGTCACCAACAAGCCCGCCCAGATCCTCCTTCCGCCGCGCCAGTGCGACCCAGTCGCAGCTGTAGTCCAGATCCCGCGTCTCCTCTTTGCCGGTCGCCGCATGCTCACCGATCAGCGCCACGAGCCCCGCGTCCTTTGCGAGCGCGGCAATGACCGGTCGAAGATCGAGATGCTGGTTGCTGATGTGAACGAAAAGAACCCCGCCATCATCCAGCACTCGCCCGTAGAGCGCGAAAGCCTGCCGTGTCAGTAGATGAACCGGGATTGCATCGGAGCTGAACGCGTCGATTATCAGGAGACCAAATCGTCTGTCGGGCTGGCGAGCCAGCGTCAGCCTCGCGTCCCCGATGACGACGCGTGGCCGCACCTTGCATTCGCGAAGAAAGGTGAAGTAGCTCGGATCTCGCGCGAGCCGTTCGACGAGCGGATCGATCTCGAAGAAAGTCCACTCCTCGCTCGGTTTCGAGTAGCAGAGCAGACTCCCCGCGCCGAGTCCGACGACGCCGATGCGCTTGTCGGGTAGTCGCTCGTTCAGCGCCGAGAAGAGCTGTCCGACGGGACCATTGGGATGGTAGTAGGTGACCGGCGTTCGGCGCCGTGCCGAATCGAGGAACTGCGCGCCGTGTATTGTCGTACCGTGAATGAGAAAGTTCGCGGGTCCTGCGGTTCTCTCGACGTGATACGCTCCAAAAAATGAACGATCCGCGTAAAGAACCCGGTCAGATCGTCGCGTTGCAAAGAGTGCGAGCACGGCAATGGCTGCTATCGCTACGCCGAAGGAAAGAGCGTTGCTGCTCAGCGAGAGCACCATGGTCCCGGCAATGACCGAGACGATCAGCTTCGCGGGCACGCCGAGGACATGATGATTGCCAGTCCCCAGCCAGACGAGCGTTCCGAGCAGCAGTGCCGGCACGACTGCGATCGCGACCCCGGGCACTGCGTTCGCCACCTGCGCGACGCGTGACCGCCAGCTCGGCCGAAGGAAGCACGCAACCACCACAACCAGCTGATACTCGGCGATTGATTTGAACAGCACCGGAGCGATGAGCGCGTTGAACGCGCCGCCGAGTGCTCCTCCTAATGCCATCCATAGATAGAACTCGGTGAGATGCTTTGGTGCCGGCCGCGATGACGCGAGCTCGCCGTGCAGAACGAGCGCAGTCGCGGTGAAAAGTCCGAGGTGGAGCGCGTACTCCCAGCGAAGACCCACGTCGGGATCCCAGAGAACGAAGAGCACGAACACCGTGACGAGCAATGCGTGCACGACGGCGGCGCCGCGATTCGGCGTCCGGCTCTGTCGGGAGAATACGATGATGAAGGTGAGCAGGTAAAGAGCGAGCGGCACCACCCAGAGGAGCGGCATCGCCGCGACGTCGGTGCTCAAATAGGTCGTCACACCGAGCAGAAGACTCGATGGCACAAATGCGAGAGCGAGCCATTTGAGACGGTCGCGTGCGGATGGTGGACTCCGCTGATCCTCCGCGGCGAGCTCCACAGCCGGCGCGGAACGTTGGGAGGTGCGCGATCTCCGCCACACCAGCGCGGCGCAGCCGGCTGTCAGGACGATAGCGACAGCGTAGCCGACGCTCCACAATCGGGATTGCTGGCCCAGCCGAAGGTTCGGCTCCAGGACCAGGGGAAACGCGAGGAGGCCAAGGAGACTGCCGGCATTGCTCGCCGCGTAAAGCATGTACGGATTTTTCGCGGCGGGGTGATCGGACTGGCTGAGCCATCGCTGAAGCAATGGCGCCATGGCAGCGAGAGCAACGAATGGCACGCCGACTCCAACTGTCAACAGCTCCACCAGCCACGGAATGACATGTCCGGATGCGGGCGGCGTCCATCCTCGCGGAATTCCAACCGGCAGAGCCAACAGTGCAACGCAAAGAATGCCGACGTGTACCCACGACTGTCGTCGCGCGTCGAGATACCGCGAGCTCAGATGCGCGTAGAGGTACCCGAGGAGCAGCATCGCCTGGAAATACATGAGGCAGGTATTCCAGACGGCTGGTGAGCCGCCGAGTAGCGGCAACACCATTTTTGCAAACAGCGGCTCCGCCCAGAAGAGGAGAGACGCACTGGTGAATGCTGCAAGTGAGAAGAGGATCACTTATTCAGGGAGAGGTTCCCCTTCAAAGGGTTTTCTCCGCGTCTCTGCGCCCCTGGGGCAAGCTGTTCTCTGCTCCCTCCATCACTCGAGCAGAGGCGTCACTCGCTAGACGCTGGTCTCCATCGCATCGGTTTCAATCTCGATTCCACCCATGATTCCCGCGGCCCAATTGTAGAGCGCCGACATCAGCAGCATCGCGATAAAGCCGATACATCCATAGACGATGGGCAGAATGATGATCGCGCCGATGCCGAACATGGAGCTGAAAGGCATTCCCGCGGTAGCCGCTCCGAACCCTCCTGCAAAACCGATCAATGTGATAATGGCGCCGATCAGGAGGCCGATAACGGCATACACTGCTGCGCAAACCTTGGCTGCTGAGAGCGGTCGAACCCGGCGGATTACCATTGTGACTCCTTGGTTGAGGGCGACGGAATCATGTGGCGCCAAGGTGCCCATTGCAACCGGGCTCGCTACTGTTGCTTCATGGGGCGCAGCTCAGTGACCTCGCCGACCTCGGAACGTCAACCGTGTATGCGAATTCAGTCGCGTCTGATTCTGGCGATTCTCATCTCACTCGCCGCCTGCAGCGGCGGGCAGGAGGAGCCCACGCGGCGCTCCAGAATGACTCAAAGAGAGCGCGACAGCGTGCTGGCCGAATCGGGCCTGCCTGGTGCGAGGGTCGTTGGCCGCGCACTGACTGCTGCAGATGTCGAGGCTCGCCGCAGTTCGATGGTCGATTCTGCAGGCCAATAAGACAGCGATCTTTTCGGCATGATGCAGGACGACCGTTCGTGACCAGCGATAACACGCGCTTCGGCGTAATCGATCGGCGAGCCCGAACAGATGTGACGGCTAGTACGATCTTCGCTCGCTTCGCATTTTCTGCTCGGTCATGCGCTCCATGAGAGTCTGAAAATCCTCGTCCGAAAAATGAGCGCAGACTTTCCGCAACCTCCTGGCGAGGTCCGCACGGATTGTCTCTCTCCGGGTGGAGTGATAGTCATCGTCAAACGATGCGGACTCGCGTGCCTGGTTCGATTCCATGATGGTCCCGTAAATGTACGTCATCGCACAATCGGGGCCAAGAGGCCAAATTCTCTTCTGAGAATCGCCGCCGAATGAGTCCTGTCCCTTGCCCGCGGGTTAAACCTGCCGTACTGTGCTAACAGCGCTTTGCACCAGACAGCGGCGGACAGTTTTCCAGTCCTGAGCCTTCTGGCGTCACGCCAACCAGAAGGTATTATGCCTCGCCGCGCGCGGACGACCAGCCGGATAGCCGGCGACGGCGCGGATGCGCCCGTAGTCCAGCTGAATACGCTTCTTGGACGGCTGCCTGAAGACGAGCTCGCCCCCCTTCTCCAGCACGGAAAGCAGTTCCCCGCGTCGCTGAGAGAGATCTTTTTCGAAGTGGGCGACCCGATCGAGAAGGTTTACTTCCCGCTCTCTGGGATGGCCTCGCTCGTTACCGTGCTGAAGGACGGCACATCATTGGAAGGGATGACCGTGGGCCGAGAGGGATTCGTCGGCCTGCCGCTCTTCCATGGAATCAAAACCCATCGGTCGAAGGGCATGTGTCAGATTCAAGGGGATTTCTACGAGATTCCGGCAGGCGCTTTCATCAAGGTGCTCGCCAGTGCGCCCGAGCTTCAGGCGCTGCTCCATCGCTACTCCCAGTTTTCCAACGAAGTGGTGACACAGTCGGCCGCATGCAACAGCATCCATCTCGTGGAGCAGCGTTGCGCACGCTGGCTTCTCACGACGTCGGACGGCATCGACAAAACGAAGTTCAACCTGACGCAGGAATTTCTCTCGCAGATGCTGGCGGTGAGGCGGCCGGGGGTGACTGTGGCGATCGGCGCCCTCGAGCGACAGGGACTTATCTCACACAGTTATGGCGCGGTGGACATTCTCGACATCGAAGGATTGAAGAAGGCGTCATGCGAATGCTACGCGACCATTCGCGACACACAGCGCGAGCTTTTTCCGTAGCTCAACGCGATTAGCAAGCGCGGCTTTAGCGCTTCGCGCGCCCCGCAAGTCGCTGCTCCAGCTCCGCACGCCAGTTGGGCACGGCCACGAGCTGGTAATCGTCCTTCTTCAATGCCATACCAAGGAATCGTCCGTCCTTCGCGACCGCATAGGCCGCACCAATTCCCCCGGCGACGAGCTCGGAAGTCGACGTGAGCACAGTGTCCCGCGCGACCACTCGAGCGTTTGGTGACATCGAAAGCGTCGCCGACATTCCAACCGTGCGGGCCTTATAAAAAACCCGAGTGCCATCCGGGCTCCAAGTGGGCTCAGCCCCCGCGCCGGTCGATATCTGCACCTTGGATGAAGGACTTGGATACGAACGGAGATAGATCTCCTGTCTGCCCGACTCGTTCGATTCCAGTGCGACCCATCGCCCGTCAGGAGAGAAGCTCGGCGCAGTTTCGTTCGATGCCTCTGTGAGATATGGGACTCCGACGCGAGCCGAGTCGAGCTGAACCCGGAAGATGTCCCAGGAGTTTTCGTTGTACGTCGTGTAGAGCAGGGAGCGTCCGTCGGGCGCGACCGTCACCTGGGTAGCAAGCCCGCGCACCGAGGCCACCTTTTCGGCCGGTGATCCGCCATCGGCTCGCTGCGACCAGATTGCAAATCGTTCCGTGTCACCGATCCCTACGAAGAAGATCTTCGAGCCATCGGGTGACCACGACGGACTCGATGCAGCTGACACCGATGTGAGCCGGGAGAAGGTTCCGGTCTGCATGTCGTAAGTCCAGATATCGGTCTT
>WNGF01008498.1_pt1 | contig 14165 bp, 12 predicted proteins | sample 5400641 | NCBI WGS metagenome assembly WNGF01 (sample SAMN13153371, study PRJNA577476) | soil metagenome | isolation source: 80 cm soil or saprolite under grassland replicate 2 | place: USA:California | collected 2016-06-15
CTCCAAAAAATATATAACTTAAACCAGGGATAGAATAAATCAGCAGTATTCCCCAATGTATTCCTTGTAAAATAGTTTTGATCCCATACTTTGATATTAAATAAGCGAGGGAGAAGTATATATAAAGAAATGGTATAACAAAGGTTTGTAACGTATTTAATGAATCAAAAATATCCGGAGTTACTAAAGTAAAAACAAACATTAACAAGCAAAATAAGAAAGGAGTGCTTGCGAAATCGAAATATTTAAAAGTAGGCTTAACCCGGTTTGTAATAAAAAGATAGGAAACTGATCCAAATAAAAATATGGATTTAATAACCTTCGCAATTTCAACTGATGCCAGATTTGAAGCAACTGCTAGCCCGTAACCAATTATCACAAAAAAAGCATTAAGAAATAACAGGCGAGCTACAGGATCGCCAGTTAAAGCAAGTAATTCTTTCTCTTGTTTTTTTATAAACATTCTTCAAGTATCATTTTAAAACGTGTTGCAACGAGAGACGATTTAAAATTATTTAAGTGTTCATCTATATTCAGCAGATTATCCTCAATAGATGCAGCAAGTGCATCTCTTAAAGCTTCCTTTAACTGAAAAGCATTTCGGGGATCAACCAACCATGCGAAACGGTTACCCTTTAATGCTTCGGGGATTCCACCAACATTAGTGCTAACAATTTTGCACCCAAACGCCAACGCCTCGAGATTAGCTACACCAAATGCTTCAAAATAAGAAGGTACACAAAATATTTCACAGTTCTTCATTAATCCATACACTTCGGTCTGAGGAAGATAATCATAAATTTTAAAATCAATCTTGGTATCGTTTAGTTCCCCGCTTAACATTTCGTGAAAGGTTTTATTAGGTCCGACTATATATAATTTCAGCGGAATATCAATTAATTTAAGTGCCTCAATGAGAATGGACAAGCCACCCGTCTTAAAGTCAGTCTTAACAAAAAGAATGCTTCCTGGATCCTTTTGATTAATAATAGTCTGCCTATTTATTTCCACAAGTTCATTTTCTATCCCTTTATATAAGACACAAAATTTATTTTTTTCTTTTCGGTATTGCTTAGTTAAAATATTTTCCAAATAAAACGAATTAACGATAATCCTTTTCATCCGTCTGCATGTTAAATATTCCAGTTGATGAAAAACTATATGTTTTAACCATATCGAACGAAATGATTTTACAGCGTTATTATCATCATTGATCATTCCAACAGTTGGTTTAAACAGCATACTGCTTATTAAGCCAACAAACGCATTATTATAAACAATAATATCAAATTGATATTGATTGCGTAGTGCCATAGCTGCCTTATGATATTTCCACATCCTTATAAATTGACTGAGCAATTGCATTTTTTTGGGAATATTAAGATTCAGTTTATGTACCGCGGGAATTTCGGTGTAAATATCTTCAGTAAGTATATGTAATTCAAACCCGCAATTTCCTGCTTCAAATAATAATAAATGGGCAAATTTGGCAGGACCATTTGATACTTTTTGGAAAACATTTGTACAAAATAAAACTTTCATTGCATTCTATGTGCTTTTAGCAGGATATCTTCAACTTTTTCCCAGGCATATTCAGTTTTCAAATTTCCATTAAACCTGAATACCTCTTTTGCTTTATTTAAATTGTTATATAGATCTATAAAATCTTTAACCTCATAATGTGGCAATATAAAACCTATTCCTTTATCCTTTACCCAATCACTTATTTTCGTCTCAGCATTTATAATAAGAGGAGTTGATGTTTGAATGGCATCATACACTTTATTGGGAGAGGCATTAATATTATTTTGATTGACCGGCGCGTACACACAAAGTATATAGTCAGCTTTCTTTTGAGCAATTTCAAGAGCAGATCTTTGTGGAATTACACCTAAAAATTCAATATTCTCCGGATATTTATCCACTAACCGCTTTGTGTGCTCATCACTAAACCAACCAGCCATATAAATTTTAATGCGCGATTTTGTTTTTAATAATCCTTCTACTATTTCTGTTCCCCTGTTTAAACCCATCCACCCATTATAAATTATCCGTAACTCCTGCGATTGTTCTTTTACAAAAGAACAATGAAAATATTCGGGAAAATTTGGAAGTATAATACATTTTGAGTGCAAGGTTTCAGGCATAAGCCTGTAGCGATTTTCATCTGTTACAATGATCTTATTTACGGGCAGGTAAACCAGTTTTTTTAGCCAATCAAATCTTTTATGGGTGAGATTCTTTTTTAAAAAAATGGAATCAAATAAATCTAAAACCGTGTATTTAAAAAAAAGAAAAGGATAAAAGAAAATATATAACTGTTCATTCTTTTACAAGAATAATCTTATTGCAGTAAGGAGCAACATAGCAGTTTGTTGTTTCTCCAAACCCAATAAAAATTATATTGAACCTTTTATGTAATGACTTAATTTCTTTGTTTATCCGCATATCTGATCCGTCATTGGCACAAACATATAGCAGTGTGGGCGAATCCATTAATTAAGATTTTTATTCAAAAAATTTACAATCCTTGAAACAGCAAAACCATCACCATAAGGATTATGAGCCTTTGACATGCTGAGATAAATATCCTGATTTATCAATAAATTTTCAATCCCCTCTATGATCTTATCCTGGTTAGCTCCTACCAGTCTTACAGTACCAGCCTCAAGAGCTTCCGGTCGTTCTGTTGTTTCTCTCATTACTAAAACAGGTTTCCCTAAACTTGGGGCTTCTTCCTGCACACCACCTGAATCAGTTACAATAAAATATGATTGTTTCATAGCATAAACAAAGTCGGGATATGACAATGGTTTTATCAAATGAATATTTTTAATTCCATCTAATATTTCTCCAACAGGTATCTGAACATTTGGGTTTAAATGAACAGGATAAACAACATCTATCGAGGGATATTTTACAGCTATATGTTTTAATGCTTTACAAATATTGACGAATCCATTTCCGAAATTTTCCCGCCGGTGGCAGGTAACCAATATTATTTTCCTTCCGGTATTAAATATTTGCCTGATAGCGGGGTCATTTACATTTTCAGTGAATGAAGTAACCCTATCTTTTGCGTGCAATAATGCATCTATTACAGTGTTGCCTGTTACAACAATTTTATCAGAGGATATTCCTTCCGCTTCTAAATTTTTTTTATTTCTGATAGTAGGGGCAAAATGAAAATCAGTCAGCCTGCTTACTAATAAACGATTGCCTTCCTCAGGAAAAGGTGCCTGCAAATTTCCAGTTCTCAAGCCGGCTTCAATATGACCAATTTTTATTCCTGCATAAAATGCAGCAAGAGACGCGGCCATACTTGTGGTGGTATCTCCTTGCACAAATATGAGATCAGGTTTATCTTTTTTAAACAGATCACGTAATCCCTTCAATACGGCACAGGTGATATCGGTAAGATCCTGGCCCTGCTTCATGATATTTAAATCGTAATCGGGAGTAATTTCAAAAAAAGAAAGAACCTGATCAAGCATTTCCCTGTGCTGCGCCGTAACACATAAGCGATGTTCTATACCAGGGCTTTGGTTTAATTTCTTAACCAGCATGGCCATTTTTATTGCTTCAGGACGAGTTCCAAATACTGTTAATATTTTCATGAATTCATATCTTTATCTATGCTCCAAAAAAAATTTTCATAATAATATTTGACTAAGAATTCCTGACTTCAATAAACCATTAGTAAAACCATTTGAATCATTTTTGTAATTTTTGAAAAGCTACATTATCTTAGGAAGTATAAATTTTACAGGAAAAGGAATATATTAATGGCCTTAACTTTCAAAGTGCTGTTACAATATTATATGTCTAATTCTTCTATTTTCTTTTAGCGACCAACCTAATATTTCTTCTGTTAGACCCATAAACATCAAGCTCAAAACCTATACTTTCTTTATTGTCTATATTGAAATTATCCTGATCTCTTCTGTTTATTTTTCTATACAATCTATTTAAGCTCTTATTTAAAAATTTCTTTTTGTCCAGCCATGTATATTTTTTGCCGGCGGTTTGCAAAAATATAATCTCAAAATTATTTCTAGTAAGAATCTCCTGAATCGTTTTAACGTCCCATAAACAAATGTGAGGAGAGTGTCTTGGATCGCATTCTAAATTAAACTCATTTGAGTTGGGCATCTCCCACAATAGTACTCCATTTTGTGAAAGCATCGCTCCGCATTTATTTAAAAAATCGTGCGGATTAATCACATGCTCAAATACATGAGAGGTAATGAGAATATCTATGTTGCCAATATATTCTTCATATATGTCGTCCACACCTCCTAACTTGAATGTCCAATCGTATTTTTCAAAAACTTGTTTTGTCTTCTCATCATAATCCACTCCAATGATTGTACATTTATTTTCAAAATAATTATCGAATCCGTAGAGGAGATGTCCATATCCACACCCTAAATCCATAACACATGGGTTCGACTTTTTACATATATTAAGATATTTTACCAATTTAGCTAACGCCCTTCCTCTCGAAACTGACCACTTATTATCCAAAGGAAATTCAAGCAATTGCAGGTTATATATTTGCTCTCTATCATATACGTCTTTATAATAATTTTCAATTGCTTCGGATGTGAATTTTCTGTCAATCTGCAGTAAGCCACACTCTTTACATTTTATGATACGACAATTAAAAAAAATAGAATCATTAGGAGTAGCCCGATAAGGCATTTTATAATCGAATCTCGTGCCGTGACACAAATAACATTGGGAAACAGCTTCCAGAGGCAGTATTTCCATAGACATTTTATTTTTATGTTTTCATTATTTCATTGGATAATTTTTAAAAATGGCCAACAAGATTCTTCTATCCAAGAGCTTTATGATGAGCCGCAGAAAGAGGTTTTTGCCATTCTAAAAAGCTTTGGCAAAATCAGACCATTTGTATTTTGATAAGTAATGAAAATTACCTTCCCCTATTTGTTCCAGTTTTTTCTTATCTAATCCTTTCAAAATTTTAAACGACTCTTCCAGAGATTCTTCATATAATAATTCTTCCTGTTTTTTTAACCTTTCTGTTAATACGCCCATCTTGGGAGCTATTATAGGTTTCTTGAAGCTCATGGCAAGAATTACCGTGCCTGAATTTTCAATTTTTTGAAAAGGCAATACTACCACGTCTGTTGCATTAAAATAAACTTGTAAATCTTCTTCCTTAATGAACTGATCCTTAAGAATGATGTTTCCCTTGATAATTTTCTTTATTGATTCAAAGTACTTTGTATCCATTACTCGGCCCGCTATTATCAAGAGCCAATTATCATCAAATGAGTCTACAAAATTTTCTATTAAAGTAGTAATGCCTTTGTATGGTTTTATGAGACCTAAATACAAGATGACATTCTTGCTCCCTTCAATATTTAATAAACTTCTCGCTTCTTTTTTTGAAACATTGTTAGGATAATACTCAACATATGACCCTTCAGGTATAATTTTAAATTTTTCAACACCACATTGAAATTCCTCTACGGCATTCGAAATACTTAGTTCTGAAAATAACCTGATCCATTTCATTTGCTTTGCAAAAAATCTTCTGCAAAACCTATGAATCGTCAAGTATGTTGCATCATGGGGAACTATATTATGTGGTGTCCAAACCAAGGTACAATTAAAAATATAACGTGCTATGTAAACCTGTAACATAAAAAACGGAATGTTTAAAATAGTCATCCACAGGCTTCTTCGGTAATAATAAGTAGTTTCCCAATCGAAGTGAATATAATTCGGCTGTTGAACTACTGCTGTTCTTAGTATTCCCCAAAACCGATCGTCAATGCCGTTGCGCACTTTTAAGTGATCGTCAGCCTGCAAACCTTTCATCATTAGGTATTGGTAAGGATTATCAATACCTGCTACAGGCAAACAAGACACACGAATTTTTTTTCCCAAATTATCTAAAAAAAGGTTTATAGTTTAATGAATACTTTAATTGACTTCTTCTATATCCAATCACTTTTGCCGGAATACCTCCTACGATAGACATAGCAGTAACATCTTTGGTTACCACAGCATTTGTCGCTACCACTGCTCCTCGCCCGATGGTTACACCGGGCAGAATGGTTACTCGTGAGGTAATCCATACATAATCCTCTATGATTACATCTCCGCCTACGTCCTTATGATAATCATCATGTACACTATGCTCCAGTGTCCAGATATTTGTTTCCTGTGCTATATCTACGTTGTTTCCAATAATTAATTTTCCACCACGTCCGTCTAATAACACTTTTTCGTTAATAACGGTGTTATTGCCAATCGAAATGTTTTTCCCTTTTCTGAATTGCACGCCCATTAAAAAATTAGTAGCTCTTCCCACAGATTTTAAAGTTCTTCGAATAAAAAAAAGCCTTACAAAATGAAAAGGAATATACATAATGAAATGACGGAATATATAATCCTTAAATCCTAAAAAGGCTGAAGATAATTTCGAAATAAAGTTCTTCATCTGGAAACAAGTTGTTCGCTAAATTCAGCAAATGAACGCAAGGGAAATTCTTTTTGCACAAAATGATTGATTTTAAGGAATTCTTTCGGATTGCTTGATTTTAAAAAGTTAACATATTCATCTAAATTCTTCAAGGTATTTTGCCTTGAAGGGAACCCCAAGTATTTGTCATTTTGATATTGGTGAATAAAGGCATATAGAGATAAGCCACTTGTTTTTTTGTAGCCAAAATTAATAATGAAACTCGGCGTTTCAGTAAAACAAGCTTCCAAACCAAGGGTTGTGCCTAAGTGCAGGAACGCTTTTGCATGCCATATTTTTTCAAACTTGCTGTAAATCTCAGCATCATTAATTGAGAGATCTTTGTTCCTGAAAGAATCGTCCAGTATAATATTGGGCAACGCTTTAAGTTCGCTGTACAACGACCATTGATCAAGTACCGGATAAGGCCTGACAACAAATTTGAGATCACGATTCTCTTTATATGTTACCTCAGCCAACTGTTTGATCACTTCTACTTCTTGCGGTACAAGCTGTTTAATTCCTATTCCACATCCAAAATAAATATAGTCGAAAGGATAGGTACGTTGTAAGTACGGATCCTTATTTTTTAAAAACTCAAATACATACCCAAATTGGCTCGCTCCTGTAACAGTAATATATTTTGGGTCAACGTTTTGTAATTCTTCAATATCTTCTTTAAGTCCTTCGCTCCAACAGCAATATTGAATTTGTTTAGCAAACCTGGTATGTTTACAGGGATGGTCCCAACTATATACATAGATTGCTATATCTTTTTTCTCCTTTAATAAACGGCTTAAGAAATAATCGTCAGAAATTTCGGTAAAGAAAATAAAACGATCAATATTGTTGATTTTGGTTTTACAGGAGGGCTTTAACCATGTAAGTAACTGATCGTAACTGACCAAACGGGGCAAAATCTTTTGTAGTTTCAAAATGAAGTTACCTTTTCTTACCGCCTTTTCTGATTTTAGGTTAGAAATTTTTAAGAGCTCCATCAGGAAATAATTATTTCCACTTGCAGGCAGTTTTTTCAGATACAGAAAAAGCTGCTCCGCAATAATATTTTTCCAGGTCTTCCTTCCTTCAACAATTGGTCTGTATTCAACCCCTGGTAATTTGTGATTTAGAATCTGAGATTCATCAGAGGATCTATAAAATATCACTATTCTATGATGGGCCGACAAAATTTCAATTACTTTTCTTACGTCATTCCTGAAATCAAAAAAAGAAACTACAAACCCTATAGTCATTATTATTCCTTTTGTTTATGTTATGAAAAATTAAAGGAAGTTTAGATCTTACTTTATATAGCGCCACTTAAAAAATATTTTTTCTTCTTCACCCCTTCAGGAAGTCGCGTTTTTAAATCTCCACTGTTAGTACGTAATAAACGATTGATTTTTGCTAATTTGAATAAATAATGAATTAAAGATTCGTGTTTGAATGGCAAAATATATGCAATCAACGAAATAAAAATATTGGGTGCTCTTTCATTTAATAGTCCTCCCGTTGTTAAATAATATTTATGCACGATTCTCTCATTCCACGAAGTTAATTCTTTATACTCCGAATGCCTCTTTAATGCAGTTTTATCTATGCCTGTTTTCTTAACGAACACAGAACCTGCGAAGGCAGGCTTTCCTAAAAGTGTTTGTTTCAAATAACAGTCCGATTTGCTAATTGAAAGCCAGGAAAAAAGTTCATCAAAAATTTCAGAGGAGTTTTTAAGCATGCTCTCATACTGAACAATTTTATAACTATTGCCAAGTTTCTCGCAGTTCTTGTGTGCTAAATAATTGGATGAAATATCTACTTCAGAATGGCCTTCGATAAAATTAACTTTGTTAATATGCCTAAGGTTTTTTTTGTTAAGCTTATTAATTGTAATACTTCTTTTTTTTGCCGAAGCATACCTTGTTAAGGGGTTTCTGCAAACGTGAATAAATTTTGCACCAGGCAAAAGATCCTTTACCTGCTGCGCGAATAAATCAGTATAGTACGGTTGTTTAAAAACAAAATATTTTATGTTGGCATACTTTGATCTTGCAAAAGAATTTGATTGAAGTAATCCCTCGACCAAGGCCAATAATATTTGCTTTAAATTGACGCCATTATTTTTAAGATAATTCATGTAGCCATCAATAAATGATTCGTTATTTATTTCTACCAAAAATTCTTTATTGTATTCCTTTTTTATTTTATCATAGTATTGATCTAAAAAAACTTTGTTCGCTAGGATAGTTTGTTGTCCCTCCTTTCGATCTAAAATAAAATTGTTGAATGCATACTCACTGATATTTTCTTTATTCCAAAAATATTTTTCGATAGTGGAGTGCTCAAAAGGAAATACTAATAATTCAGGGTGGTTATCTAATAAGTTTATGAATAAACTGGTTCCTGTTCGGGGTGCACCGCCAATAAATAAAAATTCGGCGTTAATTTTTTCTACCATGCAATTTGTTATGTAATGTAAAGCCCTCTAAAAAGTATTTTCGCATTTTACAATTGGTATCCATATTTTAAAACACGATATGGAAACTTCAACCAGTATATTGAAGATGATTCTCTCCAATTGAGATTTCGCTGCATCAAAATCCTGGTTTTATGTAGTGAGTTTATTTTCAATTTTGGAATAGTTGACCTATTGCTTGAAGATTTCGCTATTAAAAGAATATATTTTTTACAAAGAGGTGAAGAATATTTTGGCTCTCCGTGCAGTTTCATGAACGTAATTTTCAAACCTGCGGTTCTCAATGCTTCTGTAATAGTTGCGGGTGAAAAAGCCAGAGGATGTGCCAGCTCCATTGCACCTATGCCTCCTTCGATATTTGGCACTTCCAAAAATAAATAACCACCAGGATTAATAAGTTTAGAAAGTGTTTCAAGAAACGGCCTTGGTTGAGGAATATGCTCCAAAACATGATTCATTGTCACTAAATCGTACTTCGTTCCATCTTTTATAGCTTCTTCTAACGACTCAAAAACTTTAATCCCTCTGTTTATCGAAAACTTGCGATATTGGGCATCTAATTCAACTCCAGCCTGTATTTCTATCTTGTATTCTTCTTTAATTTTAACTAAGAGTTCTCCTGCAGACGATCCAATATCTAAATGAGATTTGAAGTTAATTTTTTTGCTTTTTATGATATTGTGGTAAAAATCAGCCCTGTTTTTTTGCAGTAATAAACTACCTTCGGTTGGGTTTGCGCTATTATCATAAATTTTACGATAATTATATTTATAAAAATTTTCCCATTCCTCTTTAGAATATGTGGGGTTTTGAAAAACCAATCCGCAGGAATTACAATAAGAATAAAAAATGTCAATTACATGACGATGTTTATAAAAGCCATTAAAGTCATCGTCTCCGCAAAGAGGACAATTTTTCAAAAATAATTTAGGTTGCTCCATATGTTTTCAAAATAATTGCACTGAAATTATTTCAGTTCATTTGATTTCAAGTTTTGCCTTCTTAGCTATTTTCGTGTGTTCGGTTACTTCCAATTCACATTTTGTTTAATGATTTTTGCGGGTACTCCAGCGATAAGACAATTGGGTGGAAAATTCCCTTTAACTACACTTCCCGTTGCAATTACACAATTCTCTCCAATCTTTGTATTTTTTAAGACGGTTACGTTAGAGCCTATCCATACATGATTTTCTATTAAAATTGAATTTGTTCTTTCTTTCTCTATTCCATCAATAGTGATAACATGTAAGTCATCATCCAAGGCTTGAAAGTTCCAGCTTATAGCACAATTCTTGCCAATTCTTACTTCTGTTCTTGCTATGATATTTGCATTTGGCTGGATATATGTGTAATCGCCAATAAATAATTTTCCATCAACGAAAATGGTGCATCCCCTTGCAATGCGGACATTTTTTTCAAAATGAACGGTTCCTCCTTTACTTACTCTAAACTGTCCAGCGGCCTTTGGGTCCAATGCAATTTTATTAGAAAATACCCCAACAAATGCGAGACCTTCTGCTATGACTTTTCCTTTTAAAGTTTTGCCTATAGAATTTGAAAAATAAACGGGGTGCCGTGCTGTCAACCAAGTATTAATTATGCTAAACAAGTCGCTCATTTTAAAAAAAGAACCCAGCCAACGCTTGCCCAATATTTTCAATGTCTTTATCATGCGGTTGAATGCCTAACATTAGTATAGTCTTTGCTATATAGCGTTAAAAATTTTCCAACACAGTCTTCCTGCTCATTGGGTCCTGTTCAGAAATAAGAGGGTCTGTATAAAAAGAATCATTTCTAAAATGGGTGGTACTAATTTCTTCTATAATACATCCTGCATTGCTAGTAAATGCGTGCTTGTCACCTCTTTCAATAGTTAAAATAGCTCCTTTAGTTAATATTCTGTCGATACCATTAATCGTTGCTATTAATTCTCCATTAAGTACATGGAATGTTTCTTCTTTTCTAAGATGATACTGCTCAGGATGTTTTTGACCGGAAAATACAACTATGATTTTTTTGCAATATTCCCGATTTACCAAATTCACAATTAGACATCCATATTCTCTAAACTTTTCTAATCCATAATGGTGACTTAATTCTACATTAGCATTTTCGGTCAGCACTATTCCCGCTTCTGACAGCATTCCCCGCGCATCATGTATAATTTCCCGGATTTTGATATAACTATCCCGTGCTGATTTTTCAAATATTGCATCCTTTGCAGTATAATCTTTGCTTGCAATAAAACGAGATCTATATGCTCCAAATTCTCCACTATTCAACTGCCCGTCTATAGAAGGCATAGCAAAAAAAACATTCTCAGGGGTAATTATTTCGCCTTTTTTAATATTTTCTTTCGCATAAACACCACGCTTCAATGAAAGCAAAGAATCTACTTCATTTTTTGTTATTACTTTTTCCTTCCTGCCTAATATTTCTTTTGCAATTATAGCAGCCTCTATCCAATTATTTACCTGTTCCGGATTCATACTATAGCCATTCAATTTAATTGTATCAGTGGGCACTCCAACATGACGTTCAAAAATACATGCGCCCAATGCAACTGCTACTTTTATAACGTCTGTATTATCAGGAGCTTCGTGCCCACTGTATCCAATAGGTATTGCCGGGTAACGTTTGATTAATCTGTTAAGAAAGTTTAAATTAAGTGTTTCATTTGGACTTGGATAAATACCAACACAGTGAAGGATTGCAAAATTATTGTCACGGCGGCCAAGAAAAGATACCAGGTTATCAATTTGCACAGTATTCAAACCCCCGGTAGATGCTATTATGGGCTTTTTGGTTCTAATTATTTTTTGTAATAACGGCCAATCATCTGCACTGCATGATGCGATTTTAATAACTTCAATTTCATGTTCTAAAATAAGATCAACACTCTCTTCATCAAAAGGAGTGCAAATGGTAGTTAATCCGTTCGCTTTAATTGCTTTTACGAGTTCAAAAAATTGATCAGGATTCAGTTCTGTACTTAAAAAGCGGCTAATGTGTTTTGCCTCTTTATCATTCCGATAATTTGGATGTATAAAGGAATCCAACTGCCTGTATTGAAGTTTGACTGCAGCATTAATCTTATGTTTACGTGTCACTATCCCCATAGCATTTATAATTTTAGTGCCATGTTCAACATCTCCCTGATGATTATTGGCCATTTCAAATATAAAAAGGTCGTTAAAGTTTACCATTATTATTAATTTTAAAATTTAAAATATCATTTATGGATAGCATTCTGTCATCTATATAATAATCAGCGGAAGGTTTCCCAAACCTGATTTCATGAAATTTTACTCCCCACTCCTTCATTTGCCGTTCAGTTGTTTCAGTCCAATCTATACCGGTTTTACTTCCGCGAGCTGTAAACAGTATAATATAGTGGCCTGCATTGAACAGTTCATTTATCTTATTTATTACTTCAAAATTCGGCTTTGATAAATGATAATTATTGTCAGGACTAATAAATGCAACAACACCGTCTATATCAAAAACAAAACTGCAGCATTTATTTTCTATCTTCTGCAACGGAAGATTACTTAATTGATGGCGATAGTCTATATCATAATTACTTTCCATCAGATACCCCAAAATTTTATCTCCTGTCATTGATTTTTTCTCCAGAATAGTTTTTGCTCTGGCAACATCAATACTGGCATTTTGAAGATAACACTCAGGAAGTGTTTGTCTCGGCATATTGTAAGCTTCCGGAAAACGCGTGTCAGTAACCACAGGAAAAAGATATCCCTTATCATTCATCCACCACATTTTAAATACTGTTTCAGTATTTTTAATTATAGATCTAACTGAATCTGCATCATTATTATTGATTAATAATGCAATCATGGTATCAATATCGGATGGATTTCTTACAGGAGTGGTAGGTCGCAAATGGACAATAATATCTGCTTCATAATTTTCATGGTTCTTAAGCCAGTTTAATGCATGATCAAAAACCTCAAAATCAGTTGAATGATCCAGTGCTATTTCGGCAGGACGCAGGAAAGGAACTTCAGCATTATATGATTTGGCAATTGACGAATAATATTCACTGTCAGTTGATACAATTGTTCTTTGGATATACCTAGATTCTAAAGCATGCTCAATTGTATAAGCAATCAGAGGTTTACCATTTACAGATTGAATGTTTTTATTCGGAATGGATTTTGAACCACTGCGAGCAGGAATTATAGCAATAATTTTCAATTTATCAGAAGAAACCATTGTGCAAATTATTTTAATAAAATTATAAATTTATTGTCCAATGGGATAGCTATATATCCTAATCCGATAATAGCAATTTTCATTTCTGCATTCATAGGATGAGTTTGTTTTAAATATAAATTATTCACCTCACTCTCGAATAAATCAAGGTCAAAAAACTTAAGATTGCAATTGCAAGAGTTACCCTTTGAACAGAAGAGATTCCGGAAGAAGAAATCCTTGTTTTGTTAGGTTCTACGTATACAACATCATTTTGTTTTAAATAAAAATAAGGTGATCTGAAAATGTCAGAAGAGTTAAGATTTAAACGAATAAATTTTCTTTGTCCGTTTTCCTCTCTTACTAATAATATATTTTCTCTTTTACCATAAATAGTCAGATCGCCTGCCATTCCTATCGCATCAATTACGGTCAGCCTCTCACTTGGAATAGTGTATGTAGCGGGATGCGTTACCTCTCCCAATACAGTTATTTTATAGTTTAATAAACGTATATTAACAATAGGATTGCTTAAAAAGGTATCCAGTTTATGCTCCAACGTATCTTTTAATTGAAAAGTGGTATATCCATCCACTTTCATTTTCCCTAAGATAGGAAAATCAATCTTTCCTTGCTTGTCTACCAGATAACCTGTAAAATTATTATTAGCTACCGCATTATTACTGCCCGTTACTGGTGTAGCAGCACTACTATAATTTGTAGTGATTGCACTGCCCAAATTAAACGGAGCTGTAGCCTCGGGATTGATGCTGCTGACAATAATTTCAAGTATATCGTCTGGTTGAATCTTTACTTCATACGCTTCATTAATTATCCGGGAAGAGATTTTGGAAGTATCCTGCAAATCCTGGAAGTAAACTATTTTTTTTGTGCTGGTGCAAGAAGATAAGGAGAAAGAAAAGGCAATAAAACCAATAACAAACGTTAGCGACCTAAAAGAAAAAAAGTGTTTCTCAA
>WNGF01015717.1_pt1 | contig 14165 bp, 6 predicted proteins | sample 5400641 | NCBI WGS metagenome assembly WNGF01 (sample SAMN13153371, study PRJNA577476) | soil metagenome | isolation source: 80 cm soil or saprolite under grassland replicate 2 | place: USA:California | collected 2016-06-15
CTAACGCCAAAATGGAAGTTGCGTCCAGTGCCCGTCTGCCCGTCGAAGTTGCCCCCTTCCTTCAAAGGCGTGTTCGTCGAGACGCCGAGGTCTGCGTCGCCGCCGATCAACTCGGGCAGCCTCTTTGCGATCGCGTTCTCGACCTTCCCAGCGGCCGTGCGTGTGGCTTCCTTCTCGCCCGCCTTGAAGACAGGTAAGTCCGCGTCCCAGCCATCGGGCAGGCCGCCCTTGACGCGCCGCCGCCATTCGGACGCGAGCTCCGGGAACTCCTTCTCGTATTCGGAGAAGCGTCTCTCCCACTCCTGCTGCTGCTCTCTTCCGCTTTCCACGGCCGTCCGGAAATGCGCGAGAGCCTCCGGCGGCACGAAGAAGGGCTCCTTCCATTCCCAGCCGAGGGACTCCTTGGTCAGGACCACTTCTTCCTTGCCGAGCGGGCTCCCGTGCGCTTCGGAGGTGCCCGCCTTGTGGGGAGAACCGTACCCCAGAGTGGTGTGAATGATGATGATCGTGGGCCGGTTTTGCTCGCGCGCTGCCTTCCGGATCGCGTCGTCGATCGCCTCCAGATCCGTGTTGCCGTCCTGGACTTTCAAGACCTGCCACCCATAGGCCTCGTACCGTCGACCGACGTCTTCGGTGAAGGCCATGGAGGCGGGACCGTCCAGCGTGACCTGGTTGGCGTCGTAGAGAAACGTCAGTTTTCCCAGGCGCAGGTGGCCGGCGAGCGAGGAGGCCTCCCCGGAGATTCCCTCCATCAGGTCGCCGTCGGAGACGATGGCGAAGGTCCGGTGGTCGACGATCTCGTGGCCGGGACGGTTGAAACGCGCGGCCAGGACCCGCTCGGCGATGGCCATCCCGACCGCGTTGGACGTCCCTTGTCCGAGGGGGCCGGTTGTGGCCTCGACGCCCGGTGTGAGCAGCCATTCGGGATGGCCGGGAGTGCGGCTGTCCCACTGCCGGAAGGCTTTCAGGTCCTCCATCGACAGGTCGTAACCGGTCAGATGGAGAAGACAGTAGAGAAGCATGCAACCGTGGCCCGCCGACAGCACGAAGCGGTCGCGGTCGGGCCACTCGGGGTCGCGGGGGTTGTGCTTCAAGTGCTTCTGCCAGAGGATGTAGGCCATCGGCGCGGCGCCCAGAGGAAGTCCGGGATGCCCGGACTCGGCCTTCTGGACAGCATCGATCGCGAGGGTGCGCATCGTGTCCACGCATAGCTCATCGACGGACTTGCGGACGGTGCTCACTGGCTCCCTCGCTTTCGCAACCCTCCCGATCTTATTACGCGGGGGGGACCAAGCCGGAGGTTCGAGCCCGGATAATTCACGGACACCCAGCCGAAACACGTGAATCTCATTGAGAGATGAATGGGCTGTCGCGTCCATATTGCGTGTTGCCGAGGTACACCTTGGTTCCCGCGAGAGATCTTTCGTCGGGACGAGGAGGACCGACGACGGCGACCGTCCCCGGGGGTACGGGGGACCGGAAGGTCCCCCGCCCCATTCAGTCATCGCAGAGGAGGTCTGACGAAGTATCCGGCGAGCATCCATGAGCAGAGGGCGCGTGGCGCCCCCTGAACCCCCGGGATCCGCGGGACGGCTGGAGTCGTTCGTGAATTATGCGGGCTACGTTTCAAGAGGCGTGCCGAAGTCCCTTCCTGACGTCGCCCTCGCAAGAAGCGGGCGAGGAGACCTGGAGTCCCCATTGAGTGAGATCGGATCCTGCCCCGGTTGGTGACCCGCCGACCGGATGCCCTCGCGTACAGTAGAGAGTTACGGGGCCCGGACCTCGAATTCGCCGGATGCCTCGGCGGTCTTCTGGGCGCGATCCGAGACCTTCACGCGCAAGGCGTAGCGGCCGGGCTCGAGCCCCTCCGGCTTGAAGGAGAGCAGCAGGGTTCGGGCGCCGCTGCGTTCCCGGTCTGAGCGGCGTACGACCTGGATCTCAGTCTTGCGCGGCTTTCCGTCCGGCCCGAGGATCTCCGGAGCGACCTGGAGAGGGTCGGACCCGGGAGTGAAGTTGTACGTCACGACAGCGACCTGCGTCACAGATCCGCCGGCGACCACGGGCGACGCGGCGGGAATGAAGGATTCCCCCGCGATGGCGAACGGATATTCCAGCGAACCCGCGGACGAGTTGGGCCGGGGATTCGTCTTGACCATCGCCCAGTGAGCGGACGGATCCTGGAAGAAGAAAGGAAGGACTGTGGGGACGCCTCCGGGAGTGGCAGCAACTGTCAGGGCGGCCGTGGAGAGGGCGGAGTGCCCGGTGAAAGCGTTGCGCACGAGCGTGCGGAGCGTGTACTGCCCGGGAGGAAGGAAGAGAGTCCCGTAGTACTTGATCCCTCCGGTTTCGAGCTTCGCGCGGGCGAGCTTCAAATCGAGCGTGATCTCCTGCGTCAGATAATCCATCAGGACTCCTCTGGAGTCGCTCGCGTACGCGTAGATCAAGACCCCGGCGACTTTGCTCGTGTCCCCTTCGAGGAGAGGCTTGCCCGGGATCTCCAGGATCACAGGGACCTGCGCCACTTTCCCGGTCAAGGCAAAGGGCGCCGCGAGCATGTTGACCGGCAATTGAGACGGGCCGCCGCCGCCCGACAGAAGATCCCCGGAGGCGAGGACCCGCTCCATCGGCGTGAGATTTCGGTAGGGCTTGGGTTCGTAGTAGCCCGAGCGAGCGGAGACCTTCGACGCCGGCACTCTGACCTTGACCTTCAGCTCATGGAAGGCGCCGGGCTTGGAGAGTCCTTTCGGCTGGAAAGCCAGGACGTACACGATGTCCGTTCGCTCGATCAGTTGCTTCAAGTCGCCAGAGAGCTGGTTCGCGTTGCGGATGAAATCCCCGTTGGTCTCCTTGGCCATCGTGAAGAGCGCATCGGCTCCGCTCGCGGCCCTGCGGGTGACTTCCCCCTCCGCGCGCAGCCCGCTGATGTCGATCGTATCGAGGATGACGTCCGCCCGCCGGAAACCCGACATGGCGGACTCCAGAAATCCCCGCGTCGCCGAGCTGCCGAAGCGGGCGTCGCTGTCGATTTTCCAGGTCTGCCCGGTAATCGAAGACTCGGAGGCGGAGTCTTGGGTTGCGTCGATCTGGCCCAGAGGCTTTGCGGTCTGCCCGGCGTTGCCCATCAGCATCCGGCTTTCGAACCCTTCGGAGAAGAGAAGGACGTATTTGCGGCCGCGCACGGAATCCAGGACCTGCGCGATCTGGCCGAGCGAGCCCATGTGCGTCGCGATCCGCCCGCGCTCGCGCTGGTCGCTGGCGCTCTGCTGCGTCCGCTGGGCATCGGCGAAGTACTCCTTGATCGCCGCCTCCTTCTCCGACTGGGGGACGGCCTCCTGTGACTGGCCTGGCGCCAGGAAGGCGAAGGAGAGCGGGTCGCTCGTGCGAACGCCCTCCTTAACGAGCCCGAGAGTGTCGATGGCATGGCGGAGCTGCACGCGGTCGCTCGTGAAGTTCTCCACAAGCTTCCAGCCCTTCTCGATCGAGATGGTCGCGACGCCGGCGAGGTCACTCGGCCCCATCTCCTTTTCCACGAGGGAGCGCGCTCCCTCCCGCGCGCGGATCAGAGCCGTCGGGCTCGCGTAGGAGAGATCGAACACCAGGAACCAGTGCCGGCGCGCCGCGGCGGGCGGCTGTTGGAGAAACGGATTGACCCCCTCGGCTGCCGGCGGGCGCAGGTCCGCGACCTCGAAGCCGGTGATCTCCTGCTTTTTTCCGTTGTCGTAGAGCTCGAAGTCAGTCGCCGTCAGGCCCGCGAGCGGCTTGCCGTCCTTCCCAAGGACGTTGACGGGCACCTCGATGACGGTGACGGACGCCTTCTCCTGGACGGCGTCCGTACCGCTCTTCTGCGCGGCCGCAGGACCGCAGACGAGCGCGAGAACGAGAGAGAGCGCCATCCCATAACCGGGGGAAGTCTTGTTCATGAGACTACTCGACCCGGATTATTGTTCATGACGATTTCCGTTTCAATCGCCCCGATTGCCCGGTCTCTCAATTGAGGTAGCTTTCCCTCGTGAAGCCCAGGATCGTTGTCCTCCTGATCTGCGACGGCTGGGGAGAGGCGCCTCCCTCGCCGGGCAACGCCATCACGCTCGCCAACACTCCTACCTTCGATCGGTGGCGCCGGCAATATCCGCTGACGACTCTCGAAGCCTCGGGAGAGGCGGTCGGACTTCCGGCCGGACTCATGGGCAACTCGGAAGTGGGGCACCTGAACCTGGGAGCGGGTCGGATCGTTCCGCAGGACCTGATGAGGATCGATCGGGCGCTCGCGGACGGGTCCTTCTTCCAGAACCCGGCGCTCCTCGAGGCGGTGGAGCAGGCGAGAAAGCCGGGCGCGGCACTGCATCTGATGGGCCTCCTCTCAGACGGCGGCGTCCACTCGCACGAACGCCACCTCTTCGGTCTGCTCGCCATGGCAGAGAAGCACCGGATCCCGCGCGTCATCGTGCATGCCTTCACCGACGGACGCGACACTCCACCGCGGTCCGCGCTGCGGTACATCAAGAACCTCGAGGACGTGCTGGGCAAGACTGGCGGGGAGATCGGTACGGTTTCCGGCCGCTATTACGCCATGGATCGGGACGCGCGCTGGGACCGGGTGGCCAAAGCCTGCGCGGCGCTCCTCCGGGGGGACGGCGAGAGGGCAGTGAGCGCGCGGGAAGCGGTGGAGAACGCCTACTCCCGGGGGGAAAGCGACGAGTTCATTGGACCGACCGTCGTCGCGCCTCCGCAGAAGCCGCCCCGCGTGATTTCCGACGGAGATGCCGCCGTCTTCTTCAATTTCCGGGCGGATCGCGCGAGGCAGCTCACGCGCGCGCTGATCGAGCTGGATTTCTCGGAGTTCGACCGGGGCAACCGCCTGTCCCTGAAGTTCGTCTGCTTCACGCGATACAAGAAGGAATTCACGCTTCCCGTCGCCTTTCCTCCGCTCGTCCTCGAGCAAATTCTGGCCGCGGTATGGGCAGAGCACGGTGTCCGGAACCTGCGAGTGGCGGAGACGGAGAAATACGCCCACGTGACCTACTTCTTCAATGGAGGCGTCGAAAGAGCCTTCGACGGTGAGGCGCGCGTTCTAGTGCCTTCCTGGCGTGGAGCGACGTACGACCTCCACCCGGAGATGAGCGCCGCAGAGATCACTCGGGAAGTGGTCGCCGCCATCGAGGGGAACGCGTTCAACGCGCTCGTCGTCAACTTCGCCAACGCCGACATGGTCGGACACACCGGGAAGATCCCGGAAACGGTCAAGGCCATCGAGACCCTCGACGCCTGCTTCGCCAGGCTCGAGGCGCGGGATCCTTCGACGGGCGAGCCCCATACCGCCCATACGACGAATCCGGTGCCCTTCGTGCTCTGCGGCGGCGAGCATCCCCTGCGCTCCGGCGGCATTCTGGCCGACGTCGCGCCGACGATCCTAGGCCTCCAAGGACTCCCCGTGCCGAAGGAGATGACGGGGCGCGACCTGCGGATCGTAAGCCGTTAGCCGTTAGCCGTTAGCCGTTAGCCGTCAGCCGAGGCACGAGGACAACCGGGCTCTTCGGCTCACGGCTCACGGCTTACGTCTCACGTTTCGCGGCTCAGGGGACGTCGAAGGTGGCCGAAGACTCGGAGGTCTTGCCCGTCCTGACGTCCTGCAGTTTGATGATCAGAGCATAGCGGCCCGGGTCGAGTCCGGAGGGGCGGAACTCGAGCAGGAGCTTTCGCGCGCTCTCGCGCTCGGCGTCGGAGGCCTGCAGCAGCTTCAGGTCCATCTTGCCGTGCTGCCGCCCGTCCACGCCCAGGATCCGGCCGGTGTACCCGATGGTTTCGCCCGGCGGAAAGTTGTAGGCGATCAGACATACCCGCGTCTTCTCGCCGTTCTTGATTCCCGCGAGCGCCGTCGGAATGAACGAATCTCCGCTGATGGCGAACGGATATTCGGCCGCCGCGTCCGCCTGGCTGCGCGGCTTGCCCTTGATCATGATCCACTGCCGGCCTTCCTCCAGGAAGAGCGGAGGCAGGGCCAGAGGCTCGGAGCCGGCCGGCACTTTGACCGGAGTCACGCTCACGCCGAAGCGTCCCGTCTCGTTGTCGCGCACGAGTGTGCGCAGCGTGTAATCGCCCGGCGCCAGAGTGAGCAGCCCGTAGTACTTGATGCCTCCATGGGCCAGCGCCGCCGCCGCCTTGGAAAGCTCGATCCCGATGGGCTGCACCAGATAGTCGTGCGTCTTTCCTTGCCGGTCGATCGCGTACACGAAGATGTCCACGTTCATATTGGGAGAATCGTGGCTCGCGAGCAGACGGTCGCCGGGAATCTCCACGATCACCGGCACGCGCGAAAGGCCGTCCCTCTCCGGCAGCGGAGCCGCCAGGACCCAGGTGGGGATGTCGGTCTTCGGGAGAGCGGCCGTGATCGCCGCGGACTGCGTCAGCGTCTTCTCGATCGGGCTGAGGGTCTTCTGCGATTTCGGCTCGTAGTAGCCGGTGCGGTGTGAGACCCGGTAGTTGCCCTTCTTCACCTTCACTTTCAACGGGTGGAACTTCCCGTTCTCCGGTATCCGCACCGGTTGGAAGGCCAAGACGTAGATCAGGCCGGTGCGCTCGAGCAGCCCATCGAAAGAGCTCCCCAGGTCATTGACGTTTTTCAGGAACTGGCCGCCTGTCTGGTCGGCGAAGTAAAAAAGCGCCTCCTGCCCGTTGATGGTGTTGGTGACGCTCCCGCTCGGGTCGGAACCGGCACGCAGCCCCCCAATGTCGACCGCGTGGATAACGCAATCGGAACGGTTGAACAGCGCCAGAGCGGAGCCCATCTTGGATTGGAGCCCGGAATTGCCGAAACGCGTATCCGAGTCCACTTTCCAGTTTTGACCCTGGATGATCCATTCGGCTTCGCGGGCTCCGCCCCCGTCCAAAGTCGAGCCGTCCAGCTCCCGGCTGTCGAACCCTTCGGAAAGGTAGAGGATGTGCTTTCGCCCCTGGACCGCGTCGAGAGCGCGCGCCATCTTGGCGAATGAGTCCAGGAGCCGCCCGACGCGGTCTCGATAGATCGCTCGCTGGCTTCGGGCGCGCATGACCTCCATGTTCTCCAGCGCGTCCTGCAGGATGCTGTCGGACTGTCTGGTATCGGCTGCGGCGACGTTGCCCGAGTAGGCTGCCAGCCCCACGGAGTTGCTCTGAGTGGGAGGCGTGATGACGAGGCTCAAGGGATCCGCGGCACGGTCGGCAAGCGTGGGAAATCCCAGCGTATCGATCGCCGCCGCGAGCTGTGTCCGGTCCCCGGTGAACGCCACGAGCAGCCGCAGCCCGTTCTCGATCGAATAGGTCGCGACCGCCGCCAGATCCAGCTCTTTCATCCGCGTGACGACGAAGTCCCGCGCCGCCCGGCGGGCATTGACGATGGCCCTCGGCGATCCGAAGGAAAGGTCGAAGAGAATCAGGAAGTGACGCCGGGCTGCCGGATTGATCGGCGGATCTTCGGGCTTTGCAATCGGGAGCGGGACGCGCTGGTCGAGCACCTCGAAGCCGGTGATCGTCTGTTTCTTCCCATCGTCGTAGATCTCGAAATCGTCGGCCGTCAGGTTCTCCACCGAGTGTCCGTTCTTGTCCACGACGTTGACAGGCACTTCGACCAATGTGACGCGCGCCTCTTCACGGATGACCGTCTCTTTCTTCGGCTTCTCGGCGTCTACGAGCGCCGGCGTGAGAACGACCAAAAGGATTGGAAGAATTATCCATCGAGACCGCATGAGCGCCTCCCCCGGCTACCATCCGCCAGATCGCGCTATCTTCCCGCTGTCGCGGTCGCCGCGCAACCCTCGTCGGCCTATTCCGAGACGTTCGGACGCTCGCTGGCTGAGGGGAACGTGCGACGAACCTGCTGGCGCAGTCGCGTCGAGCTCTGGCGGTCTCCCAGGATCTCGTACGTGCGAGCTGCGGCGAAGACAGCATCCGGAGTCCGGAGCCTGGCCAGCGCCTCTAAAGCCTCGCGGGCTTCGACCTGCTTTCCTTGGCTCGCATAGAGCAATGCGAGCCCCGTCCAGGCGAGCGGGCCCGAAGGAAAGTCTCGGATCTCTTCCCGGAAGGCCGCCTCTGCTTCGCCATTGCGACCGAGCCGTGCCAGAAGATCCCCGCGCAGAAAGTTCCAGTTGTACAGGGGCGGCTGCTTCCCCGTCTCGGGCTGACCAGGGGCGTTCTCCAACTCCGCGAGCGAGCCGGCGAGGTCGCCCCGAGCCTTCTTGACGCGCGCGAGAATGAGCCGGGGAATCCGGCGTTCCGGGTACTCCTTCAATGCCTCGCGTGCTTCCTGTTCGGCGATTTCCCAGTCTCCGCGAGCAACCGCAATGCGCGCCAGGTTCTCGTGCACGTTGGCCGCTCCGCTGTCTCTGGCCAGAAGAACATGCTTGCGGGCCTGTTCATACTGGCCGGTCTCCAGATAGAAATCCGCCAGCGCCAGAAGAACCTGAGGGTTGCCGGGTGAGAGCCGCGCAAACTCCTTCAAGGCGCGCAGCGCCTCGCCGTCGTTGCCCAGCTTCAAATCGACCTGGGCGAGCATCTCCCACACGTCCGTCATCCGAGGATTCTCGGCCAGAAGTCGGCGGAAAATCGGTGCCGCCTCGGCGAAGCGGCCGGCCTGAAAGTGACCGAACCCCGTCTTGAGTTGCTCGACCGCGCCGACGCGGTCTTTCGGGTCGGGCAGGTTCGCCGTCGCAAGATCCGAGGAAGCCGCGCTGATGTAGCCGAGCGCGGCCAGTTTCTTGACCTGCTCGGGATCGGAGCTTCCGGGCGCTTGCAAGGGCCGGGGAAGCCGGGAAAGCTCGACGCGCAGCGAGCGGAAGGCCGGCGGCAGACCGGACGAGAGATCCTTTTTCTCGCGCGGGTCCGAGACGATGTCGTACAGCTCCGGGCGGGGTGCCTCGATGTAGTGATACCGCTCCTCCACGAGAGAGGCAAGATCGCTCCACCCCAGATGCAGGCGCGGATAGAGAGTCTCGCTGTAAATTCGTCGCTCGGCGGGCGTCCGCGCGCCTAGATAAGCGGTCAGCGGAGTTCCCGCAAGGCCGACAGGGGGAGACAACCCGAGAGCGGCTGCGACCGTCGGAAACACGTCGATCAACGCGACCGGCGCCTTCACCGTCTCCCCCGCTCGCCGCGATCGCGGCAGCTTCAGAAAAAGGGGGACGTGGATCGCCTCGCGGTAGAGCAGGACGCCGTGCTCTTCTTCCCCGTGGTCGTTCAGGCCTTCGCCGTGATCGGAAAGAAAGAGGATCACTGCCTTCTCATAAAGGCCTCGGCTCTTCAAGAAGGCGAGCAGCTCACCCACGATCTCGTCCGCTCGCGCGACCTCGCCGTCGTAGGCCAGCGGGTAGCGGCTTTTGTAGGGCTCTGGCGGCTCATAGGGTGTGTGGGGCTCGAAGAGATGAAGGAAGGCAAAGAGTTTCTCTCCGCGTGTCCTCTCGATCCAGCCCCGCAGGCGAATCTCGGTCTGTCCTCCGTCGCGCTGCACGCGACCCAGCGACTGGTTCATCGACGTCGGCTCGACGTCGTCCTCGTAGAAATCGAACCCGCGGTTGATCCCGGTCGTGTGACTCAGGATGATGCTCGAAACGGCGCCGCCGGTCGTGTAGCCCGACTTTTTCAGAAAGGATGCCAGCGTCTCCCTTCCTTCCCCCAGCGAGTATCCGATGTTGTCGCGGACGCCGTTCTCAGGGGGCAGCAGCCCGGTGAAGAGTGAGACGTGTGACGGAAGCGTCAGAGGGACATGGGAATAGGCGTTGGCGAACAAGATCGAGTCTTTCCGCAGCGCATCGAGGTTTGGCGTTTCCACGCCACGGTATCCATAAGCCGGCAGGTGGTCGGGCCGCAGCGTATCGACCGAGATCAAGATGACGGGCGCAGCAGGAAAGACGAGGCGGCTCCGGCCGCAGGTCGCGGTGAGCAACAGGATCGCCGGCAAAAAGGCGCGCGCCGTCGGCTTCAAGCCCCGATCCCTTTGAGCATCCGCCGGGCCTCTCGGAGATCCTTCGCATAGATGCTCGGTGGCGCGGTCGCGACGAATCGGCGGAGCGCGTCACGCGCGACCTCTCTCTGGCCCCGCTGCGCCGCGACGATGCCCAGATTGAAGAGCGCGTCGTACTGGCGGGGGTCGAGCTGCGCCGCCCGGCTCCAGGAGGCGATCGCTCCGGCAGGGTCGCCGAGCTGGACCTGCGCGACACCTTTGGCGTTGAGGGCTCGGGGAAGCTTCTCGTTGATCGCCAGGGCGCGGTTGAATCGGTCCAGGGCGGCCGCGGCATTCCGGCTCTTGAGCAACGCGATCCCCATGTTCTGAAAGGCCAGTGCGTTGTTGGGGTACTTCTGCACGACTCTTTCGAAGACAGCGAGCGCCTCGTCGGTGCGTCCGAGATCGGCGAGTGCGATCCCGAGCGTGTTCTGCGTGTCCGGATCGTCGCTTTGAGCGACGGACGTCAAAGCCTGCAGGGCCTCCCCGGGACGTCCGGCCTCGCAGAGAATCAGAGCAAGCCTTCCGCGCATGTCTTCCGAGGCCAGACCCTTCCCGACGGCCGACTGCAGAACGCTCGCGGCTTCGGAATCGCGCCCGTCCTGCTGAAGAAGGAAGGCCAAGAAGTCGTAACCGACGGACATGGAGGGGCGCTCCCGGAGAATCTCGCGCGCCAGCGCCGTGGCCGCTTCTCGGTCTCCGCGCTGGTAGAGATCCACGACCCGATGGATCTTGGTGTCGAGAGCCACGAGCGTCTTCGGATCGTCCTGCTCGGTGTAGGGGCCGCGGTGTGTGCTCGATCCGGAGAGGTATCCCAAGGCGAGAAGGCGATGCGCTTCCTCGCTCGAGGCGCGAGGCAAGTCGGCCGGAGCGGCGGTTGGAAGAAGAGCCTTGAGCTTCCGCACGGCATCACGCCGTTGCGCCGCGATATTTCGTGCCTCGCTCGGATCGGCCTTCAAGTCATAGAGCTCCGGAATCGGCAGATCCACGTATTTGAGCCCGTCCGCGATCACTCCGGTCAACGTGGCCCAGCCCCGGTTCAAGGAAGCCGACAGCGATTCAAAATAAGTGCTTCCCTCCCCTTGAGGCGAGAGCAGAGAGCCGCCGGGCAGCCCCGCGGGGGACGGCGCTCCCACCATCTCCAGGACGGTCGGAAGAATGTTCACGTGCCCCACAGGCCGGGCCGTCCTGCCCGGTTGCACGCGGCCCGGGCACCAGAGAATGAGCGGAACCTTGAGCGTGGCTTCGTACGCGAACAGCCCGTGCGTCAACTCCCTGTGATCGCCGAGAGCCTCGCCATGGTCCGCGGTCAGGATGACCAGAGTGGTTCCACGCTGTTTTCCCCGGAGGAGGTCGAGCAATGGGCCAAGCGCCGCATCGGTGGCCGCGACTTCCCCCAAGTAGGCCTCGCCCGCGTAGCGCTGGGCGAAAGGAGCCGAAGGACGGTAGGGCGCATGAGGATCGTAGAGGTGGACCCAGAGGAAGCGCTTTCTTCCTTCATTCTTGCGATACCAATCGAGAGCAAGAGAGACGACCTCCGTTCCCGGGCGCTCCGGGACCTCGAAGTCGTAAGGGGAGCTGCCGGGAGGATAGCGATCGTCGTACAGATCGAAGCCGCGGTTCAAGCCGAAGCGGGAGTCCAATGGAAACGCCGCGACGAAGGCAGCCGTTGCGAAGCCTTGCCCGGAGAGGATCGTCGCCAGGGTCGGGAATCGCGAATCGAGGCGGAAACCGGCGTTCTCCCGGACTCCGTGCTGGTGAGGGTAAAGACCCGTCAAAATGTTGGCATGTGAGGCGAGCGTGACCACATTGGAGGCGTGGGCGAAGTCGAAGACAAGCCCTTCGGCCGCTAGGCGGTCCGTATTTGGCGTCTCGACCCTCCGCTTTCCGTAGCAACCGAGCGCGTCGGCTCGCAACGTGTCGATGGTGATGAGGACGACATCCGACGGACGGGGCGTCCGCACGCTGTCCGACGGAACCGGGTGCCGCCCGCGAAACAGAAGGGAGATGGTTGCCCCAACGACGAGGAGCACGGCCAGAGTGAGACCGAGCTTTCGGCCTCCCGAAAGGCGCTTCATTTGAGGGCTTGCAGCATCTCCTTGACTTCCTTCGCCTCGGGCCCATTGGGAGCGAGCTCCAGATACTTCTGAAAGTCAGCCTTCGCTTCGGCGTTCTTCTTGGCTTGAATGCTGGCGAGCCCTCGGTAGTAATAGCTCTCGGCGATGGTCCCATCAATCGCGATCGCCTTGGTCATGTAGGCGCGAGCCTCTTCCGGCCTCTTCTGGTTCATGAAGATGATGCCCAGATTGGTATAGACCGCCGGGTCCGTGACCGCGCCGGCCGGTAAGGCGTCGATTGTCGCTTTGCCCTCATCGACCTTCCCCTCCTCGATCAGGAGATTGCCCAGGAGGACTTTCGTATCCGTGTCGGTCGGGTCGAGTTGGATTACCTTCCGCAGGGATTCCTCCGTCTTCACCTTGTTTCCCTCTCCATGGTAGGTCTGAGCGATTCCCTTCCAGAGCGCGGCGTTCTCCGGCAGCACGGCCCTGGCCTTCTCATACTCCGCGCGGGCTTCCGCGAACTTCTTTTCGCCGAGCAGCTTGTTGCCCTGGTTGACCGCCGCCGTCACCTCCGCTCCCATGTCCTTGCCGGCCTGGGGGGGGCCGCCGGCGACGGGCGCCGCGGCTTTCTCCAGCAGGATCTCCATGGAAGGCACACGGCTACCCTCCGTGATATTGACGCTCAACTTGCGAGGCTCGTAACCTTTAGCGGTCACATCCACATTCCAGATCCCGCCGATCAAGCCCAGGATGGCCCAGTATCCCTTCGCGTTGGTCTTGACCGAGGGCCCGCCACCTTTTTCCCGTGTCAGCTCCACCTGGGCGTTGGCGATCGGCTGCCCGTCGGCGTCCTTGACCCAGCCGTCCACGCGTCCCTTTCCCCGCCAGTCCTGCGCGTGGAGCGCTGATGACGAAAGAAGCAGCGCCAGCAGGAAGAGCGCCGAAAGCAAGCGCGAGCACATGGTCGATGAGGTGGTAGGTCGCATTCGGCGTGATGGTCGCGCACGCTGCGGACGAGCAGGTTCCAATCCGACCCTGCCGCTGCAGGATCGTGTCATCGTTCAAGACATTGAAGACATCCACAGAGAGACTCACCGTGAGCGGCCTGACCTCGAGGACCTTTTCGAGCCGCAGGTCCAGGTTGTAGACGTTGGCATTGCGCTCCTGGTCGAGAGGAGGGATTATGACGTCGTAATTCCCGAATCCGTCGCCCGTATTAATTCTGACCCACTGAAGGTACGGATAGCCCTGCTTGCCGAAGAAGTTCGCTGCGATGTTGAACCCGAGCGGGAGCTGATACAGCCCGGCGACGTTGAAGTTCCATTTGGAGTTGATGAAGACGTTCCCAAAGGCTCCGCTGCCGGTCCCGACGGGGCCGACCATGATGTCGTCGCCAGCACAGCTCCCGCCGAAGGTACCGTCGAGGAGATTCGTCGGATTGCTGCAGGCGCCGGAGCCGGCATGCTGCTTCCAGTCCTGGTATCCGAAGTTGCCGCGCACCATCCACTTGTTGGAGAGACGCTTCTGGAACGTCAGCTCGACGCCGTTGTATGTGGTGTCGTAGTCGGGGCGGTTCTCCCGGATCAAAGAAGGAACGTCCGCCTGTTTAACCAGGGAGGTGTAGATCGGCACGCTGAAGCTGCTCCCGTTGGCCAGGGTCCCGGTGATCAGGCCATTGGAGGGACAGCGCGAACTCACCGCCGTGGTGCAGAGCACGTAATCGGCGGAAGAGAGTCCCACCCGCGGACCGGACTGATTTGCGGTAGTGTTCTGGTACCAGATCGAGTCCTTGTGCTTCCGGTAGGTGTAGGCCGCGCCGACGACGAATTCCGGAAGGACCTCCACATCGAAGCCCCCTATGATCTCATCGGTCCTTCCCGCCTTGAGATTCGGATCGACGACGTAGGGCGATGTCGGGGAGGCCGGATGGGCGGGATCGAAACCGTAGAAGCTCTGCACACCCTTGGAGAAGTCGAGCTCATCGCGTGTGATCTTTCGGTCACCGTTCTTGTCGTCCCAGTAGTAGTAGACGCCGGCGAGCACGTTGGCGTTGTTGAAGAAGATCGAATTGATTCCGAGCTGGTCGGCAAAGCGCGCGTAGCTCGCCTTGAGCAAGACCTTCTTTGCCGTGCCCA
>WNGF01011439.1_pt1 | contig 14164 bp, 16 predicted proteins | sample 5400641 | NCBI WGS metagenome assembly WNGF01 (sample SAMN13153371, study PRJNA577476) | soil metagenome | isolation source: 80 cm soil or saprolite under grassland replicate 2 | place: USA:California | collected 2016-06-15
GTGATCACGACCAGGATGCCGAGAAGGCCGCCGACGAGAGTGCCCACGATCCGCTGCATGGACTTGCGCAGCGAGGCGCCCGCGTCCGCCTGGCTGACCGTGAAGATGGTCACGATGGTCCAGTGGGCGTGGGGAAAGGAGTCTCCCCCCACCGCCACCGTGACGAGGACGGCGGTGAGGGCGCTGATGGTGATTCGCAACGCCGCCCGCAGGCGCCCGGGGGCCGGCGCCAGCTCGCGCGTGAGAAAGGCGAGGAGCCTCACCGCCCCTTGATCGTCACCACGGCGGTGGCGCCCATGCGGAAGGGGCGCTCGGGATCGCGCTCCTCGAGGAGGATGCGCACGGGGAACCGGCTGGCCAGGCGCACCCAGTTGAGGGTGCGGGGTACGTCGGGGAGCACGCCCACCGTCGCGCCCTGGTCGGGATGATTCGCCCAGCCGATGCCCTGGACCACGCCGCGGAAGCGACGGTTCGGATAGCTCATGAGATAGACCTCCGCGGTCATGCCGGGCTTGATCACGCCCACGTAGGTCTCGCGGAAGTTCGCCATCACGTACCAGGCGCGGTCATCCACGAGGGCGAAGACCTGCTGACCCTGGCGCGCGTACTCGCCGACCGCGATGTTCAGGTTGGTCACGTAGGCGTCGAAGGGGGCGCGCACGCGGCAGTAGTCCACGTCCAGCTCGGCACTCGTCACCGCGGCCTCGGCCGCGGCGAGCCGCGCATTGCGATCGGCGTACTGGGCGAGGAGGGCCTGGGCACGCGAGCGCTCTTCTCGCGCCTGGTCGATGCCTACGGCGGCCCCGCCCCGCGCCGCGCGCGCCTGGGCGACGCCGGCCACTGCCGCCTGCTTGCGCTTCTGTGCCTCGACCACAGCCGATTCGGCCGCCACGAGCTTGCGCTGGGCCTCGCGCACGGCCGCCGCCGCCATGTCTCGACGGCTCCGGGCCTCGCTCACCCGGTCGGCGGTGACGAACTGCCGGGCGAGGAGCGGCTCGACGCGCGTGAGATAGTCCTCGGCATAGGCGAGCTCGGCTTCGAGCCGCACCACCGACGACTCGACGGCGGCGCGCTCGGCCTCCCGGCGCGCGATCTCGGCCTCGGCCGCGATGGGGACCGTCTCCCGTCCGACCAGCTCGGCCTCCGCGGCGGCCAGCCCGGCCCGGCGGCGCTCGATCTCGGCGACGGCGGAGCCCACCGCGCGCTCCTGAGCCTCGACCTCCTTCTTCGTCAAGGCCAGCTCGGCGCGCACGCGGGCCAGATGCGCCTCGTACGGTCGCGCATCGACGACGAAGAGCAGATCGCCCGCCTTCACGCGCTGGTTGTCGACCACGTGAAGCTCCACGATGGGGCCGCTCACGTGGGGCGCGATGCCGACGACGTTCGCGCGCACGGCCGCGTCGTCGGTGCGCGGGTGCACATCGCTGAGCCGCCACGCCACCGCGGTCGCGATCAGCGCGCCGGCCACGATGAGGACGCCGATGACGCGCCCGATGATGGGCAGGGGAAGCCGGCTGGCCCGGGGCGCGGCAGCCGGGGACTCAGGGGGCGTCGGCTCAGCCATGGCCTAGGTCCGGTAGAACACGAGCCAGGTGAGGAGCGTGGTCAGCAACCAGAGGCTCGGATAGATGAGCACGAGGGGGCCCAGGTGCGGCTCGAGCCGTGCCACCGCGAAGAGCTGGCGACAGGCTGCGGTACACGCGACGCCCACGGTCATACAGATGATCCACGCGGGAAAGAACGAGCCCTGGATGTTGACGATGGGATCGCAGCCCGCCGCGGACACGGGCGCGAGGGCGACGATCGTGAACCGAAGCCACCCGCGCCGTTTCGCGAATATTCTCACGGTCACGATGAGCGAGCATAGCTCCGGCCGCATGCGCGCCGCAAGCGTCGGCGACGATACGCTATACTGCGCTCGATCGGAGAGCGGACACCATAGCCACGTCGGACGGGCACGACACGCCGGCGCGGCGGCCCGCGGGCCGGGCCGTCGCTCGGAAGACGCGCGGTCCCATTGCCGCGCTCGCGCTCATCGGTGTCCTCGGCGCAGGGTGCAGCCACCTTCCGTTCTCGGCAGCGTGGGATCCTTTCGCCGCCGCCCCGCCCACTCCCGTTGCGCCCTGGCGGGCCACGGACGGCAACAAGCAGCCGCGGCTGGCCACCCTCATCGAACGCCTCAACAAGGAAGTCCAGATCGACCCGGACAAGGAGCACAGTCTGGCCGATCTCATCGATCTCGCCCAGCGCCTTCATCCCGAGACCTGGCAGGCGTGGGAGGAGGCGCGGGCGGCCGCCGCGCGACTCGGACGGTCGGAGAGCTCCTGGTTTCCCACCCTGGCCGCGGTGGCCGCGGCCGGCACGTCGCGCGTGGTCGAGAAGGCGGGGACCAATCTCGGGGCGGTGCCGGTGACGGGCCCCGAGGCCACGCCCGGCGTTCAGTTGTCCTGGATCCTCCTGGACTTCGGCCGGCGCAGCGCCGCCGTCGAGCAGGCGGGCTGGGAAGTCATGGTGGCCAACCTTCATTTCAACCGCAAGCATCAGGAGGTCGCCTTCAACGTCTCGGAGAGTTTCTTCGCGTTGGACGCGAGCCGGGCCCGGCTCACCTCGGCCAATGTCACCCTGCAGCAGGCGAGCGCGGTGGCGGAGGCCGTCCAGGCGCGTTTCGGACAGGGGCTGGCCACCCGCCCTGACCTCCTCCTCGCCGTCCAGGAGCGCGCCCGTGCCGCCTTCGACGTGCAGGACGCCGACGGGCGGGTCTCCGACGCCCGCGCCCGCCTCGCCGAGAGTATCGGTATTCCGCCCACAGTGCCCCTCAAGGTGGCCGATCTGGGGTCGGTTCCGCTTCCGACCGAGCTGCCCTCCACGGTGGAGCAGGTGATGGATCGGTCCCTCGTGCGGCGGCCTGATCTGGCCGCCCGCCTCGCCGCCCTCCGCGCGCGGGAGGCCGAGGTGAAGCAGGCCCGGGCGCAGTTCCTGCCCCAGCTCCGGCTTTCGAGCTCGGTGGGGGGAGACTACGGTCGCTACACCTTCGGCAACAGCGATCCGATCAACTTCCAGCGCGAGGTGTACGGCGCCTTTCTCAACCTGAACTGGACGCTGTTCGACGGATTCGACCGGGAGAATCGTGTGCGTGAGGCGGCGGCGCAGCGCGGAGCGGCCGAAGCCGAGGTGGCCGCCCTCGAGCTCCGCGTCATCCGCCAGGTGTGGCAGGCCTACACGGACGTGAAGACGTCGCTCGGCAAGCGGGAGTTCGCCCTGGCGTTGCTCGCCGCCTCGGAGGAGGCCTATGCGGCCACCCTCGAGTCGTATCGGTCCGCGGGGCTGGCCACCGTGCTCGACCTCCTCGCGGCCCAGCGGGACCTCGCGCGGGCGCGCTTCACGGAGATCCAGAGCCGCGCCGACATCCTTCGCGCGACCTCCGCGCTGGTCTACGCGGCCGGGGACTGACGCACCAGCCTTTCGGCGGGGGAAGCCGTGGGCTCCCCGCAACCTCTCGGGTACGCGTCCCTCACAGGATCTCCACGCCGATCGACTTCACATTGCCGGAGACATTGGAGATTCCCAACCCGAAGGGCGCAAGGGAGAACGCCGTCGTCTGCACGCCAACCCGGATCGGATAATCGCCTCCCGGTCCGGGCGAGGGAAACGGAATGACACCGTGCGAGTCTCCGAGCCCGTCCTCCGGTGACGTGTTGTCAGAGATCCGACGACGTGAGGCCCTGGAGGCCTGACCGAATGCAAGGGCGAAGGCCGGGCGGCGCAACACGACGGGCGGGGATCGGCGGAGCGCGGGTCGCCCCTCCATTCCAACGTTCCGGGCCAGCGCTCACGCTCTGGACGCGGCGGCGGCGGGCTCCACGATGTCGAGGGTCGTGACGCGACGGAGCTCGCGGCGGTGCTTCGTATCATCGAAGGGCCGTCCGCGATGCATGGTGGCGCGGTTGTCCCAAATCACGAGGTCGCCGACCCGCCATTCGTGACGGTAGACGAACGGCGGCTGGGTGGCGTGCTCGATGAGATCACGCAGGAGAAGGCGGCCCTCGGGCACGGGCCAGTCGATGATCCGCGAGGCGTGGGAGGCGACGTAGAGCGAGCGCCGGCCCGAGCGCGGGATGGTGCGGATGAGCGGGTGGATGGCGCCCTTCAGCGCTTCCTGCTCGCTCTCGGAGAATTCGAAGCCGAGGGTCTGGCGCGAGTGAGCGATCGAGTGGTGCACCCGCAGGCCTTCGCACTGGGCCTTCATCTCCGCGGGCAGGGCGTCGTAGGCGGCGCGCATGTCCGCGTACTCCGTATCCGCGGCCACGGGCGGGACGACCTTGGCCGACAGCATCGAGTAGCGACCCGCCGGATCCTGGAAGGACGCGTCGGTGTGCCAGAGGCGATTGCCCAGCGAGTACATGCGGCGGCGGTTGTCGGACTTCATGATCTCGCCGTTCTCGTCGAGGTTCGAGATGTCGCCGAGCGCTTCGTTGCCGAAGCGGTTCTTCTGGAGCGCGCTGATCCCGAGCTTGGTGTGGAGCACGCCATCCAGCCGCTGGGCGAAGTCGAGCTGCTCGCTGTCCGCGAACGGCTGGTCGCGGAAGACGAGCACGGCGAACTCGTCCATGCCGGCCCGGATGCGGGCCAGGGTCTCGGCATCGTGAACCTGGCGCAGATCGACGGGGCCCACCTCGGCCACGAACAGGGGATGGAGCGGGCGGAACTTCAATTCCATGGCGGCGTCCTCCTGAGCCAAACCACCGTGACCAGCGACCGTGCTTCACCGAGACTAGGTCGACCCCGAGGGAGAGTCAAGCCGCCCGTCTGGCCGATTCAGTTTGAAGATGACCACGTCCTCGGGCAGGATCGACGCCCGACGATCTGCCGGTGGATCTTCCTGCACGCAGAGCGACAGGGGGAATAGCCTCATGCACGAATCGCACATCTCGATAGAGACGGCCCCCGCCCGGGAAGACATCGCCGTGCTCGAAGCCGGTCTGAGCGCCCACGCCCTGCCCATCACCGTGAGCCCCGGCTTTCAGCCTCTGGCCGTCTTCTGTCGTGACCAGGCGAAGAGTATCCTCGGTGGCGCCTACGGCCGCACCAACTGGAACTGGCTGCACATTGCCACGGTGTGGGTGGCCGAGCATGAGCGGGGCAAAGGACTCGGGCGGCGCTTGATCCTCGCCATCGAAGCCGCCGCCGCTGAACGTGGTTGCCGGCAGGCCCACCTGGACACCTTCAGCTATCAGGCCCGCCCCTTCTACGAGCGCCTCGGATACCGGATCTTCGGCGAACTCGAAGACTATCCACCGGGCCACACGCGCTTTTTCCTGCGGAAGCAGCTCTGAGTCGTGGGCGTCGAGGAACTGGTCCATGGGCAACTCGTTGCCGAAGGCGCCCCGATCGCGTACTGTCGTGAGCCAATGTCCACCCTGCTCATGCTTCCTCCGCAGAATCCGACTACGCGCCAGTGGGCGAAGCGTCTCGCCGCCGCCGTTCCCGCCCTCAAGGTCGTGGTGGCCGAGGACGCGGCCGAGGCCGCGCGGATGATCGGTGACGCCGACGCCGCGTACGGAACGCTCCCCCGTGAGCTCACGGCGCACGCCGCGCGGCTCCGCTGGCTGCAGGCACCGCAGGCGGCGCCGCCCGCCGGGTGGTACTATCCCGATCTCATCGAGCATCCGGTAGTCGTGACGAACTTCCGCGAGATCTACAACGACCACATCGGTGCGCACATCATGGCCTTCGTCCTCGCCTTCGCGCGCGGGCTGCACCACTACCTGCCGAGACAGCTCGCGCGCGAGTGGCATCCCGAGCCGCACGACACCGGGGTGATCCATCTGCCCGAGGCCACCGCGCTCATCGTGGGCGTGGGGGGCATCGGCGCGGAAGCGGCCCGCCTCGCCGCGGCCTTCGGCATGCGGGTGATCGGCCTCGATGCGCGGCGGGGTGAGGCGCCCCCGGGGGTGGCCGAGCTTCACGGACCGGCGGCGCTCGATAGCTTGCTGCCGCGCGCGGACTTCGTCATCCTCACCGTGCCGCACACGCCGGAGACGGAGGGCTTCATGCATCGCGCGCGCTTCCAGCGCATGAAGCACCGCGCGTTCTTCATCAATATCGGGCGCGGCATGACCACGCGGCTCGACGATCTCGCCGCCGCCATTCAGGCGGGGGAGATCGCGGGGGCCGGGCTCGACGTGTTCGAGCAGGAGCCGCTGCCCGCCGAGCATCCGCTGTGGACCTTGCCCGGCGTGCTCATTACCCCGCATACCGCCGGCTACGGTCCGTACCTCGACGAACGCCGCTACGACATCCTGCTCGACAACAGCCGCCGCTTCCTGAGCGGGCAGCCGCTCAGGAACGTGGTCGACAAATCCCGCTGGTTCTGAGGAGCCGCACCATGCCCCTGCCCGTAGGCCTCAATGTCTGGTCCCGGCTCGTGGAGGAGCTCTTCCCATACCTGGATCGGACGGTGGCTCCCTTCGAGTCGCTGTGGTTTCCCGACCACGTCCAGTACGGCGCCCACAAGGTCGCGGAAGGCTGGACGCTGCTCGCCTTCGCCCTCGCCCGCTATCCTGACAAGTTCTGCACCCACGAGGTGCTCTGCAACAGCTTCCGCAATCCCGCGCATCTGGCCAAGATGGCCGCCACCGCGCAGGCGATCTCGGGTGGACGGGTCATCCTGGGCATCGGGGCGGGCTGGAACGAAGAGGAGTATCGCGCCTACGGCTGGCCGTTTCCCTCCACGCCGGTTCGCATCGCCCAGCTCAGCGAGGCCATCGAGCTGATCCGGCTCCTGTGGACTCAATCTCCGGCGACGTACAAGGGCGAGCACTATCAAATCACGGGCGCCCATTGCGAGCCCCGGCCCAATCCTGTTCCGCCCATCGTGGTGGGCGGCCACGGCGAGAAGCATCTCCTGCGCGCCGTGGCCAAGCACGCGGACTGGTGGAACTACAGCTTCCGCGACGACGCGACCTACGCCCACAAGCAGGAAGTGCTCAAGGGCCACTGCAAGGAGGTCGGTCGCGACTACGAGCAGATCGTCCAGGTCATCCGCGTCGGCATCCTGATCGCGGAGACCGAGGCCGAGGTGGACCGGCTCAAGGGCCAGCCCGGTATCCGCCCCATGCAGGACATTCGCGTGGCCGGCACGCCCGCCCAGGTGACGGAGGCGCTGCGCGCCATCATCAAGCGCGGGGCCCGCCGCCTCACCGTGAATTTCGCCGACGCGCCTCTCCCGGACGGCACGCGCCTCTTCGCCGAAAAGGTCCTGCCCAACCTCTGAAGTCCGCGCTCAGGAATGAAGCACTTCCGCAGCGATGAGGATCAGCTTGCCGGGCATGGCCTTACCGGAAGCGTGAAGGTAAAGGTTGACCCCTTGCCCACGGTGCTCTCGACCGAGATCTCGCCGCCGTGAAGTTCCACGAACCGACGGGTCAGCGTGAGCCCCAGCCCAGTGCCCTCATGCTTCCGCACCTGGTCGGTGCCCACTTGGCTGAACGCCTCGAAGATCTTTGCCTGGTCCTCCCGCGCGATTCCGGCCCCCGTGTCGGTCACTGATATCCTCACGAAAGAGTCTTCGAGGAGCGCCCGCACTTCGACCCGCCCACCCTCCGGCGTGAACTTGACCGCGTTGGAGAGGAGGTTGAGCACGACCTGCCGGACTTTTCGCTCGTCGGCAACGAAATCGCCGAGGTGCTCGTCCACCTCGAGGCCGACCGTGACGCCGTGGCGAGTCGCCCGCTCGCGCAAAAGGGTGAGGGCGGACTCCAGCGCCGAAGGCAGGTGGAAGGGGGACAGCTCCAACTCCATGCGTCCAGCCTCCACCTTAGACAGATCCAGGATGTCGTTGATGAGCGACAGCAGGTGGCGACCCGAAATGAGAATGTCCTGCACGTACTCGGCCTGTTTTTCATTGAGCTCACCAAACATCCGCTCCTGGAGCACCTCTGAGAAGCCGATGACGGCGTTGAGCGGCGTGCGCAGCTCGTGGGACATATTGGCGAGGAATTCCGACTTGTGGCGATTGGCCGCCTCGAGTTCCTCGTTGAGCTGGCCCAGTTCCGCGCTCACTCGATTGAGGTTGGCGGCAAGCCCGCCCAGCTCGTCGCGGTTCGGGACCTGAATAGCTTGGGTGAAGTCACCGGCGGCAATCTGGTCGAGTCGCGCCTCCATCTGCTGGACGGGCCCGATCAACGACCAGGAGATTGCGTGGCCCAGCACGAGCGCGAGCGCGATGCTTCCGATGGCGAAGGCGATCACGACCAGACGCGACGACAGGTACGCTTCCTGGCTGGCGTCGATCCTCGCCACCATGTCGGCCTCTGCCTTGTTGACGAGCTCATTGGTGCGGCGCTCGAGGCGGTCGGCGAGCGGGCCCGCCTGGGTGAGCTGCACCTCGCGGCCCTCGGTCGCCTTGCCGGCCCGGATGAGCTCCACCGAGTGCGTCACGACCTTGATGAACCGCTCGTAGTCCTCCCGGACGCGGCCCAGCAGTTCCACTTCATCACCGGCCACGAACTGGAGCCGGTCGAGATCGTAGCCGAACTGATTGAGCTTCCGGAGCGTGCCGTTGAGCGTGCGATCGTCCGGGACGAGGAGGGCCGAGGACACACTGTAAAGCTGGCCGGTCGTGTCGTGCTGGAGCTGGCGGTAGGCGGCGATCTTCCGCTGCAGCTTGATCAGGTCCTCAGCGCGACGGTTGACATCGGCGAGGGCGCTGAGGCCTACAGCCCCCACCGTAATCAGGAGAATCACGATGGCCAGGAAGGCGGCGAGGAGCTTGGCTTGGACGGTCGCGGGCACCCGCGCGACCAGTCGGGGAAGCCACGCGGTGAGTCGATTCACCGGCGGCCCTCGATCAGGAGCGAGCGGAGATCGCGGAGAAACTCGCCAGGATCGAAGCGCACCCCTTGGTACTGCACGCGGAGCACTCCGTCGCCGTCGATGACGGAGGTGAGGAAGGTGTGATCAACGTCGCCGGCCGGCCTTTTCTTCACGTAGATACCGTAGCGTCGGGCCACCTCGCCGATTTCCCCCTCCGTCCCGGTGAGAAAGATCCAGCCGGGAGCCTTCGCTCCGTGTCCCTCGGCATAGCGCCGCAGCGCCTCCGGCGTGTCTTTCTCCGGATCCACGGTGATGGCCACGAAGCGGACGCGCGCGCCATCGGTGCCAAGCTGCCGCTGGATCCCCACCAGCTTGGCTGTCAGGAGCGGGCAGGTGTCGGCGCAGGTCGCGTAGATGAAGGTCACCACCACGACCTTGCCCCGCAGGTCGGTCAAGCCGACCCGTGCGCCGTTCTGCACAGTGAGGGCGAAATCGGGTGCCGGTCCAATGCGTGCGAGGCGGGCATTGGTTTTCTCCGGGTGGGCTTCGACAGACGCGCTCCCCCCCAAGAGTGCCGCGCAGATCAGCGCGATCAGGAAGCGCGAGTGCCCGCGGCGCACTTCAGGCCTTTACCGATGCGCGGCCCGGCTATGCCTTCAGCTCCTTCTTCAGCTCGTTGAAGGCGCGCCAGTCGGTGCCCCGGGCGAGAATCTTCTGGGGGCTCGCCTTGATCATCCCTGTCTCGTGGAGCCGGAGCGCGTAGAAGCGCATCGTATCGGCTGGGTCATACTCCCGCCACCGGGTGTAGGAAATCTCCTTCAGAGTTTGCACCGCATAGGCGTGAGTCTTTACAAAGCCCCGCTCTACGAGGGACCGAGCGACCCGATCCGGCTCGAGAGCGCACATGTCCGTCGCCTTCGTGAAGGCGCGCAGCATCCGCTTGGTGGCCACCGGGTGCTTCTTGGCAAAGTTGGCGTTCGCCACCGCCATGCAACAGAAATACTGAGACCAGGGCCGATCCTCGGTGGTGCTGAAGGAGCTGGATCGCCTCATTTGACGGTGGCTGGACGAGCTTGGCATCCCGGCGAGGGTCGAAACCGACATAGGTGGCCATGGCGGTTACCAGAGCAAGGCCCCCCTTCCAACCAACGGCGACGATGCCGTTCTTGAGATCGAGGAGCGAGCGCACTCGATCGGTTGCGAATAACTCGAAGCAGCCTGCATGGATTCCCGCGATAGCGACGAGGGGTTGCCCCGCATCCAGGGCCAGCAAGAGGGTCATGACATCAGCCCCCCCGACGTCGAGTTTGCCGGCGGCGAGATCGCCAATGTTGTCGGTTGTTGTCCTGTACTGGATGTCGGTAAACCCCTCAGCCCTGAGTAGCTCGTCCGCAATCCACTGGGGCGCCAGGCACGCGTGGTCGTATGGGAATCGCGGAAGCGTCAGCCTCGTGGTCTCCGGAGGCGGCTCCGCGTCCGCCGGCGTCGGCGAGACCCCCAGAATGGCCGCGGCGGCGGTGAGTGCCACGCCGTTCGTGAACTCTCGCCTCGTTGTCGTGCTCATGTCGGGACTCCCTCTTGAGCTCGTTAGATGACCGCCGAGAATGGAGAGGCAAGGAACCCGAGGGGGCATTACAGCCTCCGCGGCCGGCCAGACAGTGAGCTGCGGGGATGTGCAGCAAGGTCTTGCAGAGAGGCCAAGTGTGACCGTAGGCGCGGCGTGCTGTCAAGCCTCAGTTTCCAAATCCGGGGCCACGAAGCGGTTCCTTCATCGCAGGAGGTGGCACAAGACAGCGGACTCGACGTGTCCTTACACTGACGATCACACGACGGCGGCCTCCCGGATCTCCCTGCAAAGGAGCTCGATTACCCTTTCGGGTTACTGCCGGAGCCGACGGTGGTCGACCATGAGGCAGCGGTCCTGGACGACCTTGATGCCGGCGCGAGCGAGGGCCTCAGCCACTTCGTCGTGGCTGATGCCGAGCTGCATCCACACCACGCGCGGCTTGGCCGCGAGGATGTCCGCCAGGTGCGGCGGGATGTCCCGCGGCCGGCGGAAGACGTTCACCATGTCCACGGGCTCCGGGATTTCCGCGAGCTTCCGGTACACGGGCTCGCCGAGGATTTCGAAGACGTCCGGATAGTAGACCGGCACGGGCACGATCTCGTAGCCGGCCTCGGCCATGTACTGCGGCACGTAGAAGGCCGGCTGTCCTGCCTGCGCTTCCGTCTTGATGCCGAGCACCGCGATGCGCTTCGTATCCGCGAGAATGGTGGCGAGCTCCGCGTCCGAATCGACCAGGTTGTCCCGCCAGTCGCTCATGCTGTGAGTGTATCAATGTGCTAGCCTCCTCGCAGGAGGACCTCCCCATGCCGATTCGTCTCACCCGCATCTACACCCGCACCGGAGACAAGGGTGACACCGCGCTCGTCGGGGGCGGCCGCGTCCCCAAGGACTCGCCGCGCATCGAGGCCTACGGCACGATCGACGAGCTCAACTCGATCGTTGGGCTCGCGCGTGTCTTCAACGCCGAACGCCTCAGCAAGGGCAAGGCCCCCCGCTGGCTCGACGGCGTCTTGCGCCAGATCCAGAACGAGCTCTTCGACTTGGGCTCCGAGCTGGCCACTCCCGACGATGCGGCCTACGAGGGCATGCACCGGGTGGGGGAGGCCGAGGTCAAGGCGCTCGAAGCGCTCATGGACCAGTGCCAGAAAGACCTGGCGCCCCTCAAGTCCTTCGTGTTGCCCGGCGGTGGGCGCGTGGGCGGCTTCCTCCATCAGGCCCGCACCGTCTGCCGGCGCGCCGAGCGGCGCATTCTCGCCCTTTCCCGCGTGGAGACGCTGAGCCCGTGGCCGCTCACCTACGTCAATCGATTGAGCGATCTGCTCTTCGTGCTCTCGCGGTGGGTCGGCAAGAAGGGCGGCGAAACGGAGTATCTCTGGGAGCGCGGGCTCGCCTCCCACACGCGCAAGAGGGCATGACGGCCGGCTTCACCATCCGCCGCGCGCGAGGGGACGACCATCTCGCCGTCGCCCGAGAGCTGGCGGAGTATCTCCGTTTCATCGGGGACACTCTCGACCCCGACGGCCTCGACCACGATATCGCACACTGGCAGAAGGAGTACGACGGGAAGACGGGTGTACTCCTCCTCGTGGTCGATCCCGCGGGCGAGGTGGTGGGCACCGCCGCGGTGCGACGACTCGAGCCCGGAACCGGCGAGCTCAAGCGCATGTGGCTCCGGCCGGCCTTCCAGGGCCAAGGGCTCGGGCGGCGCCTGCTGAGCGTCTGCCTCGACGAGGCCAAGAGCCTCGGCTGCCGGACGCTTCGCTTGGACTCGCAGACCAAGCTCGAAGCGGCAGTGCGCCTCTACCGTGCCCACGGCTTCACGGAGATCCCTCGCTACAACGACAATCCCCGAGCCGACATCTGGATGGAGCGGGCCCTCTGAGGGAGGCCGCTTAGAGCTGGCTCGGCTTCTCCGCCTTCCCGGGGCCGCAGCGGCCGTTCTCGACGGCAGCGAGGAACTCACTCACGTGCAGGTTGAAGAGCGCCGGCTCCTCGATGTTCGCGGTGACGCGCGCGGTCGCCAATGGGGTCCTCGCTCGTTCGAAATCTTGAGCATGCTACACTTGCCCGGCTTTTCTCACGCGCGGCGCCGCTCGCGCAAGGAGGCGTCACTGGAGACGGGCCGACCGGCCACGAGAGCAGGGAAGGGCATGGTCACGTGTCCCCACGCCGCAGCCTCCCGAGCGGGCGTCGCGATGCTCAAGGAGGGCGGCTCGGCGGTGGACGCCGCCATCGCCGCGAGCGCCGTGCTGTCCGTGGTCTATCCGCACATGACGAGCATCGGCGGCGATCAGTTCTGGCTGATCCGGGATGCCCGCCGCCGTGCCGTGCGATTCCTGAACGCGGGAGGCCGCGCCGCCGCCTCGGGCACCCTCGACTGGTTCGGCGGTCGTGGCCTCGGCGAGATTCCCAGGCGCGGCATTCTCCCCGCCACCCTCACCACGCCGGGGGCGGTGGACGGTTGGTGCGAGGCGCATGCGGCTCTCGGCCGGCTTTCCCTCGCGCGCGATCTCGCTCCGGCTATCGCCTGCGCGCGCGACGGGTTCGCCGTGACGGACCGTCTCGCGACCTGGACGGCGACGGTGGCGGGGCTCCTCGCCGGGAACGCGGAAGCGGCGGCCATCTTCTTGCCGGGCGGGGAGGCGCCGCGGCCTGGACAGCGTCTGGTCAATCCGGACCTCGCCCTGACCCTCGAGCGTATCGGCGCCCACGGCCGCCGCGGCTTCTACGAGGGCGAGACCGCGCGAGAGATGGCGCGCTTCTCGCGCGAGCACGGCGGCTTCTTCACCGAGGACGATCTGGGCGAGCAGCGCGCCCGCTGGGGCGAGCCGGTGTCGACCACCTATAGGGGCGTGACGATCTACGAGACCCCGCCCCCGACCCAGGGGCTCTCGGTGCTGGAGATGTTGAACCTCATCGAGCCCTACGACCTGTCGCGGCTCGACCGGCTGGGCCCGGAAGCCGTGCACCTCCTCGTCCAGGCGAAGCAGATCGCCTTCCACGATCGCGACCAGCACATCGCCGACCCGGATTTCTTCAAGGTGCCGGTGGCGCGGCTCGTATCGAAGGCGTACGCCGACGAGCGCCGCGCGCTCCTCGACCCGTCGCGCGCGCTTCCCTGGGACCGCGTGCCCTCTCACGGCAGCCTCGAGGGCGACACGGTGGCGGTGTGCGCGGTGGACGGCGACGGCGGCGCCGCCGCGCTCATCCACAGCGTCTACGGCACGTACGGCGCGGGGGTGGTGGCGGGCCGTACCGGCGTGGTGCTCCAGAACCGGAGCGCCTATTTCAGTCTCGACCCGGCGCATCCGAACCGTCTCGAGCCGGGGAAGATCCCTTTGCACACCCTGATCGCCTCGCTCGCCTTCAAGGGCGATGCCCTGTGGCAGGTCCTGGGCTGCATGGGCGCTGACGGTCAGCCGCAGATCCACCTGCAGGCCTATACGGCGATGATCGACTACGGCCTCGACGTGCAGGAGGCGGTGGCGGGGCCGCGCTGGCTTGCCGGCCGCTTCGCCCTCGGCGACCCGCGCGAGCTCCTGAACATGGAAGCCCGCTTTCCCGCGGCGACCATCGCCGAGCTCGAGCGTCGGGGCCACCTCGTGCATCGCTGGCCGGCGTGGGAAGAGCGGGCCGGCCATGCCCACGGCATCACCATCGATCCGGCCACCGGCGTCCGGATCGGCGGCGCGGACCCGCGGAGCGACGGCGCCGCCATCGGCTACTGAACAACCAGACGGAGGAGACCTTCGTGGCCGCGACCTATCAGATCTACGCCCTCAA
>WNGF01015861.1_pt1 | contig 14155 bp, 16 predicted proteins | sample 5400641 | NCBI WGS metagenome assembly WNGF01 (sample SAMN13153371, study PRJNA577476) | soil metagenome | isolation source: 80 cm soil or saprolite under grassland replicate 2 | place: USA:California | collected 2016-06-15
CGATGAACGCGCGCCGGATCCCGGGAGCGTATTTCAGACCGGCGTTCTTCGAGCCCACGTTCCACAAACACGCAAAGACTCTCTGCGGCGGTTGCCAGATCCACGTCACGGATCGGAACGCATTCCCCGCGATGCGCGTGGCGGTCGAGATGCTCGACGAGTTCAGGCGGGAGGCACGGGCGCAGCCGATCTGGCGCGACCCGCCGTACGAGTACGAGCACGTAAGGCCGCCGATCGACATCCTCTACGGCTCGGACACGCTGCGGAAAGGTATCGACGCCGGGGACCCGCCGGCGTCGATCATGAAGAACTGGGACCGCGATGAAGAGGCATTCCGCCGCCTCCGTGAAAAGTATCTTCTTTATTGAGTTCGCTTGAGCGAGCTGCGCGCGATGCGAATCTGATCCGCGTGCCGATGCGCGTGCGGTGCGTAGATACGCAGCCACGTGTCGAGGCCGAAGCGGCCGACCTCGCTGTGTGTGCCCTCGCGGAGCCAGTCGGCTTCGGTAAGGCATGCCATCAACTCGGCGGTCGCGGCGCGCGCGGTGCGGAACAACTCCAGCGAAGCCTCGTGGGGGCGCTCGTAATGGAGGCGATCGGCGAAGCGGTCCTGATCGTAGCCTTTAATCGCCGGCCGATCCTCGGCGACGAGCAGGCGGAAGCGTACGGCGGCGGTCATCTCGCTGTCTGCGAGATGGTGCACGATCTGCCGGGCGCTCCATTTCCCCGCGCCCGGTTTTGCGTCGAGCTCCTCCGGCGTGATCTTCGCCAGCGCCTCGGCGACCACTCTGTAGCCGTCCTTGTATTGCGCGATCAGCTGTTCGCGTTCGTCTGGTTGCATCTTCTACCCTCTGGTCTTCGCAATTCCCGGGGCGCGCTCCTCCTGCGCGGTTTCGGGAACGAGATGGTACGACATCAGGTGCGCGCGCAACTGCTCCCATGCCTGCTCGGGTGAGTTCACCCATTTCAGGAGGTCGAGATCCGCAGCGCTGATCGCTCCCCACTCGTCCATCGGCTTCAGGTCGAGGATCTCCTCCCAGTACTCGCGCCCGTAGATGAAAACGCCGAGCTGTTTCGACAGCTTCTGCGTCTGCGCCAGCGTCAGGATTTCGAACATTTCATCCAGCGTGCCAAACCCGCCGGGGAAAATCACCAGGGCTTTCGCCAGGTAAGCAAACCAGAACTTCCGCATGAAGAAGTAGTGGAACTCGAAGTGCAGCCCGTCCGTGATGTAGCGGTTGGCCCCCTGCTCGAACGGCAGCCGGATGTTGAAGCCGATGCTTTTACCGCCCGCTTCGTGCGCGCCGCGATTCGCCGCTTCCATGATGCCCGGCCCGCCGCCGGACGTCACGACGAACCGGTGCCGCGGTGATTCGAGCGAGAGGCTCCACGTCGTGAGCTTGTGCGCGAGCTCGCGCGCGTCCTCGTAGAAACGCGACCATTCAACCGCTTTGCGGCTGCGCTTCAGCAAGGTTGCATGTTCGCGCGTGCGGCGAGTGTTGCGCGTGGCTTCGATGCGGCTGTGGACGCGCGCAGAGCCGAAGAACACCACCGTGTCCTGGATGTTCTGTTCTTTGAGCCGGCGTAACGGCTCCAGGTATTCGGCAAGAATGCGGATCGGACGCGCGTCGTCACTCTCGAGGAACTCCGCGTCCATGTACGCGAGCGGCTGTTCGTGCATGCTTGAAAAACTGTATCATTTGCCCATGCACACACGTTGGAGTGTCTTCGCGATCGCCGGACTTGTGTTCGCCGGTAGTTTCGCCGTCAGCGCGCGTCAGACCACCACCTCGACTACCAGTGCAACGTCCGCGCAGGCGCAGCCGGAACGTTCCTCGAACCCGAACGGCTGGACGATCCCGCCAGAGGCGGACATGGAAAAAAACCCGCTCGCAGATGACACGAAGGCGCTCGCGGAGGGCAAGGAGCTGTTCGGCAAGAAGTGCGAGCGCTGCCACGGTCCTGGCGGAAAAGGGGACGGCAAGGATGCGGATCCGGACGCGATGCAGGACATGGATCTCACTGTCGCGCGGCGCGCCTCGCGCAATCCCGATGGCATCGTGTTCTACAAGGTCTGGAACGGCCGCAAGAAGCCGAAGATGCCGGCGTTCAGGGACGAGCTGACCAAGGACGAAGTCTGGACGATCGTCGCCTACGTGCAGACGCTCCGCGCGTCGCAGTAACTTAGAGAATCTTCGGCAGCCACTCGCCGATCAGATATCCGACGGCCGCGACACCGAAGCCCACCACGAACATGTCGCGGCCGCTCACCCAGATTCCCCGGCCGGTAAACAGGCTGCGCGCGGCGCCGATGCCGAAGTGCGTGAGCATGCTGATCGCCAGCGACACCCACACCGCGGGCGTGTGGTCCATCACCAGGAACGGAAGGATCGGGATGAAGGCCCCGATCAACGTCGCGGTGCCGGTCACCAGGCCGTCCTTCAGTGGTTCGAGTTCCGCCGGATGGATGTTCAATTCTTCGCGGACCTGGGTCTCGAGCGCCCGGACGGGATCCAGCATGACGGTGCGCGCCATCTCGCGCGCGCTCTCCTTCGGAAGCCCCTTCGCCTCGTAAATCAGCGCGAGCTCTTCCTCCTCGAGATCCGGCATGAGGCGCATTTCCTGCCGTTCCATCTCTATCTGGTGCGCCTGCACCTCCGCCTCGCTCTTGGCCGCCAGGTAGCCGCTCGATCCCATCGACAGCGCATCCGCGATCGCTCCCGCGATGCCGGTGACGATCACGACGTGCGCGCCAAGGCTGGCGCCGATGACGCCCGCAACGAGGCCGAAGTTCGCGGTGAGGCCGTCATTGAAGCCATAGACGACGCTGCGCAGCATGCCGCCGGCGCCGCCGACATGCCACGGCTCTCCCTCACGTCCCATGACCTCTGACAGTTCGCGCGCGTGCACCGCGGAATCCGCCGCGATGTCGACCGCCGCCTTGTGGATGGTCTGCTGCTGCGGAGAGTGCCGTGCGAGGCCGAGATACGCCTGCACTTCGCGCCCTTCTTCCGCGAGGATGAGCGGCAGCACCGACGAAGGACCGAACGTTCGGGCGACCCAGGCCAGCATCCGCGTGCGGCGCGCCACGGCGTACGGCGGCAGCGCTCGCCCGACTTCGCGATACAGCTCTTCCCAGCGCGCGGTGTGACGGTCTTCGACGACCGCGAGACGCTGAAACAGATCGCGCCGATCGGCATTGGTGTCAACGCGCGCGAGCTCGCGATAGAGCCACGCGGCGTCCTTCTCGTCGGCGTAATGCTCGTCCCAGTGGTCGTCCATAACCAATCCAGTGTACTGGAGTAGCATGGCCGGGCGCATGCCGACCCCGGAAGCGGAATCCCCGGAGTTCGAATATTCCCTGCTCATCAACGCGGCGCCGACACGAGTGTTGATGGCGTTCTTCGATCCCCACGCACTCGCGACGTGGTGGCAGGTGGCGCGGTCGGTGACCACGCCGCGCCCGATGGGCGTCTACGCGGTCGAGTGGGCGCCGACACCGGATGCCGATGAACTGCTCGGACGCCTCGGCGGCGTCTTCTGCGGACGGGTGATGGAATTCCTGCCAGGACGGGAATTGTTTATCGCCGATGCGTGGTGGCTGCCACCCGACGGCGATCCCATCGGACCGATGGCGCTCGAAGTCAGCTGCCGCATGTCCGGGCCGGCGTGCCGGCTGCACGTCAAGCAGACAGGGTTCGAGGAAACCGCTCGCTGGCGGCGCTACTACGCCGTCGTCGCGGGCGGCTGGAAATCATCGCTCGCATCGCTGAAGGAGTACCTGGAGCACGCCGAGTGAGCACGGACGGCCGTTTCATCAAGGCCCTCGGCCTTCGCGACGTCGTCCTGATGAACATCGTCGCGGTCGTTGGGATGCGCTGGATCGCGCGCGGCGCGCGGACCGGGCCTGCGTCAGTGCCGCTGTGGATCCTCGCCTGGATTGCGTTCTTCGTCCCGCTCGCCCTCGCGGTCGCCGCGCTCGCGCGAAGGTATCCGGAACAGGGGGGCGTGTATGCCTGGGTACGCCGCGCCTACGGCCCCGGTCACGGGTTCATCTGCGGCTGGTGCCTGTGGGTGAACAACCTGTTCTACTTTCCGTCGGTCCTCCTGTTTGGTGCGGCGAACTTCGCGGCGATCGGTGGCGCGCGATGGGAGCAGCTCGGTGCCACGCGATGGTATTCAGTGGCCTTCGTACTCGCGGGCATCTGGCTCGCGGCGGGCATCAATATCATCGGCCTGCGATGGGGTAAGTGGCTGCAGAACGCGGGCAGCCTCGGTGTGTGGATCCCCGCGGGTCTCCTGATTGGATGCGGCGTGCTGGCGCTGACTCGATTTGGCTCGGCGACGCCGTTCACCGCGGCATCCATGGTGCCGCATGGGGCGTTCCTCGACACCATCAGCCTGTGGTCGGCGATGTGCTTCGCGTTCTCGGGCTTCGAGATCACGTCGCTCATCGGCCAGGAAATCAAGGATGCCGAGCGCACGATCCCACGCGGCATCTTCATCGCGGGCGCGGTGACCACGCTCGTCTACATCGCCGGCTCCGCATCGGTGCTGTTCGCGGTTCCCGTTTCGTCGCTGAAGGAATTGAGTGGCATCACCGACGCCGTGCAGCTCGTGGCGGGGCGCGTCGGATTGACCGGCCTGGCGGCGCTGACCGGCGGACTTCTGACGCTGAACGCGCTCGCGTTCTTCACAGTTGCGGGACGGTCGACGTCGATCCAGGAGGCGTACGACATCCTCGTGAACCTCACGATCCTGATCTACTTCGTCCCGTACCTGTATTTATTTGCCGCGCTCGTCCGACTGCTTCCGGATGCGCCGCGATGGGCGGCGGTTCTGGGGTTTGCGGCGACGGCGATCTCGCTGGCGCTGACGTTCGTGCCACCACCGGGATCGAACCCTCTTACGTACGAGGTCAATCTCGTCGTCCAGGCCGCGGTGATGCTGGGCCTGGGCGTCGGCCTTTATTCATACAGCCGGCGCCGCGGTCAGTCGGCGAGCCGCTGAACGTTCAGGAAGTTCGCGTCGGGCCGGCTCAAATCCGGATTGATGTTGATAAAGACGACGACCGCGCGGGGCGACAGCTTGGCCGCCAGGTGAATCGCCGGCTCGACTGCGCGCAGATCTTTCAGATCGGAGACGATTGGTTTCACGCCCCAGTACAGTTTCAGCCGCCGCGCGATCGTGTCGGACGGCGTGATCGCGAGGATGCTCGCGCGCGGACGCAAGGACGAGAGCAGCTGGGCGGTCTTGCCGAAGCGCGTCACCGCGACGATCGCTTCTGCCTGCCCTGTCGACGCGAGCGTGACCGCCGCCTCGCACATCGCGCGGCCGTGGACCGTCCGGAAGGTGTCGAAGCCATCCGGGTGTTTCGACGCGTCGTGCCCCTCGAGCAACACGTCGGCGGCGAGCAGCGCGGCGGGCGTTGCGACCATCTCCGCATCGCAGATGACGGCCGCGAGCGTCTCGACGGCGCGGACCGGATAGTTTCCCGCGGCGGTTTCTCCCGCGAGCATGATCGCATCGGCCCCCTGGTCCACCGCGGTTGCGGCATCGCTCACTTCGGCGCGCGTCGGCCGCGGCTGCGTGCGCATTGACTCGAGCACCTGCGTTGCGACGATGACCGGGCGGCCCAGTGAGCGGGCGCGTGCAATGATCGATTTCTGCACGCGCGGGATCTGCTCCAGCGGGCATTCGAGGCCGAGATCGCCGCGCGCCACCATCACGCCGTCGGAAGCTGCCAGAATCGCGTCCAGATGATCGAGCGCCTGCGGACGCTCGATCTTGGCGATGAGCGGTACGTCTTTCTTCGCGGTCCTCGCGATCCGGCGGGCGGACTGCACGTCCTCGGGAGTCTGGACAAAACTGAGTCCGACGAGATCGACGCCCAGCTCCAGTCCGAATTTGAGGTCCGTTTCATCCTTGGACGTCACGGCGGACGCAGGGAGTTTCACACCCGGTGCGTTGATCCCCTTGTGCTCGCCAAGCTTGCCGCTGTTCACGACATTCGTGATGAGTTCCCCGTCGGCCTTGCCCGTCACTCGGAGCTCGATCTTCCCGTCGTCCAGCAGCAGTCGATCTCCGGACTTCGCCGACGCGATCAATTCCGCGTACGGTGTGAAGACGCGACCGGCAGATCCTTCCCTGTCGCCCACCCCCAGCCGCAATTCGTCGCCCGCCCGGAGATCGAGCGGAACGTGGCCGGCGAGGCTGCCGGTCCGAATCTTCGGCCCGCTCAGATCCTGCAGGATGGCGATGTGGCGCCCTGCGCGGGAAGCTGCGGCACGGACCGCGCGAAACGTCTCGGCATGAGATTCCTGCGTTCCATGAGAGAAGTTCAAGCGAAACACGTCGACACCGGCCGCGATCATGGAATCGAGCGTGGCTGGCGCGCTGCTCGCGGGGCCCAGAGTCGCAATGATCTTCGTGTGTCTCATGACCAGGGATCGACCAGGGCCTTCGGGATCCGAAGGGCCTCAGCGTCGGCAAGCGCCTCGTTCAACTGGTTCAGGCCGTAGCGGCGGGCGCCAATCGCGCGGAACGGAATCGCCGGATTTGCCTCGAGGATCGACAGCGCGCGCAGAAAGTGACGCGCCTCGCTTCCCCAGCAGCCGCGGATCTCGAGATGCTTCCGGTTGATCTGATGATGCGCGTTGATGGTCGTCGGACCGGCGTCCGTGTAGTGGCCCGCGATCACGTAGCGGCCGCCGACACGGGCGAGATCGAGTCCTTCGGGAACTGCGGCAGCCGCACCCGCGGCTTCCAGCACGATGTCCGCACCTTCTCCATGCGTCCCGTCCAGTAGGGCATGGCGCCGCTGCTCGATGGTCGTTCGCGTGAGATCGAGCGTGACGTGCGCGCCCATGTCGCGCGCGAGAGAAAGACGGCTTTCAGGCGCGCCGATCGCGAAGATGCGGGAGGCGCCGGCGAGCCGCGCGAGCGCGATGGCGCTGAGGCCCACGGCCCCGGTGCCCTGGACTACGACGGTGTCGCCGAGCCGCACTTCTGCCCGTTCGATCATGTGCACAGCGGTCAACAGTCCGCAGCCACCGCCGATGTAATCGTCAAACGCGATCGTGTCTGGCAGCTTCGCGAGCGCGACACCCGGCTCCAAGTAGATGGCTTGTGACCATCCACCGAACAGGCCTTCGTCCGCGGAATCGGTAATGCCGTAGACACGTCGCGACGAGCAGCGTGTAGGGGTGCGGTGAACGGTACACGCGCGGCAGCGTCCGCACGTGCGGTGTACGTCGAAGAAGACGACGCGATCCCCCTCTTCGATGCTCGAGCCATCGATACCCGTGAGGGATCCGCGCAGTGAGTCAATGGTTCCGGCAGAGACATGACCGGGAATGATCGGGTACGGAACGCCGGAGAGCCGTCCATGCCACAGGTGCACATCGGTGCCGCACACCTCTGAGCACGCCGTTCGCAACAACGCCGAACCAGGCGCGAGATCCGGACGAGGGTACTCGCGCAGCTCGATCGGTTGACGCGGCGCGCTCATCACGGCCGCAAGAATCGTGGCCTGACCCGAGCTGTGTCGAACGATCACGCGGTTTACGTTATCCTTGAAAGGATGCTGATACAAACCGCTTCCGCGCTGTGGCTCGTCGCATCACTTGCGGCGCCGAGGGCGGCGCCGGAAGCGCAGGCATACCGCGCGAAAAAAGCAAGAAGGCATTTCGTGAGCGTCAGCTACGAGACGCAGTTCGTGCAGCCGTACGCCTTTGATAAGCATCCGCTGACAGAGCTGCTCGGCCAGCCTGTGGACGAAGTCCACCTCGAAACGTTTCAGTACCGCACGCGCGATCAGAACACGCTCGTCAACGTGCTGGAATACGGCAAGCGAGCGGCCGCCGTCGGCGCGACGATTTATCCGTTTGGCGCGAGCGAAGGGGCGACGCTGGCGATCCGTGGGAGCATCGAGAGCGTACCGACGATCAGGGTCGCCTTCCAGGGCCCCGCGCCATCTCCCTTGTACTCGTTGACGAAAGGCCGGGCGATGGATCTCGGCGCCGGAATCGACATGAGCGACCGGGCGCCGGGATTTGGATTGGGTGCGCACGCGTTTGTTCTGGGCGGGATCGGCCGTCTGCAGACCGACGAGCTCGACGGACGCCGCTATTTCATCGAAGGCGGTGGCGGCGTCACCTCCGGACCGTTCGGTGTCGACCTGTCGTTCAAATACTCGATCAACCGCTTCACGACGCCCGTAGCTCACGAGGTCCACATGATTCCGATAAGCGTGCGAGGGACGCTGACGTTCTGATGCGGAACAACGTCGCTGCCTGGCTCGCCCGTTCCGTCGCCGACGCGGAGGCCCGTGGCCTTCCTGAACTGAAGCCGCTCCTCGAGACGCTCTCTCGCTCGCTGCAGGCGCTGCGCGATGCGGACCAGGAGTTCGGGCACCCTGCAATTCCCGAGGACGATGAACCAGCGGCTGGGTAGCCTCCTCGATGCCGCGCGACTGCTGCAGCGGCGGGAACTCTCGCCCGTGGAGCTCACGCGCGCCTGCCTCGAACGCATCGCGTCTGGTAACGATGCGTCGCGCGCATTCATTACCGTGATGAGCGAACAGGCGCTCGCCGACGCGCAACGCGCGGAAAAGGAGATCGGGAAGGGACGCTACCGCGGTCCGCTACATGGAATACCGGTTTCAGTGAAGGATCTCATGGACGTCGCGGGCACGCCGACGACGTCGGGATCCAGCGTCCCCGCGCGAAAACCGGCTCACGACGCTCCTGTCGTGGCGAATCTGAAACGCGCGGGCGCAATCATCGTCGGCAAGACAAACCTGCACGAATTCGCGTTCGGCACCACAACGGACGAAACCGCCTTCGGAGCCGTCCGCAATCCGCATGATCGATCGCGATCGGCAGGCGGATCGAGCGCCGGCGCGGCGGTCGCGCTCGTCGAGGGTATGTGCTACGGATCGGTCGGCACAGACACGGGCGGTTCGATTCGGATCCCCGCCGCAGCCTGCGGAGTGACAGGATTGAAGCCGACCTACGGCGAAATCAGCGCGGAAGACGTGGTCCCCCTGAGCACCACCTGCGATCACGTCGGACCGCTGGCGCTCACCGTCGCCGACGCAGCGATGCTGTACTACGCGATGACTGACGGAGACGCGAGCGCCGACCTCGTGCCGGAGACAGCCGAGGGACCGCTATGGCTTGGCGTGCCGGTCCCATATTTCCTCGACAAGCTCGACGAAGGCACGCGCACCGCCTTTGCGCGCAGTCGAGCGCTGCTCGCGGACTCCGGCCATTCGATCGCCGATCTCTCGATTGCTCACGCGGAGCGCACGGCCGACGTTTACCTCCACATCGTGCTGCCCGAGTCGGCGTGGTACCACACGCCGCTGCTGGAAAAATACGCCGACAAGTATTCGCCGGGCGTGAGACTTCGGCTGGAGATGGGAAGGTACGTACTCGCGGAGGATTATGTGCGCGCGATGCACGCGCGTACGGTACTGCGGCGTGCCGTCGACAAGGCTCTCGAAGGACTCGACGCGTTGCTGTTGCCGGCGCTCGCGATCGGTGCGCCGCCGCTCGGGGCCGCATCGGTTGCCATCGACGGGACGAGCGAACCGGTGCGCGCGATGATGCTCCGGCTCACGCAGCTGTTCAACATCACCGGACACCCGGCGATCGCGGTGCCCTGCGGCACGGGAGCGGACGGTCTGCCGCGCGCCATTCAGCTCGTCGGTCATCGCGGCGGCACGGAACGCCTCCTTGCCGTCGCGGCGGCGGTCGAGCGTCAGATTATCGGCGGCGCAGGATCCGTCGGCGGTGGCGCCGGATGAACGTCCGGGCTCGTCTCGTCGGGCGGCTTCCCTGGTGCCGGATGACTGACGACGTCACCCGGCTTATGCACGACGTCCGGCGCCTGCGGCGTGTCCGGTTTCGGCGGTTGTTCGATCATGATCTAGACGACGTGCAAAAATGATGACTATCAAACACATCACTGTTCAGCAGGCTCATCAGCAGCAGGCCTCGGGCGCGAAATACCTCGACGTGCGATCGATCCCCGAGTTCGAGGCGGGACATCCCGAAGGGGCCTACAACGTCCCGTTGTTGCATCTTGATCCCGCGACCCAACAGATGCGGCCGAACCCGGAATTCGTCTCCGTCGTTCGCGCAACGTTTTCGCCAAAAACGCCGATCGTCGTCGGCTGCAAGATGGGCGGACGATCGGCGCAGGCCTGTGAAATTTTGTCCACCGCCGGTTACCGGGACGTCACGAACGTGCTCGGCGGGTTCGGTGGCGCACCGCAGTACGGACAGGTGGGCTGGGCGGAGGCCGGCTTGCCGGTCGAGACAGCCGCCGCCCCCGAACGCGAGTACGAGGCGCTTCACAAGAAAGCCTCCGGGAGCCGCTGATCGGTGATCGCCCGCGCGTTTCACAGGTGGGAGCGCCGCCTCGCCTCCGCTGCAACCGATCGACTGCCTCGTCCCTTCGAATGGGGGACCGAGTGGCTCGCCGATCAGTTGCTGCCCGCCTTCCATCCCGGCGCGGCGCTGCAGAAATGGGGCGAAGCCACGGTCGGCCGCAGCGATCAGTTCTACGCCGTCGATCCCGCATCCGACTATCAGCTCACAGGTGACATCCTCACCTTCACGAGCGCCATCGAGACGCCGCACCCGCAGAACAACCTGGTGCGCGCGAGGTACTTTCCCGACGCGTCTCCACGCGGGAGGAAGCGCGCCGTCCTCGTGCTGCCACAGTGGAACGCGGACGCGGAAGGGCACCTCGGCCTGTGCCGTCTGCTGAATCGATTTGGACTCTCGGCGCTTCGGCTGAGCATGCCGTATCACAACGAACGGATGCCTCCCGAACTCACGCGCGCCGACTACATCGTCAGTGCGAACGTCGGACGCACCGCGCAGGTATGCCGGCAGGCCGTGCTCGACGCGCGCCGCGCCATCGCATGGCTGGACTCGGAGGGCTACACGTCGATCGGCATCCTGGGGACGAGTCTCGGTTCGTGCCTGTCAATGCTGACGACCGCGCACGAACCGTTGATCAAGGCGGCCGCGCTCAACCACATCTCGCCGTATTTCGCGGATGTCGTGTGGGAGGGCCTGTCTACGATGCACGTGAGGGAGACACTCGATGGAAACGTCACGCTGGAGGAACTCCGCCGCATGTGGCTGCCGATCAGTCCATTGCCGTTTCTCGAACGCGTGCGCGGCCGGAACATCCTGCTCGTCTACGCGCTTTACGACCTCACGTTCCCTGTGCATCTGTCGCGTGAACTCGTGAGCGCCTTCCGCGCGGAAGACATCGCCCACGAGCTGACGGTACTGCCGTGCGGCCATTACAGCACGGGCGTATCACCGTTCAAATGGATGGATGGGCTGACGCTCTGCCGGTTCCTGAACCGCAAGCTCTAGAGGTATTTGATCAGCCCCTGGAGCGCGCCGTAAAGCACGTCCGCGAGGGCTTTCACGATGGGGGAAACGTCCCCCTGCGTCGCCGCCTGGACACCGGTCGCCACTTTTACCGGATCCGACACAACGAGCCACAACGACGCGGCGGCGAGCACAGCCACGAACACGCCAAGCACGCCGACGAGACTCAGACTGAAGCGGGCGGACGTCATATGCGAACGCGCCCAGTGTACAACCGGGTGCGATCATCTGCCACTTTGACGGTAGAGCGAGCGGGCGTGTTCCTCGGTTAACCTCGTCCCTGAATCTGCGTAGTCTCAATCGACACGCAGCACGATCTTGCCGAACTGCCCCTTGTCCTCTAGGCGCCGTTGCGCGTCGGCGGCTTCGGCGAGCGGGAAGACGGTATCGATGACGGGTTTCACCCGGCCGTCGAACAGCAGCGGTGCGGCGTCGCGCAGCTCGGAGAAGCGGCCCATGTAAGAGCCGAGAAGCGACAATTGCCGCGCGAACAGGTGACGGAGATCGAGATGGGCGACGTGACCCGTCGTTGCGCCGCAGGTCACGAGACGTCCGCCGGTCGCGAGCGCGCGCACGCTGCGATCCCACGTCGCTTCACCAACGTGTTCGACGACGATGTCGGCGCCGCGGCCGTCGGTGAGTCGTCTCACGTCCCTGGCGAAATCGCCCGCGTAGTGATCAAACACCTGTTCGGCGCCCAGCGCGCGCGTACGATCGATTTTCTCAGCGGCGGCGGTGGCAAAGACCCGCGCGCCGAAATGGCGCGCGAGCTGAATCGCGGCCTGCCCGACACCGCTCCCGCCTGCGAGCACGAGCACCTCGTCTCTTGCGCGCAGTCCCGCGCGCGTGATCAGCATGTGCCACGCCGTGAGGAACGTGAGCGGGAATGCCGCAGCCGTGATGAAATCGATGTGCGGCGGGAGCGGGATGAGGTTTTCGGCAGGAACCGACACGAGTTCCGGCAATTCGCTCGTGCCCGGATCGAGCACTTCGCCGGCGATGTCGCTGCCGGAAATGTGCGGCAGTGGCAGCTTCACGCGATCGAGTCCGCGCCGCTCCCAGAGATCCAGGTGGTTGAGCGCGCAGGCGCGGACACGCACCAGCGCGCGTCCCGCTGTCACGATGGGATCCGGCGCCTCCTCGTAGCACAGAACGCTCACGTCACCGTGCCCGTGAAACCGGACCGCTTTCATCGGACTACGTCCCGCTGACGTCCGCGATGTCGCCGAGATCGAGCGCTCTGAGTGATGGCAACAGCTTGTCGCGATCGCCGACCACGACCGTGAGCAGCCGTGACGGATCCAGGTGCTTCGCGGCAATGGCGGTCACGGCGTCTTCATCGAGCGCGAGGACCTTCGGGACGAACGTCGTGAAGTAGTCGTCGGGGAGCTCATATAGCGCGAGCTGCGCGGCTCCGCGCGCGACCTGGTCCGCGGTCTCGAAGTTGCGCGGATACCCTCGCGTGAGCGAGGCGCGGCCCAGCTCCAGCTCCTGTTTCGTGATCGGCCGGTCGCCGCGAATGGCGCTGATCTCGCCGATCGCCTCCCGAAGCGCATCCGCGGTCGCGTCGTGCTGCACGCTCGCGTGCAGCACGAAAGGTCCTGGCGCACGGCGGAATTCGAACGTCGTGCGTGCACCGTAGGTAAGCCCCTTGTCCTCGCGCAGATTCATGTTGATGCGGCTGACGAACTGGCCGCCGAGAACCATGTTCGCGACGAGCGCGCCGTGATAATCCGGTGATTTTCGCGGCAGCGCGACGTGGCCGATGCGCAGCTCCGACTGGGCCGCGCTCGAGCGGTGCACCAGCGCGAGCCGCGTGGAGGGCGCCTGCGCGGCGGGGAACGTGTCGGGACCTGGAATCGGCTCGGCTGTCTCTGATTTCCATCCGTCGAACGCGCGGCTGACGGCTGCGGCAAGGGCATCATGGGACGCGTCTCCGACCGCGATGATCGTCGTCTTCGCTGGCACGAACGCGCGCCGATGGAACGTCGTGATGTCGCGAATCATCATCGCGCGCAGCGAGCCCTCCGATCCGATCGGAAGGTGGCCGTACGGGTGGTTGCGATACAGGAGCTGCGTGAACGCCCGATCCGCGAGCGCCGGCGGCATGTCCTTCAACTGCAGGAGCCGGTTCAGGCGCAGGTCGCGCACGCGATCGAATTCCCGCTGCTCGAATCGCGGGCGGATCAACATGTCGCGCACGAGGTCGAGTCCGCGATCGAGATAGCGCTCCAGCGTCGTCAGCCCGAGAACCGTCGCATCGTGGCCGACGTCGAGATCGAGCTGCGCGCCGATCCGTCCGAGCGCCTCGTGGACGTCGAGCGCCCCCTTGTCGCCGCATCCCTCGTCGAGCATGTCTCCGGTGATGGCGGCAAGTCCGGGCCGGTCGATCGGATCTGATGCCGCGCCGGCGGGGACGAGAGCGAGCACCGCGACGAGCGGCACCTGGCGGTGTTCGACGGTCCATACGCGCAAGCCGTTGGCCAGCGTCGTGCGGCGGATCTGGGGAAACGCGAACGATCGCTCGGCGCCGAGCGCCGGCAGTCGGCTGCGATCGACTGGCATCAGGAAACCGCCACCGGCCGCGATCCCGCGAGCGCGAGTGCGACGCGACCACGCGGCACCACACTGACCACGACGCGCTGCGCCGGCTTCAGATGCGCGAGCGCCGCCTGCCGCAGGCGATCGGGCGTCGCGGATCGATACCGCTCCAGATCCTTGGTGAAGTACCCTGG
>WNGF01006722.1_pt1 | contig 14154 bp, 18 predicted proteins | sample 5400641 | NCBI WGS metagenome assembly WNGF01 (sample SAMN13153371, study PRJNA577476) | soil metagenome | isolation source: 80 cm soil or saprolite under grassland replicate 2 | place: USA:California | collected 2016-06-15
GGCTCGTCGGGCAGGAGCGTCGCCAGGATCCGTGCCAGCCGGATCGCCTCCGAGCAGAGACTCGGTTCGGCTGGGCTGGACAGCCCGGCGTTGTAGACGAGGTAGACGACGGCCAGCACGGGGCGCAGGCGGTCGGGCAGCTCGTGCTCCTCCGGCACGCGGTAGGGGATTCGGGCGGCCTTGATCTTGCGCTTGGCCCGTGCGAGCCGTTGCGCCATCGCCGGTTCGGCAACCAGGAAGGATCTGGCGACCTCCTTGGTCGACAGGCCGCCGAGCAGTCGGAGGGTGAGGGCCACCTGCGCTGCCGTGGAGAGTGCCGGGTGGCAGCAGGTGAACATGAGGCGGAGCCGGTCGTCCTGCACCGGTCCCATCTCCTCGGACGTGCCGGAATCCTCATTGCCGGGCGAGAACAGGCCCACCTCGCTGAGCAGTTCGCGTCCACGCGACTCGCGGCGCAGGCGGTCGATGGCACGGTTGCGGGCGGTCGTCGTGATCCAGCCGCCCGGGTTGGGCGGCAGGCCGTCGCCCGGCCACTTGCGCAGGGCGACGGCGAATGCCTCCTGCACCGCATCCTCGGCGACGTCGATGTCACCGAAGACGCCGATCAGGGCAGCCACCGATCGACCGGACTCCTCGCGGAAAATCCGGCCGACCTCGGCCCCGTCGAGCTTGGGTATGGCGTCGATGTTGAGCAGTCTGTCAGGCCTCGGATACGTGTCGGAACGGGCGGACCTCGATCGGCTTCGAGACTGCTGCGGTGGTCTTCGACGCCCAGGCGAGCGCGGCGTCGATGTCCTCGGCCTCGATGATGTAGAAGCCGCCGAGGTGTTCCTTCGACTCCGCGAAGGGGCCGTCGGTTGTCAGCACCTCGCCGCCGGACATGCGCACGACCGTGGCCGTGTCGGGCTCGTGCAGGGCGCCGCCGAAGAGCCAAGCGCCGGCCGACTTCATCTCCTCCTCGAGGACGCCGACCCGCTCCATGAACTGCCGCATCTCCTCCTCGGTCATCGGGTCGCGGCCCTCGCCCTCGACGCTGTGGACGGACAACAGGTACTGCGTCATCGTGTGGTCCTCCTCGTGACGGGCGGGCACTTCCCGCCTCTCACCCCACTACGAACGGGCCTCGCCCAGATTGACAGGTTCCCAAGAAAAGCTCGTCAGGGGCGGATGACGGCGACGTCGACGCCGTGATTCGAGGCTGGCGAGATCAGCGCGATCACGGGCCCTTCCGTGTAGAGAGGGTCAATGTCGAGAGCGCCTACGTCAGCGCGGAGGGCAGGCCGCATTGTTCGAACAGCCAGGGATCCGGGAAGCCGACGATCCCTGTGATCAGGTCGTTCTCGACTGCAGCACCATCAGGCCGTACGGTCGGTGCTTGCCGTCTTGCCGCCGTTCCGGTTGCCGCCGGTCGCAAACCACGGGGCTCCATAAAGGCTCCATCCGCGGCTCTGCGGGCGAACTCGTCGGCGAGCGGCGAGGCGCGCGGATCCCGCCCACGACAAGCTCGCCGTCGACGACGGCCGCGGTAGACGGAAGGACGTCCGTTAGCCCGGTGAGCACGAGTCGTCGCCTTCGGCGACGCCCGGAAGCCTGCCGAGGATTTCCGCGAGCGTGTCGATCTGGTCGGGCGCGCAGTGCTCTTCGAAGAGCGCCTGGATCGAGGCGATGTGGCCCCCCGACGCTGCCTCGAGCTTTTCGCGGCCTGCATCCGTGAGCTGCGCGTAGGTCACGCGGAGGTCGGTCGCGCAGGACGCTCGTTCGACGAGTCCCGCATCCTCGAGCCCCTGCAGAAGACGGGTGATGCCAGATGGCGTCAGCATCAAGCTTCGCGCGAGCTCCACCCGCTTCAGTCGCCCGTCCTCGGCACGGGAGAGCACCAGCAGCGCCTCGTAGTCGCTGAGCGTCAGCCCGTGCTCCTCCTGGAGCTCCGCGCTCAGCAACCTCGTCGTCGAGGCGTAGGCGCGCAGCAGCCGCGTCCAGGCCCGGACTGCCGGCTCGATTGCTTGCTCGGTTGAAATTTGCGCCGTCAAGGAATAATGGTAGAGTTGTTTGCGTACTCAATAGTACACGACGCAGCGAAAGGAGCAGCAAAACCGATGAGCACCACGATTTTGACCGTCGCTCCGGCGGGTACCTGGAACCTCGACCCCGTTCATTCGCGGGTCGACTTCGAGGTTCGCTACCTCGCCGGGACGTTCAAGGGGGAATTCCACGAGATCGGGGCCGAGCTGACCGTCGACGCCGAGCGCGCGGCGCTCGAGGGCACGGCGAAGGTCGCGAGCGTGGACGTGAAGGACGAGAACCTCTCCGCCCACCTCCAGTCGCCCGACTTCTTCGACGCCGAGCGGCACCCGGAGCTCCGCTTCGCAGCCCAGGAGATCAGTCTCGACGGCGACGGCAAGGTCTCGGTCGACGGCGAGTTGACGATCAAGGGCGTCACCAAGCCGGTCGCAGTGGCCGGGACGGTGACCGCGCCGATCGCGGATCCCTACGGAAACGACCGCATCGGCCTCAATCTGACCACGAAGATCGACCGCACCGACTTCGGGGTCGACTGGAACAACCCGCTTCCGAGCGGTGAGCCGGCGCTTGCGAACGACGTCACGATCCTCGCCGAGCTGCAGTTTGTGAAGCCGGGAGGCGAAACGAGCTAGTGACGCGGATCCTGGGCATCTCCGGCAGCCTCCGCCGCGACTCGCACAACACGAGCCTGTTGCGCGCCGCGGCCGAGGCCGCCGGCCCAGACGTCGAGCTCGAGCTTTACGACAGCCTCAAGGAGGTTCCGCCGTACGACGAGGACGACGATGTCCACCCGCGCCCGGCGAGCGTCGCGCGCTTAAACACGGCGATCGCAAACGCGGACGCGGTGCTCTTTGCGACGCCGGAGTACAACGCGTCCATTCCGGGCCAGCTGAAGAATGCGATCGACTGGATCTCGCGCCCCGTCGCGACGAACATGCTCCGGAACAAGCCGGTGGCCGTGGTCGGTGCGAGCACCGGTGCCTTCGGCGCGGTCTGGGCACAAGCCGAGCTGCGGAAGGTGCTGGCGGCGCTCGGCGCCCGGGTACTGGATTTCGAGCTCCCAGTTCCACATGCCCACACCCGGTTCGACGGAGGCGACCTGACCGACGAGGAGATCCGGTCCGGCCTTGCCGACGCCATCGAGGCACTGGCCGAGGAAATTCGAGAACGCGAACCCGCGAACGTCGTCGCCTGATGCGGATCGACGCCTCCGCAACGGCGATCACCTGGCTTCCCTTCGACGCGCTCGACCGGATCCTCGTCGTCCCGCTCGAGCTCGCGGTCGCGCACTACGACGAGCCTCCGCCCGAGTTCGTTCCGGACCTCGACGAGCTCCGGCAGCGGGATGCCTTCCGCGAGGCCAACGAGCTTCGCGCCTGGATCGAGGTCGAAGGCGGCGAGATCGTCGACTACGGCCAGGCCGGCAGGAGCTTGATCGGCGACGGGCCGGAAATCGAAGCGCAGCAGGTCGCTTTCGCCGCTGTCGAGTTCCCGGTGATCCAGCCCGAGCCGGAAGTCGGCGACGGCTGGGTCCGCTTCACGCAGACCGTCGGCGGCCGAATCGGCCTCCCTGCGCCCAGACCTGTCGTTGGCCGGCCCTACTTTCACGTCGGCGCCGTTTCGGCCTGGACGACGCTCGAGCTGTTGATGCGCGGGGACGGGACGACCGAGACCAGGCTCGTCGCCGCGAGCCCGTTTCCCCGCCACTCGCTCTACGCCGCGGACCGCCGGCTCGTCGACGTCTTCGGGGCAGTCGAGTTCGAACTCGGCGAGGGAACGCCGTGGGGCGACGAGGGGACGCCGGCCTTTGCCGCTGCCGTGGAGTCGAAGCTCGAGCGCAGACTCGCGACCTCGATCCTCCGCGACGGCGCGAAACTCGTTCGGCGTCGCGTGGCACGCGGCGAGACGCTCGTCGAGTAAGGGCAGACCGGTCACGATCTCTTCGTACTCCTCGACGGGGTGTTCGACGTCGAGATCGACGGCGAGGTTGTGGCGCAGGTCGGTTCAGGCGCGATCCTGGGGGAGCGGGCCGTGCTGGGAGACGGCCGTCGTACCGCCACCCTTCGCGCGGTCCGCTCGTCGCGCGTCGCGGTGATCGGGCCGGACGAGATCAGCAGGCCGGACCTCGTCGAGATATCGGCGTCCCGCACGCGCTAGCGGCCAGTCCGTTGGGACGACCAGTTTCCAAGCCCGGAGTCCGGATCGCGGATGGGCGGCGCAGGCGCACATTCCTGCATTGACGTCGCTCTCGGAGGACTTCGAGATCACGGCGCTGTCCACCAGCCGACGCGAATCTGCCGACGCCGCCAGCCAGCTCTTTGGTGTGTCTGTCGCGTTCGACAATCACCAAGACCTCGTGAACAGCCCGGCCGTGGACGTCGTCGCCGTGACCGTGAAAGTGCCGTATCACCTCGAACTGGCGACCGCAGCGCTCGGCGCGGGAAAGGCCGTCTACTGCGAATGGCCGCTCGGCAACGGCTTAAACGAGGCGGAGGACCTTGGCCGAACTGGCGAAGAAACAGGGCGTCCTCGCCAGGGCAAGGGCGCGCAGTCCTCGCTCGAGATCCTGCCCGTGGCAGAGCAGTATCGGTGGTCGCCCCAAGGCCCCGGCCCTTCCACGAACGTCGCCCAAGCGTACGCGCGTTTCGCCCGCGACTATCGCGAGGGAACGCATTGCTGCCCCACCTTTGAAGACGCGGTCACGCGCCATCGCATGCTGAGCGCGATCGAGACGGCCGCGGCGACCGGCCAGCGTCAAACGCTCGGCTGATCCGCGACGTCAACCGGCAGCAGCCATTGGCAACGGATCTGGCTTGATCTGTTTTCGGCGCCTGCCGATTTGCCATTGATTGCCGCCGGTTGCAACCCCGGGGCTCCATAAGGGTTGCAACACTCGAGAAGGGCTTGTGGCCGTCGGGCGCGAGGCCCGGGGCTCATGCGCCCGGCGGTTGGAGGGCAGCAGCGTCCGCGCGTGTCGCCTGCGTGCTCTCTGGCGGCGAAGAAGTGGCAGAGGCGGTTGCCTCGAGCTCGTCGGGTGTTTGCTCGAGAGGAGTGATCTTGAGCGCGATGATCAGAACGTAGGTGAGTAGGCCAGGAAGACGACGAGGTACGCGCCAGGGACGTACTTCTCTTCGGCGGTCAATGCCGGTTTAACGGCTTGGGCCGACGCTCCGCCGCTCGTCGCTCAGCGTCCTCGGAGATACTCGACGAGTTCGGTCTTCTCGCGGGACGAGAGGCCGAGCTTGAAGCAGCTGTCGTAGTGGTCGACCACCGCGCGCAGGGTCGGGTAGCGACCGTCGTGGTAGAAGCCTCCCTTCGTCTTCGCGACGATCCCGCGCAGGGGTGTGGTTCGGTAGCGGAAGGTCGGCGAGCGGCTCGACTGGAAGTTGTCGGTGCAGATCTCCTCGCCGGTGTGGAGGTTCCAGCCCGCGTCGCTGAACGCCGGCGGCATGTGACAGTTCGCGCAGCGTCCCTTTCCGTTGAAGATCGCTTTGCCGCGCCGAGCGGCGGCGCGATTAAACCGCTTCGAATGCGGTACCGGCAGGGAGAGCTGGTACAGGTGCAATGGGCCGAGCTTCGACGTAATCAAGTCGCGCTTGTTGCGTACGTGGGCGAAACCGGCCCGCGCCGCGACGGGAAACTGCTTCGCGTTGCTAAGCCGGTCGTCGTCGAAGTTGCCGATTCCGTGCATCTCGAGGTTGGCAACGAACGCGTTCCAGTAGGGCACGGAGCCCCAGCCGGTGTACGTATGGAGGTTGATCCCGTCAAGCCCGAACGCGGCCGGAATCAGCGTCGCCGCCGACTTGCCGTCCGGCCGGAATGCCTTGCCGTCCAGGAAGAGCTCGGCGTCGAACTTGCCGGGCCCCCAACTCGCCAGCACCTTGTTCACGGTGGCTTCGTCGACCTGCAACAGGCCGGTGATCGGCTTCTTGTTCGGCGCAAGCCCGACGATCGCGCCGACGTTGAGGTCGCGGTTGGGCCACCCGTCCCGGCGCCGGCCGATCCCGGGCGCAAACGAATTGTCGACGGTGGAGTGGCAGAAGGCGCAGGTGATGCCCATCGAGGTCAGCCGGTTGCCGCGGAAGAAGCCACGCACGCCGACGACGGCGTTCAGCTTCAGAAGCGTGAGCGTCACCTTCGGGTCGTTCAGGTTGACCTTTCCCGCCTTGATCGCCGCAGCGACGCTCGTCGGGATCCGCGTCGCATCGACCTTGAGACCGACCGACAGCGCCGTCTTCGGGCTCACCCCGGGTCCGACGCCGCCGTTCTTGCTTCCGGCGATCGCACGGTGGAGCTGCAGCGCGCTGCCCCAGAACGCCTGGTCTCCGAACGTGTCGAACCGGAAGATCTGGCGCCCGCGCGCCAACACACGGCTTGACGGCGGCGCCGCAGCCCCTCGAGAAGGCTTCGCCGTGGAGGTCGACACGGCGGCGATCGTGACGTTCACGAGCACGACCGCCAGGTACAGGACGAGTGCCGCCCCCAAGAGAGCTAGCAGCCTGCCCAGTGCCTTCGCGATCACGTGTTCACCTGCCTTCGTCGCCGCGAGCGCAGTAGCGTAAGACCCGCTCGGCGCGTGACGGTGTGATCCCTGTCACGTCGCGTGACGGCAAACACGCGCGCAAGTGGAATTCCCATCTGCGCTACTCCTGCGGCTGTGCGAAGACCGATCCGGGCGAAACGAGCAGCCAGTACGTCGAGCCGCGGCGGGCGACGAAACCGTCGCGCTGCAGCTGGTCAACCGCCCGCGTCACCGTTTCCCGGGAGGAGCCGATCATTTCCGCGAGCAATGCGTGGCTCACGGGGAAGTCGATGCGGATCCCGTCCCGCACGACATGCCCATAGCTTCCTGCCAGCTGCAGCAGTTTCCGGCCCACGCGGTCGATGTGGCGCGTCAGCGCGAAATTCGCGGTCGCCGCTTGCTTCTGACCGAGAGCGAGCGCCAACTGTGTGACGACTCGCTCAGCCAGCGCCGGAATGCTCAGAAGCTCACTGCGCGCGTCGGCATCGATCACAGTCAAACGCGACGAACCCAGCCCGACCAGCAGCTCTTCGGGTGCAGGAGGCAAGAGGACCATTCCGGGCCCAGCCTCGCAGGTGACCACCGAGCGCACTGCAGGCCTTACGGTCGCGCGCAGGACGACGAAGCCGTCTTCCACCAGAAGCAGCGCGTCCGCCGGGAACCCCGTCGCGAAGCGCGGCGCGCCCGCATTGACCTCGATGGTGGCACAGGCCAACAGGACGCCTACGGCACGGTCGCGATCCGAAGGTGACAGGCCGTTGAGAAACTGGATGAGTCCCGCTGAGAGTTCATCGCGCACCTCAGGTCAGTGTCAACTTGGCGCGCCGTCTTACGACATGAGATCCGCGGGCCATTACAGCGAGTTCTGGTTGCGCAGGTTCGGCGTCAGGCCGCAGCCGCCAGCTGCTGACGCTTATCGGTGATGCCCTGCAGGAGCTCATTGAAGGAGGCGACGAACTTGTCAACCCCTTCGCGCTCGAGCGTGGTGATTACGTCCTCGTAGTCGACTCCAGCGGCGTACAGCTGGTTGAACAGATTCTGCGCCTCCTGCAGGCCGCTCTCGAGCCGCGCCTCGACGCGGCCGTGATCTTGGAACGCCTCGATCGTCTCGGCGGGCATCGTCGAGATCGTCTCCGGCCCGATCAGTTCCTCGACGTAGAGCGTGTCGCGCAAGCTCGGATCCTTCGTTGAGGTCGAGGCCCACAGGCAGCGCTGCGTGGTCGCCCCGTTCACGGCCAACGCTTCCCAGCGCTCGCCAGCAAAGAGCTCCTTGTACTGCTGGTAGGCGAGCTTGGCGTTGGCGATGCCGAGGCGGCCCTTGAGATCGTCGCGGCCGGCCGCGGCGAGGCGGCGGTCGGTTTCGCTGTCGACGCGGGAAATGAAGAAGCTGGCGACCGAGTGGACGCGGCGCGGGTCGCCGCCGGCGGCGACCAATCGCTCGAGCCCGCGCAGGTAGGCCTCTGCGACCTGGCGGTGCCGGCTGAGCGAGAAGATCAAGGTCACGTTGATCGAGTGGCCGCGCGCGGTCATCTCCTCGATCGCCGGGACGCCGGCGTCGGTGGCGGGGATCTTGACCAGCAGGTTCGGCCGCGCGATCGCCTCGTGGAAGCGCGTTGCCTGGGCGATCGTCGCCTCGGTGTCGGCGGCCAGGGTGGGCTCGACCTCGATCGAGACGTAGCCGTCATGGGCTTCGGTCCGCTCCCAGACGGGCCGGAGGAGATCGCAGGCGGCCGCGACGTCGCGGAGGGCGAGGCTGAGGAAGACGCTCGCGGCGTCGCCCTCCTTGCTGGCGGCGATCTGTTCGTCGTAGGCGTGCCCATGCGCAAGCGCCTTCTCGAAGATGCTCGGGTTGGAGGTGACGCCGACGACGGCGTCCTCATCGATGGCTCTCGCGAGAGCGCCCGATTCGATCAGGTCGCGCGAGAGGTAGTCGATCCAGACGCTCTGCCCGAGCGCCGAAAGCTGATGCAGACGCGATTTCATTGCGACCTCCCGCCGACCAGCTCGCGCTCGAGCGCGTCGATCGGAGCGTGCTCGGCGATCAGGTCCTTGAGCACAATCTCGAGCTCGTCACTGGCGCCCACCGTCAGCGCGCCGACGAGGCGGCCGCTGTCGCCGTAGCTCGTGAGCAGAGTTCCGGAGGTCAGCGACCCTTCCGTCGTCAGTTCGTCGAAGCGGCTGACGTCGCCGAAGACCTTGACCGTCGTGCCGAAGACCTCGCTGAAGAAGGAGGAGACGGTGTCGTAGCCGCGGCCGCTGTCGGCGAGGACTTTGCCGACCTCGGTCCCCTGGTAGTTCGCGTTCGACCAGTGCTCGATCCGTCGCTGGCGGCCGTAGAGCGGGTCGAAGAAGTTGGCCACGTCACCGGCGGCGAAGACGCCTGGAGCTTGGGTCTCGAAGCGCGGGTTGACGACGACGCCGTCGTCGAGCGCGAGGCCGCTGTCTGCGAGGAAGTCGACATTCGGTACGACACCGACACCGACCACGGCGAGCTCGGCTTCGACGCAGAGACCGCTCTTGGTCTCGACGTAGCTGAGCCGGTCGTCGCCGCCGAAGCCAGCCACCTCCTGCTCGAGTAGCAACTCGACACCGTGTTCGCGGTAGAGAGTGGCGAGCTCGTCGCTCAGCTCGGACGAGCGGAACTGGTCGAACAGGCCGTGCCCCAGGTGGATGAGCGTGACGGCAAGGCCGAGCTGGCGCAGCGAGGCGGCCACCTCCATGCCGATGAAGCCGCCGCCGACCACGACCGCCTGTTCGGCTGAGCGGGCCGCCGTGCGGATCGCCTGTGAGTCTCGCAGGGTGCGCAGCGCGTACACGCCCTCGAACTCTGCGCCCGGCACCTCGAGCCGGCGTGGGGTGGCGCCGGTCGCGATCAGCAGCTTGTCGTAGTGAAACGGTCCGGCGTCCGTCGTCACCGTGCGCGCGCCTGCGTCGACGGCGGTGGCCGTCGTCTCGAGCAGCACGTCAACGTCGTGGTCGCGATAGAACGTCACGTCCTCGGCGAAGGGGGCATCGGCCGTCTCACCGCGCAGGTAGCGCTTCGACAGCGCCGGGCGGTGGTACGGGAGGTCGCTCTCTTTGGATAGCAGCGCGATCTGTCCGCTACCGCCGTACTCGCGGTAGGACTTGATCGCGCGCGCGGCCGTTAGGCCGCCGCCGGCGATCACGAGCTCGAACTTCTTCATCGGATTCCTCCTCCTGGCGCGCCGCGCGCGCCGCTCGTGCTCATTTCTTCGTCACTGATCTGTGTCGGGCGAGGTCGCCGTCTTACGCGTGCGCGCAGCGATCGGTGGCAGGGACCGCACATCGCGGCGGAGGTAAGGACGAATGTCTGACCGGCACCAACTGACTCACATCCGAACGACAAAAGGAGGAGCAAATGCCTTACGGAAGCTGGGTCAACGATTTGCCAACCGGGTTCTTCCTGGCCGTGCACATCGCCGCCTTCGCGCTCGGGGCCGGCTTTGCCTGGCTCGCCTTCAAGCGCGAGCTCGCATTCCTCGGCGCGGCGTTCTCGCTGTTCGCCGTCGCGGAGCTCGTCTACATGACCTACCACCTCGACTGGACCGTGTTCCTGTTCGCGCACACGATCGCCGAGGTGCTCGACCTAGCCGCGTTCGTGCTCGTGTTCGCCGGCGCGGTCTATTCGGTCGTGCGTCGGCCAGTGCTAGGGGTGACGCACTCGTGAGCTTTCACCGGTTCCTCCTCCCGGCCGCCGCGGTGCTCGTCGCGACTGTGGTCGCGGCGGGCTGCGGCGGCACCGGCACCAGCGAGCCGGTGGCGACCACCAAGGTCTCGATGGCCAAGAGCTATCGCTTCGACCCGAAGACGATCGAGATCAGGGCCGGCGACACGGTCACGTGGACGAACAACGACAACTTCACGCACACCGTCAAGGTCGACGGCAAAGAGGACCACAAGGTCGGCCGTGGCGACAGCGTCTCGATCACGTTCGAGAAGCCCGGCAGCTACCACTACATCTGCACGCTGCACAGCAAGGACATGGACGGGACGGTGATCGTCACGTGACGCTCGCCGAGCTGCGCACCGACCTAGTCATCCTCACCTGCGCGATCAGCGCCGGCATCCACGGTGCCCTCGTCCGGGACCACTTCGAGGAAGGCACACGAGCCGGGCTCGGCTTCGTCGCCGCGACGATCCTGCTTGCCGTCCTCGCCGTCGTCCTGACCCGCAAGCCGACGCAACCCGCGCTCCTCGCGACCGCGGCTGTCTTCGCCGGCCTGATCGCCAGCTACGTGCTCGTGATCACGACCGGCTTCCCTCTGCTGCACCCCGAGCCGGAAGCGGCCGACGGGCTCGCGCTCTTCACCAAGGTGGTCGAAGCCATCGGCCTCGTGTTGGCCGCGAGCCTGCTGCGGCGACCGTCGCTCGCCATCACCCTCACGCAACCGAAAGGAACACTGACATGAACACGAAACGGGCCTCGCGCCCCATCCCAATCGCCCTGACGGCCCTGGTCGCCTTCTTCAGTTCACTCGCCGCGCTCGCCGTCTCGAACGGCATGGAGATGGCCCAGGCGCACGGCAACGCACCCCACCACGTGCAGGCGCCGATGCAGATGACGATGACCGTTCACTCGTCGTCGGCGCAGACGGCGAAGGCGGTCGCCTTGCGCACGGATATGCGCAAGCTTTGGGAAGACCACATCACCTGGACGCGGCTGGCAATCATCAGCCTCGAGACCGGCACTCCCGACGCCAACGCCACGGTCGCCCGACTGCTCCGAAACCAGGCTGACATCGGCAACGCGATCAAGCCTTACTACGGCAAGGCCGCCGGCAGCGAGCTGACAAAGCAGCTGCGAGCGCACATCCTGATCGCCGCCGAGGTGATCGCCGCGGCGAAAGCCGGCGACAGCGCCAAGCTCGCCGACGCTCAGGCCCGCTGGGTCAAGAACGCAGACCAGATCGCCGCTGTCTTGCATAGCGTCAACCCGCGCTTCTGGAAGCTCGGGGCGATGAAAGCGGAGATGCACAGCCACCTCGACCTCACGACACAAGAAGCGGTCGCCAGGCTCCAGGGCAACTGGACCGCTGACGTCGCCGCCTACGACAAGGTGCACCAGCACATCCTGCATATGTCGGACATGCTCTCTCAGGGCATCATCAAGCAGTTCCCCGCTCGTTTCCGCTAACCGGAGCCATACGCAAGGCCTTCCGCCCCGAGGCGACACACCTCGGGGCGGACACGTTCTCGGGCGGGTTGGCCGGGTGCGCGAATCGAAGAGGTAAGAACGCCGGCCCGGACGTCACCAACTAGACATGCAGACGAAGACCACAAGCGTGCAGGCGCTCGATCAGGTTGTCCGCTGGCGGTGCGAGCAACTGGTGGAGTCGGGTTTCGCGCACGCACTGGCGGCCAAAGTCGCTAAGAACGCCCACTACGACCTGCACTCGCTGATCGAGCTCGTCGAGCGGGGCTGCGAGCCAGAGCTCGCTGTCCGCATACTCGCGCCCGTCGAGGAGGAAAGCGCGGCATGAGGGCCTTGAACGCGGCTACGGTGGGGCTCGTGGAACCCGTCAGCCCTCTGCCGACGCTCCCGCCGGCGGCACCCTCCCTGGATGCTGATTCGCGCGAGTGGCTGCGCTGTCTACACGCCGACGATGCCACGCGGGAGGAGGCGATCGCACGCCTGCATGCGCTTCTGATGCGCGCAGCCCGCTTTGAGGTCGCCCGGCGCCGGCCGACGCTGCCGCATCTGCGCGGCGATGAGCTCGAAGACATCGCAACCGAAGCTGCCGACGATGCGCTCATGAGCGTACTTCGGCGCCTCGACGATTTCCGCGGCGCCAGCCGCTTCACGACCTGGGCCTACAAGTTCGCCCTGCTCGAGGCGGCGGTGAAGCTGCGGAAACGCTCCTGGCAGGGACGCGAGGTGCCGCTCGAGCCTGAAGGCTGGGGCCTGTTCTCGAGCGCCGGCCTCGAGCCCGACGCCGAAGCCGAGCAAAGCGAGCTTCTCGAAACTCTGCAGAGCGCGATCGCGCAAGTTCTGACGCCGCACCAGCGGCGCGTGCTCGTCGCCCTCGCCCTGAACGGCGTGCCGATCGACGTCCTGGCCGAGCGGCTGAACACCAACCGCGGCGCCCTCTACAAGACTCTGCACGACGCGCGGCGAAAGCTGCGCACACACCTACAGGGGCGCGGACTCGCGCTCGACAACTGGTTGGAGGAGAAACGATGATGGAGCGACCCGATCTGAAGCAGGCGCTGGGCCGGCTCCTAGGGCCCGCGGGTCCCGAGGTCGGCTGTGACGAGTGTTTCGACCAGCTCGACCGCTACGTCGAGCTCGAGCTCGCCGGCCAGGACGCCGACGCGGCGATCCCCGGCCTGCGCGCACACCTCGCCGGCTGCCCCGCCTGCCGCGAGGAGCACGAGAGCCTGCGCGCGCTCGTCGGCGGCGAGCAGGCGCTCTAGTCGACGGCGGGCCGTAAGACGCGCCGCGCCCGCGACACAAAGCGGGTGTGGATCAAACGAGCTTCTACGGACTCCCACTCCTGACCGCGCCGAGTCAGGTGATGACACCTCGCGCAACGAGCGAAGGGCTTGTCGCAGCAGCGCTCGGGTTCATCGACGACTGCCCTGCCTGCGTCGTCGACGTCGGCACCGGCACGGGCGCGCTGGCGATCGCGATCGCCTCCGCGGCGCCGCGCGCGGTGGTGTGGGCGACCGACACGAGCCGCTACGCCGTCGCCGTGGCCCGCGCGAACGTGCGGCGACACGGCCTGTCGGATCGAATCGTCGTGTGCCACGCCGACTTACTCGACCCCGTCCCGAGCCCGATCGATCTCGTCGTCGCAAATCTGCCCTACCTGCCCACCGCGGAGGCAGCGTGCTTTCCTGACCTCGCCGCCGAGCCACGCGAGGCCGTCTTTGCGGAAGGCAACGGTCTAGAGCCCTACCGGCGGCTGCTCACCGCCTGCTCCCGTCGGCTGAGCGCCGGCGGCGCGGTCGTCATCCAGCTGCATCGCCGCGTGCTCACCGCGAGACGCGACGAGCTGCCGAGGCTTCGCGCCGAGGTCGAGGCAGTCCACCGGGCGCGGCTTTGGCCATCGGGGCCGCAGCTCGTGGCAGCGGCCGCCTGACCATCTCCAAGGTGTTACGCGGCACGAACCTCCGGCCCCGCGAGAACCTCCGTAGGAAGAACACGAAGCGGCCCGGCGAAATCGCGGCGCTGGGCAGTGTGACGAGGGGGTCTCACCGACGTAACCCACTGAGGACGCGGCGATAGAATTCCTACATGATCCGCGAGGCGTGCACAGGCTGCGTTTGCGAGCACTGTCCATGCCCGGACTGCAGCAGTAAGAGATAGCCCGCCCGCGAAGCAGTATCGGCGTCGACCCCCTCCTTTTGGGGTGGAGGTCGGACCGCTTGCGGTGGCTAGCGGGCGCAACGCTCCTCCTTACCATCGCAACTGGTCGCAACCGACGGCTGCGCAGGCGGCAAGGCTGAGCGAGTTGCTTATGCTCCTGGGTCATGGCTGAGGTCGTCCTCTTCCACCACGCGCTCGGGCTCACCAACCCCGTCCGCCGTTTCGCCGCCGCGTTGCGCGACGCCGGCCACACCGTGCACACGCCCGACCTCTACGACGG
>WNGF01010252.1_pt1 | contig 14154 bp, 8 predicted proteins | sample 5400641 | NCBI WGS metagenome assembly WNGF01 (sample SAMN13153371, study PRJNA577476) | soil metagenome | isolation source: 80 cm soil or saprolite under grassland replicate 2 | place: USA:California | collected 2016-06-15
CCGAATACGTGGCCTGCGGCGCAACCGTCACGAGCGGCGCGCCGTCACGATAGATCTCGTATCCCGTAACGCCGACATCGTCGGTCGACACGTCCCAGGAGAGATCGATCCTCGTCTTGTATGACGCGACCGCAGCGAGGTTGGTGGGCGTGGACGGGGAAGTCGTGTCGGATGCGGCCGGGTCGCACGGAACCGAGCCGGAGTCGAGCACGTCGTCGTTCACGTTGTCGAACTGGTACGCCGCTCCGGCGCTATTGAGCTCGAAGCGAAGCGCGCCGAACTGCTGCGCACTGGCAACGAGCCTGCTATCGGTCGTGATGAACGCGCCGAGAGCGTGGCCGCCTGCGCCGGCGACGAACTCCGTGACGCCGCTCGCGCTGGGGTTGCCCGAGCCGTCGAGCGGCGTGTAGCGCTGGTAGGTGTGGTCGTGGCCGTTGACGACGAGGTCGACGCCGTGCTGGGCGAACAGCGACCAGAAGCCGGTGAGGTACGTCGAAGAGCCCTCGTCGCCGATGTTGAACAGCGGCTGGTGGTAGTAGACGAGGGTGCAAGCCTGGGTGTTCGCGTTGAGGTCGTTCACCAGCCACTGGTACTGCGGCGTTCCCGACGCCGTCTGGTTAAACGCGGAGTTCGCGTCGAGGCTGATGAAGTGCCAGCCGTGCGAGTCGTAGCTGTAGTAGTGCGGGACGTTGTTCCAGTAGTCGAAGTAGCCGGGTGCCTGGCCGTTCGTGTACTCGTGGTTGCCGACCGTCGGGTCGGTGATCGAGTTGAACTGCCCGTAGTAGCCGCTGGTCGAGAGCACGCCGTCCGGCGACCTGTACCAGTTGTAGAACTCGGTCGAGGTGCCGTTCTCGTAGACGTCGCCGAGGTACAGGAAGAGGTTCGGGTTCCAGGAGTTGATCAGGCCGGTGACGTTGTTCTCGCTGGTCTCGCCTCCCGCCCCGTCGCCGGCTGCGCCGACGACGAACGGGCTGCCGGCGGCGGGGTCCGTCCCGCCCGTCGGCGTAAAGGAGTTGCCGTTGACGGGCGGCGACTGATTCCCATTGGAGAAGTTGAGGCTGATGGACGCCTGGTCGCTGATGAAGCCGTCGCGCATCCAGGCCTCGACCGAAATCGTCTTGGTGCCGTCGACGAACTTCTGGCTGGGCAGCGTGAACGTGTACGGCGTCTGGTAGTCGACCAGGAGCTCCTGGCCGTCGACGTAGAACGCCATGCGGCGGATCCCGGGGCTCGTGCCGGTCACGGTCGCCGTCGCGGTGACGGCCGTCGGGCCGACCGCGGTGGCGCCGTCCGACGGCGCCGAGAAGCAGACGTTGACGGTGTATCCGCCGCCCACGGGGCCGCTCGACTGGCAGACGGCGGCGCGCGCCTCTCCGGGTGCGACCACCAGGATGCCCAGCACGAGCGTCACGAGGGCGGCCAGACGGCCCGCGACCGCAAGCGGCCGCCTTGGTTGACGATGTCGATGCATCCCCTCTCCCTTCGGTTCGCACACGCACCGACCGCTGTGCGCGTCGTTCCTGCCTCCCGTCTAGTGGGCGAGCCGGTCTCGCCGCGTCTGATGTGCCGCCTCGTGAACGCCACGAGCAGCGTCGCGAAGACCACGCCCAGGAGCCCCGTGAGAATCGGGACGCCATAGCCGATGCCGCTGCCGGCATCGCTCGAGTCGAGGTCGCTCTTCGCGGAGAAATGTGTGCCCCAGATGTCGCGCAGAACGCGGACGTAGCTCCGGCCGTAGCGGACGCTCGGCTCGACATGGCTGTTCTCGCTGAACTCGTTCCAGCTGATCAGGCCGATTGCGTCAGGCGACGACTGCACGGCCGCGTCGAGCTCGCGGCGCAGCGTCGCGCCGTCGGCGCGGGGAACCACCCGTGTCCCGCCGACGAGCCGGGCGTCGAAGCCCGGGGCGGCCGGCGCGATCCAGAGGCCCTGGCCGCCGTGCACGGCCTGCGCCATCGAGTCGAGCTTCGACTGGTATCCGCGGTCCCTGTATGGGTCTACCGAGGACCAGTAGTACGCGTCTCCGTCGACCGCGCCGGCGAGGCGCCTGTAGCCGTTCAGGTTCTTCTCGCTCGCGAGCACAAGGAGCGAGGGGCGAACGGAGCTCGTGACGGCCGCGACCGCGCCTGCGGAGAACTTCCACGTTCCCGACCAGACCACGAGCGGCTTGCCGAACACGTCGAATACCGGGTCGTGCGCGTACCGGCCGGCGAACCAGCGCAGGTCGTGGGCGACGCGCCTCGCCGGCAGCGGGTTGCGCTCGAAATTCAGCCCCTGGTAGATGATCGCGAGCTTGAAGTTCTCGCTCCGCGCGACCGCTACGAGCTTCCCCAGCCTCCGGTCGAGCGTCTTCGTCGACTTCCAGCTGACGATGAAGCCGGAGATGCCGGCCCGCTTGGCCTCGCGAACGTGCGTGCGCAGAACCCGCACGTTGTCGCTCGAGTAGCGCCCGAGCAGCGGGTAGTCCGTCTTGGCCCGGCGCCACGATGTCTGGTCGTACCAGAGGTAGTAGTAAGCGAGCAGCGGCTCGGGCTCGGTCGGCCTCGGAGCGGCCGCGGCCACGCGGCCGCAGGCACCCGCGAGAAGCGCGATCACGAGTGCTGCCACGAGCGAGCGCTTGCGCGTCATCGTCCCGCCTCCGAGAGCCGGAGCCCACGGCCGAGCTTTGCGAGCTTGCGGCGGATGGCCGCGCGCAGCACCGGGCGGCGGGCGGTCACGAGCCCCACCGAGACCAGCGCGAACATGAGGAATGAGCCGGCGATGTCGGCGTAGCTGATGACCTTCAGCTGCATGTCCTGGTTCTTGGACAGCGAGACCGGCACTTGCATCTCGAGGCCCGAGCCCGTCTTGACGGTGACCTTGTAGAGACCGCGCGGCAGGGACAGGAGCGTCGCCTTGCCGTCGACGAGGCGCTTGTTCTGCTCGCGCCCGTCCGGGTAGATGAGCTGGAGGTACTTCCCGACCGGCCCTCTGAAGAGCAGGTCGTGGGTGCTGAACCGTGCGTCGTAGAGCGAGAGGCGGATCCGGAACGTCTTGTCGGCCAGGCGCACGTGACCCCGCGGAATGCGGGCGGTCCGTGCGAGGTAGAAGCGCTGCTGGGCCTGGTTGACGACGTCTGAGCCCCCGACCCGCGCGTGCAGCACCGAGTAGGTGATCACGGTCTCCTCGAGCCCGTTCAGCCGGCGGGCAACCCGCGAACCCTCCAGCCATACGCGCTGATCGCTGCGCAGCACGTACTTCTCGCCGATGATGTTGGCGAGGACGACGATGCCGACCCGCGACGGAGAGACCGGGCGCGTCTCCTCGTTCGAGCAGCCGCTGGTCATGGCGCGGTCGGTGCCCTCCGTGCCCACGCAGTCGTAGAAGCTCAAGCCGCGCAGGTAGCTGACGCCGTAGCCGACCTCGAGCGTTCGGCTCCGGTCGACGGTGACGGTGCGTGCAGGCGTGAAGCTGTCATCGCCCCAGCGCGAGAACTTCACGCGGATGCCGCGGTTGGAGTGCCGCCAGGGGAGCGCGACGAGTCGGTACGTTCCCGGCGCGGCCGGGATGGTCGCGACGCCGCTCCTGGACGTCGTGTACCGGTGGCCGCCGAGCTCGAAGTCGAGCCCCTGGAGCGCCGGCACCGTTTTGACGGTCAGCGTGAGCTGCGCCTTCGCGCCGGCCGGCGCTGCGAGCGCGACCGTCGCGAGTGCCGCTGCTGCGAATACTCTGGCGCGGCGCCTCACGAGGCGGCCTCCGAGCGCTTCCTACGGCGCATCAGCGCCACCGCAGCGGAGAGCACGATCAGCACCGGCAGGCCGAGCGCCCCGAGGTAGAGGGTGTAGACGCGGGAGCGCACGACGCTGGCTTCCTCCTCGAGTGGGCCGCGGTGTGCGGAGACGAAGCTCGCTGGCCTGGGTGCCGCGGCGAAGTCGAAACCGCTGCCGATGCTGTTCGCGGTGGCGTCCCGCCGGGTCAGCGGCCGCAGCCCCCAGTTCTGTTCGATGAAGCGGAGGATCGAGGTGAAGTCGAGCGTCGTGCTGTCGATGAAGCCCTCTCGCGCGTACGGGCTGACGAGGATCGCTGGGACCCTGAAGCCGTAGCCGAAGTTGTCGACCCGAGGCGGCGTCACGTGGTCGTACCAGCCGCCCCAGTCGTCGTAGGCGAGCAGAAACGCCGAGCTCCGCCAGGCGCTGCTGTCCATGAGCGAGTTGATCAGGCCCCGGACGAAGGCCTGGCCGGACGCGAGGTTCGAGGGCGGGTGCTCGCTTGGGCCCGAGGGAGCGATGTACGAGACTTCGGGCAGCGTCCCGTTGTCGAGGTCCTTGTAGTACTCGCTCAGCGGGACGACGTGGCGCATGATCGCCGGGTCGTCGACGTAGCGGGCGAAGTTGAGGATCGGTACCCAGATGACCTGCGAGGCGCGGTTCCCCGGGAACCTGTCGACCGTCCGGTAGTTCAGGTTCGGGTCGTAGTTCTGGACGTAGAACTTCCAGGTGACGTGCGCCTTCTGGAGGCGGTCGAAGATCGTGGGCAGGTTTCCGAGTCCGCCCGGTGGCACGCGGTCGAAGCCCGCGGCGGGGCTCCCGCTCACCCAGTAGACGTGGTTGAGGTAGCTGCCGGCGAAAGCCGAGCTGAAGAACCGGTCGTAGAGCACGTACTGGTCGGCGAGGTTCCAGTAGAAGGGCAGGTCGTCGCCGTTGCGGTAGCCCATCGCCAGCCGTCCGTCCTGGTTGCGGCGGGTGAGCGCGGAGATGAAGCCGTCCATCCGGCCGCCGTCGTACTGGAGGCGTGCCGTCGCCGCGCTGTGGTCGAGGTCGCGGGGTGACACCGAGTTCGTGCCGATGTGGAACGGCTTGACGCACGGTTTGCTGCCGCGGTGCGGGTTCACCGGCATGCAGATGTCCGACGGGATCCCGTCCGCGCCGGGATAGTTCCCGAAGTAGTTGTCGAAGGTGTGGTTCTCCTGCATCAAAGTGATGAAGTGGTGGATCGGCGTCCGCGGCGCTGCCGCGCGGGCCGAGCCGGCCCCGAGCGCGAGCGCGAGCCCGAGCCCGGCGATGCAGGCGATGACGGCCGTCCGCCTCACGAGCGCACCTTGTAGACGCGGATCAGGGAGCGGCTTGCGCTCAAGCCGTCCTTCGTCGGCAGTCGCACCGTGACGCTGAACTTGAGGACGCCGTTGTACTTCCTGACCTTTTCCAGGAGCTTGTCCCCGAAGAAGGGCGAACGCGCGTACGAGTACGCGTCCCAGACGATGTACTGCACCTCGTTCCGCCGCAGCGCGAGGTCGGCATTGCCGATCGGCTCGTAGGCCGGGTTCCGCCGCAGCGGGTTCGGCCCGACGGAGATCCCGTACGCCTTGCGGTAGCCGTAGAACGAGATCAGGTTGGCCATCGACGGCCCGATCGCAAGGAACTCGGAGCCGAGCGGAGTGTTGTTCCGGACCCAGAGCCCGGTTTGGCGCCCGCCGGGGAGACCACCCGAGCCCGCGATGAAGACGCCGCTCTCCTTGGGGGAGATCCGCCGCCAGCTCTCGAGGCCGACGCTTGTCAGGACGAGCACGCAGAGCGCGGCGCTCACCACCGCGCCCGGGACGCGGAGCGCGCGCAAGGTCAGCGGCGGCGGTCGCCAGAGCGCCAGCATCCGCCCCGCGAGCAGCGCCACCGGCGGCGCGGCCGGCAGGAGGTACTGGAAGCCCTTGACCGGCCAGAGCTGGAAGAAGACCGCCGGCACGAGGATCCAGGAGAGCAAGAGCGTCTCGCGCCAGGACATCTGGCGGCGCAGCAAAATCAGGCCCAGCAGGGCGCAGCCGACCACGAGCGGGCCCATGACGAGCGGCACGGTCGCGGGGTAGAAGCTCCATTCGTGGTTGGGCCGACGGAAGAGCTGCCAGAGGAGGTAGTTCTGACCGCGGTGGCCGCCGCCCGCGATGTGGATCGAGAGTGGGTACGCGAGGGCGACCGCGAACATCGCGAGCGCAGCCAGGCCGAGGTCGCGCGTCCGGGTCTTGACCTCCGGCGACAGCGCGAAGAAGACGAACAGGGCCCCGATCGCGAGGATGCTCGTCTCCTTCGCGAGGATCGTGAGGCCCATTGCGCCTCCGGCCGCATAGAGCCAGGGACGCTGCAGGCTCGTCGCGTAGCGCGCGACGAGGTAGAGGCTGGCGGTGGCGAAGAATGTCGCCGGGCCGTCGAGCAGCACCTGCCTGCTGACGAGCACGTCATACGGCATCAGGGCGATCACGAGCGCCGCCACGAGCCCGGCGCGGCGGCCGTAGAGGAGCCTGCCCGTGAGGTAGACGAGGATCACCGTCCCGATCCCGAACGCGGCCGCCAAAGAGCGCCCCATCAGGTCGCCGCCGCCGAGGCGGTAGCCGATCGACAGGATCGTCTGAAAGAGCAGCGGGTGCGCCCGGAAGACCGGGAACAGCTGCACGACTTGCGGATCGTGCGCGAGCGCTCTCGCCTGGCCCGCGTAGACCGCCTCGTCGCTGTTGTACCCCACCGCGTTCAGGTGCCAGAAGCGGAAGAACACTGCGAGCGCGAAGCCGCCGGCCGCGCCTCCGTAGCCGATGTACGGCAGCGCGCGTACGAGCACGCCGGTCCGCCAGCGGTGGACCGGCAGTGCTCGCAATGACTCGAGTGCCGCTTCCCCCATCGTCTCGCTCAATCCGTGACCGGGACCGGGACGAGGGACGGCTCGGGCTCGGGGACATGAGGCGGCGCCGACTCGATGCCGGCAATGCGCGGCAGCTCACGCCACCATTCCATCGTGCTGCTTCCGACGAGCGTCGCGGGCACTCCGGCGAGCGCAGACGCGACGATCCGCCGCTCGTCGGCGACGAGGTCGTCGACGCCCGTCATCCGCTGGAGGAAGTCCTCGATCTCGTCGTACGGCGGGAAGCCGTACGAGTCGGCGCAGTTCGCCATCACGATCTCGAGCGCCTCCTCGAGCGAGAGGGCACGCCGATCGTCGTGGCCGCGCTCGATCACGACGAGGCCTGCAAGCTGCGACTCGCGCACCTTCCGGACGCCGGGGATGAGCCTTCCGACGTCGTACTTCGGCGGCGGCACGAGCAGCTGCACGATCGCATTGATCGTCGCGACCGGCAGGTTCAGCTTCGTGAGCATGAACGCGAACTGCCGCCCGGACTTCGAGTGCACGCGGCTCTGGTAGAAGAGCAGCAGCCGCTCCTTCAGCGAAAGCAGCGGCGTCCGCACCGCCTTGACCGTATGCCGACTGATCGTCAGAGGCTTCGGGTACGTGAGCACCGCCCCGTCGGGCCGGAGCAGGGTCAAGTCGTCCGAGAGGAAGCCGCTCGCGTGGTTCTCGAGCGACTTGAGGATCGTCGTCGTCTTGCCGGTGTCGGTGCGCGCGGTGACGAGGTATGCGTCGCCGCCAAACTCGATGCACGCGCCGTGCACGAGCGAGTAGCCGCTCCGCACGAACATCCAGCGGAGGATCGGCTCGACGACGTTCGTGTACAGAACGTGGGGCGAGTACCGCAGCAGCGGCGACGCGACGACGTCGATCGTGCCCGACGTGGCCGCAATGTCGATGCTGAACCCGAGCGACCCGAGTCCCTCGTCATAACGGGTGTGGCGCACGAGCCGCGTCAGGGCGGCGACGAGCTCGCTCTGCTTTCGATTGAGCCTGCCCACGCGGACGCTGATCGTCGGCGTCTCGGGGAGCCGCGCCGTGCGGAAGGGCTCGAGCTCCGGCAGGCGCACCTCCGAGACGACCGAGAGGAGACCGTGGATGTCATAGCCGAGTAGCTGCGGGCCTCGTTCCGGAGCCCAGATCCATGAGTCCGCGATCGAGAAGCGGATCACCGTCAGCGCCAGGAGCGACACCAGGTTGGCCAGCACCGAGCCGAGTCCGAGCAGCGTGACGCAGACCACCAGCATCGGCCCGCGCAGAAGCAGCGCGGCGTTGTTCATCAGAAAGAACAGCGCGGTCCGCGCCGGCATGCGCCGACGCATGCGCACGTGCCTGAAGACGAACCGCTCGCTCAGCGAGAAGTTCCAGAGCGTCGACGCCTGGGTCGAGATCAGCGCCGCGAGCAGATAGTGCAGGTGTGCCTCGACGGCGAGTGCCCAGAACGCCAGCATGTTCACGGCCAGTCCGGTGGCTCCGACCAGCGTGAAGCCCGCGAGCCTCATGGGGGCGCCTGCTACGCGCAGGCGGACCAGCTGGGTGAGGAACGTCAGGCCCTCTCCGACGGACGCCTTGCTCTCGCCCGCGTGTCGCTCGCCGAAGTCGAACTTCGTCTCCGTCACGCGGAGCTCCTTTGAGCGGACGACGATCTCGAGCAGAATCTTGAAACCTCGTGGCCGGAGCCGGTCGATCGGAACCGCCGCACGGCGAACGAGGAAGAACCCGCTCATCGGATCGCTCACCTCCCGCAGGCGACCGGGGAAGAGAGAGCGCGCCAGTCCGCCCGTCCCTTTCGAGACCAGTTTGCGTAGCGGGCTGAGTGTGTTGCGCGCCTCGCCGGAGCGCGAGTAACGGCTTGCGACGACGAGGTCGGCGTCCTTTCGCGCCGCCTGCTCGAGCATTTCCGGGACGATCTCCGGCGGGTGCTGCAGGTCGCCGTCCATGACGCAGACCCAGGGAGCACGGGCGATTCGCATACCCGCGAGGACGGCGCCGCCGAGGCCGCTGCCGCGCTCCTCGGGGGGCCGGTGGAGCAGCCGGATCCGATGGCGGCTCTTCGCGGCGGCCTGGACGACGGCGGTCGGCGTCTCGTCGTCGCTGTCGTCGGCGAAGATCACCTCGACCGCTCGGTCGCGAAGGATTTGGTCGAGCCGGCCGGCGAGCGCTGCGACATTTCCCGCCTCGTTCCGGGTGGGCACGATGATCGAAAGCTGCGGCACCCCGCTGTCGGCGTCGTCCGGCGCGGCAGCGTGAGGGTGCCCGTTCATCGCGTTGTCGGCGACGGCCCCGTTCTCGAGATGGAGCATCGCTGGTCCCGTTGGGGCGGCGCCGTTGGACACAGAGCGGGCGAGTGCGGCGCGGAGTCGTTCCGCGAACGCGCTGCCGAGCGCACCGTCGTCGCCCTCGGACCGGACGACGCGCCGCCGGTGCTCCGTGTACGACACCTGGATCAGGAGACACGAAGGGGCTTCCCGATCGAGGACGGCGAGCGGCGCGGCTAGCTCGTGGCTCTCGACGACGACCGCGTCGGGCTGGATGCGGCGGATCAGAGCTTCGAGCTCCATCTCTCCCCGCGCGGCCGGAATGACCTCAGCCGAGCCCTTGGCTGCTGCGACGACGGCGTCTGTTAGACCCCGCGTGTCCCAGAGCACCAGGACCCGGGGGGCTCGCCAGTCTGAGGACGGAATAGTCATGACTTCCTCCACTCGGGGGATCCGCAATGGAGCAGGCGCCGCTCCGCGTGGCTGTGGGACCGTCTCTGGCCGCGTGCGAACTGTGCACCGCTCTCCCTCATCTCAGGCCGCCTCCCTCTTCGGACACGACGGGGCGTGCGCAAGCGCCCGGGGAGATTCCAGGCATTCGCGCAGGCGTCGTGAACAACAGTTGTTGGACCGCAGCAGGTGACTCTCTCCCCTTGTGACCGCGGCTTGTCGAAACGCCCTCGCCGCGGGATGAACCGGTGTCTTCTCGGTTCTAGGTGCTGCGCCGGTTAGCGTCAATATGCCGATCGGCCTGTTCAGCCGCGGCCGACCTATACGATCGCGGAGCCGAAAGTCGAGGAGGCGGCAGCCGGAACCTAGCCTTCTTCGGGGTCAGGCTGACGGCTTCGATCGGGGTCCGGCGGTCCTGCGCGTGGGCTACGCCGTGGCCGGGAGGTACGGCGCCAAGTTTTCTTTGGCGAGGACAAGGTCCGCGAAGGGTGGTTGGAGGCGAGGCAGGCGGACACCTCCCGCTTGGCCTCCGGGAGGCATCCGCCTGCGCGGGCGGCGCCGGCCACCGCTCGACGAAGGCTTTGCGCCTTGCCTTCGCAGTCCGAGGCTAGCCTGTCCGACCGATCGGATCTACGCCCCGATCAGGCGGTTCGGGCTGGCGTCTACCTTGAATATGGAAGTGTGCGTGTCTTGGCCATTCAAATACGCATTGCGAGGGCCCCATCCACAGTCCAGCGAGCTTTTCAACAAGCCGGACCGCAGATTTCAGTAGGTTTTTCCACTAAGACGCCTTTTTTTCACCAGGACCCCTTTACAGGCAGGTTTCCATCCGTTAGAACAGGTGTTTCACTAGCGGCAGGGGGGAGAAAGGCGGCGCATCTCTTGGCCGGCTATATGCATCGAACGGCGGTTCTTCTGGACCCGCACCCATTGTGGCTCGATGCGCTCGAGTCGATCCTCGGATCGATCGACGTAACCGTGGTTGGGAGCACGACCTCCTCCGAGCAAGCGCTCGAGCTGGTCGAGCAAACCCAACCCGACATCCTGATCTGCGAGACCGAGACGTTGAACGGCGAGATGAGCGGCAGCGAGCTCATCCAGGCCTGCCGACAGCGGCTGAACACGCTGCGGATCATCGTTCTCGGCGCCTCGCGCGAACACGCCGACATCGACGCTGCATTCGATGCCGGCGCCTTGGCCTACGCCGTGAAGACCGCACATCCGGAAGACGTCGCGGCAACGGTCCGGCAGACGTTCGATCACACGATCTTCCTCGCAAACCCCGCCTCGACGAACGGGAGCACGCCCGGCTCCCTGGCGCCCGTCGCAGCCGGGAGCGAGGCAGACGAGGACGTCGCGCTGACGCGGCGGGAGCGGGAGATCCTCGCGCTCGTCGCCGAGGGCCACTCGAATCGTGAGCTTGCACGGATACTCTGGGTCACCGAGCAGACCGTGAAGTTCCACCTTTCGAACATCTACAGGAAGCTGGACGTGGCGAACCGCACGGAGGCGAGCCGCTGGGCCCACAGGAACGGTCTCGTGGGCGCTGCGACCGTCGTGCCACTTCCGGTCTCCGCCTAGCACCGGGGGAAGGGGAGAGGGCGCCCGAACGGAGGGCGCCCTCCCGTCACCTAGAGCGGTTCCTCGACCCAGTCACGGGTCAAGTAGAGCCAGAACGCGAGCCCCGCGTAGTCGCGGTACGCGCGGAAGCGCCGCTCGATCGTCTTGTCGGACGCCTTTCGCCCGCGCAGGCGCGCGTACTTCGGGCGCGTCCACGAGTCGAGGATGAGGCGGGAGTAGCGGCCCAGGAGCATCATCATGTGCGCCGTCGCGTAGGGCCCCGCAGCCGGGTAGCGCGAGCAGGCGTGCGGCGACTCCCTCGTCGGGTAGCTCGGGGTCGTTCAGCGCCTCGAGGTCGAGGGTGCCGCCCGCGACGTCGGTGGCGAGCGAGCGCAGGTAGGGGCCGCGGTAGCCGGCGCGGACGACGTCCTTGTAGAACCGCTCGTCGGCCTCGGCCATCGCCTGCGGCGTCGGGAACGTTCGACCGCCTTCCGGAGCTTCGATCCCGAGCTCCGACACCAGCGCGCCCGCCATCCGCACGGTCGCCGACCACGCGCAGTTCGTCGTGCAGATCGTCTTCACCACGTCCTCGAAGACCGTCGGGCTGCGGAGCATCCGACCGGCCCCGTCGGCTGCCCAGGAGAGCTCGGCGTCGGCGCGCGCGACCTCGTAGAAGGCGGAAAGGTCGGCGTCGAACCGGAGCATGTGCCGGACTGCGTCTGCGAGGACGACCGCGTCGCGGGCGCCGACGTTCTCGCCCTCGACGCGCGCGAAGCCCGGCCGGCCGGCCCCGACGCGAACCGTCCGGGCGCGTCCGCGCGGGAGCGGCAGCGTCGTCTGCAGCGTGCGCGACTCCTCGTCGAGCGCGTTGGGCTGGAGGTCCGCGACGCCGTGCGAGGAGAGCGTCCGCCAGAGATCGACGCGCTCGCCGCCTGCGCCGACGAGCTCGAGCTGGGCAGACCAGACCTTCCCCATCGTCAGGTTGAACGTGCCCTGTTCTGGCGCATTCCCGCCTCCAGATGCGAACATATGTTCGCACATGCACAAGGCGACGATTCTGCACGCGGACGTCGACGCCTTCTTCGCGGCGGTCGAGCAGCGGGACGATCCTCGGCTCCGCGGCCGGCCGGTGCTCGTCGGCGCCTGGGTCGTGCTCGCCGCGAGCTACGAGAAGGCCCGCGGCGTCGACACCCCGATGGGCGTCGCGCGCGCCCTGCGGCTCTGCCCGGACGCGGTCGTGGTCGAGCCGCGCATGTCGGCGTACTCCGAGGCGAGCAAGGCCGTCTACGAGGTCTTCGACGACACGGCGCCGCTCGTCGAGGGGCTCTCGATCGACGAGGCCTTCCTCGACGTTCGCGGCGTGCGGCGCCTCTCCGGCACGCCGGTCGAGGTCGCCGTACAGCTGCGGCGGGACGTCCGCGACCGAGTCGGCCTCCCGATCACGGTCGGAATCGCCCGCACGAAGTTCCTCGCCAAGGTGGCCAGCGGGGTGGCGAAGCCTGACGGCCTGCTCGCCGTCCCACCGGAGCGCGAGCTCGCGTTCCTGCACCCGCTTCCGGTCGAGCGGCTCTGGGGCGTGGGGCGGGTGACGGCCGCGAAGCTCCACGCGCGCGGGATCCGGACGGTCGGCGAGGTCGCGCGGCTCGCCGAGCCGGAGCTCGTCTCGCTGCTCGGCCGCGCCTCGGGCCGCCAGCTGCATGCGCTCGCGCACAACCGGGATCCGAGGACTGTGCGGCCGAACCGGCGCCGCGGCTCGATCGGGGCGCAGCGCGCGCTGGGGCGCCGTCCGAAGACGCTTGCGGACATCGACGCAGCTCTCGTCGGGCTCGTCGACCGCGTCGCGCGGCGGATGCGCGCCGCCGGGCGCGTCGGGCGGACGGTCGTGCTCCGGCTCCGCTTCGACGACTTCTCGCGCGTGACCCGGTCGCACACGCTGCCGTACCCGACCTCGAGCACCCAGGCGATCCTGACTGCCGCGAGAGCGCTGCTCGCGACCGCTGCTCCGTTGATCGAGATCCGCGGGAGCACGCTCGTCGGCGTCGCGGTCGGCAACCTCGGCGACGGGCGTGCCGTGCAGCTGGCACTGCCCTTTGATCCGCACAGCAGCGACGCCCTCGACGCGGCGGTCGACGAGGTGCGCCAACGCTTCGGTGCGCCGGCGATCACGCGGGCCGTGCTGCTCGATCGCGGCCCCGGGCTCGCGATGCCGGTGCTGCCCGACGCTTGAAATACGAACATATGTTCGCTTTGATATGAGGAGTGCAGCTCGCGCTCGACGCCCTCGACCGGCTCGTGGACACGCTCGAGGAGCGCGGCGCGCTGACGACCGTCGAGGCGGCGCGGTCGCTGTTCGCGAGCTCGTCGATGCCGGCCGCGCTCGCCTCGTCGCTGATCGCGGACGTCGCGGCGGGCGACAGCCGCCTCGTCTGCAACGGCGCCACTGTCTCGCTGACGGACGGTCGGGCCGACCCGTCCCTGGACGAGGCCGGGTTCGTCGTCTTCGACCTGGAGACGACCGGGCTCTCGGCGGAGCGCAACCGGATTTGCGAGGTGGGAGCCGTGCGGGTCAGGGCGCTCGAGGTCGTCGACTCCTTCCAGTCGCTCGTGAATCCGGGCGTTCCGCTTCCCGAGCCGATCGCCCGCCTGACGGGCCTCCGCGAGCTGGACCTGCGAAGCGCGCCGCCGGTCGCCTCCGTCGTGCGCCGCTTTCTCGCCTTCGCAGGCGACGACCTGCTCGTGGCGCACAACGCGCGCTTCGACCAGCGCTTCCTGGAGCGGCAGCTCCAGCTCCTGCACGGGCGCCGCCTCTCCGAGCCGCCGCTTTGCACGGCCGCGCTCGCCCGCCGGCTGCTGGAAGGGCGGCTGCGCCGGGTCGGCCTGGCCTCGCTCGCTAACTTCTTCGGGGTCGGGACGCAGCCGTGCCACCGGGCGCTTCCCGACGCCGAGGCGACCGCTGAGGTGCTCGTGCGCCTGATCGGTCTCGCCCAGGAGCTCGGCGCGAGGCGGCTCTCCGAGCTGCGTGCGCTGGCGGCTCCGCGGAAACGGCGCGTCTACGACAAGCGCTCGCTCGCGCGCGGCGCGCCGACGAGCCCAGGCGTCTACCTCTTTCACGACCGGCACGGCCAGGTGCTGTACGTCGGCCGGGCGCGCGAGCTCCGAGCCGAGCACGCGCCCTTCGCTCCGGTCGAGGCCGCGCTGCCCGCCCTCGACCGGATCGACTGGCGCGTGCTCGGCTCGGAGCTCG
>WNGF01010335.1_pt1 | contig 14148 bp, 14 predicted proteins | sample 5400641 | NCBI WGS metagenome assembly WNGF01 (sample SAMN13153371, study PRJNA577476) | soil metagenome | isolation source: 80 cm soil or saprolite under grassland replicate 2 | place: USA:California | collected 2016-06-15
GTCTTCCTGGAGAAGCCTCGCCCCCGGATCACAGCGGGTTGACGCTGGGCGTGGCCCGTGGCGAGGCGGTGGACCTGAGGCCCGGCCAGGGCACCCGGGTGGGGGTGCTGCTGCCGCACTTCGGCGACGAGTCGCGCTGGGAACGCCTGTTTGGTTTCTCGCCCAGGCTCGAGGAGCTGGGCTACCGCAGCGTCTGGGTGCGAGATCACATCAACTTTCATCCGCACGCCTTCGAGGGTCAGAGCCGCCGCTTCGTCGATCCGTTCATCGCCCTGACCGCCGTCGGCATGCTGACCCGGCGGATGGTCCTCGGCACGGGCACACTCGTCCCGTTCCGCCACCCGCTCGTCGTCAGCCAGTTGTTCGGCTCGCTGGCCGATGTCTGCGGCAACCGGATCATCGCCGGGATCGGCGCAGGGGGAGCGGCCCACTCGTTCGAGGCGGTCGAGATGCCATATGAGAGCCGCTGGCAAGCCTGCCGCGAACTGGCCCACATCCTCAGGCTGACCTGGAGCAGCGACAACCTGTCGTACCCAGGAAAGCTGTACCAGTTCCAGAACGTGACCATCGACCCGCGGCCGGCGCCCAACACGCCGATCTGGTACGCCGGCGCCTCCGAGCGAGCAATCAAGCGCGTCCTGGAGTACGCCGATGGCTGGTTGGCCCGAAGCCCGCGGCGCACCTTTGACAAGGGAATCGCGTTGCTACGCGAGGCCGAGGCGAAAAGTAGTAAGTGCTACGGAATCGGGCTCATGCCGATGGTCTCGATCGCCAAAGACCGCGAGACAGCTCTGGCCAAGATCGACCTGCCGGGCCTCATCACCTGGGTCGGGCGTCGCGCGTTCGAGGGCACGTTCGAGACTGCCGACGACCTGGCCGGCATCTTGATCGCTGGCAGCCCGGCCGACTGCGCCGCCGAGATCGACCAGTTCGTCGCCCGCGGGGTGGACCAACTGGTGCTCGACCTTCGCCTGAGACTGCCGGATTACGAGGAGTCACTAGAGTGGATCGCCGAGGAGGTCCTACCGATGGTCAACCTCGGGCAGCGTCAGCAGGCGTGATGAGACCGACCGTGCTCGAGCAGGTCGGACAGAGGTAGCCAAGGGCGCGCACGTGGACGACGGACTCCGCACGCTGCTTGCCGAGCTGCGCGAGTTTGGCCGCCGCAACGACGCGGCCTTGACGGCCTACGAAGGGCGCATGCTCAACATCACGCCCGAGACGGGTGAGCTGCTGCGGATGCTGGTGATCGCGGGCGGGATGCGGCACGTGCTGGAGCTGGGGACCTCAAACGGCTACTCCACGATCTGGCTGGCCGACGGCTGCAGGCAGGTCGGCGGCAAAGTCCTCACGTTCGACATCAGCCCCGCCAAGCACGCCGCGGCGCTGGAAAACCTTCGCCGCGCGGGGCTGGAGGGCTTCGTCGACGCGCGGGTGGGCGACGCGGGCCAGGCTCTGCCCGGCTTGCGAGACTTCGACCTGGTCTTCCTGGATACCGATCGCACGATGTACGCCGCCTGGTGGCCGGATCTCCAACGGAGCGTGCGCGTCGGCGGCCTGCTCGTGGTGGACAACGCCACCTCCCACGCAGACGAGGTCAGGCCGCTGGCTCAAGCCGTCCGGCGCACGCCGGGCTTCAGCAGCGTGCTCGTCCCGATCGGCAACGGCGAGCTAGTGGTCCTTAGGGAAACGTAGCTCGGGCGCACAGTCCATCCTCGACTTCTGAAACACATTCACGCTCTTTAGAAACACCAAATCGGAGCAATCGCGCACATACGTCTAAGCCAGTTTTGTCCTTATCAATGTCGTCAATCTTCATTGTCATCCTGAGCCGTTCCTGTCATCCTGAGGACTCATGGGCCTTCGGCCCGCCCCGAGCGAATGAAAGTTCATTTTCGTGGGAGGAGTCATGGGCCTTCGGCCCGCCCCGAGCGAATGAAAGTTCATTTTCGTGGGAGCCCTTCTTGTCGTCCTGAGCCCTTTTTGTCATCCTGAGCACTTACTGTCATCCTGAGCACTTACTGTCATCCTGAGCGAAGCGAAGGATCCGCTACCCGGGCACGGATTCCTCGCTTCGCTCGGAATGATAGGGTCGGGACAGGCCAGCCACGATTTGTTCACAGCCTCTGAGCGAAGCAAAGGATCTCATGCTCCACAGCGGACAATTCTGGCAGCATCAGAATTCGTGCTTGCGGTCGGCGACGGATCGTCTCATCATGTTGCGGAATCTATCCGAGTTCCGTGGCGAGAAGCATGAGATCCTTCGCTGCGCTCAGGATGACAGTAAGTGCTCAGGACGACAGTACGTGCTCAGGATGACAGTAAGTGCTCAGGACGACAGGAAGTACTCAGGACAGCAGTACGCACTCGGGACGAAAGCGGGCTAGTATCTAAACGCGCGTCCACATGACGATGTCGGTCAGACACCACCAAGGATCAGGTTCACCGGAGCCGACCCAGCCCTCAGCCAGCCGTGCCTTTGTGCGCTGTCAGCTATCGCCGCTCGCCAGAAACTCGTCCACAAGGCGATTGAACGTCTCGGCCCGCTCCCAGTAGACCGAGTGGCCGGCGTTGGGCACGCGGACGAGGCGTGCTCTGGGGATGAGGGAGGCCAGGACCTCGACCCCGGCCGCCGGCTGGACGACGTCCTCCTCGCCGGTGATGCACAGGACCGGCGGCGTCAAGGTGGCGAGCATCTCCGGCGGCGTGGTCCGCATGGCGTGCAGCTTCGCAGTGAGGTCGAAACCGGCTGGCAGGGCTGTCAGCGCTGAGACCTGCGTGTACAGGAAGTGCAGGGCGGGCTGCTCGCGAGTCATCCGCTCGCCGCAAGCCGGGTGGACCCCTTGCGCGAAAAGCGCCTGGCGCGGGTTGGCCGCGCGGTTCTCCGCGGCGAGCCGCTCGGTCTCCGGGTGAGCCAGGCTGCCGATCGTGGCCGCCATGACCAGGGCCCGAACTCGGGTCGGCTCCCGAAGCGCATAACCCAGACAGGTCCAGCCACCCATCGACTGGGCCACCAGGCGAACCTCGTCGAAGCCGAGATGATCGATCAGCGCCGCCAGGTCGTCCACGAACGCGTCCGGTCCGGGCCCGCCCGGTCGGTCCCGAGAAGGGCCGAAGCCCCGATGCGCGAAGGTGACGCACGTGTAGCGGTCGCGAAAGAACGGGATCTGCTGCCACCAGCTCAAATGGTTGCCTCCGGCGCCGTGGGCGAAGACCAGGGCTGGCCCAGCCCCGTACTTTTCGTAGTACAGGTGACAGCCGTCGACGTGAAGGGTTGGCACGGTCAGCGCCTCTGGTTGGCTCCAGCGTCACTGGTAAGGCGACAGCTAGTGCAGCGTGCTGCCGCCGTCCACGAGGAGGGTCTGCCCGGTGATGAATGCGGCGTCGTCGGAGAGCATGAACAGCACCGCGCCGACCAGGTCTTCTGGTCGCTGCAGACGTTTGAGCGATCGCGCCGCGACGGCGGCCTCGCGCATCCTGATGATCTCCGGAGTGGGATTCTCTTCGCTGAGTGTATTGCCGGGCGCGATCGCGTTGACCCGGATGTTGTCCGCCCCCAGCTCGCGCGAGAGCACCCGCGTGATGCCCACCACGGCCGCCTTCGATGCGACGTAGTGCAGCCGGGTGGGGTTACCGTGAAAGACGGTTCCGGACGCGATGTTGACGATGCTCCCACCCCCACGCTTTGACGCGGTTCCACTCCTGCTCGGGGATCTCCTCGAATCTCACTCGCGAGATGGGGATGGTCGCGAAGATGGCGGCGTTGTTCACCAGCCCGTCGATGCCGCCAAAGCTTTCGCTCGCCTGTCTGGCCAGCGCCTGGACGCTGTCGTACTTCGACACGTCGACCTGGACGGGGAGCGCTTCCCCGGCGGTGGCGCGAATCTCTTCAGCCACTCTGTCGGCCGCCGGTCCGTCGACGTCGGCCACGACCACGTTCCCGCCCTCTCGAGCGAACCGCTGGCAATATGCTCGCCCGATGCCATGTCCACCGCCGGTCACCACAACCGTCTTTCCATCCAATCGGCCCATCTCATTCCTCCTCGGTGCGAAGTGACCGCTGGAAGCGCCTGTCCCTAGCGCGCCCGTATCCCAACCGCGGTGACATCGAGCCAGCCTCAGCGGGCCAGCGGATTCTGCAAGTGCTGCCGCAAGATCATCCGGATGAGCGTGGTATAGCCCACGCCGGCCCGGGACGCGTGCCGCTTCAACTCGGCCAAGTCCTGCCGAGGCAGTCGGAGGGAGATCTGCTCGAGCTCTGGGCGTGCAATAGCCAGGTCGGTTGCTTCCTCCCATGGCAGGTCGCCCGCGTCGGTCCTGTCGAAGTATTCGGCAAGATCCTCCATCTTGGTGTCCCGTACTTCATCGAGCCTTGGGGTTCCGCTCATTGAATCTCCGCCTTTCATTCATCGTCATGTCGCGGGCAGTAACGGCATCGCGAGGCCGTGGCCAAGATATAGAAGCGCCACCATAAGGTGACGCCCGGCCTCGGTGCAGCCAAAGTAACGGTACAGCGTTTCCTGAGGATCCCTCTCGGCCGGCCCAACTCGGATCAAGATGCCGCTCGGATCCTCGAATACCGCCTCGTCGACCTCCTCTGGCGTGAGAGCGTGCCGGCCGATATGGGCAACCCTGTCGGGTCGCCAAAGGAGATCACTGATGAGCGGCAGGAGTCCTCCCGTGATGCATTGTATCACACGCCCAGGGCCTGTGGTCAAGCGTCGACTCAGGCCCGACCCTCAGCCAATCAGCTCGGCGACCCGGTCACGGACGAACTGATGGACGTCCCGCGCGATCTCCAGGGCGCGCTGGGAGTCATGGCTGTCGAACGCCTCGGCCGGCACCCCGCCCGGCAGGGCGGATGGGTAGCGGGCGGCGAGATAATGCTTGTCCAACAGGCCCGCGACCGATTTGATGAACTCGAACGAGGAATCGAAGCCGATTGCATCCTCACACAGGTCGGCCAGGGCATGGCCCCAGACGTGCTCGGCGCCACGGGCCAGCAGGTAGGCGGTGACGGCCTTCTCGGCCGATTGGTGACAGAGGAAGCAGGCCAGCGCGTGGCGTCCCGCCGCGGCCACGAACTCCGCGTCCGCCAGATCGTGGTCTGCCTGTTTGAGCCAGAGGCCCGCCCGCCGGCCGGCCGCCGAGCGCGCGCCGTCAGCCAAGGATGACCTCGCCGAGGCACCGCGCGTCGCGCAGGATCGGGTCGCTGGCCCCTAGCTGCTCGACCTCACGCGGCGTGTAGACCTGGAAACGGGTGCCAAACCGCGGTCGCAGGTGGGTCACCCAGAAGTCGGCCCGGCGGTGGAACGGCTCGTCGGTGGCCTGGACGAGGATGAGCTCCAGCTCGCTGTCCGGTTCAACTCGCCCGTCGACGAGGTTGCCGACCAGATATGCACGAATCGCGCCGAGGGCTGGCAGCTCGGCCGCGATCCGCCGCAGCTCGCCCCTCAGCAGCTCTTCACGCTGGCGCGCGAAACCGAACATGATCGGCAAGGTAAGCCCCCGGGGGAGACAGAAGCCAGACTCCCGTAGGGGCGCACCCGCGTGTGCGCCCGCCTGGGGCGGACACGCGGGTTCGCCCCTACGAGGTGGCTGCTCGTCAGACGTTGTGCAGGAACGGCGCTTTCTGTTCTGGCCAGATGTCGTCCCGCGTGAGCGGGTACGCCTCTTTCTTGTAGACCTGGATCCGATGGCAGCCGAAGTCGACGACGTACATCCGCCCTTGGCTGTCCAGCCGGACCGAGGCTGGGCCGCGAAGCCGCTTCTGGGGCTCCAGGCAGATCATCTCGCGCGCCCGCAGCACCTTCGGGTTGGCCAGTACGTAAGTGCGCCCGCTCTTCGACAGGGTGGCATCGCCGATGAACTGCTCGACATAGCGTCCGGTGGGGTCGAAGAGCTGGACCCGATTGTTGCCGCGGTCGGCCACGTAGATGTCGCCGTGCTCGTCGACGGCGATCCCGGCTGGTCGGTTGAACTCACCCGGCCCACTGCCAGAGCGGCCGAACTGCATGATGAAGCGGCCGTCCGCGGAGAACTTCTGGACGCGGTCGTTTCGCCAGTCCACGACGTAGAGATCGCCCTCAGCGTCGACCGCGACCCCCCAAGGCATGTTCAACTCGCCGTCGTCGCTGCCATAGCTGCCGAACGTCGAGATGAAGCGGCCGTCTTTGGCGAATTTCTGGACGCGGTGGTTCATGGTGTCGGCGACGTAGAGGTCCTCGTCCGCGTCGAAGGCGACGCCGGACGGTCGGTTGAGCTGGCCGGGCTCGGTCCCGTGTTCGCCCCACTTTCCGATGAACGTCCCGTCGCGCTGGAACGCAGAGATGCGATGCAGGCCCTCGTCCGAGACGTAGAGGTTTTCGGCGGCGTCTCGGATGATCTGGACCGGCCAGACGAACTGTCCGTCGCCTGAGCCGCTGCTGCCGATCGTGCCCAGGTCTTCGTCATCCCAATTCATCTTGCGGATGCTGTTGCCGTAAATGCCGTCGTCGCGACACAGCACGAAGAGGCGGCCCTCGTCGCCGATCGCGACGTCCATGCAGTAGGTTGTCACACGCCGCATACCGAGCGTCGTGAAGTAGGGGAACCCGGCTCGCAGCAGCGCATACGGACGGGCCGTCTTCTCGGTCCTCGCAGTCCTTACTGCTTCTTGAACGGCCATGTCAGGCTCCCCCGGCAGACTTGAACGGCCGAACCTGCTCGTACTGTCCGCCGACGATGGGGACCGGGTCGACGCCCAGCCACTGCTCGAGCATGGTGCCGTAGATGCCGCGGAAGTCGATCGTGTGACGCAAGTCTTCGCCGTTGAGCCACTCAGAATGCGCCAACGGCGGGTACTCGGCGTACAGGCCGCCCTGGACCGTGTCGCCAATGATCAGCGCGCCACCGCCGGAGCCGTGGTCAGTGCCACTCCCGTTGTCCTTGACGCGGCGGCCGAACTCGGTGAACACCAAAATGGCCACGTTGTCAGCAGCGTCGTGCTCGCGCAAGTCTCGCATTAGGTCGGTTATCGCGCCGGATAGCTCGCCGAGGAGCTTGGCGTGGGTGGGTATCTCCTGCGCGTGGTGGTCGTAGCCGGGGTGCTGGGTATAAAAGATCCGCGTCCCAAGCCCGGCCGTGTGAACGCGGACGACGTCGCGGAGGCCCTTGGCGATCGGGTTGTCGGCGTACTGAACGGTCGAGGTGTAGCGGCGGGGCGCTTCCTTGAGCAGCTCGGCGCCGGTCAGCACGCACTGGCCGGTCTCGCACAGATAGTCCATAACCAGGCCGGTCCCCACGGCCGGCGTGTACATGCGCTTGAAGACATCCAGGTCCTGCTCGCGCTCCTCGGCCACCTGGATGCTGTTCATCATGCCGTAGTTATCCAGGTTGTCCACCGAGGTGGCCGTCACGCCCGGGGCGGCCATCGCGCGCGGCAGCCCGCGGCCAAAGCTCACGCCGGTTAGCGGGTTCTCGCCTTTGGGGTCCAGCTCGCGAATCACCTTCGCCAGCCAGCCTTCAGTGGCGATCTTGTTCGGCTCGCAAGTGTGCCAGATATCCATCGCTCGAAAGTGCGAGCGACTCGAGTTCTGGTAGCCGATACCCTGGACCACTGCCACGCTGCCTGCTTGAAACAGCTGTCGCATCGGCTCGGCCGATGGATGGAAGCCGAGAGTGTCGTTGATCGGCAGGACCTTGTCTTCAGGGATACTGACGACCGGGCGGCTGTCGTAGTAGACGCCCTGGGTGAAAGGCACCAGGGTGTTCATGAAGTCGTTGCCGCCAGAAAGCTGAATGACGACCAGGACCGGATCCTCTGTCTTTCCGTTGCCCTTGCCGCTTGCGCTTGGTGACATCGCTGGGCTCCCTCCTTGCTCAGGCGAACTGGTACTCTCGTGAGGCCACAATCAGGGTCAGCATTCGGCCGATCCGAGCCTCGCTCACGTTGCGCTCCGCTTCGCTCCCGAAGGTCAGGTGACCCTCGCTCTCGGCAAACTCCAGCAGCGCCGTGCGGGTCTCCGGACACACCTCGAGCGGCCCGGCCAGATCGAGGCAGCGATCGACGAACTCGGCTGGCCCGATCGGCGGACCTGCCGCGCTCAGCCGCTCGGCGATCAGCCGCGGCCCGGGCTTGGACACATCCTTGACGAGGTTCACGGCGAAGTTGACCCGTTCGGTGAGCGTACCGCCGTCGATCCACTCCTTCCCCGTATGCCAGCCCTCGACTGTCGGCGGGTCCATGAGCTTCTGGCCCATCACAATGGATGCCGCGTCCAGCGTCTGCAGGCCAGGCTCCACGCTCCGATAATCGCCAGACAGCTTTAGCGTGCCGGCGATCAGCTCGGCCGGGCACTTGACCCGCGTGAAGCGGGCAGCCTTGAAGAAGTCCGAGTTGAACAACGTCTGCATGACCGACCGAATGTCGGCGTCCGAGTCGAAGTACGATTTCATCAGCGTGGCGACCGCGTCGGGGTCGCGCGGCGGCGTCGCGCTCCAGGCCGGGACCTGCGGTTCATCGGCCACGAAGAAGTTGTAGATGTGGCGACAGATGAAGCGGGCGGTCGCCTCCTGCTTGACGATGATCTCGACGATGTCCTCGCCGTTGAAGCTCCCGGTCTGGCCCAGGAACGTCTTCTCGCTCTCGTCGTGGTCGTCGGCTCGGTAGACGAAGGCGGACGGGTAGTGGCCGTACGGGTAGAGCGGGATCGGCTGCTCGAACGTCCAGCCGGTGAAGGCCCGGGCGACGTTCTTGATGTCGGTCTCGGTGTAATTGCCGATCCCCATCGAGAACAACTCGAGTAGCTCGCGGCCGTAGTTCTCGTTGATCTCACCGGCGTGGTTCTCGTTGTTGTCCAGCCAGTAGATCATGGCCGGGTCCCGGGACAGGTCGAGCAGCAGCGTCCGAAGGTTCGCCAGCCCGTTGCGGCGCAGCATCTGGATGTGCTGGACCATGGCCGGGGTATGCTCACTCTTGGTCCAGCCGGTTGCGAACACGTGGTGCCAGAAGAGCGCCATCTTCTCTTCGAGCGGGCGCCTGGTGTTGACCATTCGGTAAAACCAGCGCCCGTTCCAGGTCGCGTTGTTATCCCGGTTCGCGGCCAAATGCGGGTAGTAGCGGCCGAGGACGTCATCTTCCAGCTCCGGGAGCCGCTCCGGGTGGACGAGGTCATCGACCACCGCCTCGTAGGGCCGAGCGGCGTACGCCTCGAGCTCATCTCGAGACGCTCCAAAACCCGCCCGGCGCAGCAGGTGCGCCATCAGCGCAATCCGGTCAACCGCCATAGCCACCTCCTCTGCCCCAGGCACGCTCTCAGAATGGCTGGGAACGTTGGCCATTTTCATGCAGACAGCACGCCCGATACGGACTCCGGCAGTGTACCCGAATCGGCTGCGGGACGCCGCCCTCCGACGGGGAAAGCGCTGGTTCCCCCGGTGGGACGAGAATACAGCTAGCATGGCCGAGCCCGGACGCCCTTCCGCTGGCCCGCGGAGATATACCCAGGTCGCTCTTCCCACCCCAGCGGCAGCGGAACCACTGCCGGTTGCGGCTCCTGACGGGGGTGGAAAGGTTGCCGTGCTCGTGTGCCACGGAATGGGGCAGCAGGTCCCCTTTGAGTCGGTGGACGGCGTGGTGAGGGCTCTGCGCCTGGCCGAGGAGTGCCTGACTAATGACGAGTGCCAGGTCACGGCGACTGTGGTGAAGCTAAAGCACGCGGGCGGAGAGGAAACGCTCCCCCGAGCCGAGATGACGCTGAGGGGCGCTGACGATCGCGAGCGTAAGGTGCACGTCTACGAGGCGTACTGGGCCCCACTGACGGAGGGCAGGGTCTCGTCGCCAGACGTGGTCAACTTCCTCTTCGATGCGTTCCGGAACGGCCTTCAAAATGGGACCGCCGGAAGGTGGCATCGCTGGATGTTCGGCAAGATTCGTCAGTTCTCAACTGGACGTGCCGCCCTCGAGATCGTGGGTGCCTATCTCGTGGTCCTGCCGCTCTTGTTGATCAACGCGACTATCGCCGCCGTGGCCGCGGCGCGCGTGACCATTGGGTACTTCACTGGGTGGCCCAGCGATGCCCTCATCGGCGATCTGACCGTCGACATCCTCCTCCTGCTAATCGCTGCGGCCGCGATCATCGTCGGCTCATGGCTGCCGGGCTCGTATCGCAACAAACGCTTCGCGCCCGAGGCGCTGTGCAGGAATAGGATCTGGCAAACCTGGCGGCTGAGCGAGCCGATCCGCCGAGTCTGCTGGGTCTTCGTCTGGACCGGCCTGAGTGTGCCTCTGCCAGTCGGGCTCCTGATTCTGTTTCACCTCCTGTGGCACGTCCCGAGCAGCGCAGAGATGACCTGGAGCAGGGTCGGCATCGACCTGTTTGACTGGTTCGACTGGCGGCACCAGTACAACGGCATGGCCTGGAGAATATTCACCGTCGTGACCTGGGGTCTGGCCCTCTGGACCTGTTCCGCCGCACGCTCGTACCTCGTTCAATCGCTCGGCGATGTTGCCGCCTACGTCTCGGCGTACTCGGTCAACAAGTTCTGGGAGGTGCGGGCCAGCATCAAGGATGCGGCGCTCACGGTCGCCCGCGCGATCTACGGCGCAAAACGAGTCAGCCCGGCCGGAGCCGAAACGGAGGAATTCGAGTACGCGCGGGTGATCGTCGTGGGCCACTCGCTCGGGTCGGTGCTAGCCTACGACACGCTCAACACCCTGATCAAACAGGACCTCATCAACCAGGTCGTGCACGACCCAGTGCTAGACGTGGTGGCGCGGACCGAACTCCTGCTGACGCTCGGCTCACCGCTAGACAAGACGGCGTTCATCTTCACGACCCAGACATCGACCGAGGTCCAGGTGCGCGAGGCGCTGGCGGCGGCGGCCCAGCCGATGATCGTGGACTACGCGTACCGTCCCCGTCGCTGGATCAACATCTGGTCGCCCAACGACTGGATCGGCGGACCACTCCACTACTACGACGACGACTCGACCGCGCCCAATCCGAAGCGGGTCGACAACCGTCCAGACCCCGATGCCTGCACCCCGCTTCTGGCGCACAACGAGTACTGGACCAACAAGATGTTCGTGCAGGCCCTCCACGAGGGGACCACGAGCACCTGAGCCTGACGAGCTCGCCAGCCGTCAGCAGGTCACCCGCCGGCCTGCCAGAAGAGCACGCGGCGCTCGAGCAGTGTCAAGCCGCCGATCAGGGCGATGCCCATGGCGCCGATGGTGGCAACGCCGGCCAGAGCGGTGCTGGTGTCGAGGTTGGCGTTGGCCAGCAGCACCACCCGTCCGAGCCCGCGGTCGCCGCCGACCCATTCCGCGATCACGGCCCCCAACAGCGCGAGCGTGGAGGAGACCTTGACCGCCGCGAACAAATGTGGCAGCGCGGCCGGGAGCCGCAGCAGCACCGCCTCCTCGAGCGGGGTGGCGTTCAGGGTGGCGAAGACGTCACGCGCCGCGGGCAGCTCGGTCCGCAGGCCGGTGACCGTCCCGATCAGCACTGGAAAGAAGGTCAGCAGGGCCGCGATGAGCACCCGCGGCAGCGGCCCAAAGCCGAACCAGAGCACGAAGAGGGGCGCCACGATCACCACCGGCGTCACCTTGGCCAGCACGGCGATCGGCAGCAGCGCGCGCTCCAGCCAGCGCCAGTGCGCCATCAGCAGCCCGGCCAGCAAGGCCAGCCCACCCCCAAGCGCCAGGCCGGCCAGCGCCTCGGCGAGCGTCACACCGCCTTCAGTCAAAAAGAAGGTCGCGTCGCCGAGCCAGCGCGCCGCGACCACGCTGGGGGCCGGCAGCAGGAAGCTCGCAACCCCTCTGGCGCGAACCACGCCCTCCCAAACCAGCAGGGCGCCCGTCAACACGGCCACTGTTGGAAGCGTCGAGCGCCAGCGCTCCAGGGCCAGATAAGTTCTAAAGCGGGTCATCCTGGCTCCCCAGGAAAGACCGTCGCAAGCGCGGACTTCAGGCGCTGGACGCAGGCACCGAAACCAGGCTGGTCGTACCGCCGTGGGCGGGCCAGGTCGATTGCCAGATCCGCCAGGACCCTGGCGGGCCGAGGGGACAGGACGATCACGCGGTCGCCGAGGCGGACCGCCTCCGTCACGCTGTGGGTCACCAGCAGCGTCGTTGGCCGACTGGCCAGGCGCACCTCCAGCAGCAGATCGCCGAGTCGTTCGCGGGTCAGTTCGTCGAGGTTGGCGAACGGCTCATCCAGAAACAGAAAGACCGGTTCGGCCACCAGGGCGCGCGCGAGCGCCGCCCGCTGACGCATCCCGCCGGACAGCTCGTGAGGATAGCGATCCGCGCTGTCGGCCAGGCCAACCCTGCCGAGGGCTGCCATCACGGCGTCGTCATCAGCCGAACGGCGCCCACCGAGCGTAAGCGCCAACGCCGCATTGCCACGTACCGTGCGCCACGGCAGCAGCCCGTCGTCCTGCGCGAGCCAGCCGATCGAGTGGCGCCTTCGCGCCACGACCGGCGGCCGCCCGGCCAGCTCGACCAGACCGGCCGTTGGCTCGAGCAGGCCGCTCAGGACCCGAAGCAGCGTCGACTTGCCGCATCCGCTTGGGCCGAGGACGACGACAAGCTCGCCCGTCTCGACGAGCAGGTCGACCCGCCCCAGCGCCTGGACCGTTCCGGCCCGCGCTCGGTAGTCGTGTCGAACCCCCAGGGCCCGGACGGCCAAAGCCGTGCTCGGGAGCGAATCAGATTCCGTCGAGCTAGCGGGCCGGTCGCCCGGCCCAGCGAACGTCGCCTCGGCTCGCGCCGAGATCATGGCCAGAGCGGCCGCCCGTCGCGGTAGACCGCGCGAAGGATCCGATCGGTGAAGGCCGTGTCCACGTCGAGCGGTGTCTTCAGGCCGTCGAAGGCGAGCAGCGAGTCGTGCAGCGCCTGCCACTGGTCATGGCTAGCCCAGCCGAGGCCGTTGGTCCGCGTGATCGGGCCCTCGGCCATCTCCAGCTCGACCCGCAGCATGGCCAGCTGGTGGGCGCGGTCTTCGTTGGGCGCGAACTGCATCACCACGTCCGTCGCCGTCTCCGGGTCCTCACGCGCGAAGGCAATCCCGCGCAGGGTGGCTTTGAGGAAACGCTCGAGCAGGTTGGCGTCCGTGTCGACCAGCTCCTGGCGGGTGAGATATGTCAGCCCGAGACCCGGCACGCCGTAATCCGTCGGGCGGAACAGTCGGACCGCGACACCAAGTCGTCGGAGGGTGTCGGGCTCATTGGACTCGAACACGGGATAGACGTCCACCTTACCGGCCGCCAGAAGGCGTGGATCGAAGCCGACCGGCACTTCCTGGATTCGGCCGCGGTCCACGCCATTGGCAACCAGCATCGCCACGTAATCTGGGGTTGGGTGGATCTTGAAACCCACCAGATGGCCCTCCCAGTCACGCGGCGAGCGAATGTCCGAGCTTTCAAGCACCGCGTAGGCCCGATCGCTGCGCTGCCCCAACAGCGCAAAGGCCGTCACCGGCAGACCTTCCGAACGGCGCTGGAGGAACGCATCGCTCGCGGCCGTGGTGACGTCCACGCTGCCCTGCAGCAGGAGCTTCAGATGCTCGCCCTGGCCGCTGGAATGCGTGATCTCGACGTTCAGGCCCTGGGCCGCGAAGTAGCCGTTGGTCTGGGCCAGGTACACGCCGACGAACGGGAGGTTCGCCTGGGCCTTGTAGCCAGCCATGAAATGCAGCGTGCGCGGCGTCGGGGCGGGCGAGCCTACGCCACAGCCAGCCAGGAGCCCCGCCAAGAAAGGCACGACGACGGCTGTGATCCTGAGCGCTGCCTTTGTCATCGTGGCCGGGGTTGGGAGCGCTCCGCCCTGCGGAGCTGACCGTGGGCGGGCGAGACGCCCGCGCTCCCGGGAGTGAGGGGGGTCCTGCTCTGCGGTGCGCTCCCGGGGTGGCGGAGGAGTCCACGCCAGGCGATGAGCTGTTCCGGCACCAACCGCAACGGGGCGCGGCGCTGGCTCGGGCCGGCCGGCTGGCGCGCAGCGTCGAACGCGCTGTAGCGCTCGGCGAGCTGAAGTTCGATGTCTCGCCACTTCGTCCCGGACGGATCCTCGACCTGCTCGACGCGGCCGCGCACCAGGACGCGGCGGAGCGGCACGCTGGACTCACTCACGGCCAGCGAGACGCGTGGGTCGACGCGAACGTGCTC
>WNGF01016554.1_pt1 | contig 14145 bp, 13 predicted proteins | sample 5400641 | NCBI WGS metagenome assembly WNGF01 (sample SAMN13153371, study PRJNA577476) | soil metagenome | isolation source: 80 cm soil or saprolite under grassland replicate 2 | place: USA:California | collected 2016-06-15
AACATTGCGCTGCCGTCCGCGCAGGAGGCGCTGGGCTTCTCCAACAGCGACCGGCAGTGGGTCGTGACGGCGTACGCGCTGTCGTTCGGCAGCCTGCTGCTGGTCGGCGGACGGCTGGGTGACATGTTCAGCCGCAAGTGGGTCTTTATCGCGGGTTTGGTCGGATTCGCCATTGCCTCGGCGATCGGCGGCGCCGCCGGCTCCTTCGCCGTCCTCGTCACGGCCCGGGCACTGCAGGGGGCATTCGGCGCTGTCCTCGCGCCGTCTGCCCTGGGCATCCTGGTGAACACGTTCAATGACCAGCGCGAACGTGGGAGGGCCTTCGGCGTCTTCGGCTCGGTCGCGTCCGGCGGCGGCGCGGTCGGGCTGATCCTGGGCGGGGTGCTTACGGAGTACCTCTCATGGCGCTGGTGCCTGTACGTCAACCTGGCGTTCGCCGCGATCGCGGTGGTTGGCGCCCTGGCCTACTTCCGCGCCGGCCGACCGGCCGGAAGTCCGCGAATGGACTGGCCCGGCGCCGTGCTGGCCTGCGCCGCGCCGTTCGCGATCGTGTTCGGTTTCTCCCAGGCCCAGACCGCCGGGTGGACGGCCGCGCTGACCCTCGGCTCGCTCGTTGCGGGCGTGGTGCTGCTCGCCGGGTTCGTCGTCGCTGAGCGGCGTGTCCGTCACCCGCTGCTGCCGCTGCGGGTGATCGTTGACCGCGCCCGCGGCGGCGCCTATGTCGCTGTCGGCATCTCCGGAATGGCACTCTTCGGCACCTTCTTGTTCCTGACGTTCTACTTGCAGGTGGTCAAGGGAAACAGCCCACTGACGACAGGGCTGCTGTTCCTGCCGATGATCGGCAGCATCCTGATCAGCTCGAACCTGTCCAGCAACATAGGCCTGGGACCGCGCGCCCTGATCGCGGCCGGCATGCTGCTGGGCGCAGGCGGTTTGGTCCTCCTGACGCAGGTCAGCGTGACCTCTAGCTATGTCAGTCATGTCCTGCCGGGCCTGCTCGTCCTGGGCCTGGGCTTTGGCCTGATTTTCGCCCAGGCCATCAACACCGCCACGGCTGGCGTTGCACCCGAGGACGCCGGCGTGGCCTCTGCTCTGGTGAACACGATGCAACAGGTCGGCGGGTCGATCGGGACGGCGGCGCTCAGCACGATCGCCCTGAGCGCCACGGCGAGCTACCTGATCGGGCACGACGCCGGGCCCGAGGCCCAGGCGATCGCGGAAACCTACGGCTATACGATCGCCTTCGGGATATCGGCGGGGCTGCTCGTAATCGGTTTCATCCTCGCGATCGTCCTGGTGCCGTCGCGGCGAGAGCTCGCAGACGTCGGGGACGCAGCCGTCGCAACACGGGCTGCACCCGGCCCCGCGCCCGGGCTCGCTGCGCCCGCGACCACTCCGGCTCAGCAGCAGGTTTCCGGAGCGATTCCCGTCGCCCTGTGCAGCTGCTCGCCGCTGGTTCACCCGGTTGCGGGATCGTCCCGCAACGGGGGTATCCACCCGCCCGAAAGTCCTTTGGTCCACGACCAAAGGCAGACACATGATCAAACGTTCTGATGGGAAGGTGAGCGGCTGATGAAAGCAGTCCGATTCGACGAATACGGTGCGATTGAGGTCCTCGAGGTGCGCGACGTGGCGCGTCCGGAGCCCGGGGATGGCCAGGTGCTTGTGGCCGTCCGCGCCGCCGGCATCAATCCCAGCGAGGCCGCGATCCGTGCGGGCGTGGTCCGCGAGATCTTTCCCGCGACGTTTCCTAGCGGCCAGGGGTCGGACCTCGCCGGCGTGGTCGAGGCGGTCGGCGCGGGCGTCAACGGCGTAGCCGTCGGCGACGAGGTGATCGGCTTCACCAACGACCGCGCAAGCCAGGCCGAGTACGCGCTCGTGGAGGCAGCCAACCTGACGGCGAAACCCGCGGCGGTCCCGTGGGAGGTGGCGGGCGCGCTGTTCGTCGCAGGCGTGACGGGGGTGGCCACCGTGCGCGCCGTGGCCCCGACCGCGGGCGAGGCGGTCGTCATCGCCGGGGCGGGCGGTGGCGTTGGCGTGTTCGCGGTCCAGCTTGCGGTCCGCACGGGCGCGTGCGTTATCGCACTGGCCAGCGAACGCCATCACGCGTGGCTGCGCGAGCGCGGCGCGGTTCCCGTCGCCTACGGCGACGCCGTCAGGGAGCGCATCAAGGTGGCCGCCGAGGAGACGCCAGTTGTCGCGTTCATCGACCTCGTGGGGCGCGGCTACGTCGAGCTTGCGCTCGAGCTCGGCATCGCCAAGGACCGCATCGACACGATCGTCGACTTCCCCGCGGTCCAGAAGTACGGCGTCAAGACCGAAGGCGGCGCGGCCGCAGCGAGCGCGGCGACCCTGGCCGAACTGGCCGAGGCCATAGCGGCGGGCGACCTGGTCGTGCCGATCCAGCGCACCTACCCGCTCGACGAGGTTCGCGCGGCGTTCACCGAGCTTGAGGCCGGTCACATCGCGGGGAAGATCGTCCTCATCCCCTGAGGGTGCGACGCGCGCTCACACGCTGGCGGCTGACCCCATTGATCAGGTCATACTGAGGGCTCGAACGGCATGTCGATGTTCGATTACGACGCTCGGCCCATCACCCCTCAGGTTGTCCTGGTGGGCAACCGCGCATCTTCTGCCGGATACACCATTCGTGACTTCTTGAGTCGCAACGGCGTCCCGTATGACTGGGTGGATATCGAAGATGCCGAGAGAGTCCGCTTGGTGGTCTCGCCAGGCGAGATGGATCCCGGCCGGCTGCCCATATGCGTCCTCCCGAACGGAACGCGGCTTGCTCCAGCCACAGTGGAGGATGTGGCGGCGGGTCTCGGAATGGTATCGGCCCCGTCTTTGTCGGAGTACGACCTGACCATCGTGGGCGCCGGTCCCGCGGGACTGGCAGCCGCTGTATATGCGGCATCTGAGGGTCTGCGCACGCTGGCTGTAGAGGCGATCGCACCGGGTGGCCAGGCCGGGACCACGTCGATGATCGAGAACTATCTCGGTTTTCCACAGGGGATCAGCGGAAGCGAACTTGCGACCCGGGCAACGGCACAAGCTCGGCGCTTCGGAGCCGAAATCCTGCTCGCTCGGCGTCTTGTTGACCTTTCCAAGGACGGCCCCGGCTACCTGGCCCGCCTGTCCGATGGAACCGTTGTGCGGGCGCGCGCCACGCTGGTGGCGAGCGGAGTTGACTGGCGTCGACTCGACATTCCAGGACTCGATGATCTCTTGGGTTCCGGTGTGTACTACGGAGCTGGTCCCAGCGAGGCTGTGACGTGCACCGGGTGCCGCGTGGCGGTTATCGGGGGCGGGAACTCAGCGGGCCAGGCAGTCGTTCGGTTTTCGCGGTACGCCGCTCGCGTAACGCTGCTGGTCCGCGGCAGCTCCCTGGAGGCATCGATGTCGCAGTACCTGATTGCTCAGGTGGCCAAGCTCCCCAACGTCGAGGTTCGGACGAACACGGAGCTGGTCGAACTGGAGGCCGACCAGCGCTTGCGGGCACTCGTCGTCTCCTCGAGAACGGACTCCGGCCGCTCGCGACTACCTGTCGATGCACTTTTCGTCTGCATCGGAGGCGTGCCGCGCACGCAGGGCACCGCACAGGTTGGTATTGCTTTGGACGACGCCGGATACATCCGAACCGGACGCGATGTCGGCACGTCGCCCGGTGCGCTCGAGGGATGGTCGCTGACGCGGCACCCTTTACCGCTTGAGACTAATCTACCTGGTTTGTTCGCCTGTGGCGATGTTCGCAGCGGGTCGATCAAGCGCTGCGCAGCGGCCATTGGCGAGGGTTCCATGTCAGTTGCGCTGGTGCATCAGCGTCTCGCCGAGGTTGGCGGAGAGTAGTGTGAGCGGCCCACTATCGGCGGGTACATCGGCGGAGAGTCCTGGCAAAGACGCGGTTGCCGAATTTGCTCGCCTGGCACCGGAGCACCGAATTCGTGCCGCACTCGAGGCGCTTGAACGCAACGGGATTAGCACGCATTTTGTCGACGCAGAGGAACAGGCGAGAGATGTTGTGCGCTCTATCCTTCCTCCTGGAGCTGAGGTCTACAACAACACCTCGCGTACCCTCGAAGTCATCGGAGTGGCGGAGGATATCGAGCGCTCCGGTCGGTACCAGCCCCTTCGCCCGCGTCTCTACCAGATGGATCGCCAAATGCAAGGGCGTGAAATGCGCCAGCTCTCCGCAGCGCCCGATTGGGTCGTTGGCAGCGTTCACGCCGTGACGGAGGATGGATCACTCCTGATCGCGTCCGCAAGCGGAAGCCAGCTCGGCCCGATTGTTTCAGGCGCTGGCCACGTGATCCTTGTGATAGGTGGTCAGAAGATCGTCGCCAACCTCACTGCTGGACTGCGACGGATTTACGAGTATTGCTTTCCTCTCGAAGATCGTCGCGCCCGGCAGGCCTACGGTGTCGCGAGCGGAGTGAACAACATTCTCATCATCAACCACGTGACGACGCCAGGTCGAGTCACCGCGATTCTGGTGAATAAGACACTCGGCTTCTGATCGCAACGGCGCAGAGTGCCGACCGGACATACTTCAAGGGGCGACCGCCGAAGGCAGCTCCACTCCCGTGAGCCGCGCGCAGGCGTCAAGCACCTGGTTCTGAAAGTTGACGTCGGATGCCGCCGGATGCGCCGATCGGATTTGCTTGTGATACAGATACTTCCCGCTGACCAGCGCATCCCGCTCGGCGCTGACCGCCAACCAGACCTGCGTCTCGGCACCCAACTCCAGATCATCGGGCGCCTGGGGGCCACCCATCTTCGTGGGAACCCACCCAGGATTGACCGCGTTCGATAGGACATGAGGCCACCGGCGTGCGACACCGAACGCAAGCGTAACAACGAACAGTTTCGAGTTTGAGTACGCCTGAGATCCGCTCCAACGCCGGTCACGCCACTGCAGGTCGCTGAGGTCCGGTTCACCAGTTCGGTGCAATTCGGACGTCAAAAAGACTATCCGTTGCGGGCTTGCGATGAGCGCGGTCAACAGGTAGGGAGCGAGGGCATTGACCGCGAACGTGTTCTCGAGCCCATCGAGCGTCTCGAGACGCGCGGCGTTCGGACGATAGACGCCTGCGTTATGGATTGATTGGACCCCTGCGTTATGGATTACCGTCTGGAACGGACCAGCTGCGTTGGCTTGTTCTGCAAGGGCGCGCGTTTCTTCGATGCTTGCTAGATCGCCCACCAAAGCCGTGCGGGCGCCCGGCACGGCACGCATCGCATCCTGGGCACGCTGTCGGTCGCGCCCATGCAAGACGACGTCATGGTTCGAGGCCACCAAGCGCTGTGCGGCCAGCCGTCCAAGGCCGTCGGCTGAGCCGGTTATGAAGACACTGGCCACTATACCTGCGCTGCGGAGCGTCGCCTACGCTCGCCTGAGCTCGAGCACAGGAATGGTGCGGATGCCAGCAGTCTGGCGTTCGTACTCGGCAAAGCCTGGGTAGCGCCGCGCTTGTTCGGCGTAGATGCGGTCGCGCTCAGCACCGGTCAATTCGCGGACGCTTACTTTGTACGTCTCGGTTCCGCGTTCGACGCTGCCGTTACCGGCGGCGGTCAGGTTGTAGTACCAGTCCGGGTTGGTGGGCACTCCACCTTTCGTGGCGAATACGTAGATGCTGGCCGGGTCGCCCTCGTGCGGCAGGTACATCGTTGGGGTGACGTACTCCCGCCCACTTTTGCGACCGAGGTGGTGCAGCAGCGTGATCGGGGCACCCTCGAAGACTCCGCCAACCCTGCCCTCGTTGGCTCGGAACTCCGTGATGGTCTTCGCGTTCCAGTCGCTCATTTAGGAAAATCCCCTTTCGCTAGACGGCGACGCGCTCTGCGCTGGCAAGATACGGCGCGAGGCGCTGTCCGGCCCTGTCAAGCGCCGCGGCCGCTTCATCAAGGATCGCGTGATAGGCCTGGAAGACGTGGGGCACCCCGGGGGTGATGTCGAGGGTAACTTCGACGTCCGCGATGGCAGCTTGCCAGGCCAGGCGGATGGCGTCGTCGAGAAGCACCTCGTGGGTTCCGGCCTGGATGATCAGGGGCGGTAGCCCGGACAGATCGGCGAATATAGGGCTGATGAGGCCCAGCGCCGCATCTTGGCCCGCCGTATAGTCGCCGACTCGGTCGCGGAGCGCCTCTGGGCTGAGCAGCGGATCGGCCGCGCGCTTGGTTTCCATGGTTGCCCCGGCCAGGGTGAGGTCGACATACGGTGACATGACGTAGGCCGCAGCGGGCAGGGGCAGCCCGTGATCGCGGGCGCTGACCAGGAGGGCGATGGCGAGCCCGCCGCCGGCGGACTCTCCCGCGAAGGCGATGTCCGATGGGGCTGTGCCGTTGTCCAGGAGGGCTGCGTAAGCTGCCAGAGCGTCGTCGACAGCGGCTGGATACGGGTGCTCGGGGGCGAGCCGGTAGTCGACGGAGATGACTTTGGCGCGGGTCCGCCGGCCGATTTGCGAGGCCAGCTCAGCCGCGAGGAAGGCGTCCCCTAGCACGTACACGCCACCATGGAAGTACAGGACAGTATTGCGTGGTTCGACGCCGTCCACAGTGATCTCGGCGGTTGGAACGCCGCCCAGGGTGGCCGCGGTCACGGTCACGTTGCCGGGCAGCGGCTGCGCCGAGAGCAACGCTTTGAGTGAGCTGTCGCCGCTGCTCGTTGACGTCGGCGCCGGCGGGGAAGGCTCCCTGCCGCAGGATTGCGTCGAGGTTCTCTTTCTGTTCGGTGCTCACGCAAGATCTCCCTTGGGTTGGAATTCGCCCGGTAGCACCCCAGGCGGGCAATTACCAGGATTGCCTCCAGGCAGGTGAGGAGGCGTCACCTGATCTCGGTGATTCGGGCCCACGGAGCACCGCAGAACCCGATCTTCCGTGCGGGCGTCACCGCGTAGATCGCGTCCAACTCGCCGACGTCGTCGGGTGGCGCTCGGATGTCGAGCTGGTGGCGGATTTCTGCGAGGCACGCCCAGTCAGGTAAGAACGACCGTGCCTGAGGGGTAACAGTCGAAGCGCTGGATCTTGCGGTTGGACAGCTCGAAAGAGATCGCAGCACGGCGCGTCCATCCGCTTGCCGGTCTGCTGCTGCGTCCGGCCAGGCAGGCTCAGCGGGAGGAGGTGGGACCCTGCACCGCAAGTTGGACGACTACGATGTCCCCGCCCACGTACGTCCGGTAGAAGATTTCGCCGTGTCTGCACTCCTTTGTCTCGAGAGCCTGAGGAGCCGGATCGGGCTGAGCGCCCGCCCAAGCCCGGTTCCCTGCCCTTCACTTACAGGTACCATGGCTTTCTTGGGCCAGACATCGAGTCCTGGAAATTCTTAGTCGGCGGCACCAAGGTCCCGCTGCTGGGACGAGAGGTGACCGGATGGGGGCCTAACCGAGTGCCGTCTTGACGCGCTCGGGCGACATCGGCAGCTCCCGCAGCCTGATGTCAGTCAGTTGCGCCACGGCATTCCCGACGGCCGGGGCAACAAGAGGAACCGACGTTTGTCCGACGCCGACCGGGGGATTATCGCTCGGGATTAGCTCAACGTGCATTGCCGGCGTCTGGCGCATGCGCGGCACCGGGTAATCATGGAAGTTCGTCTGTTCGACGATGCCGTCCTTGATCGTGATGCGCTCGAGAATCGCCAGGCCGAGGCCGTAGACGATGCCGCCCTCGATCTGGGCGACCATGTTGTCCGGCTGAATCTGGACTCCGCAATCCGCCGCACACCAGAACTCATACACCGTGATCTGACCGGTGCGGGGATCGAGCGAAACTTCGGCGACGCCAGCAGCGAGACCGCCAACCATGTCGACGAAGGCAAAGCCGAGCGCGCGGCCTTCTTCGCGCCGCCTGCCCCAATCCGCCATCGTCGCCACCGTCTCGACGACCTTTCGCCCACGGGGCGAATTCCCCAGCAGCTCGAGCCGTAATTGCACGGGATCGATCGCACGTTTCTGGGCGATCTCGTCCAGAAAGGTTTCGGTCACGAACGTGCTGGCGGCGAAGCCGACGCCTCGGAGTGGCGATGTGCGTACTCCCGTATCGCGATAGAGCAGCTCACTCCATTGGTGGGGAATGTCATAGCTTTCAAGGTCGACGCCGGCCATCAGGACGAAGTCCTTGCGGCCGGCCAGCTCGTAAAGGTCCGTATTCGAAAACGGCATCACGCGGTCGCCGGCCACCCGATGGTGCCATGCGACGAGTTTCCCCGAGGTGTCCAGCCCGGCACGGACGTGATGCGCGGTGATCGGGCGGAAGCGTCCGTTTCGGACATCGTCCGTGCGGCTCCACAGCACCTTCACCGGTCTCCGGACCTCCTTCGACAGGAGCACCGCGTCGACGATGAACTCCTCGTCGACATGGCCACGTCGGCCGAAGCCTCCACCCAACAGCAGGTAGTTCAGCTTCACCCGGTCGCGCGGAATGCCGAGCACTCTGGCCGTCGCATCGACGGCCGCGCTTTGATTCTGAGTGCCGCACCACAGTTCGACCGCATCGCCTGCCGGTGAGACCGATGCCACGGCGTTCAGCGGTTCCATCTGGGCGTGATAGGCGAAGTCGGCACGGTAGGTCGCTTCGAGAACCGTCGCAGCCCTGGCCATCTCACCGGCCGCGTCGCCCTTCCTCCCCCAGTCGGTCGCCGGAGCGCCGAGATTGCTTGCGTCGGCAGCGAACGCGTCCAGCCCCTCTTCGCTGTCGAAGCCCCAGCTCGCGCCGGTGCGCGACCAGGTGATGGCGTCATTAAGGGCCCGGCGAGCCGCCAGCGCTGCCCACACGGTCTCGGCCAGTGCACCCACGCCGTACGGCAACCTGACGACTCGCATCACGCCGGGGATGGCGCGAACGGTGCTTTCGTCGACTTCGACCGGCGCCGACCCTTCGACCGGCGCACGAACAACGATTCCGTAGAGCATGCCGGGAACCTGCACGTCGATCGAATAGATCGCGCTGCCGTTGACCTTGCTCGGCAATTCCACACGCATCACGTCCTTGCCGATCAACCGGAAGTCACTCGGCTTCTTTAGCTCCTCCGGCCCGATGGTGGGCGCCTGGGCCGGAATCTCGGCGAAGGACGCGATCTCGCCATAACTCAGCCGGCGGCCGGATCTGGCGTGCACCACCACACTCGGCTCCGTCGTTAGTTCCGCAACCGGGACCCCGAGCCGATTGGCGGCATTGTCGAGCAGAACTCGGCGCACCTGCGCGCCAACGAGGCGCAGCGGCTGGTAGTAGCTCGACACCGCGTTTTGTGACGACGTGTACATGATCGTGCGGAAGAAACCCGGATTGCCGTAGATCGCCTCGACCACCGGCGCCGGCACGATCTTGACCTTCGTCCAGTCGGCGTCGAGTTCTTCGGCGATGATCAGTGGCAGCGAGGTCATCGTCCCCTGCCCCATCTCGACTGCCGCCGACATGATGGTGATCGTGCCGTCGGTGCCGATGCTGATCCATGGGCTCAGCGTCTCACCCGTGTCCTGCTTTGCGAGCATCGTCGCAACGCTAGTGCCGTCGAGTGCGATGGCAAACGATAGACCGGCGGCGCCGATCATGAACTGACGGCGGGAGACCCGAGAGCCGAAACTCTTGATGTGCCGGTTCATGTCACGCCTCCCGCGCCGCTCGCTCGACAGCCCGAAGGATCCGTTGATAGGTCCCGCAGCGACAGATGTGCGCGCTCATATGCTCGACGATTTCGCTTCGGGTGGGATGAGGCTTTCGCTGAAGTAGGTCGGCCGCGCTCATGATCTGACCCGACTGACAATAACCGCATTGCGGCACGCGTTCGGCTACCCATGCCCGTTGCACGGGATGGCTGGAATCGACCGATAACCCCTCGATCGTCGTGACCCTGTGGCCCGCCACCTCGCCGATTTGCGTTTGGCAGGAGAAGGCGCGCGCGCCATCGATATGGACCATGCAAGTGCCGCACAGACCCGCGCCGCACCCGAATTTGGTGCCGGTTAGTTTCAGCCCTTCGCGGAGAACCCAAAGGAGCGGGGTGTCCGCTGGCGCGTCCGTGGATTGGGGGAATCCGTTGACCGTGAATTGAATCATTGCTCCTCCGTGTCAGCCGCGTGCTGCGCGTGAGGGTGGACCACGGTCATCGGGAAGTGGCGAACCGAGACCCCCACGACCGTGACGATCGACGTACCAGCGGCTCGCTCAGCGGTAGTCTGACGCAGAGTCTTTGGGTGGCGCTCGTCGGCGTACACACCCGCGCCATTTACTGTCAACTGCACGGGAACCCACACTCACGCCTACGCATCAGCAAAGCTTCGCCTGTGAAGACGGTGAGCCGACCTCACCAGATTCTGGTGATTGGACTGCCGGACGCTACACGTGGACTAGCACCCAACCGCCACGCGCCACTCCAGGGCCGACTCCATCGAGTCCGATTGCTGCGCACGCGCGGCACTGTCGCTCGGAAGGTGATCGCCGCTTGACAGCAGCCACCGAGTTTGACGTCGCAGGGCTTTCGTCGAATTGCGACCGTAGCGCACCGTCACCAGATCCTGGCGATGCGCTTTCACCTGGAAGTGACCTCGATGCGAATCTCCCATTCCTGGACGCCCGCAGCATGTCGGAGACCGCCGTCGTTCGCCAGCTGACGGACGGCGTTCACGGCGGTGGCGACGATCACGCGCGCACTTTGCAGCCTCTGGCGTGTCAAGTAGTAATGATCTCTTCTGTCATGGCGACGCAGCCACAGTTGTTTCCCAGCGGACACTTTCTATCGTGGCTGGTACCGAGCGCGCGACGCCTGCGACCACGTGGACCAGCGCTCCCAACAAACACTGGTCGAGAGTCAAACGTGTCGCATCCGCGCGGTTGGAGAAGGCACCATGGCGGTTTAGGTTCCCCCCAGCACTACCTCCTCCTGTAGAGGACAAAGGAATACCTTGATGAGGTTGGCAGATCCCCTAACGAGTGACGATCACGTCGAGGGTGAACCTGACGCCGCCGTAGAGTTGGTCCAATACGGCGATTACGAATGCCGCTACACTCGAATGTCGCGTCATGCGGCGCATCAGTTGCAACGCGAGCTCCCCAACAGCCTGCCGCTTTGCGTTCCGGCACTTTCCGCTCGAGGATATCCATGCACTCGCGCGGCGCCGCGCTCGCTGCCGAGGCCATGGGCGCACAGACGGACTTCTGGACTATGCACGATTACCTGTTCGAGCACCAGAAACAGCTCGAGGAGCCAGACTTCCAGACAAACGCCTTGAACTCGTGTCATGTGGGCAGGTCCACTGTCTACAGTGACAGGAAGGGTGTGAAGAGGCGGACCGGGCTGCCGGCTAGCAGCCCTCTGAGCTCGTCGCTCGGCTCACCAAGGAGTTCGCTGGATGCCAATCCGGTCGCAAGGATGGCCTGCCCTACGTCGCCAAGGTGGGAACCGTGCTCGATTATCGCTGCGGAATCCCGGTAGCGCTCGAGGACGATGGCCTCGGACTGATCGTCGTTGAAGTAGATCTCGTACTGCAGCGTGCCGGTGTCCTTGGTCCGCGCGATCTCGATGGCCTGAGCGGACAAGCGCTTGAACTCCTCGAGGTTGCCCTCGTGAAGCTTGAACCGACCTATACCTTGAATCTCACTCATGTCAACCGTACTCCTCTGTGGTCTTGTTCTCAATCGGTGACGCAGCGCTTGGCGGTCGCGAGCGCTCGTGTCCAGTTGTCTTGCTCCACCGTGCCACCTGCTCAGCCTTGACCGCCACGCGGCCCACGGACTGATCGCCATCGGCGGCATCCTGGCGCGCTATGCCCGTCTGAGTTCGAGCACAGGGATGGTGCGGATTCCAGCAGTTCGGCGGGGGTACTCGGCATACCTGGGTAACGCCGCGCCTGCTCGGCGTAGATGCGGTCGCGTTCAGCGCCTTTCAATTCGCGGACGGTCACCTTGTACGTCTCGGTTCCGCGTTCGACGCTGCCGTCACCCGGCGGCGGAGAAATTGTAGTACCAGGCTGGGTTGGTGGGCGCTCCGCTCTTGGTTGCGAAGACGTAGACGATGTCCGGGTTGGTCTCGTGCCGGAGGTACATCACCGGTGTGACCCGTTCCCGGCCGCTTTTGCGGCCGCGGTGATGCCGCAGGACCACCGGGGCGCCCTCGAAGTACGCGCCAATCCTGCCCTCGTTGGCTCGGAACTCCGCGATGGTGCTCGCGTTCCACTCGCTCATGTCGAACTCCCTTCGTTCACGATCCCGGTGTATGGCGCTAGGCGGTGACGGGCTTTGCGCTGGCGAGATGCGTCGAAAGGAGCTGTCCGGCTCTGTCCAGCGCGTTGGCCCCTTCGTCCAGCATGGCGTGATAGGCCTGGAAGACGTGGGCCACGCTGGGCGTGATGTCGAGGACCTGGACATCGGCGGTGGCCGCTTGCCTTGCCCAGGCGGATGGCGTCGTCGAGGAGAACCTCGTGCGTTCTGGCCTGGATGATCAAGGGTGGCAAGCCTGATAGGTCGGCGAATGTGGGGCTGATGAGCCCGAGACCAGCATCTTGCCCCGCGGTGTAGTCGGTTACGCGGGCCTGGAGTGCTTGTGGGCTGAGCAGCGGGTCGGCCTCGCGCTTGCTTTCCATGGTCGCCCCGGCCAGGGTGAGGTCGGCATACGGTGACATGACGTAGGCCGCTGCGGGCAGCGGCAGACCGTGATCGCGGGCATTGACCAGGGTGGCGAAGGCGAGCCCGCCGCCGGCCGACTCTCCCGCGAAGGCGATGTCCGCTGGGGCTATGCCGTACTGCAGGAGGGCTGCGTAGGCTGCCAGAGCGTCGTCGACCGCCGCCGGATACGGGTCCTCGGGGGCGAGCCGGTAGTCGACGGACATGACCCTGGCGCGGGTCCGCCGGCCGACCTGCGAGGCCAGGTCAGCGGAGAGGACGGCGTCTCCCAGCACGTACACACCGCCGTGGATGTACAGGACAGTATGGCGAGGTTCGATTTCCGTCGACGGTGATCTCGGCGATTGGGACGCCGCCCAATGTGGCCGCCGTCCCGGTCACGTCGGCGGGCAGCGGCTGGGCCGAGAGCAACGCCTTGAGCTGTCGTCGCTGCTCGTTGACGTCGGCGACGGCGGGGAAGGTTCCCTGCCGCAGGAATGCGTCGAGTCTCTGTCGCTGTTCAGTGCTCATGGCGAATCTGTCCATCCACCCTTCGGTTGGAATTCGCCCGGCACCACCCAGACGGGCTCGCCGATGTCGATCCGGTACTGAAACGTCTCGTTACTCGCGTGTCAGGGCCGGCAGCATCCAGATCGCGAGTAAGCCGGCGACAATATGCATCGGCAAGAGCGCCAGGACATACCTGAGCGGCGCGCCAGGGATGCCGGTGAACGGCGCGGAGAACGAGAGCACGAGCACGATGGCCGCCACCACCTGCCAGGTGCGCTCGGCACGAGCGCCGCGGAAGCGGATGATCGCCGCGAAGACGAGCACGGCGACGAGCATCCCCAGCACGGTCGCTGTCACCACGTCGAAGGCGATGAGTGGCCGGGTGCCGGACGGCGACGGGATGAGGACGGACTCGGTGATCAGGCCGGCGGCCGTGAAGACGAAGAACAGTCCGAGGTTGATGAGCGTCGCCAGCCCGATCGTGAGCAGGGCGGCTCGGGGCAGTTTAGAGAGCGCCGGCTGGTTGGATGCGCGAATGGTGCTCACGAAGGATCTCTCTTCGGTTGGAATTCGCCCGGCAGTACCCCAGGCGGGCAACAACCAGGATTGCCGCTAGGCAGGTGAGGAGGCATCACCGGATCCAGGTGATTCGCGCGAGCGGAGGACCGCGAAATCGATCTTCCATTCACGATTCTGCATGCGCTGGCTCCGGCAGCATTCGCAGCGGTCGGTTCCCGATTTGCACTGTTGCCGCAAGATGACCGTGGTTGGTTTCGGGGTGATCCCGCCTTCAGCCGCCGGCGTCAGCTCAGGCCCATTTGGGTGCGCATGGTGTCGGACATGATGTAGCAGTCGAACCTCTCGATCTTCCCGTCGCGTAGGTACCAGAAATCGGCGCACGGCCCGTCGACCTTCGCTCCCGTCGGCTCGATGGTGCCGGACGGGGTCTGCAGCGGCCCGAGGAAGGTGCCTTGAATCGACAGTTCGACGGCGACCATGTCGCCAAGCACGTTGACGCGGTGCAGCTCACGATGGATATCGGGG
>WNGF01013556.1_pt1 | contig 14142 bp, 18 predicted proteins | sample 5400641 | NCBI WGS metagenome assembly WNGF01 (sample SAMN13153371, study PRJNA577476) | soil metagenome | isolation source: 80 cm soil or saprolite under grassland replicate 2 | place: USA:California | collected 2016-06-15
TTCTCGGTGATGTCGCGGAAGCCTTTCAGGTGAGCGTTGTAAAACAGATCACGCTGCGCGCGCCGCTCGAAGACATTGTCGACATTTCCCTTGAAAACCTCGCCGGTGCCTTCGAGAAAGACGTTCCATGGATTCGAGAACGTCCTGCTGACCGAGATGCCGGCATCGTTGAGCCCTTCTTCGCCGAAGAAGTTGTGGATGACCAGCGGCTGATCGATCCACGGGCGCACGTGCGTATGCCACGTGTTGTCTTTGCCGAAATACGCTTTCATCTTCCCGGCTTTCGCCGTGAGGTCGTACGGCAGCGTGACGAAATTCGCATAACCCTCTTCGACGTCGATGCCCTCCGGCGTCAGCGAAAGAAAGAAATTCGCTTTCGCGTACGGATCGACGAAAGCCTGAAACGCCACTTCGGCCTCATCGAGCTGCATCGGCGGGCGCATGCCGTCCGGCCCGAATTCGTATGGATTCCTCTGGCCGGCTTTGCCGAGGAAATTTCCGATGACGGAGATGTCGGGGTTGAAGACCTTCGATGCGCCAGGAGTGAGCACGTTGTTGATCGTCTGCACGTCGGTCAATGACGGCTGTGGAGCGGTCGGCGTGGGCGGCGCGAGCTGCTGGACGGTCTCGATCTTCGTGAGATCTTCAGTCGCCGCCGAGGGCGGCGGCGCCACACCTTTCAATTGATCGAGTTGTTGACGGACGTCGGACATCTGACGGCTCAGATCATCGAGTCGTCTTTCGAGTTGCTGCACCCGCTGCTCGATCGTTTGCTGCGCTTCGAGAGGCGTCGCGATGATGAGACCGATCAGCAAGAATACGAGCTGACCACCAGTGGCCATGAGCTTCCTCCTGTTGTCGATGGTGAAACGAGAGAAAAGGCAGCTACAGGGCGGGAGGCGCGCGAGAGGTGAGCGAAAGGACAACACTGCTCGTGACGATGGTCACCGCAGCAGATAGGAGCGTGTACGCGACAATCTGCGGCGCGGAAACGGTCGGAGCGACCAGCGGGAGGGGAGTCGTTCCCGTCGCGCAGATTGCGCACGCAGCGGGAATGCCGTTTTGTTGTAGTGGATGGTTGTGCAGCAGCGGCTCGACAGCGATCAGAACCGCGAGGGCGATGAGGAAGAGCGAGAAACGCCGAAACATCTGAGGCATCAAATCATACAGCGTAAGCAGACGAGGCAGGTTCCTATTCCGCGATGGAATAAGCCTTGAAACTGAAACATTTGGGAACCGTTAGGAGAGCGAAATGGCTGAGTCAAACGGAATCAAACACGTGACCGATCAGGACTTCGACAAGGAGGTCCTCCAGGCCGGCAAACCCGCGTTCGTCGACTTCTGGGCGCCGTGGTGCGGTCCCTGCCGGATCGTCGGGCCGATCGTGGAAGAGCTCGCGCCGAACTACAAAGACAAAGCGGTCATCGCCAAGATGAACGTCGACGACAATCCTCAGGTGGCGCAAAAGTTCGGTGTGACCTCGATCCCGACGCTGATGATGTTCAAGGATGGCAAGCTCGTCGACCGCGTGGTCGGAGCGATGCCGAAGAACCAGTTGCAGAGCTTCATCGATCGCAACCTCTAGAAGCGATTTTCGCGAATATCATGAGCCGGCCTGCGGGCCGGCTTTTTCGTTGTTCGTTCTTTGTTGTTCGTTCTTCGAATTCCTCAGCCACGAACAACGAAGAACGGACAACGATGCTGATTCGTTCTTCGTTCTTCGTTCTTCGTTATTCGTAGTCATTACTCACGAACAACGAAGAACGAACAACGAACAACGATGCTCGCCGATCTCGATTCCCTGATGCGCGCCCGCGGCATCGACGCGGTGATCGTCCCGATGCATGAATCGGCGCACGCGGCATTTCGCTGGATCAGTCGCGGAGCGAAAGTGACCCGCGGATATGCGGTGAAGATGCTCGATCGCCCGACGCTGCTGCTCGCTTATCCGATGGAGCGCGATGAGGCGGCGGCGACCGGGGTCAAGACGCGGCTGATCCACGACTTCGGATACGAAGCGATTTTCAAATCGGCACCGAACGCGGTCGAGGCGTACGCGATCTTCTTCGATACCGTTTTACGCGAGCTCGGAAGCGGCAAGGTCATTTCGTTTGTCGGCGCTCTGCCGTTCCATCTGTACTACGGCATCGCCCTGGCGATGGAGCAGCGGGGCTGGACAATTCATCGCAGCCAAGGCGACGACCTCGCGCAGCTCGCGCGAAAGCGCAAAGAGCCGTGGGAAATCGAGATCATCGCCTCCGTCGGAGCGCGGACCGAGGCGGTAGTGGATCGCGTGAGGAGGATGTTGAGGCAGTGCATTCTGGAGCGCAATCACTTTCTCCTCAACGGTGAAGTGCTCACCCTCGGCCATCTCAAGCAGGTGCTCTCGAGCGAAATCTCTCGTCTGGCCATGATCGAGGATCATGAGACCATCTTGTCGCAGGGACGCGATGCTGCGATCCCGCATTCGCGCGGCGACGCCGCGGCCAAAGTGCGGCCGTCGGTGCCGATCGTCATCGACATCTTTCCTTCCGATCGCGACAGCGGCTACTTTTTCGATCTGACACGAACGTTTTGCATCGGACCGATTCCTCCGGAGCTCCAGCAGATTCACTCCGACGTCCTCACCGCGTTTCAGCTCGCCGCCGATGAGATGCGCGCCGGTACCCGTGCGTCGTCGTATCAGGCGCTGGTCTGCGATTTCTTCGAGGCGCGAGGCTATGCAACAAACCGGTCGAATCCAAAAACTCTCGACGGGTACGTTCACTCACTCGGTCACGGCGTCGGTCTCGAGGTGCACGAGAAGCCGTCCTTTTCGCTGGTGCCGGCAAATCACGACATGATCGAAGTGGGAGACATCGTCACGATCGAGCCGGGCCTCTATTTTCCGGAGCGCGAAATCGGCGTGCGCATCGAAGACACTCTCGTCGTTCGGGAGGATGGGCGGGTGGAGTCGCTGTGCCGCAGCGACCGGAGCTTAGTGCCCTAGCGCTGCATATCTCTTGATCGCTTTGGCGAGCGTGAAGCCCTTGAGAAAAGTCTCACGTCGGTAACCGCGTCCGTCGAACACATACACCGTGACGCCGCTAGGCTCCTCGAAAAAGAAATGCGTTCCCATCGCCGCGGCCTTGAACGTGACCTGCTGCCGGCCGTCGCCGGAAAGCGAAGCGAGGAACATCGCCGTCGGATGCGCGACCGTCTCCGGCGCGATGTGTTTGGGAACGGCGGCGAACGCAGTCGAGGTGAAGAAAGCGAGAGCGATCATCGTGCGGCTGAGCATGGTCGGATATTGTAGTGCGTCTGATGACGCAGTTTCTGGTCGACGGGCCGGCGGATGCGCAGCGGACGTTCGTATTTGCGCCCGGCGCCGGCGGACCGATGGTGTCCGCGTTCATGGCTACGATCGCGCGCGGCATCGCCGCGAATGGCGTGCGCGTTGTGCGATTCGAGTTCGCGTACATGGCAGCGCGCAAGCGCCGTCCCGATCCGCAACCGGTGCTGCTAGATACGTGGCGATCGGTGGTGCGCGAGATCGGAAATCCCGAGCGCCTGGTGATCGGCGGCAAATCGCTGGGCGGTCGCATGGCGAGCATGGTTGCGGACGAACTCAATGTCGCCGGATTGCTTTGCTATGGGTATCCCTTTCATCCGCCGGGACAGCCGGACAAGCTGCGCACCGCGCATCTGAAGAATCTGCGTACACCAGCGCTGATCGTGCAGGGGACACGCGATCCGTTCGGCTCTCGCGATGAGGTCAAATCGTACGAATTATCATCAACGATTTCTGTGAAGTGGATCGAGGGCGGCGATCACTCGCTCAAGGGCGGACTGCCACAAGCAATCGATTTTGGCGCGAGATTCATCCCATCGATTTAGTAACGTGGTCACTATTTTGCTGCATATTTAAGTAACGTGCGTCAAAAAGCTCTGATTGTCGAAGATGACTTCGCGACCCGCGTATTTCTGCGGAAGCTGGTCGAGGCCGAGGATTGTCAGGTCGACGAAGCAAAGGATGGGGAGGAGGCGATGGTTCTGCTCGCGAAGAGCGACTACGCGGTGATCCTCCTCGACATCGCCCTGCCGAAGCTGAGCGGGACCGACATCCTGGAGCACCTATTCGCGACCACTCCGGCGGTGCTGGAACACATCATCGTCGTCACGGGGCTGAACATCGAGGAAATCCGCAAGCTGTTTCCGACCATCTGCAACGCGCTTTCCAAACCGGTGATGCCGAAGCGGCTGATGGAATCGATCCACAAGTGCCTGCGCACAGCCGCTCATGAATATTTGACATCGCATTGACTCGCCGCTGACACTTCCGCCATTTTTCGCCTGTGTAGGTCAGCGTTTTTGATGCCGCGCGGCACGGTGCGCTGATGCGCGAACGGTACATTGTGATTACCCGAGAGGGCATACAACATCACCGGTTGTATGAGAGAGAGAGACGGCCAGGCGAGTGGGCGACCACTCGCCTTGCTGTTTGGTTTGGGGTCAGGTCTGTGATTTTCGATTTTTTCTACGCCATGTAGAAAAAATCGAAAATCACAGACCTGACCCCAATCAGAAATCAGAAGTCCCGGAAGAACTGTTCCGGATCGGTCAGCAGCGACTGGTACTCTGACTGCAGATCGGTCTTGTGTTTCCACTCGATATCAGCCAGTTCGAAGAAGAGATTCGCCAGATCGGAGTCGACTGGCGCGCGCTCGGCCATGAAGCGGTAATAGCTCTCGGAATCGCGCTCGCGCTCCAGCGCCAGCTTCAGCGCGCGCGTCATATCGAGATCGCGGATTTCCGGCGGCAGATCGATGTTGACCGGCTGCGGGTTTGGCGGCGCCTGCTTCAGCGCCTCGCGGTATTTCCGTTCCAGCTTCGCACGATGCAGCAGCTCACCATCGGCCAACTGCAACATGCGCTTACGCACTTCCTCGGAACCGGTGCGTTCGGCCATCTTCTGGTAATACGCACGCGTCTCGATCTCTGACTGAATTGCGTTCCGTAGAACTTCTTCGATCGTCGTTTCGAGCGGTTTCATGTGCCCCGATAGACGTCCGGATTCGGCGGCGCGTCGTCCGGGTACGGCGCCTCGCGCAGCGGCTGCCCGAGGCCGGTGCCCCCCGCGGTGCCTTTCTTCTGAAGCGCGCCGTAATACGGCCGCCATCCCATCGGCTCGACAGGGAAATTCGGTGGAACGACCAGATCGCGCAAGCCGACCACTGCGCGCGCCCGTGTGTCGATAGCCATCTCATAATCGCGCGTCATGTAAATCGCATCCTCGGGGCAGGCATCGACGCAATAACCGCAGAAGACGCATCGCAGCAGGTCGATGTCGTAGCGCACCGGGAACTTCTCGCGCGTGCGCTCGTCTTCGCCGGCCTCGATCGTGATGCACTCCGCCGGACACGCCGTGGAGCACATGAAGCAGGCAACGCATCGCGTCGTGCCGTCTTCACGCGTCGTGAGAATGTGACGTCCGCGAAATCGTTCCGAGTAAATCCGCTTCACTTCGGGATACGAGATGATCGGCAGGTTCTTGTAGTGCAATAGATTGCGCAAAAGATGCCGCAGGGTGACGAACATGCCGGCGATCACCTTCGGCAGATACAGACGCTCCGCGAACGAGAGCTTTCGCGGAACGACTTTGACCACGCCCGGCTTCACGCGTTCGATCGGCATCAATGATCCAACTCTCCCGCGATGATGTTCAGCGATCCGAGCGCGGCGATGGCATCGGGAATCGTTTGGCCCATGATCATCCGGTTGAACGCCTGAAAAATCGTGAAGCACGGCGGACGGCAGCGCACGCGATACGGATTCTTCGTCCCATCAGAGACGATGTAGAAGCCCAACTCTCCGTTGCCGCCTTCCACCTGGAAGTATGCCTCGCCGACCGGCGGCTGGATGCCATGCATGATCAGCTTGAAATGGTAGATGAGCGACTCCATTTCGTTGTAGACCTTCGATTTCGGCGGAAGGGCGACATACGGATTGTCGACCATCACCGGGCCCGGCGGCAGCCCGCGGTTGATCGCCTGCTGCAGGATGCGCAGCGACTGACGCATCTCTTCCATGCGCACCAGGTATCGCGCGTACGTGTCACCGCCTTCGGCGATGGGCACGTCCCAGTCATAAGTTTCGTAACCGAGGTAAGGGTTGGCTTTGCGAACGTCGAAGGGGACGCCGCACGCGCGGAGGCATGGACCGGTGAAGCCGAAGTCGATGGCATCCTCCGCCGAGATCGGAGCGACACCGACCACGCGATCGAGAAAGATCTTGTTGCGATCGACGAGCTTCTCCACGTCATCGATGAATTTCGGCAACATGTTGACCAGTCGCTGCGAGTTTTCGAGGAAATTCGGCGGCACATCGACGGCCAGACCGCCGATGCGTGTGTAGCTCGGCAGCAGACGCGCGCCGCAGCATGATTCGACCAAACCGTAGATCTCCTCGCGCGGCTGGAACAGATACCAGAAGTTCGTCAGCGCGCCCATGTCGACCAGATTCGTGCCGATGCACACGAGATGGTCGGCAATGCGCATGAACTCCGACAGGATCAGTCGGACATATTGCGCGCGCGGCGGAGCTTCCATTCCCAGCAGTTTCTCGACGGTCATGCAGTAGCCGACGTTGTTGATGATCGCCGACATGTAATTGAGACGGTCGGTGAACGGGATCGCCTGCTGGTACGTGTGCGTTTCACAGCTCTTTTCGAAGCAGCGGTGCAGGTAGCCGATTTCCTGATCGGCGCCGATGATCCGCTCACCGTCGAGCGTGACCACGATGCGCAGCGTCCCGTGTGTCGCCGGATGTGAGGGGCCGAGGTTCAGGGTGACGCGCTCGAAATCGGTGTCGACCTTCTCGAAGCGCGGGTCGATTTTCGGAATGATCTTGGCGACGTCCTTTTCCGTGCATACCCAGCGCTGCGCCGGATCGTAATCCTTGCGCAGTGCGTGGCCTTGAAATGCTTCGTGGCAGAGGATGCGGCGGAGGTTCGGATGCCCGTCGAAGCGCACGCCGTACATGTCGAAGACTTCGCGCTCGTACCAATCGAAGCCTTTGTAGACGGACGTCGCCGATTCGACCAACTCGTCTTCGCCGAGCCGCACCTTCAGCCGCACGCGCTCGTTGTTGTCGAGCGAGTACAACTGATACATGACATCGAAGCGTTTGTCGCGCCGCGGATAATCGACGCCCCACAAATCGAGAGGAAGGTTGAATCGGTGTTCGCTCTGGAGCGCGCGCAGAACCTCCACGATTCGTTCTTTTTCGACGATGAGCGTGGGCAGATCCTGTCCGCGCTCCTGCTCGACCCGAAGCAGTCCCGCCAATTCCGCGCCGCGCGCATCGGTCTTGGGTGCATCGGGCGGGACGTATGGATTGCGATTCGTGGGCGCGGGGCCGGTGTAGGGCATCGCGCTGTAGCGGGTGAGGGTGCTCATTTGCAGTTCATCCTGAGCCGGCTAACGGCCACGCTGTCACCCCGAGCGTGAGCGAGGGGCCTGGAGGCGTGGGCGGCATGAGACATGTGTTCGCTCCGCCCGTCCCTCCAGGCCCCTCGCTCACGCTCGGGGTGACAAACGCAAGATCACACTTCATTAGAAGCCGCGAAGTGGCGAAGGATCTACGGTGGAACAGCGATTCGCATGCGACGTGCGTAGATCGTGGCGACAGTACAACTGCGCCACCGGAGATCCTTCGCTCCCGCCATCCACCACCCGCGCTCAGGATAAACTTGGGGTCACTCATCTCCGGACTTCTCCGCGCTCGATCTTTTCTTTCAGCTTCAGGATTCCGTACATCAGACCTTCGGGCGTCGGCGGACAACCCGGTACCCAGATGTCCACGGGTACGATCTCGTCGATGCCCTGCATGACGTGGTACATCCGATAGAAGCCGCCGGACGTCGCGCAGGCGCCCATCGCGATGACGTACCTCGGCTCCGGCATCTGGTCGTAAATCTTCTTGAGGACGGGGGCCATTTTGTCGACGATGGTCCCCGCCACAATCATCAAATCCGCCTGTCTCGGCGAGAAGCGCACGACCTCTGCGCCGAATCGTGCGATATCGTAGTGCGACGACACCATCGACATGAACTCAATCGCGCAGCAGGCCGTGCCGAAGGGGAGCGGCCAGAGCGAATTGCCGCGAGCCCAGCCGACCATCGCGTCCAGCTTCGTCGTCAGATAGGTGCCGCCGGCGAGATCTTCGATTTCGCGATCGGCCTCGCCCGGCAGAGTGATCAGCCCTTTTTCGGGTCCTTCGCCGGGCGCGAGGCCTTCTTTGCGACCGATGATCGAGTCACGCTTCTCGAATTTCTGTGCAGGCATATCGAAATGCGGCGCGGAATCATGTCACACGCGCCAGTGCGGGCGAGGCGAATTTTAGGCGCTCGAGAAAACTTTCACAAGCTGTGCCGCGGCGCGCGATACGATCGCCGCATGAACCGAGCAATGACGACGACTGCCTTTGAATTCGACGGCTTTCGAACCACGAAAAGCCTGGGAATCGTTCGAGGGATCACCGTCCGCTCTCGATCCATTTTCGGGACGGTCGGCGCGAGTCTGCAGACACTCGTCGGCGGGAACATCACGCTCTTCACGGAGCTTTGCGAGAAAACGCGGGAAGAGGCGTTCGAGCTGATGATGCAGCACGCGCAACAGCTCGGCGCGAACGCGGTCGTGGGAGTCCGCTACGACGCGACCGAGGTGATGCAGGGAGTCACGGAAGTGCTCTGCTACGGCACGGCGGTCGTCGTGGAGCGCGGTCGTCGTGGAGCGAGTCAGCGCCTGACGGATCACACGGAGTTGGACGTTGCGAATTTCAGAGGAAATTTTTCGGGATGCTCGATTGAACAAATCGATAAATCGATGTCGAGGTCGGGCCAATACAGGTGGTCTTCGGTTGGCCATTCCACGTGAGAAATGCTTTTCACGGACGCCTGCTGGAACCATGGAAACTCTTTGAACGGTACAAACAACTCCCGCTCGTCCAGCAGAAGCCAAAAACCGTGCGGCGAGATATTCGTGACCTCAACTCGCGAAGTGGCTGCGCCACGCTGTCCTGATTTCATCGCCTCTCCGTTTCAGGATTTTAACAGCTGTTGTAACTTCACGCTCCGAAAGGCCGTAGTTCTCCGCGAGTTCGAGTCGGGGCTCTAGCCAGAACTTGGCCTCGCCTTCACTCGAAGCCACATGCACGTGCATGCGGGATTCTTCGCGCGAGAAAAAGAAGAAGCGGTATGGACCTTCGCGGAAAATTGTTGGACTCACAAGGCGATGCTACCTCTCGCGTTGTGGTTCTACCGAACGCAGCGTCCGTCCAACAAACCACTCGAAAGCCTCGCGCGCAATCTCCGGCGGAATCGAATGTTCGCCGTTGAACTCGCGCAGCGTGACTTTCAGGTTCGCTCGCCGCAGCTCGCGTGCGATACGCCGGCTCGCGTTGTCGATCGGAAGAATCGGATCGCGCGTGCCATGCGACATGAAGATCAGCGGTGATCCCTCACGCTGCACCGGAATCAGGAATCCCGGCGAGAACGCGACGATGTGCGAGAAGAGGTCACCGTTCGCGAGACCGAGGGCGATGGCGTAGGTCGCACCGTCAGAGAATCCGGCCACAGCGAGGTGGTGTCGATCGACGGGGCAGACGGCGAAGGCGGCGCGCAGCGCTTCATCGATGAAGAGAACATCGGGGCCAAAGCTTCCGCGGATCGCATCCCATGTGTAGCCCGCCGATTTTGGCGCCAGGAGAATCACGCCGAGTTCGTCGGAAAACGGGCGAAAGCGCTCGATGATTCGCTCTGGAACGCCGTTTGCGCCGTGCAGCAGGAGCGTGAACGCCCGAGCGGTTGCGGGAACATAGAGGAGCGTCCGCCGTTCGAGCGGAAGCGTGTGAAGGCCCGGAGCGAGCGGATGCGGAGACGTCGGTCGCGCGTGGAGATGTTCGGGAGGATCTGCCGACGCGCACGCTGTTGCTGCAAGCGCGAGAATCAATTCGCGCCGCGTCATGTTCATCTCGTTTCCCTCTCCAGAAAAAACTTCTCCAGGCGTTCTGCGACGAGCGGCGCGCGCCACTGCTCGGCCACTTCGCGTCCTCGCTTGCGCAGGCGCTGGCGAAGAGCGGGATCGCTCAGCAGCTCGATCAACTTCTCTCCGAGCTCCACCGCATTGTCCTCGGGCGCAAAGAGTGCGTAGTCATGCGCCTCGTCGAAGGCGAGGTACGACGGGATCGACGTCATCACCGTCGGAATTCCTGACGCCAGCGCCTCGGCTGCGGGAAGGCCGAATCCTTCTTCGCGATGATTTGGTGCGATCAGCGCGTCGCAGGAGTGCATCAGCCGGGTCATCTCCGACGTGCTGAGCGCAACATGAAACTCCTGCACGGAATCGAGTGGCTCATCACGCGAGGGTGCCCACGGAGAGACGCGGATCAGATCGAGTCTCTGATGAAACCACCGCGCGTGGGCCACTGCGCCATAGCCTTCGTGAATCCCTTTCATGTCTGCCTGCGACTGTCCCGAAAGCAACACGCGCATCGGCTCGTTCTCCGGCGGAATCCGCGTACGGTAAAACTCGTCATCCACGATTTGTCCGATGTAGGTGATGTCGTTCGTGAACTGATGCAATACCGGAATCAGCGACGGTGTGACCACCAGTTTCGGGATCGGAAGGCGATAGGCGGCATCGATTTGCGGCTTGGTGGCCTGGTACGCGGTGAATGCGCCTTCGTAACCTTGGCTCAGATGGACCGCGCGTTCGCGAACGAGATTCCAGGCCGGCTCGACGGTGGTCCAAAAGGTGCCGATCACGAAATCGTCTTCGCGCGCGTCGTATTGCTGGAAGTTGTCGACGTACACCCACTCCGCCCGCGAGTTGCGCCAGGTGAGCGGCAACCCTTTGGTCACCAGTCGCACGTGATGTCCTCGGGTGATGAGCGCATCAGCCTGAGCGAGCTGCACACGTACTCCGCCGGATAAATCGGTGTCTTCGAGGAGGTATGTGATGCGAAGCGAGTCGGCCATCAGAGATTCTGTGCCGTGACGTAGTAGCCGGACGGCAGCAGATCGTCATTGGAATGAGGGAATCGAGAGCCGGCCAGCAGCGAGAGCAACTCCTCGCGACCGCGCGTAACGACGGTCTCCTGCGGCGCGAAGTCCACGATCGTCCAGCCGGCGATGGCCATCATCTCCTCGATCGATCGGCGAGTGAAAAATCGAAGATGCCCGACGCAGGTGAGGCCCATGTAGACGTAATCGAATCGCCCCTGCAGCAGATCGGCAATGACTGCGCCGTGCGCGACATTGGGAATGCTGAGCAGAAGGTGACCGCCCGGCGCGCAAATGTGGCGCAGTTCCGAGAGGAACGACCATGGCTCGTCGAGGTGCTCGACGATGTCACCGCCGATGATCCAGTCGAACTCTTCGCGCATCAGCGAGACGATCGCGCGCGCGTCGCCGCAGTAGACGTCGTCGATGCGCTTGCGAGCGATCGCCGCTGCGCGCGGATCGAGCTCGATGCCGACCACGCGGCACTTCTGCCTCGCTTTCAGAGCAGCGCCGAGGGGCGCTTCGCCGCAGCCGAATTCGAGGATCTTTTTCGCATCGGTGCTGACTCGCGCCAGCAAGTCTTCGCGAGTTTGTCCCCGCAGCGAGCTCCATCGATGCACGTAGTCGTTGGCGGAGATGACCACGTCACGGCCATCGATGGCGCGGCGTGGAGGATCGTCGATCTCATCGAGAAACGCCGTCCTGCAGAGATACGCCGCCGGATCGGATTTGTCCCACTTGACCGGCTCCGCCGAGGCCGAGCCCTTCTGCATTTCCGCGGAGACCTGTTGCAGCTCGCGCAGCGTCAGATACGGCGCGGCCGGCGTTCGTCGCTGAGCCGGATTTTCCGCCTCATTGCTCACCGGCAGCGCCGCGACGACCTCGGGTGTATGGACCAGCAGGTCACGCAGCCGCGACGCGAGCCGCTTCGGCGGAAGGAGGATGGGGTCGGTGATTACCAGCGCGTGATCGCTCTCGATGAGGCCGGCGGCGAGCGACGACGGCTCCTGAGGGTCGTACAGCGCGAACTCGATGCCTTCCTCTTTCTTGAGCAGCATCTCGTTTTGCCAGCTCGCGTAGCGCTCTTCGATCGCCGGATGATCGAATCGCGGAAAGAGGACGGCAATCATGGCATGCTGTTTCGCATTTGCGAGGCTGCGATGTCAAGGAATGCAAAATGCAGAATGCAGAATTAAGAAGCGAGTTTCTGCATTCTGCACTTGTGCATTAGACACACCCCAAATGAGAACCGTATAGTCCGAGTATGCCTCCGCCCGTATTGACCGAACTGCGTCTGAATCCGTTTCTGCACGTCGATGCAGACCGCATTTACAACCCGCTGATCGACCGTACGCTGACGCCTGCAGATGCGGAGTACGCGCGGGTCCGCGCGTTCATGGACGGCGGCCCAGCCGACGCGTCGCTCGAGCGAGACGGGTGGATCGTTCGCGACGACGTTTCACGCCAGTACCGGCTGAAGGTCGTTTCTCTCGAGACGATGACTACCTGCAATCAGAAGTGCTTTTTCTGCCCGGTGTCCATCGCCCCGCGCGAAGAGTACGCGATGCCGGACGAGTTCTTCGAAACAGTAGTCAACATGTTGACCGATTACCGGCCGACGATCGAGAGCGTTTTTCTGCAGAGCTACAACGAGCCGACCCTCGACCGCCGATTCGTCGATCTATGCCGCACGCTTTTCGCTGCCGATCTGCCGGTCGCGGTGCTCAGCAACGGTACCGGCCTCACGCCGGGGAAAGTCGATGCGCTCGTCGAAGCCGGGCCGCTGCGCTACATCTGCATCAACCTATCGACGCTCGATCGCGAGCGCTACCAGCGCGATCGTGGTGAAGATCATGTGGGAGTTGTTCTTCGCAATCTCGATTACGCGAAGGACCTTCCTCTCGCCGCCCGCATGAACATCGTCGTCCTCGGTACCGGCGACGCACAGCACGACCGCGATTTCGAGGAAATCCGGCAGCGATTCGCCGGGAGTCGATTCGAAGTCGAGCGGCACGTGGTGATGGATCGCGCCGGCTGGCTCGATGTCGGGCTGAAGCCGCCGGAGCGAAAACGGCATCTCGCCGGATGCGACAACGTCGGCTCGCGCCCGCTGCAGCATCTCCACATCACGCCGCGCGGGAAGTGCGTCCTCTGCTGCGAGGATTACGACGAACGGTACGTCGTCGGCGATCTGACGAAGAACACTGTGGCCGAGGTGCTGGAGGGGGACGAGGTGGCGAAGCTGCGCCGCTGGACGTACGGCATCGAAGAAGCGCCGCAAGACTTCATTTGCCGCAACTGCATTTTCGCGCGCGAGCGGTGAGCGCACCGCGGTTCGCGTCCGGTGGGACCGCAAGTTAGTTAGGCAACGGTTGCCGACGGAAGAAAGCCGGTTGCGGTGAGTTCCGTGATGATAGTTGCAGCTTCTGCTTCTTCGATGTCTCTCGCAAACCGAACGGTACTTGCGCCGTAATCGAACGCAATGGAGCCTGACCACTGCTGGCGGCCGGGCAGAGGCGGAGCAATGCGAAGATGCTTGATTTGAGTGCTGTCGTAATCCCACGACCGTCCAACGCCCAGAACCTCGAGTCGGACGGAAAGATGCCCCGGTTGCACCGTAACTACTTCCTTGCCCGCGACCATGTATGCGAGAACGGCGAGAGCCGACAGCCCTCCGATCAGCCACATGACGAGCCAAAAAACGAGAAACCATTCGACGTCCCCATTTCGCGACTTCTGGAGAACCGTCTGAGCGGCCGACCAACCGCCAACTGACCAGCCGCCCAGCCATGCGAGAAGGAAGATGCCGACGATGATCCGTGGCCGACCCGGAATCGAGACCTGATACCCGATTCCCGTTCTTTCTCCCGCAGAACGGCGTTTGCTCGGTTCGACACGCATATCTTTCGTGCGGCCTAACGGATCGCGCTTAAGCTGCGGCGCGCTATTAAAAGATTCATTCCCTAATCTACGCGCGCCGTCAGCTTCAAGCGCTGGTTAGGCCGTTTCATCGGAAGTCTTGGATACTGATTGGCTGATTGATGCTGTAGCTCGAGACTGTCGCCCGGGAGACAAGCCGCCTCGATCCGTCGTCCAACATC
>WNGF01006733.1_pt1 | contig 14141 bp, 16 predicted proteins | sample 5400641 | NCBI WGS metagenome assembly WNGF01 (sample SAMN13153371, study PRJNA577476) | soil metagenome | isolation source: 80 cm soil or saprolite under grassland replicate 2 | place: USA:California | collected 2016-06-15
AGGTTGAACGCGAGCGTCTTGCCCGAGGCGGTCCCTGTGGTGACGACGACGTGCTCGCCGCGCCGCGCCGCGTCCCACGTCTCGCGCTGGTGCGTGTAGAGAGCGTCGACCGCGAGCACTTCGCGTACGCGCGGGTGCAGCTCGTCGGGGAACGGCGCGAGCCGCGCCTCCCGCGTCGGCTCGGTCGCGAGATGCGCGAGCTCCTCACCCTGAAGCAGGTCGTCCCAGCGTGCGAGCTCGACGGCCACGCTCTCATTCTCTCTGCGCGGCAAGTGACAAAATGTCACTTGGTAGGCTGGGTACACCGGGGTGCCCTTTTCGGGCTGAGAACACACCCGCAGAACCTGATCCGGGTAATGCCGGCGAAGGGAGCTATGCCGAACTCACACGCAGGACAGCGGGTTGTTGAATGTCGGGCGGAGCCGGGCTTTGCCCGAGCGCAGCCCACACTGCTGGTGTCTCCGAGAGCTGAGAAGGAGGGGGCCCATGGGGGAACCATGGGTTCCCCCATGTGATTCCACGTGCTTTGACCATCGCCTCGTCCGACTCGGGCGGCGGCGCCGGCATCCAGGCCGACCTGAAGGCGTTCGCCGCCGCGGGTTGTCACGGGATGTCCGCGATCGTCGCGCTGACTGCGCAGAACACGGTTGGAGTGACGGCGATCCACGAGGTGCCGCCTGACTTCGTCACCGCGCAGCTCGCAGCCGTATTCGACGACATCGGCGTCGACGCCGCGAAGACGGGAATGCTCTTCTCGGCGCGGCTGATCGAGACGGTCGCTGACTTCCTCGAAGGGCACCGCGTGCCGCTCGTCGTCGATCCCGTGATGGTCGCCAGCTCGGGTGCGAGACTGCTCGAGGCGGACGCCGTCGACGCGCTCGTCGGGCGCCTGTTTCCGCTCGCCACCGTCGTCACGCCGAATGCTGCCGAGGCGGTTGCACTGGTCGGCCCGGGTGATCCGGCCGAGCAGGCGCGGCGGCTCATCGAGCTTGGAGCGGGCGCGGCGATCGTCACCGGCGCCGGCGCCGGTGACCAGCTGTTCGACGGCGCCATGGCAGTCGAGATCCCGGTCCGGCGGCACGAGGTCGGCGCGACGCACGGGTCCGGCTGCACGCACTCCGCAACGCTCGCCGCCCTCCTCGCCCGCGGCGAGGACCTACTCACGGCGGCGACTCTCGCTGCGGCGACTGCGAGTGATGCCGTCGAGCACGGCCTGGTGGAGCTCGGCTCGGGTGAAGGCCCGGTCGACGTCTTCCACTTGAAAGGAACGCGATGAGCGACTCGCCCGGCGCTGCGCTGCGCGACCTACGCGAGCGAAAGCCGCTGATCCACCAGATCACGAACTACGTCGTGATGAACGAGACGGCGAACGTCACGCTCGCGATCGGCGCATTGCCGGTGATGGCACACGCGATCGAAGAAGTCGAGGAGATGGCCTCCGTCGCCGGCGCGCTCGTGCTGAACATCGGCACGCTCTCGCGTCACTGGATCGACGCGATGCTGCTGGCGGGCAAGGCCGCGAACGCCGCGGGAGCGCCGGTCGTGCTCGACCCCGTAGGCGTCGGTGCGACGACGTTTCGCACCGAGACGGCGAAGCGGATCCTCGACGAGGTGCGCGTCGCAATCGTTCGGGGGAACGCGGCCGAAGTCGCCGCGCTCGCGGGCCTCGAGGCGGAGATCCGCGGCGTCGAAGCGATTGGCGCCGAAGGCAGCGGCGCGACGATCGCACGTGCCGCAGCGAACGCGTTCGGCGTCGTCGCTTCCGTGACGGGCCCTGTCGATCACGTCTCCGACGGCACGCGGTCACTCGCCGTGGCGAACGGCGATCCATTGCTCGCAACGATCACGGGCTCCGGCTGCATGTCGAGCACGCTCACCGGCTGCTTTGCCGCCGTCCGCTCGGACGCGCTCGTCGATGCTGCGGCGTTCGCGCTCGCCGCGTTCGGTCTCGCAGGCGAGGATGCGGCGCGCGAGGCGAAAGGCCCCGGGACGTTCCACGCACTGCTCTACGACGCGCTGTACGCGCTGGCGCCCGAGTCGCTCGACGCGCGTGCCAACATCGAGGAGACGTGAAGCTGCACTGCATCGTCGAAGAGGCGGAGACGGCGCGCATCGCCGCCGAGGGAGGGGCGACGGTGATTCAACTCCGAGTCAAGGGCGTGCCGATGCTCGAGCTCGTCGAACGTGGACGACCAGTCGAGGCGATCGCGCGCGAGGCCGGCGTCACGTTCTTCGTGAACGATGATGTCGAGGCGGCGCTTGCGTTGAAGGCGGACGGAGTGCATCTCGGGCGCGGGGACGAGGGAATAGAACTGGCGCTCGCCGCAGGTCTCTTGCTCGGGGTTTCGGCGGCGAGCGTCTACGAGGCGATCACGGGTGCGCAGCAGGGCGCGAGCTACGTCGGCGCCGGTCCGGTGTGGGCGACGCCGACGAAGGCGGATGCTGCCGCACCGATCGGCCTGGACGGACTTGCGGCGATCTGCGAGGCGATCCAGCTGCCGGTCGTCGCCATCGGCGGCATCGACGCCTCGAACGCACGCGACTGCATTGAAGCCGGCGCGGCGGGTGTCGCGGTCGTCCGGGCGAGCACCGACGCGCGCCGCGTGCGCGCTGCGATCGATGCCGCGGCTTTCTGACGTCGGTGAGCTCGGCCTGCTGGCGGAGCTCGAGCGGCGCGGTCTCGCCCGCGGCATCGAGAACGACGTGGCGGACGTCGCCGGTGTCGTCGTCACGCAGGACGCGCTCGTGGAAGGTGTCCACTTCCGGCTCGACTGGATCAGTTGGCACGAGCTCGGCTTCCGGGCCGCCGCCGTGAACCTGAGCGATCTTGCCGCCGCCGGCGCGACCCCGGAGGGACTCATCGTGTCCCTCGGCGCGCCGGCCGAGACGCGCGTCGAGGACATAGTGGAGCTGTACGAGGGCCTGACCGAGCCCGGCGTGCCGGTCGTCGGCGGCGATACGACTCGCGCCGACTCGCTCGTCCTGTCGGTGACCGCAGTGGGACGATCGGAGCGCGTCCCAGGACGGGGCGGTGCGCGGCCCGGAGACCTGCTGGTCGTCACCGGGCCGCTCGGCGCCGCCGGCGCGGCCTTTCGGCGCGGGGCGTACGTTCGTCCGCCGCTGCGCCTCGACGAAGGACGGCGGCTCGCGGCGCACGCGCATGCATTGCTCGACCTTTCCGACGGCATCGCGCCGGACGCGGCGCACCTCGCGGCGCGCTCGGGCTGCAAGCTCGTGATCCGGCTCGAGAAGGTGCCGCTCGCCACCGGTGCGGAGCCGGCAGACCTGGCCTTCGGTGAGGACTACGAGCTGCTGGCGGCGGTCGATCAGCCGGAGGATTTCGCCGTCATTGGGCGTTGCGAGACGGGAGGAGGAGTCGAACTCATCCGAAACGGTGAGCCCGTCGTATTGGGGTCATGGGAGCACTTCGGGTGATCCACTAGAGTCCGACAATGGCGCGCTTCGTCGTCACGAGGCTGCTCTCGTCCGTCGCGCTCTTCTTTGCGATCACGCTCTTCGTCTTCGTCGCGTTTTTCGTGCTGCCCGCGAGCACCGGGGCCGCCCGGCGCCCCGGTCACATTGCGGGCAACGCCATCGTCCGTGACACGTACTGGGTGCACGGATCGTTCCCGCACCAGTACAGCCACTACGTCTGGAACTTCGTCCGGCACGGCGACCTCGGCCGCTCGTACGTCAACCGCGAGGCGGTGACCGATCGCCTGAGGCGGGCCGTTCCCGTGACCGCGTCGCTCGTTCTCGGCGGCGTGCTCGTCTGGCTGTTGATCTCGATTCCGCTCGGCATTCTCTCGGCGCTGCGGCCGCGCTCGCTCTTAGACCGGTCGTCGACCGTTTTCGTGACGATCGGCCTCTCTGCGCACCCGGTGTGGCTCGGTCTCGTCCTGGGCTACCTGCTCGGCTACAAGTGGCACGTCGTCCCCGTCGCGAGTTACTGCGAGATGGTCACTCCGAAGACGCCGTGCGGCGGCCCTGTGCAGTGGGCATGGCATCTGCTGCTGCCGTGGCTCATTTTCGGTCTCGTCAACGCCGCGCTGTTCACGTCGATGGTTCGGGCGAGCGTGCTCGAGGTGTTGAGCGAGGACTACGTTCGCACCGCGCGGGCGAAAGGCGCCGGCGAGGCGCGCGTGGTGCGCGTCCACGTGCTCCGCAACGTCCTGCTCCCACTCGTGACGATGATCGGGATGAACTTCGCACTGGCGCTGGGCGGCGTGATCTTCATCGAAACGGTGTTCAATCTCCCGGGGCTGGGCCAGATGTTCCGTTCATCGTTGCTCCAGAGGGATCTGCCGGTCACCGCGGGCATCGTCATGTTCATGACGCTGGCGATCATGGTCACGAACCTCGTCGTCGACCTCCTCTACACCGCGCTCGACCCGCGGGTACGCGTGCACTCGAGTCTGAGCCCGGAAATCTCGAGCGCCGCGGCGCCAGAAGCGGCTGCGGCACGCCCGCTAGAGCTGCCCGCGTAGCGCCTGCAGGCGCAGCAACGGCACCTTCCACACGGCCTCGACGATGATCGCCTTGCTCATCTTCGAGCCGCCTTCGACGCGGTCGGCGAACGTGATCGGAACCTCGCGCACCCGGAAGCCCTTTCGCACCGCGCGATACGTCGTCTCGATCTGGAATGCGTAACCCTTCGAGTGGATCTCGTCGAGCGGCAACGCCTCGAGCACCGCGCGCCGGTAGCACTTGAAGCCTCCGGTCAGGTCGTGAACCTGCAGCCCCAGGAGCCCCTGCGCGTAGAGCGATCCCGCTCGCGAGATGAGCCGCCTCACGAGGCCCCAGTTCCGCGTGCCCCCGCCTTTGACGTAGCGCGAGCCCAGCACCAGGGCCGTGTCCTCCGCCGCCGCGAGCAGCCGTGGGACGTCGGCCGGATCGTGCGAGAAATCGCAGTCCATCTCCAGGATCAGGTCGGCGCCCTCGGCGAGCGCGCGGCGAAAGCCGGCGAGATAGGCAGGGCCGAGGCCTTCCTTGTGCGGGCGATGCAGAACGGAGACGCCGTCGAGCTCGTGCGCGAGGGCGTCGGCGATCCGGCCCGTGCCGTCCGGCGAGCTGTCGTCGATCACGAGCACGTTCACGCCGAGCGCGTGCAGCGAGCGAACCATCCGCTCGACGTTCTCGCGCTCGTTGTACGTGGGAAGACAAATGATGGCCCGCATGGCCGCGCATATCATCGCGTTCATGGCGACGACCTTGCCGCGGAACGCGGATGTGGCGGATCAACTGGATCTGCTCGCGGATCTCTCCGAGATCCGTGGCGACGATAGCTTTCGCGTGTCGGCGTACCGCCGAGCGGCGCAACGTGTGCGCGAGACATCGGCTCCGGTCGCCGAGCTCGCGGTCTCGGGTCGCGCGAAGGAGCTCCAGGGGATCGGCAAGACGATCGAGGAGAAGATCCTCCAGATTGTCAGCGACGGCGAGATCCACGCGCTGACGAAGCGGAAAGCGGAAATCCCCGGTGAGGTGGTGCTGTTCATGCGCCTGCCGGGGCTCGGGCCGAAGAGCGCGCGGAAGATCTGGCAGCAGCTCGGCATCACGACGCTCGAGGAGCTGCGGCACGCGGCCGAATCGCAGCAGCTTCGCGTGCTGCCGGGCATGGGCGGCAAGACGGAAGAGAACGTCCTACGGGCGCTCGCCGCGCCCGCGGCTGCGGAGGAGCCGAGGCGGACGCTCGTCGGGCGGGCCCTGCCGGCCCTGAAGGCGGTCGTAGCCGTGCTCGCGGAGCATCCCGCTTGCGACCAGGTCTCGATCGCCGGCAGCGCGCGACGCTACAAGGAAACCGTCCGCGACCTCGACATCATCGCCACCGCGAACGACGCACCCGAGCTGATCGACTACTTCACCAAGCTGCGCTGGGTCGTGGAAATCGCTGCGAAGGGGCCGACGAAGGCGACGGTGGTGTCGCAGGACGGTTACCGCTTCGATCTGCGTGTCGTTCCGCCCGAGTCCTACGGCAACCTGCTGCAGCACTTCACGGGCTCGAAGGAGCACAACGTTGCGCTGCGCGAGGCGGCGGTGCGACGGAAGCTCTCGGTCTCGGAGTACGGCGTCCAGAACACCGACACGGGCGAGACGGTTACCGCGCGCACCGAGGAGGAGCTGTACCGCTTCCTCGGCTACGACCTCATCCCGCCGGAGCTGCGCGAGAACTGCGGCGAGCTCGAGGCGGCTCGTAACGGCGACTTGCCGAAGCTCGTAGAGCTAGGCGACATCCGAGGCGATCTGCACACCCACACGCACTGGTCGGCCGACGGCAAGAACACGCTCGAGGAGATGGTGCGCAGCGCGATCGCGCGCGGCTACGAGTACTACGCCATCACTGATCACTCCCATTACCTGCGTGAGGGTCGCCTCGCGGCGCAGGCGGACGAGATCGCGGCGTTGCAGGAGCAGGTCGCGCCGTTCCGAATCCTCCGCGGCGTCGAGGTGAACATCAAGGCCGACGGTACGCTCGACCTTCCGGACGAGCAGCTCGCGTCGCTCGACTGGGTCGTGGCGTCCGTCCACGCGTCCCGCGAGAAGAATCCGCTCGAGCGCGTCTTCGCCGCGATGGACAACCCGTACGTCGACTGCATCGGGCATCCCACAGGCCGCAAGCTGAACCAGCGCGGTCCCGTAGACCTCGACCTCGAGCGGGTGATCGAGAAGGCGCTCGAGACGAAGACCTTTCTCGAGCTGAACTCGCAGCCCGATCGGCTCGATCTGCGCGACGTCCACGCTCGCGCCGCCCGCGAGGCGGGGCTGAAGCTCGTCGTCAACTCCGACGGTCACGAGATCGGCGCGCAGGCATATTTGGAGTTCGGGGTCGGCCAGGCGCGTCGAGCGTGGCTGACGAAAGCCGATGTCGTGAACACGCGCACGTGGAAGCAGATCGAGCGGATCCGGAAGCGCCGGCCGTCGACCTGAGACGCGACGGTGCGGCGGCGCTCGACTGGGCGGCGTCGTACCTGGAGCGTGTCGGGGAGCTGTCCGTGCTCGCCCAGGTCGAGCCCGGCTGGCTGCTCGACCGCTTGCCCGACTCGCCGCCTGAAGCCGGCGAGTCGTTCTCCTCGTTGCTCGAGGATCTCGACCGGCTGATCCTCCCGGCGGTCACGCACTGGCAGCACCCGCGCTTCATGGCGTACTTCGCCAACACGGGATCCGACCCGGCGATCCTGGCTGAGCTGCTGACCATCACGCTGAACCAAGTCGGCATCCTCTGGCGCACCTCCCCGGCGCTCGCCGAACTCGAGGAGTGCACGTTGGCGTGGCTGGGGCAACTGCTGGGCCTGCCGCCGGAATGGCACGGTCGCATCGAGGACACCGCCTCGATCGCGACGCTGACGGCCCTCGCTGCGGCACGTGCGGCAATGCCCGAGCGTCGCGTCGTCGTCTGCACCGAGCACACGCACTCGTCGGTGGACAAGGCAGCCCGCATGCTCGAGCTCGAGCTGCGGCGCGTACCCGTCGACGCCGCGTACCGCATGCGGCCCGATCTTCTGGACGCGACCGATGCGTGCGCGATCGTTGCGACCGTGGGCACGACATCCACGACCTCGTCCGATCCAGTCGCAGAGATCGCGCGACGCAAGGACGCTGCGTGGCTTCACGTCGACGCTGCGTATGCAGGCGCGGCGTGGGTCTGTCCTGAACTCCGCGGGGAAGACATCCGCGGCGCGGACTCGCTCATCGTGAACGCGCACAAGTGGCTGCTCACAGGGATGGGCTGCTCGTGTCTCTGGACGGCGCGGGTGGAGGACTTCCGCCGCGCGTTCAGCCTCGTCCCGGAGTACCTGCGCACGTCGGACGAGGTGCTCAGCCTCAGCGAGGTCAGCATCCCCCTCGGACGCCCGTTCCGCGCGCTGCGGTTGTGGGCTGTGCTCCGCTGCTACGGCCGTTCCGGGCTCCAGGCGCTGATCCGCGAGCACGTGCGGCTCGCGGCTCTGTTCGAGGAATGGGTGCTCGCAGAGCCGGGTTGGGAGGTGTGCGCGCCGCGGCCGTTGTCGGTCGTCTGCTTCCGCTTCGAAGGGTCTGACGAGGAGAACGAGGCGCTATTCGAGCGAGTCAACGCGACGGGTGAGATCTTCATCTCGCACACGCGCCTCGACGGCCGCTATGTCCTGAGGCTCGCGATCGGGAATGCGCGCACGACGGAAGCCGACGTGCGGCACGCTTGGGAGGTGCTGCAGCGCTGCGCGCGGTGATCTTCGACCTCTGGGACACGCTCGCGCTCTGGCCCAGCAAAGCGTTCGAAGAGGTGAAGCGAGAACTCGCGCGGTACATCGACGATCTCGAGCGCGTATGGATCACGACGTACGAGGAGCGGCAGGTGGGGAAGATCGAGGCGTATTTCCGCGGCCTCGGTCTCGGCGACGAGGCGGTCGCCGAATGCATGCGGATCCGCGGCGACTTCACACGCGATGCCCTTGTTCCACGCGAGGGCGCGATCGAGACGCTCGACGAGCTGAAGCGGCGCGGCTTCAAGCGCGGGTTGATCAGCGTGTGCTCGAGCGACGTCGAGGAGGTCTGGGACGAGACCGAGCTTGCGCCGCATCTCGACGATGTCGTGCTCTCCTGTGCCGTCGGCCTCAGCAAGCCCGACCCGCGGATCTACCGGCTCGCGTGCGAGCGGCTCGACGTGGAGCCCGGCGAGTGCCTGTTCGTCGGCGACGGCGCCAACGACGAGCTCGCAGGAGCCCACGGTGTCGGCATGCGAGCGGTCTGCGTGCTCCCACCGGGACGCGCGGAGCCGCTCTGGCCGGAGGCTCGCGGATGGGAGCCGACGATCACGTCTCTTCCCGAAGTTCTCGCGCTCGTTTGAGCGACGGCGGAAGGCGATCGAGGATCCACGCCGCCGTGTACGGCTCGCGCTTCCACCTGCGCGCGTAGCTGCCCGTGCGTGGGTTCATCGGCACCCGCGCCTCGATCGCGTAGAAGGCGTTGTGGCTCGCGATCAGCTCGTTGATGCGCCTGAAGTCCCAGCCCAGGGCGATGTCGCGCCATGCGAGTGCGAACGCAGCCTCGTCCTGCTCGTCCTCGGCGAGCACGAGCCACGCCGCTTCCAGCTCGCGCAGGTGCCGCGCCTCCTCGTCCTCGATCGCGCGCAGGCGCCGCATGTAGGCGAGGCCGTGCAGCTGGCCCGCGAGGTAGCGGTCGAGCTCGACCGGGCCGAGGCGCAGTCGCTGGGGAAGCGGTTTGCCGCTCACAACGTTCGGAGCAATTCGACGACGCCGGCCGGGCCCTGAACGACGAGATCGGCACGTTCGAGCAGCGCCGGCGGCGCCTCGTTCGAGTCGACGGCAACCTTCACGCCCACCTCCAGATCTTCGACCGCGCTGAAGGCGTCGAGGTCCGTCGTGTCGTCACCGGCGAAGAGGGCACGGTTCAGGCCCGCATCGTCGAGCAGTGCGCGCACGGCCGTTCCCTTGTTCGCGTCGATCGGCGGCAGCAGCTCGAGCACCATCCTCCCGAACCGCGCGCGCAGGCCGGCGCTCCGAGCGCGTTCGGCAACCCGTTCGAGCTCGGTCCGGGCCCGTTCGGGTTCCCCGTGTGTGCGGTAGTGGTAGGAGAGCGCGAGCCCCTTGTCCTCGACCGGCCAGTCGACGGTCCGGCGAAACGCCTGCAGCCGCGCTCGCCACTCTTCCGCGTCGGCGGCGAGCTCCAGGCCGTGGCTACCGGCGATCGCGATTCCCGCGACGCCGACGAGCTCGCGCGCCAGCGCGCCTGGGCGGCCGGTGACCGCGCCGACGAGCGCGTAGCGCTGCACCAGGTCCCGTAACACGGCTCGCGTCTCCTCCGGCACCGCCGCATCCTCGGGCCGCTCGACGATCGGCGCGAGCGTCCCGTCGACGTCGAGGAGGACGGCCGCGCGCTCCGGCGTCTCACGGAGTCGGCCGAGCGCGTCCATGGCCATACGATACGAGCGGTGCTCCGCCTCGCCGTCATCGGCGTCATCGCCGGTTTCTTCAGCGCTCTCCTCGGCGTCGGCGGTGGTCTGATCACCGTGCCCCTGTTGCTCCTCGTCACGCAGTTCCCCGAGCGACCCGCAATGGCGACGTCGCTCGGGGCGATCGGGATCACGGCGCTCGCGGGCACGATTCGCTACGCGTTCCACGGCGACGTGGAGTGGGGCTATGCCGCTCTCGTCGGTTTGCCGGCCGCGGTCGGCGCGGTAGCCGGCACGGCAATCCAGCAACGGGTGCGCGCCCGGTGGCTCTCACTCGCCTTCGCAACGCTTCTCGTCGCCGTCGGCATCCTGCTGCTCGTCACATGACGACACTTGTCTTCGCGATCCTGCTCGGTCTCGGCGCAGGCGTGCTGTCCGGCCTGTTCGGGGTCGGCGGCGGAATCCTGTTCGTCCCCGCGCTGCTCGCGCTGCACCGCAGCCAGCTGCACGCGGAGGCGACGTCACTCGCCGCGATTCTGCCGACCGTCGGCGCGGGCATCTGGCGGCAGCAGCGTTACGGGAACGTGCGCTGGCAGGCCGCGGCCGTCATCGGCATCGCGTCCGTGATCGGCGTGGAGGGAGGCGTGCAGCTCGCGACGGCGCTTCCCGAGACGACGTTGCGGCGCCTCTTTGCCGCGCTCGTGTTCGGCGTCGCCGCGAATATCGCTTGGCGGCGGCGGCACGACTAGCCCATACTTCGAAACGTGACGAACCTCGAAGAGATCTGGATCCCGCTCGTCGACGAGCCCATCGGCTCGATCGTCGCCGAGATCCAGCGGGAAAACGCCGACTTCGACGCGCTCATCTCGACGCCGCACCGTCTCCTGGCCTTCCGCACATTCGCCTACATCCGCGTCGGACTGCTCCTCGGGCAGTTGCTCTTCGACAACGACGTGCCGCCGTACGACGGTTCCGAGACCTGGATCGACGCGCTGCTTCGCGATCCGTCCCACCACGACGTCCTCACGCGCGAGGTGCGGACGGTTGCCGAAGAGGTCGCGGCGGACCCGAAGTACGCGAACGACGAGCACGTAGGTCCGGACGAGGACGCCCGCGCCCGCTTCCGTGACTTTGCGCGGAGACAGCTCGGCGACGTTGTTTAGCCGTCCCGCCCGCGTCCCCATAATGGTGTGCGGATGAAAAGGCGCGTTCTCCCCCTCTTCGTTCTCGGCGCATCGCTGCTCGCTTTGGGCCCGGTGACCGGCTCGTCGGCTCCGGTCCGGAATCTCGCCACGTCACAGGCGTTTGCGATCAGAGTCGTCGTTCCGGGCCAGGCGCCCGTGACGGCGGGTTACGTCTCCGCGCCGAACGACTCCTCGGGAGCGGCGTCCGGCTTCTCCTATCCAGCGGACGGCTCGTTCGTCACCACCGGCGCGATTACGTCGAACGCGTCCGCTGTCGGCTCCGCGACGACTGTACTCGCGTCGGCTGCCGCAGAGGTCAGCGGGATCACGATCTTCGGCGGCGAGGTGACCATCCAGCTCGTCGACGCAAAGGTGAAGGCGAGCGCGGGATCGAGCGGCGGCACGGGCGATTTCACCGGAACCGGCGTCAGCGGCATCGGCGGTACGGCGTACGCCGGCGGGCAGATCGGCACCTGGGGAACGGTGACGACCAGCACCGGGTTCGGCGAGAGCACCGAGGACGCCGGCGCGCACGGCTGGCACGGCAGCGTCAGTGCCGTCGACATCAGGCTGACCGCCGACCACAACGGCCTGCCCGCCGGCAGTGAGATTCAGATCGGTTACGTGGCCGTGAACGTGAGCGCCGATGCCGTTCTGACGACACCCGCGACAACGACGACCCAGCCGACGACCACGGCGCCGACGACCACCGGCAAGAAACCGGAAGGCGAGCCGAAGAAGCGGCGCCTCAAGCAGAAGCCGAAAGCATCAGCCGGACTGCCGCCGATCGGAAGGGTGCCCAGCGTCCAGCCGAAGCTGACCGCGGGCCGCTATGTCTTTCCGGTCTACGGGGACGCTGCCTACAGCGACACGTTCGGTGCCCCGCGGGCTGACGTCAGCTGGCATCACGGCGCTGACATCTTCGCGCCGCTGGGAGCGCCCGTCCTCGCGGTCGCCGACGGAACCGTCTTCTCGGTCGGCTGGAACAAGGCCGGCGGCTGGCGGCTGTGGTTGCGCGACCGCGGCGGCAACGAGTTCTACTACGCACATCTGTCCGCGTATTCGCCGTATGCGCTCAACAAGGCGCAGGTGCGCGCCGGAACTGTTCTCGGCTTCGTCGGCAACAGCGGCGACGCGGAGGGGACGCCGTACCACCTTCACTTCGAGGTGCACCCCGTTGCCCTGCTCGGGCTCGGCTACGACGGTGCGGTCAATCCCACGCCCTACCTCAACGCCTGGCGCCGGCTCCAGGACATCCGCTTCGGCACCGGCGGCGCCTGGCTGCCCGGCCTCGTGCGCCTGACGCCGAGCCGCGCACCCGAGCCCGGGGCGATCCTGCTTCAAATCACCGACATCTCGAGCGCGAGCGGTCTCGAGCCGGGTTCACTTCGGCGCGTGCTCGCCTCCGTTGGAAACGACACCGAGGCTGCGCTCGCCGACGGATCGAGTCCGTCGACGAGCGCGGGATCAGGTGATCTAGGCCGCGGTTGAGCCCGTTGTGCCGGCGCCGTTCGCGCCGTCGCCGGGCGGGCTCTCGTACGTGAAGTCGTCTCCGCCGAAGACCGCGTCGGCGACCCACTTGCGCGTCGCCGGACCGGTCACGGGATTGAAGAGGATGCCCAATGCGATTCCTGCGAGCAGCAGGAGCGTGTTGCGGGCGCCATGCTCCTTCTTTCCCTGGACGCGATCCGCCGCCGTGCGCAGCTCGTCGACGGCTCCCTTCAACTTCTCCTGGATCTCCTTGTCGGTTGCCACGCGCGTAGCGACCGTCGTAACGCTGCGGTTGCCGATCAGCTCGTCGTAGACCTCGCGTGCAGCCTGGAACGCGGCCTTCACGTTCTCGCGGAGCTCGGCGTCGCCGACGGCGCGCTCCACATACGGCTTCACGTTGCTCGCCGCGTCGGAAACCTTGTCTCTTGTGTTTGCCATAGTCCGTCCGTCCTTCCCTCGCCCGCCGTGGTGTAACCCTCGCGATTCTGGCAGGTCGCTCAGGCCGACCGAGCCGCCTGCGGCTCGCGTACAGGCACCGGCCGGCGGCCGTTCGCCTGCTTGGTGTCGAAAGCCGCCGCGAACACCTCCTCGACCGAGTCGACGAGGACGAATTCGAGTGCCTTTCGAGTCTCCTCAGGCAGCTCGTTCAGGTCGGGCTCGTTCTCGCGTGGCAGGATCACGCGCTTCAGCCCCGCTCGCTGTGCCGCGAGCGTCTTCTCGCGGACCCCGCCAATCGGGAGCACCTGGCCCGTCAGCGTGATCTCGCCGGTCATTCCCACTTCTTCCGAGACGGGCTCGCTGCGAACGAGCGAGGCAATCGCGGTCGCCATCGTGATCCCGGCAGACGGCCCGTCCTTCGGCACCGCGCCGGCCGGGACGTGGAGGTGCACGTCCCGCTTCGCGAACCAGTCCGTCGGCAGCCCCAGCTGCTCCGCGTGCGCGCGCACCCACGAGAGCGCCGCCTGCGCCGACTCCTGCATCACCTCGCCGAGCTGACCGGTGATCGTCAGCTTGCCCGTTCCCGGATACGCCGTCGCCTCGATGAAGAGCACGTCGCCGCCGACTGCCGTATACGCGAGGCCCGTCGCCACGCCCGGCTCGGACGTGCGCCTCCGCACCTCGCCGGTGAAGCGGCGCGCCCCCAGCCACTCGCGCAAGAGCTTGTCGTCGACGCGGAGCTTCTCCGCTTCGCCCTTGGCGATTTGCGTCGCCGCCTTGCGACAGAGATCGGCAATGCGCCGTTCGAGGTTGCGCACGCCCGCCTCGCGCGTGTACTCACGGATCACAGTGCGCAGAACAGCGTCAGAGAGCGCCAGCTGCTGCTTCTTCAGGCCGTGCGCCTTGAGCTGTTTCGGGACGAGGTAGCGCTTCGCGATCCCGAGCTTCTCGTCCTCGGTGTAGCCGGTGAGCTGGATCACGTCCATGCGGTCGAGCAGCGGGCCCGGGACCGTGTCGAGCGTGTTCGCGGTGCAGATGAACAGCACCTTCGAGAGATCGAACGGCAGGTCGAGGTAATGGTCGCGGAAGTGCTTGTTCTGCTCGGGGTCGAGCACCTCGAGCATCGCGCTCGCGGGGTCGCCGCG
>WNGF01010420.1_pt1 | contig 14134 bp, 10 predicted proteins | sample 5400641 | NCBI WGS metagenome assembly WNGF01 (sample SAMN13153371, study PRJNA577476) | soil metagenome | isolation source: 80 cm soil or saprolite under grassland replicate 2 | place: USA:California | collected 2016-06-15
CGCAGCGGTCAGCTCCTCTTCGTGCCGCTTCTGGTGCGATGCGAGCTCGGCGCTCTTTGCCTCGAGGTCCGCCTTGAGCCGCTCGCCTCGGGCTTTGAAGTCCTCTGCGCGCTTGGTCGCTTGCTCCTTGTCGGCCTTGGCACTGTCGGCGAGCGTCTTCGCGCTCTGAAGATCCTTCTCGAGAGCTCCAATCCTGTCCTCGAAATCGGCCTTCTCCCTTTCGAGCGCGAGCGCGCTGTCGCTCGCATCGAGCAGATCTTTCTCCTTGCGCGTGACCTGGTCGCGCAGGCTGAGAATTTCCTTGTCCTTCTTGTTGAGCGCCTCGCGCAGATCGAGGAACTCCCGGCTCGAAACGCCCCCTACCTTGCCGCCCGATGGAGCCTTGAGCCTTAACTCGTCGAGCTGCCGCTGCAGGCGAACGACTTCGTCGTTCGCGCCGCTTTCGCTTCGTGCCGCTTCCTCCAGTCGTTGTACTTCGGAGCGGGCCGCGGAGAGCTCGCGCTCCATCCGGGCGAGCTCGGTCTTCTGACGCTCCATCTCGGCGCGCAGCCGCTCGACTTCCGCATCGGTGGTGGGCCGCGGCGGACTCGACCCGAACCTGGGAGCGATCGGCGGCCGCGGCGCCCGCGACGAGCTACGCCGGGTCGACTCGTCGGCTTTGGGCGGCTCGCTCTGTCGTCCCCCGGGGGGCTCGCTCTCCAGCAAGCGATCAAAAGCCGTGTTGGCAAAAGCCTCGACCTCGGCGTCGACTCTCCGCGCCCTGGGTTGCGATCCCTCGCTCGGCGCGCCGTTGGCGCTTGGCGCGCTCGAGTCGCTCAAGTCCACGTCTTCGATGATGATGGGAGCATCGTCGATTCCGCTGACGGGACCCGCTCCGTTCTCGATTTCGACATACGGACGCATGTGCTCGAGCAACTCGCCGAAAGCGATCGGCTTGTGCACGTAGTCTTCGGCGCGCGTGCGGAGCTTGCGATGCTGCTCGAACGTTTCGTCGCTCGATTCGCTCGACATGATGATGAGCGGGACGTCTTTGAGCGCAGGATCTTTCTTCAGCTTGTTGCAAACCGAAAAGCCGTTCATGCGCGGCAGCTCGATCGACAACAGGATGAGGTCGGGCTTGTCGGAAGCCGCGGCCATGAGCCCCGCCGTGCCGTCGTCGACAACCTGCGCAACGAGCCCGAGCCGGGTCAGCTCGGTTCGGAGCTCACCCGCGAACGAGGGGTCACTCTCGAAAACGAGAACTTTGGTGGGCATGGGGGAGGGCGCTCCAGAGGACCGGTTAGCTGCCGATTTTAGCTGGCTTTGTTCCAGACATCGAACATTTTGGAGGGGTTAGGAAGGTTAGGGACTCGCCTCACCCCTGAACAACGGCGGTCCCCAGATTTTCCCCAACCTAACCTGCCTTGCCGCGCGCCGCCTTTTCGGCGTGCCCGCTCGTCCCCGCCCGCTTGGCGAGCACGTCGAGCACGCTTCGGAACGAAGCGCCGCGCGAAGCGAGGCCGACGAACAGGTGATAGATCACATCCGCCGCTTCGCTGACGACGCGATCGGTACTCTCGCCGGCGAGGGCCCTGGCGAACTCATCCGCTTCTTCGCGCACCTTGTCGCCGATGTGTCCGACGCCGGCGTCGAGTAGGCTCTTCGTGTAACTGCGGTCGGCGCTGCTTTCGCGCCTTTTCGCGATTTGTGCCTCGAGGTGGGCCAGAAAAGCGCCGGCCGGCACGGTTTCTTCGCGAATTCCCCCCTCTTCCAAGTGCCGAAAAAAACAGCTCGGTTGGCCGGTGTGGCAGGAGTTGCCCACGGGGTCCACCAGCACGAGCAGCGTGTCGGCGTCGCAATCCACGTAGAGCTCTCGAACGTGCAGCGTGTGCCCGCTGGTCTCCCCTTTTTCCCAAAGGGTTTGACGCGACCGGCTGAAAAACGTCGCGCGCCCCGTCGCGAGCGTCCGCGCGATCGCCTCCCGGTTCACGAAGGCGCACATCCGCACCTCCCCGGTCAACCGATCTTGGACCACGGCCGGCATGAGGCCATGCTCGTCGAATTTCAAAGTATCCATCGCGGGTGACCATACCCTGGGTTCGGGTTTCGGGCTCAGGCTTCGGATGTTCGCCGTGGCTCCATTCTCTGCGCGCCAGTGGGTGGGGAAGTGTACGTCTCGAAACCCGGGGCACGCGTAGCAGAATGCGTTGGCTCAGTTCGCCTTCCATTGCACGATCTCATCTACCGCGATGTAGCCCCAGTCGCTGCGCGATGAGTCGACGATCTCGATCACGGCCTGCTTGCCGAAGAACGGCCGGATGTCCCATTCGCGCCGACTCAGCATGTCGCCGCGATTGCCGGTCGCGTCGAACACGCGCACGCCGTCGATGAGCAGACTCACGCGCAGGCGGAAAGGGTCGTTGCCGCCCGCCACGCGCAGGAAAAGCGCGTCGCCAACGAGCTCGAAAGGAGAGGACCGCAGCGAGCCCGTGGCGCGGTTGCCGAGATCGGGATGAAACGTGTTGATGAGATGTCCCGAGCTACCGACGAGCTCTCCCTGGCCTTCGCGCTGTCCGATCATCGGCCATGCATCGAATGCCGTGCCGGCGGCAATCCAGCCCTCCCAGCGGTCTGACTCGAAGTCGATGCGCGTCCCTTCGAGAAACGTGCCTCGCTCGGCCGTCGTGTCGCGAATCCAAATGCCCTCAACTGTATCGGGAGGGACTTCAGGGCTCAGGTAGTAACCGCGATTCCACAAATCATCCGAGAGCACCCGAATCCCGACGTACGTCGGTCGCTGCGCCAAAACGTGCTCAAATGATGCAACCTTTTCGTGGCCCGCCTTGCCATGACCGAATTGGGAGACTTCGGAATGCGCCGTCGTCACGTCGATGACGCCGCACACGTCGATGACGCGCATGTCGCTGTAAAAACCAGTGTGGCCAATCAGACAGGTGGCCACCGAATCTCCCACTCTTCGACGTTCGCCGAGCGAACGGCTTAAGCGCGTATTGCCGCGCATCGTGTCTCGAAATTCGAGAATCTCTCCCCTGACAGGGCCGAGCTCGAGCCCGCGCTTCCAGATCACGACGAGGGTGAACAGCACGCCCGCCGCCAAAAAACCCCGGGCGGTGGCGTGCGCGATGCCCATTCGATAGAGCCACTTTCGCACCAACCCGCGCTCTGCTGCGTCCCACAATCCCGCGACCGCGGCTCCCACGAGAAGCGCGAACTGCGGGATGAGAGGCACGAAGAAACGATGTCCGGCGAAAAAATCACCGCCCACATAGATCACATAGGCCGTGTGGATCGCGACGTACGCAAGCAGCGCGCGTATCGTCTTGTGGTGCACACCGAGAACTCCGAGAATGGCGAAGGCAGGTACCCATGCGCGCACATTGAAGAAACTGCTCGCATACTCGAGACCGCGAGCCCAAGCATCTATATCGCCGGCGAGCTTGAGGTAATACGTGTTGGGAAACGCATAGCCGTAATACTGATATCGCCAAGCAAAGTAGGCCGCGTAGAGGCCAATCCACGTGCCCGCCATGATGGAAGCATCGACCATCGCGCGGCGGGCGACGAGGCACTGTTTGCGCCGCCCTGCCCAGCCGGATTCGCTGAGCTCGGTTGCCACCACGACCACGCAAAACAGTCCTGCGTCGGGGCGCGTGAGGTGGGCCGCGGCGAGCGTCAATCCGACCAAGATCGCGCGGCGCTTCAGGACGGACATCGCCAACGCCAATGCCGCCAGCATCCAGAGTGCCAGAAAATGTGTTTCGAGCCCGAGGGCTGCCCATACGGTGAACGAGTTGTCCACGACGCAGAGGGCTACGGCCGTCCACGTCGCGAGATGACGCAAGCCCCACAACTGCGAACCGATGTGAAACGTGAGCGCCACCACGCCTGCGGCGATCACGGCATTGACGTGAACCACGGCGGGCACGAACGCCACGTGCAGCCAAGAACAGAGCGCGTAGATTGGTGCCATGAAGACAACCCAAAGAAAGTTCGTGTAGCCCTCGACACGCTCGCCCACGTTGAAGACCAGCCCATTGCCCACCGCGAGCTGTTTGGCGTACTGCATCGACGTCATCGCGTCGTCGACGACGTCGTGGTAGTAGAGCGTCGAGTAGCGCTCCGCGAGCGCGAAGGCGGCGATGGCTGCCGCCATGGCCACCGCCCGCATCGCCAGAGCGGGCATGCGCACTTGGATCTCGGCTTGGACGGTTTCGGACATCGCGTTGAACGAGTTCGCTCGGTCCGCGCTTCGGTTCCGCGAGGCCGCGCAACGAGCGCTCCCTCGCGTCGAAACAGCAAGCGCCGTACCATGTGCCACAAATCCATTCTGTCGGCGGCCGTAACGGTGCGCCGTAGCACCCGTGTGCCAGCACATGTGCCATGTGGCACATTATCCTCGGCATCGCTGCGTTCAGGTCGAGGCGGCGAGATTGGCGAGGTGCTGCATCCACCCCGAACCCTCTCAGGCACCCGCGCACATCACCGGTGACCTGTTCGTCGGTGGCAACAACGCCGCCTACCAGATCCTCAAACTCAAGCGAGCATATGGGGTTAGGTCGTGTCCCGTCACGGCGTCACCAGAAGCGACACATGACAAAGACAACGGGCTTTATCATCATTGTAGCCAGGCCCATTTGGGCTCAGTATGCACACTGGCATTCCGGTCGCGTCATAGTCTCGACCATGCCTCCCGATCGGGCAAACCACTTCCGAGCGTCCCGACGCGGGCCGCGGTTCGCTTGGTTCATGTCGCCGTCATCCACGCATACGTCGTGCGCAATCCCTGGTCGAATGAGGTCATCGCGCGAAAACCGAAGCGCTCGCGCGCGCGCCTCACGTCGAGACGGCGGCGCGGCTGCCCGTTGGGTTTGCTCGTGTCCCAACGAACTCCGCCCTCGAACTCGACGATACGGGCGATTTTGTCGGCCAAGTCTTTGATCGAGATCTCTTCGCCCGAGCCGAGGTTCACCGGGTCGCTGGAGTCGTACTTCTCGGCCGCGAGTAAGATGCCCTCCGCGCAGTCTTCCACGTAGAAAAACTCGCGCGTCGGCGAGCCGTCGCCCCACAGCACCACCTCGCGCCCACCCTTGGCTTTCGCTTCGTGGAACTTGCGCAGCATGGCGGGAATCACATGGCTCGTGTGCAAATCGAAGTTGTCGCGTGGACCGTAGAGATTGACCGGGTAGAGCACCACGGAATTGAATCCATACTGCTCACGATACGCGGCAGATTGCACACTCAGCGCCTTTTTGGCAATGCCGTAAGGGGCGTTGGTTTCCTCGGGATAGCCGTTCCACAGATCTTCCTCACGAAAGGGAATGGGGCAAAACTTCGGGTAAGCGCAAACCGTGCCTACGGCGACGACTTTGGCGACGCCGACACGATACGATTCGTGGAGCAACTGCACCCCCATCATCAGATTTTCGTAGAAGAACCGACCGGGGTTGTCGCGGTTGGCGCCGATGCCACCCACGCGGGCGGCCAGGTGAAGCACGAGAGTAGGCTTGGTATCGGCAAGCAGCCGCCGGATGGCAGCGCCGTCCACGAGATCGTATTCCGAAGAGCGCGGCACGAAGATTTGCTCGGCGCCGCGCGCGCGCAACCGTTCGACGACGAAGCTTCCCAAAAAGCCGGCGCCCCCTGTCACCAGGATCCGTGCCGTCGGCCAATCGATCATGGCTCCTCCACCCTCGGTGCGCCGTTACCGTGTAGCTCGAGGGTCTTCTCGTCCTCGGCGAGGCGCATGTCGGCCTCGACCATCATCTTCACCAGCTCATCGAAGCTGACTTTGGGCTGCCATCCGAGCATCTTTCGCGCCTTGGTCGCATCGCCCAGGAGCAAATCGACTTCCGCAGGTCTTTCGTAGCGAGGATCGTGCTCGACGTACTCGCGATAGTCGAGATCGAGAATACCGAACGTCTTCTCCAAAAATTCGCGAACGCTGTGCGTTTTGCCGGTGGCAATCACGAAATCGTCGGGCCGCTCCGCTTGCAGCATTAGCCACATGGCTTCGACGTAGTCGCCGGCAAAACCCCAGTCGCGCTTCGCCTCGAGGTTACCGAGAAACAGCTTCTTCTGCAGGCCGAGCTTGATGCGCGTCGCAGCGCGCGTGATCTTCCGTGTCACGAACGTCTCACCGCGCCTCGGGCTCTCGTGATTGAAGAGAATGCCGTTTACGGCGTACATGCCGTACGCCTCGCGATAGTTCTGCGTGACGTAGAAAGCGTAGGCTTTGGCGGCAGCGTAAGGGCTTCGCGGGTGAAAGGGGGTCTTTTCGGTCTGAGGGACTTCGTGTACCTTGCCGTAAAGCTCGCTGGAAGATGCTTGATAATAGCGTGTCTTGAGACCGATGCGGCGCATCGCCTCGAGGATACGAATGGCCCCGAGGCCCGAGATCTCGGCGGTGTATTCGGGAATGTCGAAGCTCACGCGGACGTGGCTTTGCGCGCCGAGGTTGTACACCTCCTCGGGTCGCAAGTCGCCGAGGATGGTGGAAAGCGACGACGCATCATTGAGGTCGCCGTACTTGAGCTTGAGCCTCGTCCCTTGCTCGTGCGGGTCGCGGTAGATGTGCTCGACGCGGCCCGTGTTGAAGCTCGAGGAGCGGCGGATGACACCCCATACCTCGTACCCCTTTTCGAGCAACAGCTCCGCGAGGTACGACCCGTCCTGCCCCGTGATCCCCGTTATCAGCGCTCTTATCATGTCTTTGTCGAACGTTAGCGCATGCCAGTAGTGGGCGCAGCAAGAAGGTGGGCGCACGTTCAACCCAATGGAGGCAGCCACAATTACCCCACGCGACAGGCACGCCAAGCCGGCGAGCGCGGTTGCGAACCGAACCCCCTCTCCGTATCATGCGCGCGGATCACCTCCGACGAGGATGCCAAGGATTGTCCGAGATGATAAAAACACCGGGAAATTTCGAGTTTGGAAGCACGACTTAGCAGCGAACCCTGGATGCACGCTGCGCTCGTCAGCGTGGTGGTCCCTCGCTTGAACGAGCGGGCAACGATCGGCAAGCGCGTCGAACGGGCGTTGGGCGCATCATTCGAAAAGGACCTTATCATCGTCGACGATGGATCGACGGACGGCGGTCAGGACTACCTGAAGGTCACGCTCTACGATCGCATGGTCCCTTGGCTCCGCCTCAAGGATCGCGTGTGCAAGCCGTTCGGCATGAACCTCGACCTCACGGCCGTGGGCATTTAGCCGGAAGCGGGCTGAACCGTGGATTCGGATCTCAGCTTGCCAGAAAATGGAAACGCGCCGCGTAGAACCATCGTCGCACGGTTGACCTCACGACTTACCGCTTGGTGGGTGCTTCCTCTTTTGAGAAGCGGGATCATCTTCGTCGTCGCCCTCATCGCGGCGTGGTGTTTCGCTAGCCTCGTCAGCCGAGGTTATCCCATCGGCGACTGGCTCTTTGTCGACCTCATCCGCATTTACGGCTGGGAACTTCTTCTTACAGCCGCCTGTGCCAGCGTCGGGCATCTGGTTCTTACCAGAGTGCTCCGCCTGCGTGATCTTTCCGGCCTCGCGACGTTGGCTCTGAGCCTTCCTGTGGGCCTCGTCGCCTTCGTGTTGCTCATGTTCGCGGGAGGCTACCTCGCGCTCTACGGAAAGACATTCGCAGTGGCAGTACCACTGGTACTGCTGGCGATTGGATTGCCTGCGGGAGTACGAGCCGTGCGCGCCGCACGTCGGCCATCTTTCCTGATCGACGGCGTAGCTCTGGTCGCCATCCTCTACGGCACACTCGGCGTCATCCTCACGTATATCCAGATCCTCTCGCCCGACTCACTGAATTACGACGCCACCTGGACGCACTTGGTCATTGCGCAGGACTATGCCCGCGAACGACGCATCGTCCCGTTCACGGCGAATTGGAATTGCAATGTGCCGCATCTCGCCAGCCTCGTGTACGCCTGGTGTTTTCTGGTGCCCGGCAGCGCCATCGACCATCCGCTTCGGTGGATGTTGGCGCTCCACACCGAATACAACGTGTTTCTTTGGACGCTGCTCGGCGTCTCGGCCGCCGTCGCATGGCTCGCACCGCCGCGCGTCCGCGGCAGTTGGGCGGCCTACTTCTTGTTTCCAGGCATTTTCGTATACGACGGCAATCTCGGCGGCGCCGCCGATCACTTTCTAGCCCTCTTCGCGGCGCCACTCTTCCTCGCCGCCGTTTGCGCTGCCCGCCGTTTCGAGGCGGGCTTCTGCGCGCTCGTCGGGATTCTGACCGCCGGTGCCATTGCGACGAAGGCGCAGGGGATTTTCTTGATTGCCCCGATCGGGATGATGCTCGGAGGCCGTTTGGCCTATCTCGCGTATCACCGAATGCGCGGGCGGCAAGACGTGCCCGAAGTCAGCTCGATGCTCCGTGGTATGCTCCTCCTGGTGGGGTGCGCAATCGTCTGCGCCTGCCCGCAGTTCATCGAGAATTGGGTCTATTTTCACAATCCAGTCTACCCGTTGATGCAACGGACGTTCACGCATTCGAGCCCGACGATGCCGGGAGCGGCCGAGATGTTCGACAGCCTCTTTGCGGATTGGCATTGGCATCCGCCCAAAGAGTTCGGCGAACGGCTGTGGCAGGCGCTCCGCCTCGCCTTCATGTTTTCGTTCGAACCGCATACCTACTTTGGCGACGATCGACCATACTTCGGTTCAATTTTCACGCTGCTCGTTCCCGTCATGGCCTTTCTCCCCTCCGCACGACGCCTGTGGGTAGGGCTATTCGTCGGAATGGGTGCTCTCTTCACGTGGGCATTCACTTATTGGCTCGATCGGAACTTGCACACATTCTTACCAATCCTGGTGGCGGTCACCGGGGCGACGATCGTCCGCACGTGGCGCCTCGGCGGCGCTGGCCGGCTCGGCATTCTTGCACTGGTCGGACTGCACCTCATATGGAGTGTTGATTGGATTTTCTCAGGACACGACCGATTGCAGGCCGGCGTTGCGCTCATCAAGAGTGGGCTCGACCGTCGCACAGCCACTCGGTATTCCGATTACCGACAGGACTATCGCCAATTGGGACACGCGATTCCAGAGAATGGTCTCGCCATCCTCCACAATTGGCACGTTAGTCTCGGCATCAATCGGCGCATCCTGCTCGACTGGATGGGACTTCAGGGTCTCATCGACTATCGCCCACTGAAGACCCCGCGCCAGGCATACGATCGTTTCGTTGCCCTGGGCGTTACGCATCTCATTGCGTTACCAGGCACGCGTTCTGGCCTCTCCAGACAAGAACAGATCATCTTCGACACCTTGGTCGGTTTTTATGCGGTGCCGGTGGGACACTTCGGCGGACTCGCGCTCTACGAGATGCCGCACAGGCCGCCCCCGCAGCAGGCTCCGTTTCGCGTGCTTGTGATGGGGATCGGCGGCTACGCGAACGGAGTTTACCCGGTCGAGCGTCTCACTACGCTCGATGACTTGCCGTCCGAGCTTCGAACCTATGCAGCGCCGGACGTTGCGCTCCGCGATCTCGCTGACCTGCCCTTCGCCATCGCAACGGTGGACGCCGCCCTGATCGGCAGCTCGATCAAATTGGAGAGTTCTCAGCTCGAAATGGTCGGCCGAACATTCAGGCCCATCGCCACCTACAATGGCTTCACCGCATATGCGCGGGCGCCCGCGGAGCTACCATGACCACGAATCATTCACTGCTTTCCATTCTGAACTGTCCGGGGTGCCGAACCGAGGCAGGGCTCGAGGCACGTCGACGGGCAGAGCTGGGTCATCAAGAGCTTCCCGACATCGCTGGTGGCGCTGACTGGTTGAACGAGACGGTTTCGACGTGTGGAGCGAGCATCCTATTGGCAATGGACTATGGCTGAACACTTTGGACGTTATATCACATGGTCTGTATTCTTGGCGTGAATTCGACAATCTTCCGCGGCGGAGAACGCCGATCAATTGGGCGCGCGCAACACTTCCCATACGCCGCGCGGTACACCGCGTTGATGCTTAGCTATTCTTGAGCAAGACGTGTCGCGCGGTTCGAAGTCGACCTACCGCTCCCGCGACTACCTGACCGGCTGACCGTTCACTTCAACCTCGTTCAGCACGAGAACCGAGCGACGCAGTGTCCGCAGCCGAAGAAACCGGGTGACCACCGCTGCCGGTTTGACGATCCACGGATCGAAATCGCTGAACGGCTCCGACCTGTGGGCAATACGGCGGTACGAGACACCATCGTCGGACACCTCGAGTGCGAGCGGGATCGATTGATCGAAGGCGGTATCCGACCGACCGTAAACTCTGATGCGCGTAATCGAGTATCTTCTGCCGAGATCGATGGCCAACCACGGCCAGTCTTCAAGACCGCTGTGAAAGTCGAATTGCCATTTTCTCTCGCCGTTCAAGGCACCTTCCGGTACTGTATCGTACGCGCGGCTGCTCGAGGTGACAGCTTTGTGCAAGGCGATGTTCCGAGGCGAAAAACCTCGTATGCCCGCAGCGACGAGGAGGGCGAGGAGGGGGTGCGTGGCGAGACTGGAGTCGAGCAGGTCAACGATGGTATCGGGCGTGAGCCGACCAGTGTCCGGGTTCTCGTTCTTGGACAGCAAGAATGCGAGCGCGAAGAACAGACCGGCCTGCCGGTAGAGGACGAGCGAGGGAATGAGTTGGTTCAAACCGCGGACGTCTCGGGCACTTCGCAACCGCCCAATCCCGGCGTGGTGATAGAATCGTAGATCGCGCCGCCGCGAATCCGTCAACGCCTCGTAACGCAGTCGAGCTTCTTCCAACAGGAAGAACTCGCGGATGCGCCGCCGAACTGAATAAAAATACTTTCCAATCACTTTGCTAGTCTCGACTTGGGCGGTTTTTCGCCCCGCTCTGTCGAGGCTTCCCAATCTTTGCTACGACTTTTGCAGGGTTTGGTCGTTTGCACATGGAACAAGAAGTCGGCTAGGCCTGGAAAGCAAGGCAATCGAGAGCTCTCGAAAACCGCCCAAGTCGAGGCGAGTGCTTTCGTTTGAGCAATGCTACCCGAACGCGTTTCGCGATTTCGACATAGTCGCCCTGCTCGAGGGCCTTGGTAGCTGCAGCGGAACCGGTGCTGTTGATCCATCGCAGAGGTACGCTGCTCCTCCTGGACCGTACTCTAGCGCCGCGAGGCCTCCGCTTTCGTTCTCGTTTCTTTTGGCAATGGCGCCTCGCCCAGACGCATCTGTCGACCCGTTCAAGTCGGAGGTCTTAGGTCACACGTGCTTTTTCGTAACTCGGACGTGCCAGCTGTTCCCCTGGACGAATTCGATGATCGGCTGCCCTCCCGCGAGCGGAGCGACCAAACGTTGCATGTCCTGCCTCGTCCAATAGTTTGAGATGTGCGGCAGCATTTGATCGAAGATGATGGATTCGACGTTGCCGAAGGAAAGCGATCGCAGCCGGCGATAGTAGTCCGTGCGCCAAGGCAGGACCCGAATCGCCGGCCAAGCCGCGATGGCAATGCTCTTGGCCACGGCATGACTCACGGCAATCGGCGCCCGAGAACCGATGGCCCGAAGAGATTGGATGATCGGAAGAAGAAGGCGATTGCCTTCTTTTGCGTAGCACCAGAGAACCAAATCGCCTCCATCCGCTACGCATTTCCACATTGCCTGAAGGGCACGTTCCGGTTCGGCGAGGTGGTGCAGTACGCCGATGCAGGTGACTCGGTCGAACGTACCCTGCGCGGCTGGATCGAGATCGTAGCCGGAACACTTTTCGATTCGTACATTGGGAAAGGGAGCCAAGTTGCGGCGAGCCGCAGCCAGACTACCATCGTCGACGTCGATGCCGAGCACGCTGGCGGCGCCAGCCTGCACGAACCAGTACGGGTTTCGCCCCATTCCGGTGCCCACGTCGAGGACCCGCTTGCCGGCAAAGCTTTCGAGCTTGGTGCTGCCGAGCCAGCGCTGGAGTTGACCTTTCGATTCCGGCAAAATCTCGGAATAGGTCGACCATTCGTAGCCGAACCGGTCGGGAGAGCCTCTCAGATCTCGAAGCGAATTTTCGTCGGTGGCGGTCATGGGTATCCTAAGGGTTAGAAGATAGGCCGGTTTGTCGTTGCCGGAGCCAACGATCCAATACGAAAAGCGCCCACAAAGGCTTGCTGTTGTCCTTCTCCATGGCCTGGTGCTCCCGATTCCAGCTGTCGAAAGTCGAACGACGAAGGAGCCCCAGGTCCCATATCGGTGAGCTGGCAAGGGTCGCTTGCAAGCGTGCTTTCAAGGGACCCCGCAACCACGTCGCGAGTGGAATACCGAAACCTTTTTTGGGGCGCTCGATCACTTCGTCCGGGATTTGACCCTTCGCCGCAAGCTTGAGCAAGTACTTCGTGCGCCTGCCCCGAACTTTGTAGCTCGACGGAACAGAGAATGCCCAATCGACCATCTGGTTGTCGAGCAATGGCGGCCGGACCTCGAGACCATGGGCCATCGACGCTCGGTCGACTTTGGTGAGGACCGATCCGGACATGTACGTCGAAAAATCGAGCGCCAGAATGCGCTGCAGCCGATCGCGCGTCGTGGGCAGAGGCGTGCGCAGCGTGGCGGGCACGATGTTTTGCTCTCCGGCGATGGCAAGCGATAGGGCAGGCAGATCGACGTTCGACATCCATCGCAGGTGCCGCCTAACGAGATCTTCGTCCCACCGCTCGGTGAAACGGCGAAGCTTCCATTCCAGGCTCTGGTGGCGATCGTCGATCGGCAATTGAGCGATTGCTCTGGAGATCACGCCGGTGCGGAGCCAGAGGGGAACGCGCGCATAGAGGTCGGCGTAGTGATGCGCGAGGTAGGTGGGATACCCTCCCCACAGTTCGTCGCCGCCGTCCCCTCCCACGACGACCTTCACATGCCGCGCGGCCAGACGCGACAAGAGGAAGGTCGGAAGGAGCGACGGATCGGCAAGTGGTTCGTCGAGCTTATCGAGCGCGACGTCGACCACGTCGAGAAGATTCCCTTCGTGCAGCGTCTCCGACACGTGTTCGACGTCGAGTCGCTGGGCGACGAGCCGTGCATACTTGCTTTCATCGTACGTAGCGTTCTCGAACCCAATCGAAAATGCCTTCATACGACGACCCGCGCGTGCCGCAGCTAGGGTTGCGACGCACGACGAATCGATCCCTCCACTGAGGAAAATGCCGACCGGGACGTCGGCGACCAACTGCGATTCGACGGCCCGACCCAGTCGGCTCCAGAGCTCGCTCGCGAGCTCCCTCTCGTTTTGACCGCGCGCGGGCTCGGGGATGGTCAAGCGCCAAAACGCAGACGACTCCTCCAGATGTCCATCGCTCCAGACCAAGCAATGGCCGGGCGGGAGCTTTCGAACACCGCGCAGCATCGTGAGGGGGGGCTGCACGTAGTCGGAGAAGAAGTAAGAAGCGAGCCCCTCCACGCTGAGCTTCGAATCGACGCCGCCAAGTTCGAGCAAAGCAGAAAGCTCGGAGGCGAAGACGATGCCACCGGCGGGCAGCGGGGCATAATACAGAGGCTTGATACCGGCGCGGTCGCGGGCGAGCGTGAGTCGCCGAGCCCGCGATTCCCACACCGCGAAAGCAAACATTCCGTCGAGTTCACGAATGCCCGAGGTGCCGTGACGGTCGAAGTGGTGAACGATCACTTCTGTGTCCGACCGCGTCCTGAATCGATGACCTTCGCGCTCGAGCGAGCCTCGCAGGTTCATGAAATTGTACACCTCGCCGTTGTACGTAATGACGGTCGACCCGTCCTCGTTGGCCATCGGCTGCGCCCCATCGGCAACGTCGATGATGGCAAGGCGCCGATGTCCCAGGTACACGTGCCAAGGTTGCACCTCCTCGTGCCAAATCCCTTCTCCGTCGGGGCCACGGTGTGCAACACGTGCGAGCATACGCGACAGCGCGGCGGGATCGGGCCGTTGTTGGATGAATCCAGCGATACCGCACACGATCAATTCTCACGCTCGAATCCAGCAGGAGACGCGATGGTGTACGCCGTCTTTCCCTGAGATTCGAAATAAGTTCGCACGATCAGCTCGGACAATATGCCCATTCCGATCGACTGCATGCCCGTCAAGAAACAAGTGATCGCAATCAAGAACAATGGATTTCGGTGAACCCAAATCCCGTAGGCGAACTTCTCGTACAGGACGAAGACCGAAATCG
>WNGF01006740.1_pt1 | contig 14131 bp, 13 predicted proteins | sample 5400641 | NCBI WGS metagenome assembly WNGF01 (sample SAMN13153371, study PRJNA577476) | soil metagenome | isolation source: 80 cm soil or saprolite under grassland replicate 2 | place: USA:California | collected 2016-06-15
CCTGCTCGTCGCAATGCTCCGCGACCAAACCCTCTACGACACAACCCGGGCTCACGCCCCCAACCCCATCGCCGTATGACATCAACCCGTCTTGACAAAAGGTGGGGAGTCCGAGCGAATGCGAGGGAGGAGCCTTGCGGTGCGGGAGGAGGAGCGCGGCGGGAGATCAGGCGGGCGGTCGAGGCCGCATCCGGCCGAGCCGCTCGCCGGTGCGCCCCAGGCGCAGATTCCACGCAAGCGATGACGACGGCTAGATCGCGCCGAACTTCTTTCCGACCTTGACGAAGGCGTCCACCGCGCGGTCGAGGTCGGGCCGCTCATGTCCCGCCGAGACCTGGCAGCGCAGGCGCGCCTGGCCCTTCGGCACGACCGGAAAGCCGAAGCCCGAGACGTAGACCCCCTCCTCGAAGAGGGCCTTTCCCATCGCCATGGCCTTTGCCGTGTCGCCCACGATCACGGGCACGATCGGGTGCGTGCCTGGCGGAATCGTGTAGCCGGCGTCCGCAATGCCCTTGCGGAAGTAGCGCGCGTTGTCGCGCAGCTTCGCGACGGGCGAAGCGTCCTCCCGGAGCATCCGGAAGGCTTCGAGCGAGCCGGCGGCCACGGAAGGGGGCAGCGAATTGGAGAAGAGATACGTACGGCTCCTTTGTCTCAGCGTCTCGACGACGGCCTTCGGTCCGGCGACGAAGCCGCCGGCCGCCGAACCCATCGCCTTGCCGAGCGTTCCGGTCGTCATCGGAATCCGGTCGAAGACTCCCAGCTCCTCGGCCGTGCCGCGTCCCGTCTTGCCGAGGACGCCTGTCGCGTGCGAGTCGTCGACGGCCAGGACGGCGCCGTGGCTCTCGCAGATCCGGACGAGCTCGGGCAGGTCCGCCTCCTCGCCCTCCATCGAGAAGACGCCGTCGGTCATCATGAGCTTGAAGCGCGAGGTCGTGTCCTCGGCGAGCATCTTCTCGAGAGCCTTCATGTCGCCGTGCGGCACGCGAAAGCGCTTCGCCTTGCACAGGCGCACGCCGTCGATGATCGAGGCATGATTCAGCTCGTCCGAATAGAGGCCGTCGGGCTCGTCCAAGATTGCCGCGAAAAGGCCCTCGTTCGCGCTCCAGCAGGTCATCGTGAGGATCGCGTCGTCCGTTTGGAAGAAGGAAGCGATCTCCGCTTCGAGCTCCTTATGAATCTGCTGTGTGCCGCAGATGAAGCGCACCGAGCCGAGGCCGGCGCCCCAGCGGTCGATGGCCTTCTTCTGCGCCTCGCGGACGCGGGGGTGGTTGGCGAAGCCCAGGTAGTCGTTCGAGGTCAGCATGACGACCTCGCGCCCGCCGACTTTGACGCGCGGCCCCTGCGCCGACTCGAGGACGAGCTCCTCCTTGTAGGTCCCGGTCTCGCGCAGTTTCGTCATGTCGCTCGCGAGGTGGTCCGCGAGAGTCACGGCACCTGCTCCGACAGGATCTTGCCCGCCACGCGCGCGCCGGGAAAGACAGCGTCTAAGGCGGCGAGCGCGCGGTCGAACGTCGCCGCGTCCGCCGCGATGATTTCGGCGCAGATCGTGGGCCGGTTGATGAACTCGGAAGTGCCGGTGTTGTTCCGGACGACGACGGCCTGGGCGGGGTCTTCGACAACGAACTGGATGTGATCCAGGTCTTCGAGAGCGCGCGAGGCCATGCGGTGGGCGCGGTCCACCTCGTCGCGGTTCAGGCACACGCCTGCGATGCCGACGATCTGGTAGTGATTGGGCTCGAACTGCGTGCGGTCCCAGTCCTTCCAGATCCGATCGCGCGGCACGAGCTGAAAGCGGTAGGCAATGTTCGACAGCCGCGACTCCTCAAGCGCGAACTCGGCGATTCGCCTGTCGGTCATGTCGCGAGCCGGAGCGGGCTTGGGCGGTCTGCTGGTCGGCATGCGCACCTCAAGGAGGGTTCCAGGTTCCAAGTTCAAGGTTCAAGGTATCCCAACTCGGGTTCCTCTTTGAACTTTGAACCTTGAACCTGGAACTCACGTCGGTTTCCCGTTCGGATAGAACACGACCTTCATCGCGCTGCGGTCTTCGAGGAGCTTGATGGCGGCGTGAAAGTCTTCCAGGCCTTCGAACTCGTTGGTCACGAGGTCGGCGACGTCGAGGCCGGCCTGGAAGAGATCGAGCATCTTGATCCAGGTTTCGAAGATACGGCGGCCGATGATGGCGTAGAGCGTCAAGCCCTTGAAGACGAGGTCGTTGGTGTAGTCGCGGATCGTCACGGCCTTGTCGCGCGGGATGCCGAGAAGTGCGATCGTTGCGCCGGGCCGCGCGGCAGCGAGCCCCAGATTGATGGAGCTCTCCGCGCCTGAGAGCTCGAGCACGACGTCGGCGCCTCCGCCGGTGGCGTCGCGCAGGCTGCCGGCGGCGTCCTTCGTGCGGGTGAGGTCGAGCACGATGACCTGCTTGTCGAGGCCGCGCGTCTTCGCCCAGCGGCGGGCGTGGGCGGCAGCCTGCGCGTTGACCTCCGTGATCGCGATGCGGGCGGCGCCGGAGATCCGTGCGATCTCAGCACACATGGCGCCGATCGGCCCGTAGCCCAGGACGGCGACGGATTTGCCGGAGAGGTCGGCGACCTGCGTGGTGTGGACGGCATTGCCGAGGGCGTCGAGGAAGGCGCCGACCTTCGGCTCCACCACAGCCCGGTCGAGCGGCACGACGTTGTAGGCGGGGACGACCAGGTACTGGGCAAAGCAGCCGTCCCCGTGCACGCCGAGGATCCGCGTGTTCTCGCAGATGTGACGTTCGCCGGTGCGGCAGGGGCGGCAGGCGCCGCAGGTGACGTGCATCTCGGCCGAGACATACTGGCCTTCGGTAAGGTGTGGCCGCCGCCCGCCCGGCCCGAAGGCGACGACCTCGCCGCAGAACTCATGTCCGTAGATGCGCGGCGGCGTGACCATCGAGGCCATCGAGGGATCCCACTGATAGATGTGCTTGTCCGAGCCGCACACGGCCGTCGCCAGCACACGGATCAAGACCTCGGCCTGACCCGGCCGGGGAACGGGCACGGTCTTGATTTCGGTCGCGGCAGGCCCCGCCGCGGGTCTCGTTTTGACGACGGCGGTCATGGAAGTCGGGACATCGCCGACCTTTGAGCGCGTCCCCGCGGGGCGCCGGTTTGCGTTTCCGGCTTTCCGTTTTCCTCTCACCCCAGCCCCGCCTTCGCGGACGCTTCGGCGGGCAAGCCTCTCTCGGACGCGTCCTCCGAAGCGCGAAGCGCGAAGGAGGAGGGAGAGGGGGTCCGGCCCTCACGGCTCACAATTTACAGCTCGCCATTTTTGGTCAGTCTCCCGCTTCGTCGTCGCGGACGTAGCCGGCGCGCTGGCCGGCGGCGACTTCGGCGCGCGAGAAAACATCGACGGGCCGGATGGTGCGGGCGACGAGGTCCTTCGTTCCCGACGCGCGGAGCTTCTCGAAGAGGAACTTGAACTCTCTCTCGAGCGCGTCGCGCAGTTCCTGGCGCGTCCCCTCGGGCAGGTTCCAGAGGTTCTCCTTGAAGGGTCCGATCGCCTGCTTGCGGTTCTTGTAAAGAAATTGAGGCTCGGTCTCGCCGGGCTTCCTCTGCTCTCCGTAGTGGTCGAAGACCCAGCGCTCGATGGCCCGTTTCAAGGGCTGCGGGAAGGCCGGGTGCTCGTAGACCATGTTCTGGAAGCCGGTGGCCAGGTGAATCTCCGCGCAGTCGCTGTCCGGAAACTTGTCGAAGAGCTCAGGTGGCAGCGTGGAAGCGCCGTGCTGAACGGCGCCTGCCAGGCCGTACTCCTCGCGAGCGATCTGGCCGATCGTGCGGATGACGGCAAAGTCGATCGCGACGCGCTGGACCGAGCCGTCGGCCGCGACGCTGCCGCCGTGCGAGGAGCCGGTCTGGATCGAGACCTTAGCGATGCCCTTGATGCCCTCGCCCAGGCGCGAGAGGTAGCCGTCCATGTAGGCGCGGAACTCCTCGGGAGTCGAGTTGGCCTTGCCGACCTCGCCGATCTCGCCTCCGATCGAGATGGGCATGGCCTTGGGCTGCCTCGTACGGATGAACTTCGTCAGGTGCGCGCACCACCTCGCGTTTTCCGCCTGCTGCTCGGCCAGCGTGGGCTTCGACAGATCGACGAGCGTCGAGGTGTCGATGTCGATCTGAAAGAAGCCGGCCGGGATCGCCTCGTCGATCAAGGCCTCGATGGCCGCAATCTCCTTCTTCGGGTCGTCCTTCATCTTCTTTGCGTTGGTCTGATAGTGGTCGCCCTGCAGGAAGACGGGCGCCTGCCAGCTCTCGCGGATCGCCGCGGCGAGGACGACCGCGGCGTACTCGGCCGGCCGCTGATCGGTGTAGCCGATCTCGCTCCTCGCGATCTCGAAAATGACGGCGCCTGCGTCGAGCGCCTTCGCCGCCCGGAAGGCGGCGCGGGCCGTGTCGTAGGAGATCATGCGGATGTTGATGGCGGGCACGGTGAAACCCTGGACCTCGCCGCGGCCGCGCGCCTCGTAGAGCGCGAGAATCGAAGCAGGCAGAATGCCGAGCGAAGCTGCCGCCTCGCGGATGTCGCGTCGCGCGGCGTCGCGCGCAGCGCCCTGTCCGAAGACCGCCGTCCAGACGAGGCCGTCGACGACCTCGGAGCGAAAACGGACGGGATTCACGACGGCCAGGGCGGCGCCGCGGCGGACCGCCTCCGAACGGACGAGTGCGTCCTCAAGCTCGGCGGGAGTTGAGAAGAGATTCATGGAGGCTCCTCCGACGGCGGGGATTGTATCCAACCGGCCTGTGCTACGGTTTTCCCATGGACCCGTCGGCTCTCTTCGAGGCGTTGGCGCGCGTGGTGCCTGTCTCGTCGCTCTCACGCGAGGCTGAGGCGCTCGACGGCCATTCCCGCGACGCGACCGAAGACCTCTCTGCCCGACCCGATGTCGTCGTGACGCCCCGGTCCGAAGAGGAGGTCGTGCGGCTGCTCGCGGTTGCCGAGGACCTCGGGGTCCCGGTGACGCCGCAGGGGGCGCTGACCGGTCTCTCCGGAGGCGCGCTCCCGGTCTCCGGCGGGATCGCACTCGACTTGAGACGCCTGGACCGGATCCTCGAGATCGACCGCGAGAATCTCTATGCCGTGGTCCAACCGGGCGTCGTGACGCAAACGCTCCAGGAGGCCGTCGAAGCCGCCGGCCTTTTCTATCCGCCGGATCCCGCCTCGCGCGGATCCTGCACGATCGGCGGCAACATCGCCGAGAATGCGGGCGGACCGCGGGCGGCCAAGTACGGAACGACCGGGCGCTACGTCTCGGGCCTGCGCGCCGTTCTGCCCGGCGGCAGGCTTCTCGATCTCGGCGGAAAGAACCGCAAGGACGTGGCCGGCTACGACCTCGTCTCGCTCTTCGTGGGCAGCGAGGGAACCCTCGGCATCGTCACGCAGGCGACGCTGCGCCTGGTGCCGTTGCCCGCGCACCGCCGCCTGCTCTGGGCCTCGTTTGCCGCCGAAGAGGCCGCGCTCGCGGCCGTGGCGCGCCTCTTTGCGTGCGGGCGCGAGCCTTCCGCCTGCGAGTTCATGGAGCGGCGCGCGGCCGAGGTTTCGGCAAGAACGCTCGACTTGAAACTGCCGGCCGATGCCGACGCCCATCTCTTCGTGGAGGCGGACGGATTCGAGGAGGCGACCGTCGAGCGCGACGTCGAGCGCTTCGGTGAGATCCTGCTGACGGCAGGCGCCGCGGACGTGCAGGTCGCCGTCTCCCAGCCGCAGCAGCGCGAGCTGTGGCGCTTGCGCCGCGCGGTCGGTGAAGCGATCAAGAGCATCGGACCGTACGCAGAGGAAGATTGCACCGTGCCCCGAACGCGCCTGCCGGAGCTCTTCCGAACCGTTCGCGCGGTGGCGGACCGGCACGGGCTCGTCGCAATCTCCTACGGCCACGCCGCCGACGGCAACATCCATGTCAACATCGTCCAACCGCCGGGCGAGCGGGAGCGGTGGCTCACCCATCGCAACGCCGCCGTCGAGGAGATCTTCCGGGCCGTCGTGGCCCTGGGCGGCACGATCACCGGCGAGCACGGCGTCGGCCTAACGCAGCGCGACTACCTGAAGCTGCGCTTCTCGTCCGAGGTCCTGGCCGCGATGCGCGCGGTGAAGGCAGCCTTCGATCCGAAGGGCATTCTGAATCCGGGGAAGATCTTTGGGGAGGCCACGTGATCCGCCTCTCGCGCACGATTCACTTCAACGCGGGCCGCAGCCTCTGGCGACCCAACTGGACGCCCGAGAAGAATCGAGCGGTGTACGGAGACGAGGGATCGCACGGCTACGGCCACAACTACGCGCTCGAATTGGCGGTCGAAGGCGATATCGATCCCGAAACGGCCATGGTCGGCAACCTGACGGACCTCGACCGCATTCTGAAAGAGGAAGTGGACCGGCCGCTGGATCACCGGAACCTGAACCGCGACGTTCCGGACTTCGCCGAGACACCGCCGACGGCCGAAAACCTGGCCGTTTGGATCTGGAAGCGCGTCGCGTCGCGGATCGCGCGCGAGGGCTGGCGATGCCGCATCGTCCACCTGCGTCTGACTCTCACGCCGGCGTTTGCGGTCGAGATCGAAGATTAGGAAGGAAGACGCCATGTTCTTCAAGCAGTTCTATCTCGGCTGCCTGGCTCAGGCCTCCTACATGATCGGGTCGGAGGGGGAGGCGGCCGTTGTCGATCCGCGGCGCGACGTCGAGGAATACCTGGAAGCGGCCCGCGCGAACGGTCTGGTCATCCGGCACGTCATCGAAACTCACCTGCATGCTGACTTCGTCTCGGGACATCGGGAGCTGGCCGAGAGGACGGGAGCTCGGATCTCCATCGGGGCGAAAGCTCATGCGCGCTTCGATCACGCACCCGCGCGCGAGGGCGAAGAGATTCATGTGGGTCAGGTCGTGTTGCGTTTCCTCGAAACGCCGGGGCACACGCCCGAGTCCGTTTCGATCCTCGTGATCGATCGGGACAGCTCGGAGGAGCCGCAGGCCGTCCTGACCGGAGACACGCTCTTCATCGGCGACGTCGGACGGCCGGACCTGCTCGGCGCGAAGATATCGGCCGCAGAGCTCGCCGGAATGCTCTACGACTCGCTCCACGGCAAGCTCCTGACGCTGCCCGATTCGGTGGTGGTCTGGCCGGGCCACGGTGCCGGGTCGCTGTGCGGCCGCAACATCTCGAGCGAGACGTCCTCGACGATCGGGCAGCAGCGCCGGTTCAATTACGCTCTGCAGCCGATGAGCCGGGAAGACTTCGTCCGCATGATGACGATCGATCTTCCGGAAGCTCCGGCTTACTTCGGCCGAGACGTCGAGGCAAACCGCGGCGGAGCGTCGAGCCTCGCGGAGCTGCCGAAACCCGCGCGGCTCTCGCCGACCGAGGTCCAATCTCGTCTGCGGAACGGAACGATCGTGCTCGACGTGCGTCCCGCCGCGGCCTTCGGGGCCGCTCACGTGCCGCGTGCCATCCACATCGGCCTCGGAGGCCAGTTTGCCTCCTGGGCGGGCACGCTCCTGCCGGCCGGTGCGCCGATCGTTCTCGTGACGGAAGACGAGGAACAGGTGGCCGAGGCGCAGACGCGGCTGGCGCGCGTCGGCATCGAGAGCATCGTCGGCTTTCTCGACGGAGGCGTCGCCGCCTGGGATGCGGCGGGTTTGCCGCTGGCGAAGACCGAGCAGGTCAGCGTCGACGAGCTCGCCGCCCGCATCGCCGAGGGCGGCCCGGGTCAGGTCCTAGACGTGAGGCGCCCCGGCGAGTGGAAGGCGGGCCACATCGCCTCGGCCGCCCACATTCCCTTGAACGAGCTCGCCGGCCGCACCAACGAGCTCGATCCTTCCCGTCCCATCCACGCGATTTGCGCCAGCGGCTACCGTTCCTCGATCGCCGCCAGCCTGCTCGTGGACCGCGCTTTCGAAGTGATCAATGTTGTGGGCGGCATGAATGCCTGGCTCGCATCCGGCCTCGAGACGAAGACCTGACGGCTCGAGCGGCATTCCGGACGGCTGGCCTTCTAAGAGCCGACGAGGTGGAAGCCCTCGGCCGCGAAGTCGGGATCGAAGGCGAAGGCCTTCTCGACCCTCCGTTCTCTCATCACGAGAAAGCTGACGTGGTCCACGAGGCTCACTCGGCGTTTCGACGAGCGCTCGAGTTGTCGGACCGCTTCATCGTGAAGCGCGCCGTCGACCCAAGCGACTTCGAAGCCGTCTGCGCTATCCGCGAACTTGACGGCTGGCTTGACGCCGAGCCGGTGTTGAATGAGGGCCATGGCCTCGACGAGAACATAGTTGTGAGTCAGGAGGAATTCGCCGTTGGAGAGCAACGCGTCGAAGAGACGCACGGCTTCCTGATGACGCGGATCCGCGCGGTCGGCCAGGGCGTAGAGGGCCGAGGTGTCTACGAAGATCAACGGCGCTTCTTCGACAGGAGGGCTTCGTCGAGAGCCTCGTCGTGCCGTTCCGAAACCGGCGCGAGCTTGACCTGCTTGGAGCGACCCGCTCCGACGAACGAGAACTGTTTCTTGCCGGGGCGCCGACGCTTGTGCGCCGTCCCGAATGCCTCCGAGAGCGTGTCTCGGACGAGCGAAGACATCGAACGCCCTTGTTCGTAGGCGGCTCGCCGCAGGGCCGCGTGAATCTCGTCATCGATCTGTATCTGGGCTCGTTTCATCATGACATCATAACACCATGATGTGGGAACAGGAAAATGCCACGACGCTTCGCGGAGGCAAGACGCGCCGCTACTTCGACTTCGGGACGTTGGAGATGACGATCTCGGGATAGACGACGCGGGCGACGACGGTTTTTCCCCTCACGGTCTTCGTCTCGACGATTACCTTCTGCTTGACGGCGAGCCTCGGCGGCAGGACAGAGGAAGAGTCGAGCAGGTAGGTCCGCCGGGTTCCATCTTTCTGCCGCACCGTCAGTCGGCGGCCCTTCTCGTACGCCGTGACGGTCGCCGCGTCCTCCATCAGGAGCTGAACCGGCGCGCCCTTTGGTCCCTCGGCTTTGGCCGCGGTCGTCGCGGTGGACGGCGGCGGGGGCGGGGGCGGGGAGGACGCCTGGATCGGCGCCGGCGTGGGAGCAATGGGAGTGGGCGTCGGCGGCAGCGTCGTCAAGCGCGTCACATGGAAGCCGCCGTCCTCGAACAGGGTGTAGTAGACGTTAGCCCAACCGTACATCTTCAGGTCGGGCGGCCAGAGGATGTTCGAGGCGACCGGATAGATCGCCTGCGAGCCGTCGGCCCGGCGGATCACGATGTTGCGGCCCTGCTCATAGTTGACGACCGTGCCCGAGTCCACTTGTTCGGTTCCGATGGGCGCCGGCGTGGGCGTGCCTTCCTGCGCGGTCGCCAGCGTCGCGGCGAGGAAGGCGGCGGCGAAGATTCCGCTTCTCATCGGGTTTCCAGAATGCAATTTACGCACCCGAACCCGCGGCCCGCAGAGCCTCGAGCGACCGGAGATAGTCCGCGGGCAGAGGCGACGAGACATCCAGGCCCATCGCCGGCACCTCGATCCGCAGCGCATGGAGCTGCGGCCGCGTCAACTGAGCGAGCGCGCGGCGCAGGCCCGGCTCGGACAGGCTCTCCCAGCGCCTGCCGCTGCCGTAGAGGTCGTCGCCGACGATCGGGTGGCCGTGCGCGGCGAGGTGGACTCGCAGCTGGTGCGTGCGGCCCGTCTCCGGAGAGAGGGCCAGGTCGGCGATCGCCGAGAAGCGTTCGAGAGTGCGGTAGCGGGTCCGTGCGCGTTTGCCCTCCTGCCGCGGCTTCATGCGCCGACCGTCCTCAAGGTCGCGGCCGAGCGGATCGTCGTAGAGGCCTTCGACCGGCTCGGGGTGGCCCCAGACGAGAGCTCGGTAGGTCTTGCGCGCGCCGCCTGCCTGGAAAGCGCGGCTCAAGGCGCGGTGTCCGGTGTCGGTCTTGGCGAGAAGGACCACGCCCGTCGTGCCGACGTCGAGGCGGTGGACGAGGCGAAGATCGTGGTCGGGCCGTTCGCCGACCGCCGCGAGCAGGCGGCCCAGGACCTCGGCCTCCGAGCGGCCTGGAGCCGAGGACGTCGCCATCGACACACCGGCTGGCTTGTCAAGCGCCAGGACGTCCGCATTTTCGAAGAGCTTCACCGCGCCATCCTCGCCGGGCCACCGACCGTGGCGCAACTCGTTTCGCCGGATGGGTCCCGTCGTGTAATCTTTCTCTTCGCATTGGACAGCCGAACGGCGGAGGTGAAGGGGATGACGGGGCACACGACCCTGCTCGAGGAGGCTCTGGAAGCCTGGGAATTCGCCCGTCAGGGCGCCATCGCGGAGCTGCAGAACATTCCGGAGCAGAAGTTCGGCTTCAAGCCGTCCGACGAGAGCCGTACTGTCATCGAGCTCGCGCAGCACATTGCCGAGTCCGGGATGATGATGGCGGGCGAGCTGACCCGGTCAGACGGGGATTTCGGCCGCAAGTCCTACGAAGGCTTCCTTCACGAGTATGCCCGGGGCGTGGGCGGGAAGCGTACGAAGGCGCAGCTTCTGGCTCTCTTACGGCAGAGCCACGCGGACGGCGTCAAGCGCTTCCGAACGGCGGGCGAGCTCGCGATGCTCCAGCACATTCGCCGCTTCGACGGCAAGTACGGCACGCGGCTGGCCTGGATGCATCACGGCATCGGCCACGAGGAGTACCACCGCGGCCAGCTCGCGCTCTACGCGCGGCTGTTGGGCCGCGTGCCGGCCTTGACCAGGCGCATCCGCGGCGGCTGAGGCGTTGCCGGACTTACTTCTTCTTCACTGGAGCCTTGGCAGGCGCCTTCGTGGGCGCCGCCGCGGACTTCTCGACAACCGTCGCGTCGACACGCCAGACGCTGCCGCCTCCGGTGCCGACGAGCAGACGTCCCGGACCCGACGGGTCGGCAGCGAGCGCAATCGTGTCGGGATGCGGCGGGTCGCCGCCCACGCGCGCCCAGGTCTTACCGGCGTCGGAGCTCTTGAAGACGCCTTTCTTCCAAACCGCGGCATAGAGCGTCTGAGGGGCAGTTGGATCCAAAAGCAACGCCTGCACGTTGACCTCTCCTAAGCCTGTGCGGCTCGCCGTCCAGCTCACTCCGCCGTCGGTGCTCTTCCAGACGCCTTCCGACTCGGTTCCGACGTAGAGGGTCTTGCCCGCCGGATCGGCGACCAAGACCTGCACTTTCGAGAGCGGCAATCCGGCGCCGGAGAGCGCAAAGGTTTTTCCGCCGTCGGTGATCTTGCGCAGCTCCCGATGGAAGCTGACGAAGGCCGTCTCGGGCTGAGTCGGGAGAACGGCCGTCGCGAACAGCCCGTTGGTGCTGCTGCCGACGTCAAACTCGCCTTTGAGCTGAGTCCACGTCGCGGCGCCGTCGGCGCTTCTGTAGACGTTAAAGCTGTCGCGAAGGTAGAGGACGCGCGGGTTCGAGGGATCGAGCGCCAGCGTCATGACTTTCGTGCTCGAGGACAGGCCGCTCTTGGCGTGCGTCCAGTGATCGGCGCCGTCGGTCGACTTGAAGACGCCTTCGTCGGTGCCGGCGTACAGCGCGTGAGAAACCGGATCGAGCACGAGACGGTTGACGCTGCGGTCCGTCATTCCTTCGCCCTTCAAAGTCCAGGTCGTGCCGCCGTCGGTCGACTTGAAGACCCCGCACGCGTTGGTCGCGGCCCAGATGACCTGAGGAGAAGCAGCGTCGGTCACGACCGCCGTGACGTCGGCGGCGAAAAAGCCGGCGCCCGGTCCCGTCCAGCTCTTGCCGCCGTCGCTGGTGTGGAGCACGCCGTCCCGTGAGGTCCCGGACCAGAGAGCTTTGGGGCTCGCCGGGTCGAAGACGAGGGAGCCAAAGTGCATATAGCCGAAGCCCGAAGTCAGATCGGTCCACCGGCGGCCGCCGTCGTCGGTCACGAGGAGGTTGTTCGAGATTCCGGCCCAGACCTTGAAGGAGCTGGAAGGGTCGGGAAGCAAACCATAGACGTGAGCGCTCTTCATCCGGCCCCACGAGGCCGCCGTCCAGCTCCCGCCGCCATCGGTCGAGACGTACGCCCCGTCGTTTAAGGTTCCCGCATACACCGTCTCGGGCGAGGCCGAGTGGACGGCGATCGCTCGGATGGCCTTCGTGGCGACCTCGGAGCCCGTGGCCTTCCAGGTCTTTCCGCCGTCGACGCTCTTGAAGACTCCATCACCCGGCGTGACGTAGAGAGTCGTGGGCGTCTTCGGGTCGATCGCCAGGGCATAGAGGCGGAAGTTGTGCGGCAGACCTTCGGTGCTCCGCTTCCAGGTCGCGGCGCCGTCCGAGCTTTTGTGGACGCCGTCGTTGTGGCCGGTATCGGTGGCCGCATAGATGGTCTGCGGGTTCTTCGGATCGATCACGATGGCCAGAATGGTCGCCTGGGGATCTTCGTAGAGCACGCGCTTCCAGGTCGCACCGCCGTCGACAGTCTTCCAGACGCCTTGGTCCCACGTGCCCGCGTAGAGGGTCTTCGACTTGGACGGATCGATGGCCAGGCTGTGAACCGACCAGCCGCGCAGCGCGGCGCTGGCGACGCTCCAGGTCGCGCCACCATCCGTCGTCTTGAACACCCCTCCCCCGTAGACGCCCGCATAAAGCGTCCCGGGTACCGACGGATCGGCGACGAGCGCGAAGACGTTGCCGCCCGAAGGGCCGAGCGGCGTCCAGGCGGGACCCGCGGCAACTCGGAAGGCACAGGCCAGGAAAAGAACGAAGGCAAGCGACAGGGACCGGCGGCGGATGATCATTCCTTTGCTCCTCCGGAACACTCGAAGCCGCAGGGTAAACAAGCTGTCGAAGAGTTTAGCCGGATGCCCGTCGTCGTGTAACCTGCTCGGATGATCGAGACATGACGCTCGCCGCCGGGAGTCGGCTCGGGCCTTACGAGGTGCTCTCTCCGTTGGGAGCCGGAGGGATGGGGTGAATTAGATGCCGCTTGCCTCGGGCTCGCGACTCGGCCCCTACGAGATCCTGTCGGCCCTCGGCGCCGGAGGGATGGGAGAAGTCTGGAAGGCGCGGGACGGCAGGCTCGGGCGCGAGGTGGCGATCAAAGTGCTGCCGGAGGCGTTCGCGGCGGACGCGGAGCGCCTCGCGCGGTTTCGGCGGGAAGCGCACGTTCTCGCGTCGCTCAATCATCCGCACATCGCGGCGATCTACGGCTTGGAGGAAGCGGATGGAGTCGAAGGGCTGGTGCTGGAGCTCGTCCCCGGCGAGACGCTCGCGGAACGGCTGGCGAAGGGCGCCCTTCCGATCGAGGAAGCGCTGGAAATCGCCCGCCAGATCGCCGAGGCTCTCGAGGCGGCGCACGAAAGAGGCGTCGTGCACCGCGACCTGAAACCGTCCAACGTGAAGCTGACTCCGGAAGGAAAGGTCAAGGTCCTGGATTTCGGGCTCGCGAAAGCGCTGACGGGAGAGGCGCCCTCGACGGACGTTTCGACCTCTCCGACGCTGACGGCCGCGGCGACTCAGGCGGGCGTGGCGCTCGGGACCGCGGCCTACATGTCGCCGGAGCAGGCGCGCGGCAAGCCCGTCGACAAGCGGGCGGATGTCTGGGCCTTCGGCGCCGTCCTCTACGAAATGTTGACGGGCCGGCAACCCTTCGCGGAGGACACGGTCTCGGACACCCTCGCGGCGGTTTTGAAAACCGACCCGGACTGGAGCGCCATGCCGGCGGTGACACCCGTCCCGATTCGAAGGCTTCTCCGCCGCTGCCTCCAAAAAGACCCGCGGCGGCGATTGCGGGACATCGGCGATGCGCGGATCGAGATCGAAGAAGCCATGCAGGGCGTCTCGCCGGACGCGGCGCCGGCGGCAAGAGCTCCCCGGGCCTCCCGGCGAATGCTTCTTCCGGCCCTGATTCTCGGGCTCGCGATCGGGGCAATCGGGGCGGGGCTGATCGTCTCCCGATTCGGAGCGGACCCATCGCGCGTCCCCATGCGCTTCGTTACCGTCACGAATTTCTCGGGCGTGGAGGCCCAGCCTTCGCTTTCTCCCGACGGCCGCTCCGTCGCTTTCGTCTCGAACCGCGACGGCCGCTACGACATCTGGGTGGGGCTCGCCGCGGGCGGGCACCTGGTGCGCGTCACGAACGACCCGAGCGTGGAATCGCACCCGAGCTGGTCTCCCGACGGAACGAGGATCGCCTACGC
>WNGF01011891.1_pt1 | contig 14131 bp, 16 predicted proteins | sample 5400641 | NCBI WGS metagenome assembly WNGF01 (sample SAMN13153371, study PRJNA577476) | soil metagenome | isolation source: 80 cm soil or saprolite under grassland replicate 2 | place: USA:California | collected 2016-06-15
GGCCAACATGGTCTTTCGCCGGCGATCCCGCTCCGCCAGCGCGCCTTGGACGTGTGGGTGCCAGATATTCGGTCACCTCATGCGACCTGCGCATACTCATGGATCAACCACCGAGCCGATCCCGTCGCACAACTCTCCCAGCCGGCACGACGACAGCTGAGTCGCGAGGCCTGAGCGGCGACACTTGTCCCAAGGCGCGGTGCGGTCGGTGGACGTCGTAGTGGCTGGCGTGGCCGCCCAGCACGGATACCAGCTGCCGACGTCCCAAGATCAGCATCCGGTCCAGCACCTCTCGGCGAACGGTGCCCACCACCGCTCCGCGTAAGGGGTCCCCGAGCGACAACCTTGACGCGCCGGAGCCGTCCTGCCTAGGTATACGGCACCCAACCCGGCCAGTATCCGGCGGGGACCCCTAAGCGGTCGCCCGTGGCGCCCGCACCGGTGTGCGAAGCACCTGGATCCCTTCAGCGGCAAGCACCGCGTCGAACACGGCGGTGAACTTGGTATCGCGATCGCGGATCACGAACCGGAACCGGCCGAGGTCGTCTCCGAGTTGCATGAGGAGATTCCGGGCCTGCTGGGCCACCCACTCCCCCACGGGATGCGGTGTCGCCTCGAGTATGGAGACCCCGGCGGGTCGCCACCTCGATCACAAACGGCACATCCAGCCGCTGCAGCAACACCGTGTCCACCGTGAAGAAAGTCCACGGCCAACACATCCTGAGCCTGCGCCCGCAGGAACTGCCGCCAGGGAGAGGGTCGACCGCACCGGCGCCCGAGCAACACCGACGCGGTGCAGGATGGCCCACACGGTGCTGGCCGCGATCCTGTCCCTGTATCCGAGGCGGCACAGCTCGCCGTGGATGCGACGGTAACCCCAAGTTGGGTTCTCCCTGGCCAGCCGCAGCACCAGCTCGCGGGCCTCCCTCGCTACCGCTGGTCGGCCACGCGGACGGGGGTGGGTCCAGCGGCGCCGGACCAGGTCGCGATGCCAGCGCAGCAGCGTGGCCGGCTGCACGACCAAGCCGCGCCAGGCCGGGTGGGGCAGCAGCCGCGGCAGGCCAGCCAGCAGGGCTCGGTCTGCCCAGTCGGGCCGGGGCCGAGCTGTCCCGCGTCGCAGCACCGCGACCTCGTGGCGCAACATGAGCAGCTCGGCGTCCTTGGCTGCCGAGGTCCGCGCCAGCAGCGCAAGCCACCGCATGACTTGGCAGAACAGTAAGTAAAGCAGTCGCAGTGTCATGCGCCGATCATCGCCGCCGATGGCTTCTCCGACGAACTCGCAGCCCAGCACGCACGACCGATTTCCGGCACCCACAGGTTCTGGCGAACCGTCGTCAGTCCCGCAGGGCCTTGGCCGCGAGTCCGGGCCGGTTGTCGCAGCGAGTGAATCGGGGGCGGCCCCGCGCTCAATTGCGCCGCTTGGTGAGAGTAGCCAACTCGGGCATCCCGGCCGGCTACGGAGCCTGAGGGGCGGAGCCGAATCCGACCGCAGGTGCCAACGGGCAGTAGTGTTTGTGATCGCATGCTGTGCAGATGCGCGTGTCTGGCGCGGTGTAACGCTGGCCTGATGGGCGTGTCTGCCAGGCGTTGATGACGGAGCCGCCCTGCATCTCGACCAACACCGCCTGCTCGATGTCGGCCACGACTGCGTCAAACTCTCCGAGGCTCGTGCCGGTGTCGGCAGGATCCACGCTGACGAGCCGGATCGAGCGCTGCTCGCGGAAGGCCGTGCTGAGGGCGGGCAGGGGGCGACCCCGTCGCCACGCATCGAGGGCTGCACGGTCCCGCGGGCCGGGCATCACGTCGGTAGCGCCTGCCTGCACCTCGCGCTTGAGTTGGATGATGTCCTCCTGGGACGGTTCGAGTTCGTTGATGAACAGCAGAATGGCGGCGACAACGGGGGCCGCTCCGGCCTGTTGTCTGCGCAGCCAGGCGTACGTGTGGACCTGCCAGGCGAAGTGGGTCCACTCGGGAGTGTTGACCGCGGGGCGGCGCATCCCCTTGTAGTCGAGGATGATCTCGTAGTTGCCGCCAGCAACCGTCGCGATGCTCGGCGCGATGCCGGGATCATCGTCGAGGTAGTGCAGGAGCAGATTGCCAGGTGGCGACGCGGCGATCTGGACGGCTCCGAGGACATCGATCGTCCCTGAGACCTCGTAGTAGTCCGCTCGACGGGTACCTGCCGCAGGCATGCTCCTGATGCCCCTCACGTTCACCTCGGCCTCGGAAACCAGCGGAAACAGGTGGGCGGCCCAGGTGTTGATCGCTGCTTCGGCCCGCCGGGTGGCGAGCAGCCGATGCTGCTGACGGGTCGGATCGGTGCACGTGCACCGAGGACCCGACGCGGTGCCGTCGGAGGGACAGAAGAGGTTGAAGGGCGCGACAAGTCCCCGCGCACGCAGCCGTCGGAAGATCTCCAGTTCGATCGGGCGGGTGATGGTGGTCCAGTCCCACGGGAAGCTTCGCGGGGCGACCCCGGTGTTCCACCGAAGGTAGGCCTCCTCCATCACCGCGTGAATGAACTCGCCGAACCACAGTTGCACCGGGGTGGAGGGCGGGAGCGCGCCCCGGTTCTGGTATCGGTACTGCAGACCGCAGTTGAGGTAGGCCAGCAGGTCGCCGGTGAGCGAGTACGACGGAATTGTGTAGGGCGGCCGGGCGCGGGACAGTTGCACGACGGTCCTCCTAGTGCTACGTTCCTTAGATCCGGTAGGTGAAGGTGTGGCGTCGGTGGCGTGGGGCCGGTGGCGGGCGGCCCCACACCCACGGGCGGGCGCGGGCGTTGAGCCGAGCGGTCGCGACCTTGGTGGCCAGGGTGATCTCCTCGGGGGTGGCGAACGACTGCCCGGCAAGGGCCTGGCGGCGAAACAGCCGCCACCAGCCCTCCTGGAGGTTGAGCCAGCAGGCCCGTTTGGGGATGAACACCTGCCGGATGCGCGGATGGTCGGCCAGCCAGGTGCGGGTGCTGGCGCTGTCGTGGCTGGACAGGTTGTCGGGGCGCCGTAGACCCAGGTCTTCTCCGGCCCGCGGCCGTAGTCCAGTGGCGCTTTGACCCGGTGGCCGTCGGTGGTCCAGCCGGGCGCGGGTGGGAAGCTGCGGGGGATCACCGGGCCCAGCTCGTCGGCGCAGACCACGGACGTTTCTGCCGGTGGAGTGGTGTAGCAGGCGATGACCTGCGCTCTTTTGGGACGAACTCCGGGTCGGTACTGGTCGTCCACGAGCGGGTCTGGCGCCAGCGCACCCGCTCGGCCAGCAGGATCCGGCGGACCTGGCTGCGACCGACCTGGATGCCCTCCGCCCGGGCGCGCTCGGCCAGGGCGTCCAGGGTCCAGTGCGCCGGTGCCTTGGGATCCTCGGGGGCCAGCAGCCCCTCGCCGCCCTGGTGCAGCCGGCCGGGCGGCTCGGAGCCGGCCAGCTGGATGATGCGGCCCCGCTGGTGCTCGGTCAGGCGCCGGGGCAGGCCCGGGCGGGGCAGGTCGGCCAGCCCGTCCAGCCCGTGGGCGTTGAAGCGGTGCAGCCACTTGTACACCGTCTTGGAGTGGCAGCCGAGCCGCTCGGCGAGCTCGGCGACGCTGGCGCCATCCCAGCTGCCGGTGATGATGCGGGCGCGCTGGAGCAGGCTGGCGGGCGCATGCCGGGCGCTGGCCAGCTTGCGCAGGGTGCGGTCCTCGGCCGGGTCGGTGGGTGGTCGGGCGGACAGCGGTGGCCTGGCCATGGGTTCCCCCCTTGTCCGCCGGCGACACGAAGAACACAGGGCGGACCGGCCAACTGTACCGTGCTTAAGGAACGTAGCACTAGATCATGACGAGGTTGGGGAGGCCGACCCCCCAGTGGAACCTTCGGGCGCGGTCCCAGCCGACCGCGACGTCAGGGACGTTGCCCTGCGCGACGCTGGTATGGCCAACGAGAAGCAGCACATCTTGGGCTCGGCTGAAAGCCACGAAGTAGGCCCGTACCAGGTCGTCGAAGGCGCGGTCCCGCTGCGAACGCGGTGGCCGGGACAGTGATCGGGAGAAGCCGCGCAACTCGTCTTCGAGTCGGTGGGTGGCGGCTCCGCCGTTGGGGAACCGCTTGAAGCGCTGGGTGTGGTGGTCTCGTTGGAATTCGGATCCGACGTCGACGATGACCAACAAGGGGAACTCCAACCCCTTCGCTTGGTGGATCGAGAGCACGTTGAGCCGATCGGGCGGCAGCGTTTCGAGCAGGTCTTCGTCGATCTCGATGGCACCTTCAGCCAGGGGCGCGAAGATCTCCCACAGGGCCGTGGTTACCGATCGTCGGTATCGGACGGGGTCGCGGAACACGATGTCGCCGCTGAAGGCGCTGAACCTTGCGGCCTCGGTGATTGTCCGCAGCACCACCTCGAGGTGAACCAGCCCTTCGACGTCTTTCTGCATCGCCGGGATCCAGGTGACCAGCTTGTACATCAGATCGGCGAGCCCGATTTCGTCGGGCCACTTGGCGACCGACCGTGCCGTCTGGGCCTGCCAAGCGTTGACGAACGCCCGCAGGGTCGCGCGGTCTCGACCGGTCAGACTGGAAAGGTAACGAAGCGCATCGGCCCGCCAACCGCGAAGCACCGCGCCGGTGCCACGGGGGAACCGGGCGATGCTTCCCTGGACGACCGCACCCGGGTCTGGTTCGCTGCTGCTCGGCCGGGCTGAAGGCAAGAAAGGCGCAATCGCCGACTCCTCCCGCCGGGTCTGCTTGGATCACCTCGCCGCCGGGGATCTGGAAGCCGAGACCGTTGAAGATGTCCTCGACAAAGCTGGCGAGGTCACAAGCAAGGTCGGCGATGTTGTCGCGGAACATCCCAAGAACGGGCACGTCGTGGGGCGCTCCCCGCGCGGCGTCGATGCGAGGTTTACCCGCTACCCGCGCCGCCTGGAAGCTGGCATCGAGCCCGATGTAGTCGTTGTACAAGGCGACTACCGCGTTGGTCGACCGGTAGTTCTTGTGGAGGTAGATCGTGGTCGGCGTGATGCCCAACACCGCGCCAGCTCGCGCGGGCAGGTCTCGGAACAACTCGACCGTAGCACCCCGGAAGCGGAAGAGAGCCTGGTCATCGTCGCCCACGACGGCGATCGATCCACCCCGGGTGAGGGCGCCACGGGCCAGGTGAAAGTAGATGGCCTCCTGCAGCAGGTTCGTGTCCTGGTACTCATCCACCAGCACGTGCTGGATGGTGTCCACGAAAGCATCCAACGCCCCGGATTGCAGGTGGTCGAGGAGGGTCTGCTCGAGGGCGGCGTAGTCGACGATCTGCTGGGCAGTGAGGAAGTTCTCGTATGCGGCCAGTGCGTCGCCGACGACCGCAACGCCGGGGTGGGGGTGAGCGGCGCACATGCCGCAGGCGGTCGGGGTGGTGAGATAGGCCGCCACATCTACGTCGTCGTGGAGCACACGCTGACGGATGTCGGTGAGGACCCGGGCTTTTTCGGCCGTCGTTAGGTTGTACGAGCCGCCACGGACGAGTTCGATGTAATCCTGGAGATCTGCATCTCGGAAGCGTCCGGCATCGAACAGACCGTGGCGGAGCATGAGCGCCTTGGCCACGAAGTCCTCGATTACGGCGGGAGGCTGCGCGCCGGGCGGCCGGTACTGACCGAGCACGGTCTCGGCGAAGCTGTCCAATGTGCCGGTCCACACCGCGTTGAAGTCGATCCCGGCAATGCGGTCTTTCTCCGTCGCAGTCAGCGTCGCTGCGAGCAACTCTGCTCGGATCTGATCGCCCCACGCCAGGATTCTGGACCGCAGTTCTTTCGCCGCTCTTCGCGTGAAGGTCGTGGCGATGATGGCGGACGGCTCCACGTGGTCGACGAAGATGAGCTTCAGGACGCGCAGTGCCAGCACCGTCGTCTTGCCGCTACCGGGCCCAGCTACCAGGAACAATGAGGTGCCCGCGACCGCGCGGACGCCGGCGCGCTGCTCCGCGTTGAGCGGCCGGCCCAGAACGGTCGCGACCGCCCGGAAGAAGAGATCGATCATGCCCCATCCCCGCGACAACGGTCCAAATCGACACAGAGCGCGTTCCGCCGTGCCGCTCCTCACACCTCACCAGCAACTTCGCCCGATGGATCGCTATAGGTACGTTATGCAGAAGGCACGCACTCACAACCCACTACGCGCGTATATCGAACTGAAGCCGCCTGCACAAGAGGCGAAGCGCTGGATATGACGATCCTGCTCGGCAGGCTCGATCCAGCAGAGCACACCGACTTCGGCCGGTGTGGCGCAACGGACCAACCCGAAGTAGTCGCGCGGTCTTCCCGCACTCTGATGACTTACTGGCGTTGCTGGGGCTCAGCTTCGCGCGGGTCGACCTGGACCATGTGCTCGTCGTCAACGACGACCGTCGTCCGAGTCGCTGGTACCGGCCAGAACACCACGCCCCGCTCGGTTAGTTCGGTGTACGTCAACGTTGACACCCTCTACGTCTCCGACGCCTCCGCAGCGAACGCGCGCTGGCGGGACGAGGGAGCAGTGGCAACACGGCGATACGGTCTCGTCAACCACATCGCTCGTGACCCCGGCCTGTGGACGCGGCGGGCCGGCCCTTCTCATCACCTTGCTCTGTGGTAGAACCCCGCGGGTTGCGCTCCATGTTTAAATGACATCGATGTGATTCTACAGCTAGGGAGGGGGCACATGCCTCTGAAAACTGCAGGCGTGCGCTTGCTGGTCCATACGCAGTTTCGGTAGGTGTGCCAGGCCCACGATCGGTGGCGGAGGTGACCCAGTGACAGAAGAACCGAGGGCGGTAGTGCTGCTCAGTGGCGGCCTCGACTCGGCGACAGCACTTGCGATCGCCCGGGCTGACGGGTTCCAAGCCTACGCGCTGAGCTTCCGGTACGGCCAGCGGCACACGATCGAACTGGAGGCGGCCCGCCGAGTCGCCGAGGCACTCGGCGCCGTCGAGCATGTCGTCGCCGAGATCGACCTGCGGGTGTTCGGCGGGTCCGCGCTGACGGCGGAGGCGGCGGTGCCGAAGGGCCGCAGCACCGCCGAGATGGGCGATGGGATCCCGATCACCTACGTACCCGCACGTAACACGATCTTCCTGGCGTTCGCGCTGGCGTGGGCGGAGACGCTGGAGGCCAGCGACGTCTTCATCGGGGTGAACGCGCTGGACTACAGCGGCTACCCGGACTGCCGCCCGGAGTACGTCCACGCGTTCGAGCAGATGGCCAACCTTGCCACCAAGGCCGGGGTGGAAGGCCGTCAGCACCTGCACATCCACACCCCACTGATCCAGTTGACCAAGGCGCAGATCATCCGGCGCGGCCTGGCCTTGGGCGTCGACTACGGCCTGACCCACAGTTGCTACGACCCGACGCCGGCTGGCCGGCCATGCGGGGCGTGTGACTCGTGCCTGCTACGCGCCAAGGGGTTCGCCGAGGCAGGTGTGGCCGACCCGGCGTTGACCGCCGCAGCGGAGCCAGACCGGTGATCTACCAGGTCAAGGAGGTCTTCTACACACTCCAAGGCGAGGGCAGCCATACCGGCCGGCCGGCGGTGTTTTGCCGGTTCGCCGGCTGCAACCTGTGGTCGGGCCGGGAGGCGCAGCGAACCCGCGCGGTCTGCCAGTTCTGCGACACCGACTTCGTCGGCACCGACGGGCCGGGAGGCGGCCAGTTCGCCACCGCCCACGACCTGGCGCAGGCGGTCGCTGGCATCTGGCAGGGCGCCCCGCATCCACGCAGCCGCCCGTTGGTGGTGTGCACCGGCGGGGAACCACTGCTGCAACTGGACCGGCCCGCAGTCGACGCGCTGCACGCTGCGGGGTTTGAGGTCGCCATCGAGACCAACGGGACCCGCCCTGCGGTGCCCGGGATCGATTGGGTCTGTGTCAGCCCCAAAGCCGATGCGCCGCTGGTCCTCACTGCCGGGGACGAGCTGAAGCTTGTGTTCCCCCAACCTGGGGGCGAGCCCGAGCGCTACGAGCAGCTTCGCTTCGACCGGTTCCGGTTGCAGCCCATGGATGGCCCGACCCGTGAGGCCAACACCCGCGCGGCGGTCGCGTACTGCCTGGCGCATCCGCAGTGGCAGTTGAGCCTGCAGACCCACAAGTACCTGGGGATCCCCTGAGATGGACGTGTTCCGGGAGTTCACGTTTGAGGCTGCCCATCGCCTGCCCCATGTGCCGGCCGACCACAAGTGCGGGCGACTGCACGGCCACTCCTACCGCGTCGAGGTGCACATGCGCGGACCAGTCCAGCCCGAGGCCGGCTGGGTGATGGACTTCGCCGACATCAAGCAGCGGTTCGCCCCGCTACACGAGCAACTGGACCATCGCTACCTCAACGAGGTCGAGGGCTTGGACAACCCGACCAGCGAGAACGTCGCCCGCTGGATCTGGGATCGCCTGTGCCCGGTCCTGCCGCTGGCCAAGATCGTCGTGCGGGAGACCTGCACCACTGGTTGCGTCTACGAGGGCGAACTGTCATGACGCTGGAGGACGTCCAAGCGCGACCCGACACTCGCGGTGTTGCCCTCGATGAGGTCGGCGTGCGCGGCCTGCGCCATCCGATCGTCGTCTGGGACCGGGAGCGGGACAAGCAGGAGACCGTCGCCGAGATTGCCATGTCGGTGAGCCTGCCCGCCCACGTCAAAGGCACCCACCTCAGCCGCTTCATCGAGGTGCTCAGCGAGCACGCCGGCGAGGTGACGATGCGCACCATCCCCGCCATCCTTGCCGCGCTGCGCCAACGGCTCCACGCGGGGTGGGCGCGGATGGAGGTTGGCTTCCCCTACTTCATCGAGCGGGCCGCTCCCGTGACCGGCGCGCGGGCACTGCTGGACTACCAGTGCCAGTTCACCGGCGAGACGGATGACCGCGGCAATCGGTTCACGCTCACGGTGCGGGTGCCAGTGACCAGTGTCTGCCCGTGCAGCAAGGCGATCAGCGACTACGGGGCGCACAACCAGCGCGGCCACATCGCCATCAGTGTGCAGGCCGGCCAGGACCTTGACGGCGAGCCGCAGGTCATCTGGATCGAAGAGCTGGTCGAACTCGCCGAGCGGGCGGCGTCCGCGCCGGTGTTCCCGCTGCTGAAGCGGCCCGACGAGCGGCATGTAACCATGCTCGCCTACGACAACCCGGTGTTCGTCGAGGACATGGTTCGTAGCGTGGCCCATGGCCTCCGCGGCGACCAGCGCGTGACCTGGTTCGCGGTCGAAGCAACCAACGAGGAGAGCATCCACAACCATGCCGCGTTCGCCCGGGTCGAGGAACCCGGTGTCCGCGCTCTGCGTGAAGGAGCGCCACGGTGACTCGACCGTCGGGTGCACCCGAGCGGGTGCAACTGGTCGTCGCGTGCGCAAACCGCAAGACCCAGCCTGTCCCGGGTTCGCTGCGGCTTCGTCACATCGTGGGTTCTAGCCCAGCGGGACGCGCTGCGCGGTGGATCGATCAGCTCGAACGGTCGACCGAGCCTACGGTGCCGGCACGACAGTTGTATGCGGGCGAGCATTGGCAGGTCGTCCGCGAGCTTGAATCGATCACTGCGGCAGCAGGCGTGGACGCGAGTCTGTGGGTATGCTCGGCTGGCTACGGCCTCGTCAGCGCGGACGCCCCACTGCGCCCCTACGCCGCGACGTTTGCCACCGGCCACGCCGACAGCGTCAGTGCGGACCCCGGCAACCGGCCACGCTGGTGGGCATCGCTGGCCGACTGGAAAGGACCCGTGCCCAGCGCACCGCGCACACTGCGCGACCTGGCATGCCGCGAACCCCATGCCGTGTTCCTGGTCGCCCTGTCGTCGGCATATCTTGCGGCGTGCGCCGACGACCTGCTGGGGCTCGCGGACCAACTGGCCTCCCCGGAGCAACTCACCATCATCTCGACCGGCACCAGGTCCGGTGGCCCGCTTTCACGCCACCTGGCCCCCGCAACCGCGCAACTGCAGCCCGTGCTGGGTGGCACCCGCCAGTCGCTGAACGCCCGGATCCTCGCCTACCTGCTCCGCAACCAACCGGACGCACTCACCCACACTCAAGTCGGCAGGGTGCTTACTGGACTGCTGGCGGCCGCGCCCCCACTGGTTCGCTACGAGCGGACCCCTCGCACCGACCGTCAGGTGGGGATGTTCATTCGGAGACGCCTGACCAGCGAGCCCGACGTGACGGCGTCCCGACTGCTACGCGAGTTCCGAGAGCTCGGCTACGCCTGTGAGCAGGGCAGATTCGCTGCGCTGTATCGCGCTGTCTGCGAGGACCGCTGATGGCCACGCGTCCCAACAGCCATGTGCTGCTCGCCCGCCGTGCGCTGCGGATCACCCAGACCCCTGAGTTCCCGCTGTATCTGTTCAGCCTGACCGCTGCGGAGATCCTGCACATCGCTGACATCTCCCGCGTCGCCCGTGATCAGACCGGCGAGTTGATCGGGTATCAGCGGCCCGAGGTCCGACGGCATATCCAGGAGATCGTCGAGTACCTCAACAGCGACCAGGTGATCTTCCCCAACCCGATCATCCTCGCGCTGTCCTCGGCGGTCCGGTTCACCCAAAGCCGCGGCAAAGTCTGCGATGGGTTCGCCACCACCGGCATGCTCGAGATTCCCCTGCCAGATACCGAGGAGGCGAAGCCCGGGTGGATTGTTGATGGGCAGCAGCGTGCCCTGGCCCTTGCCCAAGCCACCCGCCGGGACTTTCCCGTCCCGGTCAACGCGTTCATCGCGGACTCGGTCGATATCCAGCGGGATCAGTTCCTGCGGATCAACAACACCCGGCCCCTACCGCGCGGCCTGGTCACCGAACTGCTTCCCACGGTGAAGACCCCGCTGCCCACGCGGTTGTCGCTACGACAGACCCCGTCGGCGTTGTGCGACCTGCTCAACCGAGACCCTGACTCGCCGTTCCACGGGCTGATCCGCCGGGCGTCCTCGCAGGGCAACTATCGCCGGCGGGCGGTTGTCGCCGACACCAGCATCATCAACATGCTGCACGAAAGCCTCACCTCCCCGGCCGGTTGCCTTTTCCCCTACCGCAACATGACCAGCGGTGAGACCGACTTCGACGGACTTTGGACCGTACTGCTGCTGTACTGGACCGCGGTCCGTGACACGTTCCCTGACGCGTGGGGCAAGCCGCCAGGCCGCAGCCGCCTGATGCACGGAGCCGGGATCCGCGCCATGGGCCGACTCATGGATCGCATCCTGGCAGCTGTCAACCCCCGCCGCCCTGAGGCCGCCGACCTGGTCCGCGCCGACCTTGGCCGCATCGCGTCGCACTGCCGTTGGACCCGCGGCACGTGGACCACGCTTGGGCTGCGCTGGAATGAGATCCAAAACGTTCCCAGGCACATCAACGAGTTGTCCAACCTTCTGGTCCGCATCTACCTGCGCACCCAGGAGGGCGGATGAAGTTCTTCTTTCCCGACAGCCAAGACCAGATCGACCCGAGCTTCGACTTCACCTCGGAGGAGCGCGCCCCGCACCGGGTCCGGCAACGCGACGACCGCTACGCCCACGAGGTGCTCGTCCACCCGCCGTTCGACGGCATCCTCGTCTCGAAGACCATCGTCGACGGCACCCGGCAGACCACCAGCAAGTACACCCTGGCCCAGCGGCATCGGCTGTACCGGGATGGGGCCCGGCGGTTCTTCCGCCTCGCCCACGTCGAGGGAGCCCCGCTGCAGAGCATGGGCGACTGCGGCGCGTTCTCCTACGTGCGCGACGATGTCCCCCCCTACACCCCCGAAGAAGTGATTGCGTTCTACGCCGAATGCGGCTTCGATCTGGGCGTGTCCGTCGACCACGTCATCCTCGGGTTCGACCCTACCGCCGACGACCCAGCCAGCGAACTCGGCGCCGAGTGGCGGCGACGCCAAGAGCTCACCCTGGAGCTCGCCGCCGAGTTTCTTGCCGCCTGCGCTGCTCGGGCAGTGCGGTTCGAACCGGTCGGCGTCGCCCAAGGATGGAGCCCTCGCTCCTATGCGACCGCAGTCCGCCAACTGCAACGCATGGGCTACCGGCGGGTCGCGCTTGGCGGCATGGTGCCGCTCAAGACCCACGAGATCCTCGCGTGCCTGCAAGCGGCGGACGACATTCGCCACGCCACGACCCAACTGCACCTGCTCGGCATCAGCCGCTGCGACAGCGTCGGCGCGTTTGCGTCCTACGGCGTGACCAGCTTCGACTCCACCTCCCCGTTCCGCCAAGCATTCAAAGACGACCATGACAACTACTACACGCTCGACCGCACCTACACGGCCATGCGGGTCCCCCAGGTCGACGGCAACACCAAGCTGAAGGCCCGCATCCGCGCCGGACGGGTCAGCCAGGCTCAAGCATTCGAACTCGAACAGGCCTGCCTGCGACTGCTCCGCGCCTACGACGACGGCACCACGCCGCTTGGTCCGGTCCTGGACGCCCTGCGTGCCTACGACGAGTTGTTCGACGGCCGCCACGACCGGACCGACGCCTACCGCCAACTGCTCGACGATCGCCCATGGCAGCGCTGCCGGTGTGGTATCTGCGCCACGGTCGGCATCGATGTGGCAATCTTTCGTGGCTCCGAACGTAACAAGCGCCGCGGCTTTCACAACCTGTTCGTCTTCCACCAGCGACTCCAGCGTGAACTCGCCACCACCGCCGTATGACGCCACCACCCGTCTCCACGACCGGAAGGGGATCGCCGTGCCCGACCGTGAACATCTCCGCGTGCCCGCACTGCAGATCCGCCAAGGCCCGAACCGCACCCTGTACAGCTTTGCCGTCGATGGCAAGCAACTCCCACGGTTTGCTGCCATCTCACGGATCCACCGCGACGACACCGCACAGATCCACGGCTACCAGCGACCCGAGGTCCTCTCCCACATCGCGGCGATCCGCCGCTACCTGGAGTCCGAGGACCCGATGATCCCCAACGCGCTGGTGGTCGCCTTCGACTCGCGGGTGCGCTTCGAACCGGATCCGACCACCCCAGCCGCCGGCTTTGCCCGCCCGGGCACCCTGATCATCCCACTGGACGACGCCTGGTCGGAGCTCGACAAGCCCGGGTGGATCGTCGATGGGCAGCAACGGTGCGCGGCGATCCGCGACGCACAGGTGGACCAGTTCCCGATCTGTGTCACGGCGTTCATCACCGACAGCGACGCCGACCAGCGGTCCCAGTTCATCCTGGTGAACTCAACTAAGCCCCTGCCCAAGGGGCTGATCTACGAACTGCTGCCCGCAACCACCGGCACCCTGCCGACCCAGTTGCAGGTGCGCCGCTTCCCCGCCCACCTGCTGGATCGGCTCAACCACCACCCCGATTCCCCGCTGTACCAACTGATCCACACGCCCACCACCCCGGAGGGGGTGATCAAGGACAACTCGGTGCTCAAGATGCTGGAGCACAGCATCAGCGACGGGGCGTTGTACCGCTTCCGCGACCCGGCCACCGGCGAGGGGGACGCGGCGGCGATGTTGGGGTTGGTGCAGGCGTTCTGGACCGCCGTTCGTGAGACGTTTCCCGACGCCTGGGGTCTGCCGGCCCGCAGGTCCCGCCTGATGCACGGCGTCGGCATTGTCAGTCTCGGCTTCGTCATGGACGCCATCGCTGACCGCTACTGGCGCGTCACCATCCCCGGCGTGGCAGAGTTCGCTGCCGATCTCGCAGCTCTCAAGGATCTCTGCCGGTGGACGCATGGGCACTGGGACTTCGGCCCGCACGCGCAACGCAAGTGGAACGAGTTGCAGAACACCCCTAAGGACATCCAGCTGCTCACGAACTACCTGCTGTTCGAGTACAAGGCACGAGTGTGGAGTCGCTCCCTCGAGCAGCGCAGGGATGCCTGAACGCCGTTCGCTCCCACCCTCCTGGATGTAGGCGTTCATCAACCGGGGATCCCACAGCACCTTCGAGGCAGAATCTGCCTGCTCACGAGAGGCTGGAGTCTGGTCGCCCCCTGCGCTGTCCTCGTCGGGTAGATGGACAACCACACCGACCCCCGTGCAGTCGGCAACCACCGCTCCGAGGTCCGTGTCTCGGCCCTACCACCCAACCTGGCGGGACTGACTGCCAACCACCTGTCCCCAACCCGGTCTACCTCCCGCCACGCCTGCATCCTCCGAGGCTCTGCTGTTATTCTCCTTCAGTCGCGGACGGGGGTCTTTACCCCTTTCGCGCCGGACGGGGGGGGATTG
>WNGF01006742.1_pt1 | contig 14129 bp, 10 predicted proteins | sample 5400641 | NCBI WGS metagenome assembly WNGF01 (sample SAMN13153371, study PRJNA577476) | soil metagenome | isolation source: 80 cm soil or saprolite under grassland replicate 2 | place: USA:California | collected 2016-06-15
ACGGGTGCCACGAGGACGCCTGCCACCAACGCGCCGGCAGCGAGGCCGAACAGCGGCCGCCGCGGACGCCCCCGCCCGAGCCACAGCGCAACGGCCAGTACCGTCATGTACGCGCTGAGAAACACGCCGTAGTAGAGCGACGACAGCATCTGCAGGGCAAATGCAAGGCCGGTGAAGAGGCCGTCGCGTATCTTTCCGCTTGCCATCACACGATGCAAACTCCACAGTGCCAGCGGCATCCACATCGTCATCTGCAGCTCGAGATGGCTGTAGTGCTCGTATCGATAGGGATAGATCGCGAAGATCGCACCGGATACGATCGCTGCATCGACACGCCCTGTCAGCGCACGCACCAGGAGGAAGGTCGTGATCCCTGACAGCACGAACCCGGACAGCAGCAGGATGTTGTAGGCGACGACCGGATGAACGCCTGCCCAGAGCAGCGGCCCCGCCATCAACGCCGGGACAATCAATGAATCGGAATACGTCAGGGTGAGCCGTTCGGGATAGAAGATGTTCGCGTCGAACAGCGCGAGCGGGTGCCGCGGCAACTGATGATTGACCCACGCGATCCGCCAGATCGAAAAGAGCGGGTCGCCCAAATCGGGTACGGAGTAGATGTCACGGGCCTGAGGCCACGTCAAGGCAATGACCAGCGCGGTGAACGAAACGACGAGTACGGCCGCATAGCCGATTCGCCCGGGCCACGTGCGGCGACCGCGCGGGCCGAACAGTTGCTGCTCCTCGAGCGGCAGCGGCTTGCGAAGCTCGGCCCACAACCGGTGAAAGGTTGGTGGCTTCGGAACGAGCCGGTAGCGGAAGCCGAACACCAGCAGGGCCAGCGCGAGTGCTCGCCACGGAGTTCGCATCGAGACCCGAATCGGTCCGAGGCGAATCAGCCACCCGCCCGCGAAGGCCGTCGCGATTGCGACAAGCAGCAGCACGATGACGAACACGTCCGCAGCAACTACCGGCCACGGCAGCTTCGCTGGATCGCGCGCATGATCTGTCTTGACGTTGTGGCGACGCCAGAACGGCGTCATCCTCTTACGGCGGGCCGGCACCGGTACGAGTATACATCCGGGATCGTGTTCCTCCTTTTGGCGCCCAACGTCCTTCCCAGTGCCGAATGATTATGAACGCCGAACAGCATTTCCGCATCGGCCCGGCATCCCGGGTCAGGCGATGAGAACCCTACACGGTCGATCCACTACTTTGTCAGATCCGCTGACCACGCCGGTTGCGCCGCGCATCTCGGTGTGGCTCGACCCCTCCGTTTCAAACCCACGGACGGGTGGCCGTGACGGGGCGCCCCACGCCGCAGGCCCGAGCCACTCCCGTGACCGCCCTTGGCGAGGGATCGGCGTGGGGCTGTCACGGCCAGGCCCCGCGCGAGGGTTTGAAACGCGGTCGGCGACACGTACGCGTGGGCCGTCTGCGCCGGCATCCGATCTGACAAAGTAGTGGATTGCAGAGTACCTATAATTCCCACATGCGTTATCGAATGCTGGCCGCGTGGTGCACCGTCGGAGTCATCGCCGTGGCGGGCGCCGCCGCGCAGGCTCCTGGAGCTGCCGACGCGACGCGAGTGCTCGCCGAGATCCGGCGGGAAGGCTTCGAACGCTCACAGGTGACGACCGCGTTCGATCAGTTCGTCACCGTGATTGGTCCGCGGCTGACCGGATCGCCGGCGCATAAAGCGGCCGCCGAGTGGGCACGCGACACGCTCACGTCATGGGGCCTGTCGGACGCGCACCTGGAACCGTGGCAGTTTGGCCGCGGGTGGGCCCTCGATCGGCAGGTGATCGAGCTGGTCGAGCCACGCTACATGCCGCTCATCGGCTACGCGGAAGCGTGGTCCGCGTCGACGCCAGGCATCATCGAAGCCGAACCGATCTGGATTGCGGGCAAAACGGCAGCCGACATATCAGCGGCGCGCGAGTCGCTCAAGGGCGCGATCGTGCTCACGCAGCCGCTGCAGACCGAGTTTGTACGCGCGGATCGCCCGCAGCCGTCGACGAGCGATGCACCCGTTCGTATCGGCGCGCCGCCGATACCGCGGAGCGGCGGCAGCGTCGCCGACGCTCGCGCGATCAACCAGGCGCTTCACGATGCGGGCGCAGGCGTCCTGCTCCGGCCCAGCGCGGGGGAACACGGCACCGTGTTCGCGCTCGGCACCGATCGCGGCGACAACGCCACGGCCTCGATGGTGCTTGCCGCCGAGCACTACAACATGATCGCGCGCATGATCGAAAAGGGTGTGCCAGTGAAGCTGCGCGTGGGAATCACCGCGCGCTACCTGACCGCCGACGCGACCAGCTACAACGTCGTCGCCGAGCTGCCGGGCGTCGACCCGGTGCTCGGGCGTGAAATCGTCCTGCTCGGGGGCCACCTCGATTCGTGGCACACCGGCACCGGCGCAAGCGACAACGCGGACGGCGCGGCGGCAGTCATGGAGGCGCTGCGCATCCTGAAAGCCACCGGGCTGCGGCCGCGGCGCACGATTCGCGTCGCGCTCTGGAGTGGCGAGGAAGAAGGGCTGCTCGGCTCGAAGGCCTACGTCGCGCAGCACCTGGCCGGAAACGCCCTCCGGCAGGAGCGCGAGCGGCTCTCGGTGTACTTCAATATCGATCCGGGTATGGGCCCGATCTACGGGTGGTACTCGGAGGAGAGCGCCGCCGCGAAATCGCTGTTCGATGCGTGGCTCGCCCCGTTGCGCGATCTCGATGGACGCAAGAACGTGATCGCGGGCATCACGAACACCGACCATCTCAGCTTCAGGGCCGTGGGCGTTCCCGGGTTCACTCCGATCCAGGACTACGTCACGTATGACGTGCGCACGCACCACACGAACGTCGATACCTACGAGCGCGTGCGCGAGCAGGATCTCAAACAGAACGCGGTGTCGCTCGCGTGGTTCGCGTACAACGCCGCGATGATGAACGAGCGGTTCCCACGATGACACACCGTATAGCTGTCGGGTTTCTCGTCGCCGCCGCATTCGTTTCCGGATGCGTGCCTTTCGTCAGGAAAGATTCGTCGCTGCGCGTGCTGGTCTTCAACATCCACGCGGGCAAGGATGCGGCCGGCAAGGACAACATCGCGGATCTGGCGACGCTCATCCGCACCACCCGCGCGGACGTCATCCTGCTCCAGGAAGTGGATCGCGGCACGAACCGATCCGGCAAGATCGACCAGGTGCAGGCGCTCATGGGCGCGACCCGGTTCAGCGGCGTCTTTGGCCGGTCGCTGGACTACGACGGCGGACAATACGGCATCGCGGCGTTCGCGCGGCGCGGCTTCGTGTTCAACGAAACGATCGATCTGCCGGTCACGCCGGTCCAGACGAGGGCGGGCGGGTCGCACGAGCCGCGCGCGGCGCTGCTGGCAAGCGCCATCACCCGGGAGGAGCGTCTGCAGGTGCTGACCACGCATCTCGATCCTTCGGCGGAAGAGACATACCGCCTCCAGGAAGCGCAACTCGTGCTGAACATCGTCCGCGCCCGCGCATCCGCGGAAACGCCGGTGCTCGTGGGGGGCGACTTCAACGCGGAGCCGGAGAGCGCAGTTGTTCGAAAGCTGCGGGACGCCGGCTTGCGCGATGCGTGGACCGAATGCGGACACGGCGATGGCCTGACCTATCCGGCCGATCAGCCGCGCAAGCGGATCGATTACCTGTTCCTGACGGGCGCGCTCCGCTGCAGCGCCGCCGAAGTCCTCGACACCAGGATTTCCGACCATCGCCCGCTTCTCGTCACGCTGCCGGGAATCGGGCAGACTGCCCGGTGACCCGATATCATGAGGTCATGACCACACCCCCCGACGCCCCGAAAAGCGCACTCGACATCGTCATGGAGCGGCTGCGGCAGAAGGATGCGGCTGCTGGCACCGAGCAGAAGCCGCTCACCGATGCGCAGCGACAGTCGATCGCCGAGGTGCGCAGCGTCTACGACGCGCAAGTGGCCGAGCGGAAGATCATGCACCGGTCGTCGGTCGACAGCGTGTTCGATCCCGCCGTGCTCGAGGAGCGCGAGATGGAGCTGAGACGCGATCTCGAGCGCTTCGAACGCGAACGGGACGAGAAGATCTCGCGGATCCGCGACGGCCGCGCCTGATCGCCCGGCGGGCCAACGGATCGACGCACGGTAAACGATTCCGACTCCGCGGCGCGCAGAATCTGCGATCGCACCAGAGCGACGTTCTCGTCACAGACGAATAGCTGCGCACGATCCGGTGTGCAGAACGTCAGTGAATACGCGTGAAAACCGACATACGAGAAGCCAGTGAGATGTTTGGGATAGGCAGTGCGCATGACGTCGTCCAGGCAAGTAGCGCGCCAACAGGTCCACCTAAAGGTGGACGCTACGGATGTCCAGGGTCCACCTAAAGGTGGACACTACGAGCGAGGTCCACCTGAAATTGGTGGCGTGGTAGTCTCTTTTTCGCATGGTCCACTCCGAAGAGTCCCGCCACATCCCGAGGCGCGCAGTCGTCAGCTGGGTGCTGTACGACCTCGCGAACACGATCTTTTCCATGGGTGTCGTGTCCGCGTACTTCTCGGTCTGGGTGCGCGACGAGGTCGGAGCGCAGCGGGCCGACTCGGTCTACGGCATCATCACGGCGATCTCGATGTCGATCATCTTCTTCAGCTCGCCGCTGCTCGGCGCCATGACCGACCGCGCCCGCCGGCGCATGCCGTTTCTCGTCGTCAGCACGATCGTCTGCGTCTTCTTTACGGCGCTCCTCGCGCGCGCCGGGTTCTACGTCACGGCGCTGTTCTTCGTGATCGCAAACGTCGCCTACCAGGCTGGGCTGCAGTTCTACGACGCGATGCTGCCCGAAGTGAGCCACGAGGGAAACCGCGGGAAGATCAGCGGGATCGGCGTCGGCGTCGGCTACCTCGGCTCGTACATCGCGATCGGGCTCGGGATGGATTTCGCATTCGGCTCCGAGGACAAGCCCTTCCTCTTCCTGATGATCGCGATCTTCTTCCTCCTGTTCGCGCTCCCCTGCTTCATCTTCGTGAAGGAGCGCGGCAACCCGCACCCGCGCGAGGTCTTCAGCATGAAGATGCTGCGGGAATCCACGGGAGAAACGATCCGGACGATCCGCTCGGGCCGCGAGTATCCCGGCCTCGTGCGCTTCCTGGTCGGGCGGGTGTTCTACACCGATCCGATCAATACGGTGATCTCGATCATGATGCTCTACACGATCAACGTGGCGGAGCACACCGGCCTCACGCACGACCAGGGAGAAGAGACCGGCAAGATGATCATGATGACGGCGATCACGTTCGCGGTGATCGGCGGTTTCGTGTGGGGATGGCTCGTGGATCGCTGGGGGCCGAAGCGCACCCTGAACTACGTGCTGTATCTCTGGGTTGGCGTGTTTCTCCTCGCCGCGGCGATCGGCATCGTCGGCCTGCCGCTCGTGACGCTCTACGTGGTCGCATGCTCGGCCGGCGTCGCGCTCGGCGGAATCTGGGCCGCCGATCGGCCTTACATGCTGCGGCTGACGCCGCCCGACCGCATCGGTGAGTTCTACGGACTGTACGGAATGGTGGGGAGGTTCTCCGCGATCACCGGGCCGCTGATCTGGGCCATCGTGACGCGGCTCACGATCACGATGCTCGGCATCTCGCCGCAGGTGGGCCAGGGCATCGGCGTCCTGGTGCTGCTCGGGCTGATCGTCGTCAGCTATGTCATCCTGCAGCCGGTGAGCGACGTGCCGCGCGACTGGCGGAAGGCGGCGGTGATTCCTTCAGCCGGCCGCGCAGTGAGTTGACGCGGCGCCGTCATCGTCCGGCTGAAGCGGGACAGCTTGTCCTTCAACTTGATCTTCGTGATCATCACCGATTCGCCGGCATGAATCGCGACGCCGGTGGACTTCAGGCGCGCACTGTATTCGTCGAAATTGAGGGGCCGCCGCGCGTCCGCGTAGACGTCGACGCCCGTCTGCGTCGCAGGCATGTCGAGTTTGATGACAACGGTCTTTCCTTCGAAGTATTGCTTCAGCGCGTCTTCGGACTGGGCGAACGCACAGGGCGCGGTCAGCACCGCGCAGAGCGTTGCAACGGCTGCCTTCATAGCGATCCTCTGGGGGAGTGCCGTCAGAATAACACAGGGGTAATTGGCCGGACATGAAGCCCGGCCCCACGATGTAGGCCGGGCCTTTCAGGCCCGGCGGCTACCAGCCGTAAAGAACGGGCGTTCTGAAGCCGGAAAGCACCTCGGAAGCCAGCGCCTCGCCTGACTTGTGCAGCGTCCGCCGCGTGACGCCGTGGGTATTGAGCCCAAGCACCGCCACGTGCCGCTCCGACAGGCTCACGAGCCAGCATTCCCTGACGCCGTACTTGCAAAACCAGCCAACCTGCTCGTCGACGCGGCCGATACGCGCGTGCGGCGACAGCACCTCGATGACCAGATCGGGCGCACCGTGGATCCGGTCGCTGGCAATGTGACTCCGTTCGTTCGAGACGAAGACTAGATCCGGCTGGACGACGATCGCGGCCTCGAAATCGAGAATGACGTCGGTGGGCGCCAGGAACAGCTCGCCGAGCTGCCGTTCGCGAACGAATGCCGTCAGCGAGAGGAACAACTCGCCCACCATGCGCTGGTGGGAGATGGAGGGTGCGTCCGCGACGCGAAGGACTCCATGCGCGAGCTCACGCGGGAGCACCGTTTCCTCGGTCCGCAAGTAGTCGGCCGTCGTCATAAAGCCTGCCTTTCTTCGCCGCCTCGGCTGCCGATACATCAGCATGCCGGCAATCCTTTCTGACCTCGACGACGACGATGCCATCGTCGCGCGAAGAATGCAAGCGAGGGCGGTGTGCGAGGCTCGACGCTACTCGGGGCGGTACACGGTGCCGCCTTTCATGACGAAGCGGACCTGGCGGAGCGCGGAAATGTTGCGCGTCGGATCGCCGCTGACGGCGATGAGATCGGCAAGCAGGCCTTCCTTGACGCTGCCGATTTGCGTCTCCATGTGGAGGACGCGCGCGGCGATCGATGTCGCGCTCTCGAGCGCGGCAACGGGCGACATCCCGTAATCGACCATCATTTCGAGCTCGCGCGCGTTGTCGCCGTGGGTAAACACGCCCACGTCGCTGCCGCTGAGGATCGTGACATGCGCGTCGAGCGCGGCGTTGAAGCTCGCGCGCTTCCGCGTGATGCTCGCGGGCTCGGGCGCCTGTCCTTTCTTCCATCCTGCGTACTGCGACGTCGCGTCCCCCGCGGCGAGCGTCGGACACAGAGCGACGTGCTTCTCCGCCATCATCCTGAAGATCTCCGGCGTGCCGCCATCGCCGTGCTCGACCGTCTCGACGCCCGCGAGAATCGATCGCCGCATGCCTTCAGCGGTCGTGGAGTGCGCCACGACAGGGCGGCCGCTGCTGCGCGCGGTCTCGACGATCGTCGTCAGCTCCTGCAGGGAAAAGGTCGGCGCCGCCTCGCCGCGCGCGCCCCAGCGGTAGTCTGCATACACCTTGATCCAGTCGGCGCCGTGGCCGATCTGATCGCGCACCACGCGGATCAGCGAGTCCCCATCGGCTTCCTCCGCTCCCTGCGGAACGCGCCATTCGAGCGAAAAGCCCTTCGGGGCGTAGCTGCCGGTCGCCACGATGGCGCGCGTAGATACCAGCATGCGGGGCCCGGGAACGATCCCCTCCTCCACCGCCTGCTTCAGCTCGGCGTCGGCGTAGCCCGCGCCTTCCGTTCCGAGGTCGCGGATCGTCGTGAACCCCGCGAGCAGTGTGGCGCGCAGATGATTGACAGCGCGTGCTGTCCGGACGCCAGGCGACTCGTGCAGGACCTGATCGTTCCACGACGTCTCGTTGTAAGGATGAAGCAGGACGTGCGAATGGCCCTCGACGAGTCCTGGCAGCAGCGTCGTGCCCGGGAGATCGATGACCTTCGCGCCGGTTGCAGGAATGGAAGACGCGGGGCCGGCGGCCTGAATACGATCGCCCTGCACACGCACCGCCCAGCCGTCGTGCAGCGTGTCGCCATCGAACACGCGTGCGGGCCGGATGACGATCGCGGCCGCGGTGTGCGGCTGCGGCACCGTCGCCCGTGCACAGACGGCAAGCTCCAGGAAAAGAACGCCGACGGCGATCGCCGGCCGGATCATTACCTGGGCATGCCGGCCGGCGCCGGCACTTCCTTGTACTCGGCGGGAATGTCGAACAGCGACGGATCGACGGTTTCTTCGCTGATCTTCGTCACGACCGACGTCATCTCGTACCCCATCATCTGCATCGTGTGGCGGACGATGACGCCCCCTTGCGCGAGCTTGTCCAGACCCATGCTGGCAAGCATTCCTCCGGCGCCCCGCGTGATGATCTCCGAGTATTTCGAGTACTCGCTTGTTGTGCAGCTCTCACCGTTCATCGTGAGCGCCGTCGGGAAATCGGGAGGCAGGCTCGCGCGCGCAGACTCGGGGATCGGCAGGGCCATTTTCCAGTCAAACGCCACCACATCGCACTTCAGGCCCGCGACGACGTCGCTCTGCCCGGTCTTCTTCACCGTCACTTCGGGGGCGATCCCCGCCGCCTTCATCGCCTCGGAGGCGGCCTTCGTTGTACCTTTCCAGTAGGTCTTGTTCTGTGGATCGAGGACGTAGAGCGTGCCGTCTGGTTTGGCGATGTTGATCGCGCCGGCGGCCTGCCCCATCGCAGCCTGCGTGAACTCGATGCGGGTGCCCTTCTCGCCGATGATGTACACCATCTCGCTGCTGCCGTTCGGCAGCATCTGCTTCATCATCTGCTCGCCCATCATGCCGAGCATCGGATTGACCGGCGCGGCCGCCGCGTCCGACTTCTTCAAGTCCATCCGCATCGTGTATTTCAGCTCCGCGCGCAACGGCGCGGAGACCAGGGCCACGAGGAACAACGCCGTCAACGCTTTTCTCATTGAAACCTCCCGCTGCCGCGAATTGTACAGGCATTCGACCGGTCCGCCTAAAGGCGGACACTACCGAAGGACGTCGATCTCCGCACGGGCGACGTCCAGCTCTTTCTTCAGCACGTTGTAGCGCTCCACCGCGTCGCGGCCAATCTTCTGGTCGGCCCCCATCGTCATGCTCGCGAGGTACGTGATGTGCGCCTGGAGGCCCGGCTTGCCGTACCGCACTGGCTCGGTCAGGAGCTTCTCCGCAATCGCATCAATCGCCTTGAGCTTCCGTTCGTCGCCGGTGCTGCGAAGACTCGCCTGCATCTCTCGTACGCGCGCGACAGTCTGCGACACCTCGCTCACGAGTTGGCGCACGCGCACGTTGTGTTCGTACTGCTCTTTCAAGTCCGCGACCGTGACGCCGTCGGCCGCCACGTTTGGATCGATAAGAACGTTGAAGGGCTGTGTTTGTGTGACGCTACCCACGGTCAGGCGTACCACGTACGCGCCCGGCGGCATCATGATGCCGGTCCCGTTGCGCACGTCCCACACAAAGCGGTTCATGCCTTCCGCTTTCGTGACGCGCGGAGAGAACCCGCGGCCGCGGCGTGATGCAGGAGCGTCTGGATCGTCCGACTCCGGCGCTGCAGCGCCACCGCCACGTCTTCCGCGCCCGCCGCTCTCCGCCGCATCACTGCTGTATGTGTTCACGACCGCGCCAGCGGCATCACGGATTTCGATCGTCACCGCGCCTCCAGCGGACTGCGGCAGGTAATAGTCGACGTTAGGGCCCAGCACGGCGGGCGCTACGCGCGTGCGGTAGCCGTCGCGTGGTTTGAAGAGCCGCACGTCCGTGGTCTTCACTTGCGGCGTGAGCTGGTGCAGCGGCGTGAGGTTGTCGAGGATCCAGAACGCACGCCCCTGTGTCGACACTACGAGGTCCTTGTGATGGACCTTGATATCGGTGACAGGCACGTTCGGAAGGTTCAACTGGAGGGGCTGCCACTGCGCTCCGTTGTCGAATGAGACGAACATTCCAAACTCGGTGCCCGCATAGAGGAGTCCCTCGCGATCCGGATCTTCGCGGACGACGCGGGTCGGGGTGTCGGCGGGGATGCCGTTGGCGCCGTCGGTCAGGCGCTTCCAGCTCCTGCCGTAGTCATCCGTCCTGTAAATGTACGGACGATAGTCGCCGAGGAGATATCGATAGGCCGCGTAATAGGCGGAGCCCTTGCGGTGCGGCGACGCCTCGATGTACTGCACGCGCCCGCCCGGTTCCATGTCCGGAGGCGTCACGTTCGCCCATGTCCTGCCGTCATCGCGCGTGACGTAAAACGGCCCGTCGTTCGCGCCGGTCCAGATGACGCCCTTCTCGAGCGGTGACTCGGTGATGGCATAGAGCGTGCTGTAGAACTCCTCACCCGTGACATCGCGCGTGATCGGCTCGCCGCTTGCACCCTGGCAGCAGTCGGAGTGCGCGGTGAGATCCGGCGAGATCTTTTCCCATGTGACCCCTTTGTCGCGCGTGCGGTGCAGGTATTGCGAGCCGTAGTAGAGGACGTCCGGGTCGTGCGGCGAGATCGCCATCGGAGACACGCGTTGCATCCGGTAGATCAACTCACTCGCGGGATTTCCGTACAGCGACTGCGCGCCGATCCAGTAGTTTTTCTCCTGCCCCGATCTCAGGTTCATCACGCTGTACTGCCCCTTGCAGGAGCCGTACACGATCTCCGGGTTCAGCGGATGCGGAATGATCGGGCCGGTTTCGCAGCCAGGTCCGCCGCGCCAGTCGTCGCGCGCGAACGGATCCGCCTGGCTCGTGATGATGACCGTGGAGTCGTCCTGCTGCGCGCCGTACAGCTTGTAGGGGAACTGGTTGTCGAGCCACACCCCGTAGAACTCGCCGGTGACCTGGTTCAACTGCGACGACCACGTGCCGCCGCCGTCGAACGACACATTCGCGCCGCCGTCGTTCGACTGGATCATCGTGTTGCCATCGTTCGGATTGATCCAGATGTCGTGATTGTCACCGTGCGGCGTTCGCACCATCGCGAACGTCCGTCCGCCGTCGACTGATTTGAAGAAGCTCTCGGCGCCGGCATAGACCACGTCGGCGCGGGTCGGATCGGCGCCGAGGGTCGTGTAGTAGAACGGCCGTTGAATGAGAGACGGCTGCGAATTGACGAGGGTCCACGACTGCCCCGCATCGTCCGATCGATAGAACCCGCCGCCCGGCTTCGCCTCGATCAGCGCATAGATGCGATCCGGCTTCGCATTCGTGACCGCGAGATTGGCCTTGCCGATGAGATCCGAGGGCAGCCCGGTGGCGATTTTCGAAAACGTGTTGCCGCCGTCGGGGCTCTTGTAGAACCCGCCATCGCGCGAGCCGCTGATGATCGTCCACGGCTTGCGCTCGAGGCGCGACATCCACGCGTACACGACGCGCGGATTGCCCGGCTGCAGCTCCACGTCCATCGCGCCGACGCCATCGTTGATGAAGAGCACCTTGCGCCAGGTCTTGCCGCCGTCTTCGGTCTTGAACACGCCGCGTTCGGGGTTTCTCTTGAAGGCGTCGCCGTACGCCGCCACCCACACGACGTTTGCGTTGGTTGGATGAATGCGGACCGCTCCAATCTGGCCGGCCTTACGCAGGCCCGCGAACTGCCACGTGGTCCCACCATCGGCCGACTTGTACACGCCGCGCCCGGTCGAGACGTTGCTGCGGACGCCGTCGGACCCGGTGCCCACGTAAATGACATTCGGGTCGGAATCCGCAACCGCGATGGAGCCCATTGACCCGAGCGGGATCTGTCCGTCCGCAATCGGGGTCCAGTTCGCGCCACCATCGGTCGTCCGGAACAGGCCCCCGCTCGCGACACCCATATAAAAGGTGCGCGGCTGCGACGGCACGCCGGTCACGGTCGTGACGCGTCCCCCGCGACTCGGCCCGACCAGCCGGTATTTCATTCCTTTCAGCAGCGCCGGATCGACGCCCGCCGGCCGCGGCGCCTGCGCGCTCGGGTGAGTAAATGCCGCTGCCGTTATCGCGAGCACAAAAACAGTTTCGAAGTAACGCATCCTCGTCCTCACAGGCAGCGGCCGCCTCGGATTGACTGCCTAGCCAGGTTGCACCAGGCAGTACCGCGTGGCGGCCGCCGCTACTTCGCCACCTTCCTGAGCGTCCGCACCACACGCCCTGTCGTTCCGTCGTCGAGGCGAATGATCCCGCGCACGACGTAATCGCCGGGCGCCAGGGCGCCTAGCGGCACTGTGCCCGCGGCAATGACGCGCGTGTCGTCGGCGCGGGTCAGAGCGAGCGGCACGGTGGCGATGGCGGGGCCGTCGAGGTCGCGCGAAACCTCGAGGGTCGCCGAGAGGCGCTGGCCGGCAGTCCCGCCGTAGATGTCGAATGATGCCCTCGCGGTGGGCTCGGATCCGAACTCCAGTTGCAGCGACGTGGTCCCGCCGCGCGAGGCGCTCAGCAGCAGCGAACCGAGCGAGAGGCCGCCGACCTGCGTGATGCTGACGTCGATCTCCGTTTCCGTCGCGCCCGGACGTGCCATGGTGTCGATGGCCACGGCGCGAACACGGTAGCTTCCCGGCGCGACGGTCATCGCGCCGACGAGCGGGCGTTCGGCAGGATTTCCCGCGTTCCAGCGCGCCGCAACGCGGCCGACTTCATCGATCAGTACGGCGCCGGCCGCCGCGATCGTGACGGACGGGTCCGCCGGCTCCAGCAGCACGCCCACGCGCAGTCTGCCATCTGGATCGCGCACCGTGAAGCCGCCGACACGCAGCCGGAGATCCGTGACGGCCTCCGTCGAAGCGAGGACATCGCTCACCGTGAGACGCGTCGCGGCGCGTGCCGTGTCGGTGAGCGTGATCTCGGGACGCGCGCGGACAACGACGCCGCGGCGCGCAACTCGCACGCTCAAGGCGCGGCTGCGGCCGTAGACTTCCCCGGAGACGGGCTCGAGCTCGGCGACGTAGTAGGCGGATGTTTCCCTCCCGACGCGGCGCAGCGCTCCGGTGCCGGTCGCATCGAGCATCAGGCGCGTCGCTCCGGTGACCCCCGCGACGTGCTCGATGCCTTCGAGCGGGTTGTCGGACCCGACGTCGCCGACGCCGCCCGGAGTCGGACGCGGCAGCGACGCGGTGATCCCGATGTCGGCAGGCTGGGTGACGTAGACGTTGGCGCGTGCCGCGCTGGCCGCCCTGGCGACCTTGCGGAACTCATCGACGAGCAGCTCGCACATGCCCGGCAGGATCCCCATCGGCGCGTCGCGCCGCGGCCCGGCGAGACCGCCGGTGAAGAGAATCAGGGTCTGCGGCGAGCTCTGCGTGCCCTGCCGCCGCAGCAGTCCTTCGAGCGATTCGAGGAACCGGCGTGTGCGGCACGCCAGATCGGATCCGGTCTCGCTGCGTGACCGCTGGCCGGTCACGCGGCCCGCCGCCAGGCGGATCCGCGCGGCGTCCGACGTGAGCGGCACGATCACACCGCCGAACGGGAGCACCGCGATCATCGCCCGATCGGCGGGCGTGAGATTGTTCAGCAGTCCCTCAATCGCGTCCCTGAACAACTGCTCGCGACCTGCGAGGAACGACTCCTGATCGATGACGAACACGAAACGCCTGCCCGTCGCGACGTTGTCGTTCGTGCCGTAAGGGGGCGGCAGGCGTGGCGCAGCGGCCGCGGCCGGCGCGGGGATCGCCGACACGCGTCGAAGTGTTCGCACCGCCCGGACCCGGTCGCCGATCCGGATTTCGACTTCGGATGATTGGAGGTCGGCTGTGGGAGAGCCGTCTGCGTCCAGAGCGACGAAGTCGACCGTTGGACCGGCCTTACGCTCGCTCGCGATCTGCGACTGATGGGCCGTAACACGATCGGGCGCATTCGCGGCGGCAGCCGCGAGCGCGGCGACGATGGCGACCGAAGCGAGAGTCGGGGAGGTCGTTTCAAAACCTGGTGGGCGGGTCCTGGCCGTTGACAGCCCCACGCCGATCCCGAGCCAAAAGCGCTGGCGACGGGAGAGGCTCGGGCGTGCGGCGCGGGGCGGCCCCGTCAACAGCCACCCGCCAATCCGGTTTTGAAATCGTTGCTCATCGGATTGCACGCGGTTTCAAAACCGGATCGCGGGTGACCGCGAGAGGGGATCCCCACTCGGCGCGGAGCCCAGTCCCGTGACACGGGCTTTTGGGCGAGCACCGAGTGGGGAGACTCGCGGGCAGGCCCCGCGTGTG